>Ga0265323_10001410_pt1 | contig 11829 bp, 11 predicted proteins | sample 41225metaG_FD_193580 | JGI IMG/M metagenome (GOLD analysis project Ga0265323, IMG submission 193580) | Rhizosphere microbial communities from Carex aquatilis grown in University of Washington, Seatle, WA, United States - 4-12-25 metaG | ecosystem: Host-associated > Plants > Roots > Rhizosphere... | reverse complement strand
CGCGCGGTGACGGCGGCGCCGACGGCGATGTTTTGGCCACCCGAGACGACTTCCACCTGACTGAGCGCGAGGCAGGCTTTCCCGGCATCGACCCGCAGGCGCGTAGCCGTGATGCGCACATAGCGGGCCGAAACGCCGCGGGCCGGCAACTCGATGTGCATGGCCCAGGGTTCGGGATAATCCGCTTCAGTAAAGTCGGCGATCGTGGTGGGAGCGGCAAACGCCCGATCGTTGGCGGCCTCCACTATGAAGCGCCGGGGTAATCCGAGCCCTTCGAGCACCGTGTGCCGCAGCGCGTGCAACCGCACCGCGTCGATCGCCCGGGATTGCCCGAGGTCGATCTGCACCCATTTCGTAGTGGCCGGATCGGTCACGTCCTCCGAGTGATAACCCAGCAGCGGGCGTTGCCAGCGGAGCAATTCCGGATCGGTGATCCATCGGGCCTGCCAACCCGCCAGGGCGGAGCCTTCAGGCGAAGACCGGCCTGCCTGGGCGGAGCCGTCAGGCGATGACTGGTCGGCGACGGCGAGCACGCCCATCGTCCAGGTGGCCGGCGCGCTCCACGCGGAGGCACGGCCGGATTTGTCCCACACGCGCACTTTCCAGAAAACGCGCTGCGACGATTGCAGGGGCCGCCCCCGGTACAAAACACCCAGCGTCTCGTCGGAGGTCACCCGACCGCTGTCCCACAACTCGCCCTCATCCCGCGCGAGCCGCTCCAGCCCGGAGGCTGCCAGCACTTGACAGGCCGTCTGCATCTGGCCGCGTAGCTCCGACTGCAATTGCCAGCTCAGGCGCGGCTGCGGCACGTCAACGCCGAGGGGATCGACGGTTTGTTCGCAACGCAGGCCGGCCACCACCACCTCGGAGGGGCGGCGGACCGGGCAACCCGCCAGCAGCAGGGCTGCCGGGAGGATCAGGATTCGACGAAGGTTTGGGCGCACGTTCGTTTAGGGTTCGCCCAAGCACTGTCACCGAAAGTAACGCGGGCTTCCAGCCTGCACTACACACGTCCGGACGTGTAGGCCCGGGCGTTGACGGGCAGCCCGACCACCGGTCGGGCCTACAGGTGCCGAGCCGTAGGTCGGGGTTTATCGGCCCATAAAGCCCGATCTGCTTAGCCACGATAAATTACCCGCGCGTCCGCGAGGATCGATTCGCGCCGATACGGATTGGACATCTGCTCGACCGAGTCGCGGGTCAACAGGTGCACGGGGACGCCGAGGATCGCTGCCATTTCATCTTCCATGGTGAAAAAGCGAAGGCCGGGATTGCCGGCAAAGGTCGCCAGCAAATCGACATCGCTGTCACGCTTGGCCTCGCCGCGGGCGGTCGAGCCAAAGACTTCCAATCGCGTGATGCCGGCTTGACGGCAATAATCGGCCAAAAGGGTTGCGACGGCTTCCGGTGCGGGCGGCGTGCGCAAGTGGCGGGGTGCCGGTTTCTCGCCGATGCGCACCGCGTTCCAAAACGCCGCAGCCTTGGCCCGGTTTGCCGCCGTCTTCGCCGGCGACCGGACCTTACCGCCTTTTCGGCTGAAGGTCGCATGATTCGTTCAAAAAGGGGGGCGGGAATAGGGTCAGGCTTTGGGGTTTGGGGGTTACGAGGTGCGGCCGGGGCAATCGCTACGAAGTCACCCGAAAGGTGGCCGCGTGGTCGCGCCGTCCCGAACGCGCCTTGGCGAAACAATTCCAGAGAACCCCAAGGCCCAAAACCTGACGCCATTTCAATTCCCCTATCGTTCCGGTTTTGTAGGCCCGGGCGTCGACCGGGATGCCCGACCATCGGTCGGGCCTACAGGTGAGGAACCGTGGGTCGGGGTTTATCCCCGACAGGTCTTCCAGGCGCGTCGGGCATAAAGCCCGACCTACGTAGCCGTCAGCCCAACTCCGCGACCTCAGTCGAGGTGGAACACCTCGGTGGCGTCGCGGGAGACGGGACTGTTGTCCGGATTGCTCGGCATGACGTCACCCATGTGCTTCCACCAACGCTGGCACACGGCGGTCTGCGCGACGGCGGCCCAGCGGGCCTCGTCCTCGATCTCCACGTAGCCGAACAGCTGCCGCGTGGCAGGATCGAGAAAGATGGAATAGTTGTGCGCACCGTGCGCCTTCAGCACGGCGGCGAGTTCGGCCCAGATGGGCTGGTGGCGCCGGGCATATTCCTTTTCCTGACCGGCGTTGACGGACATGATGAATGCTTTGCGGATCATGGGAGGAAGTTGAAAGGTTGCCGGCGAAGACGAAACGCCGGCTGCGTCAGACTCCCGCGCAGGCGCGCAGGACGAAGAGGAACAGGGCGACGATCGACACCGAGACGCCGAGGCAGATGACGAAGCCAACCGTGTCGGTCTTGTCCCACTTGGTCCATTCCCAGTTGGAATGCGGGAACAGCTTGGTATGGTCGAAGCGGCCCGGATTGCGCCGGGTTTCCTCCATGGTCGCCGCCTCGAGTTCGGGCGTGGCGCCGACCGGGGTTTTCATCTTGCCGAAGAAGTAATTCACTTTTTCACGCTCCGGCGCCCTGGTCAACAGGCTGACGACGATCAGAACGAGGAACGGCAGACAGCCGTCGAAATAGAATTGCACCGCCTGGAGGTCGGGCTTCGTCATCGGCCGCAGGTTGACCAGGCCGACTTTCTGCAGCATCCAGGCCTCGAAATTGAACCGGCCCGTGCCGGTGAGCGGACTATTGAGATCCTCCGGGTTGATGCGGACGACCTTGAGGAAATACATCGCGACCGGGGCGGGCGCGGCAAAGATCGTGACCACCGTACCCGGTTTCACGACGGCATCGACGGCGAGGTTATTGAGCTTGGCGAGCTGCTCGACCCGGGTCCCGCGGACGGTCGCAACGGCCGAAAGGCTCTCGGCGGTGGCACCCACCGTGTAGGTGACCGCCTGCGGCGCGGTCTTCTGCACCAGGGACGGACGTTGAGCCAGCGACGGGACATATTTTACGCTGTAGGGAATCAGGATGGTCAACAGGGCCGACAGGCCGACGCACCACCAGACCGCCGCGCGGCTCAGGCGACGCCAGAAAAACATCAGCACGATCGCCGCGCCCCACGATACGTTGACCGTGAGCTGCAGGTTGATGAAGGAGACGATGTCGTTCATGCCGAGCGCCACGCACATGCCGAGCACCAGCACGGTCATGATGGCGATGCGGCCGACGAATACGCCGCGCTCCTTCTTGGCCTGACCGCCACCGAGGTAATTGTAGACGTTGCGGACGAACAGGGCCGACGCCGCCATCGAATTGGTCGCAATGTTCGACATCATCGCCGCGAGCAGACCGGCGAGCATCAGGCCGAACAGGCCCGGCACTTTCGTGAGCAACTGGCGGGATAACTCCCCCCAGACCACGTCCGGATCGGAGAGGAGGTTGCTCCCGAGAAAGTAGGCAAATCCGATGAGACCGACGAAGCTCCACATGATGATCATGACTCGCTTGGCGTAAGTGCCGGAAACCGCGCCGAAGCGGGCGGCGTACTCATTCTTGGCCGAGCCGCTCACGCCCATGTTGCCCATGATGCCGTTGATCTGGATGATGCTGACCAGCAGGATGGCCAGCAACGCGCTGAGGCTCACGAAGCCGCTGCCCGGCGCACCGAGTAATTCGAGCATTTCCCGCGGCACGCGGGCGCGCAACACCTCCACGCCGCTATGGCCTCCGCCCGCCAGCGCATGAAAGCCGAAAGGTATCAGGAGCACGGAGAACGTCACGATCAACACGCCTTGCAAAATCTCGTTGCGCGCCGTGCCGGTCATGCCGCCCATGAAAAGGTAGCAACCGACGATCAAGGTGAACCCGAGGTAGAACTGCCACGGCTTGACGTAGGAAATCGAGGCGTGCAGGCGCTTGGCCGCGTACAAGTCGGAAAGCTTTTCGAAATCGCGCCGTTCCTGCGGCGTCATCGCCGCCGCATCCGTTTTCTGGAGTCGGTGGAACTCGCGGAACTGCTCGACCTGCTGGCGTTCCCCGGCGGTGTAGGAGGCTTCGGGCTTGGGCAGCAGCGAGGCGGTGACGTTGTAGCCGATCAGGTTGGCCCAGCCGATGAAGAAGGCGATGTAGATCACCTGGTAGAACGCGTAGAGCTTGGCCAGATTGCGGCTGCTCAGACGCTCGTCGAACAACTCGGCCACGGTCACCAGCCGCACCCGCCGGAACCACACATTCATGAACCAATAATAGGGGTTCATGAAAACGGTCTGGAACGCCTGCCACACGCCCGACACGCCCTGCTGGTACACGAGCGTCGCCGTGCTCACGGCGCCGTTGGCGTCGGTCGCGTTGCCGAAATTCAGGAAAAACTGGTACAGTTTGCCGAGCTTCCGGCCGGCGAGGAAGTAGCCCTCCTCGCTCTTGGAGTGCGACGCGGCGCGCTTGCCGAGGTAGAGTACGATACCGAGGTAGGTCGCGACGACCAATGCATCAATCAGGTTGATTCCACTCATAAGGGTTGGGGATAACTCGAACCCGCATCCCTCGCCTCAGCGCGCTTCCAGGCGCGGGGCGACAGATGGCAAGTAATGGTCATCGGGAGGATATGACTTCAAGAATCGGGCGGGCACGCAATACTGGACAGACGGAGCACGGACCCGCCGGGAATAACAAGGAGAAACTCTGCAAAAATTCAGGTTGATTGCCCTCGCTTCCCGCGCCAATCAATCCTGAGTCTTACAGTCAGAAAACATGTCTGCTCCTTCTCTGCGCGAACTTGCCCGGACCTTGGGCCTATCGCACACCACCGTGTCCGAGGCGCTGCGCAACAGTCCGCGCGTCAATGCGGCGACGCGCCAACGGGTGCTCAAAGTAGCCCGGCTCGCCGGCTATCGCGCCAATCCGCTGGCCGGCGCGCTCATGTCCGAGATGCGCCGGTCCCGGTCGGGCACGTTTCGCGGTGTGCTGGCGGTGCTCGATCTCGACGGCCCCGACCGCCGGCCCGTCAACGCCGCCCGCTACCATCGTGAGCTGGCCCGGGGGGCCAGCCTTCGCGCCGCCGAGCTGGGTTTCAAAACCGAATCCTTCGTGCTCGATCACAGCGAAATCTCCATCTCCCGCCTCGACGCCATCCTGCAGTCGCGCGGTATCCACGGCATTTTCCTGCTGCCGGTGAGCGAGAGTCCGGACTTGAGCCAGCTCGATTGGTCGCGCTACGCCGGCATTTATGCCGACTACATCATCGAGCGCCCCGGCCTGCACTCCATCTGTTCCGATCATTACCGTTCGATGATGATGGTGCTGCAACGGCTGCAGGGGCTCGGCTACCGCCGCCCGGGCCTGGTCCTCAACGGGCATCACGATCAACGCCTGCTTTACCGTTGGGAGGCCGCCTTCCAGACCTATCAAAACCACCACGACGCCTTCACCCGCCTGCCGCCTTTGATCGTGCCGGAAATTGCGCGGGCGGAGTTCTTCGACTGGTTCCAAACGACGAAACCCGATGTGGTGCTCTGCCATCGGGCCGAGGTCATCGCCTGGATGGAGGAGCGTGGCGCCAGCGTGCCGCGCACCCACGGCTTTTGCTGCCTGAACGAGATGATGAATGTGATCCCCTGCGCCGGCATCGATCTGCAACCGCGGCTGCTCGGCACCCGCGGCGTCGAACTGCTCATCGCCCAGCTGCACCGCAACGAATACGGTGTGCCCGACACGCCGATGACCACGACTCTCCCCGCCCTGTGGGTGGACGGCCCCACCCTGCGTCAGCAAGGCCCTCCCGGGTAATCGGCGCACCCGGCTGCGCCAGGAGCCGCCGCGCGCTGGGCGCGGCGCGCCGCCTCGCCGGCCTCGTAGCGCTCGATCCACCCGCGATGCCACAAGGCATAGTCGCCCGCCTCGATGTGCGCGCGGGCCTGCGCCACCAGATCGAGGTAGAAATGCAGGTTGTGCATCGTCAGCAGCGTGCCCGCGAGCATCTCGTCCGCCACCACCAGATGCCGCAGGTAGGCGCGGGAAAACATGCGGCACGTGTAGTTGTCGAGCCCTTCGACCACCGGCCGCGGATCGGCGCGGAATCGCTCGTTGCGCAGGTTCATCGGTCCGTCCGGCGTGAAGACGAGGCCGTTGCGCGCCACCCGCGTCGGCAGCACGCAATCAAACATGTCCACGCCCAACGCGATCATTTTCAAAATCTGCGGCGGAGTGCCGAGACCCATCGTGTAGCGGGGCTTGCCGGCCGGCAGCCAGGGGGTCGTCGCCGCCACTTGCTGGAGCATCTCCGGCTCCGGTTCACCCACGCTTACGCCGCCCACGGCGTAGCCGGGAAAATCGAGCGCGGCGAGCGACTCCGCCGCTTCGCGCCGCAGGTCGGCGAACGTCGAGCCTTGCACGATGGCAAACACGTGATGCCCGGCGGCGAGGAAACCATTGTCGGTGGCGATCTGTCGGCACTGTTGCGCCCAGCGGAGACTGCGCGCCACCGCCTGGGCACACACCGCATGTTCGCAGGGCCACGGCGGGCACTCATCGATCACCATTGCGATGTCGGAGCCGAGGTTGGCCTGAATCGTCATCACCTCGCGCGGACCGAGGAACAGGCTTGCGCCGTCGAGATGCGATTGGAACGCCACGCCGTCCTCGCGGACGTCGCGCAGCTTCGCGAGGCTGAAGACCTGAAAGCCGCCGCTGTCGGTGAGGATCGGCCCGGCCCAGCCCATAAAACGGTGCAGGCCGCCCAGGTCGCGGATGAGTTCGCTGCCCGGCCGCAAATTGAGGTGGTAGGTGTTGCCGAGAATGATCTGGGCGCCGATCTCGTGCAGCTGGGCCGGCGTCAGCGCCTTGACCGTGGCCTGGGTACCCACCGGCATGAAGATGGGTGTCTCCACCAGGCCGTGCAGGGTGCGCAGCCGGCCACGCCGCGCCGCCGTGGCTGTATCGGTCCGGAGTAGCTCGAAGTGTGCGGCCATCGGATACCGTTAATCTACCGGGATGCTTGACCCCCCTGTCAACCCACCCGTAATGGGGGTCGTGCTGCTGGTCATCGATAATTTCGATTCGTTCACCTACAATCTCGTCCAGTACTTCGGTCAACTGGGCGTGGAGCAGCGGGTATTTCGCAACAACGAAATCACGCCGGCGGAGGCGTTGGCGCTCAACCCCGACCGGGTGTTGATCTCGCCCGGGCCGTGCTCGCCGGCCGAGGCCGGAGTATCGTTGGAGATGATCGGCGCGTTTGCCGGCCGGAAACCCCTCTTCGGCGTGTGCCTCGGTCATCAGTCGATCGGCCACCATTTCGGCGGGCGGGTCGTCCGCGCCGACCGCTTGATGCACGGCAAGACCTCGCCCATCCTGCACCGGAGTACCGACGTGTTCCGCGGCCTGCCGCAGGGGTTCAAGGGCACCCGTTACCACTCGCTGATCGTCGAACGCGCCACCCTGCCCGATTGCCTTGAGATCACCGCCGAGACGGCCGAGGGCGAGATCATGGGTCTGCGCCACCGGACGCTGCCGATCTGGGGCGTGCAATTCCACCCCGAGTCGATCGCGACGGAGGACGGCATGAAGATCCTCCGGAATTTCCTGGAACTAAACTGACGGCCCATGCGCTGCCCCAAGTGTACTTCCATCGAGGACAAGGTGATTGACTCCCGCATCGGCAGGGAGGGCACGACCATCCGCCGCCGCCGCGAATGCACGGAATGCGGCCACCGCTACACCACCATGGAGAGCCTCGTGCGGGACCATATGGTTGTCATCAAACGCGACGGCCGCCGCGAGAGCTTCGATCGCGAAAAGCTCTCCCATGCCGTGCGCGCCGCCTGCCACAAACGCCCGATCGACATCGAACAGATCACCATGCTCGTCGACGATGTGCTCGACGAGCTGGAGGCCAGCTACGAGAGCGAGATGCCCTCGCGGGCCATCGGCGACGCGGTGATGCGACGCCTCCAAAAGATCGACCAGGTGGCCTATGTGCGGTTCGCCAGCGTTTACAAGGAATTCCGCGACGTCACCGAATTCGTGGCCGAAATCAAGGGGCGGAAAAACCCCTGACCCGCCGCCCATGCCTCCGCCCAACCGCGACGATCTGCGTCGCCTGCATTTCATCAACGCGCTCTTCGCGCATATCACCGGCCACGATCTGTACCTCGCGGAGCAGATTAAGGCGGCCATCGCCTTCAGTCTCGCCGAATTCGAGGCGCAGACCCGGGCGCATCCCGAATACGCCGCGCGCTACGACGCCGCGTTCAACGCCGCCGCCGCCCGCCTCCTGGCGCAGTTTTTCACGCACCAGCCCGCCCACGGCTTTTTCCATTGGGATGCCGCCCGCACGCTCACCTCGGCCACGCCCCTGTTTGCGCGGGCCGAGCTCATGGCCGGCCTGAAGCAGCTCACCCCCTGCCGTGAATCGACGTTGCTGGTCACCAACCTGCGCCCCGCCCTGCTGCCGCCCGAGCGGCGCGCCACGCCGCGGCGGGAACGCGAGTACGAAGACGCCCTGGCCTTCATTCGCGACCTCGCCGCCGCCCGCACCCCCCGCCACGCCAATCTGCAGTTGTTGTTCCTATAGGTTTGGTTTTACAGGAGGCAACGGAGGGAACAGAGAAATCGCATGCACTCGTTGTTCGCCAAAGCCGACGGTCTGACGGAAGCTATCATTGCTGGAGCAATTGAAGTTCATAGGGACAAAGGTCCCGGTCTGGTGGAGTCGATCTACGAGTGGTGCCTGCTCCGTGAACTTGAGCTACGCCATTTTCGTACGACCAATCAAAAACTCGTGTCGATTTCCTACAAGGGTTTCATCCGCGAGGAACCGTTGCGATTCGACGTCTTGGTCGAAGATTGTGTTCTGGTTGAAGCAAAGTCGGTCGAACACATTCTGCCCGTCCACAAAGCGCAACTTCTCAGCTACATGAAACTGCTCGATGTCCCCGTCGGCCTGCTCATCAATTTCAACGAGTCCCGGCTGACCGATGGAGAATCGCGTCTCATTCTTCCCGGCGCAAACCGGTAGATTTCTCCGTTCTCTCTGTTTCCTCCTGTAAAAACTTCATGGTCAAAACCCTCTTCCAAAAGATCATCGACCGCGAGATTCCCGCCCGGATCGAGCATGAGGACGAGCACTGCATCGTCATTCACGACATCCACCCGCAGGCGCCGGTCCACCTGCTGATCATCCCGAAAAAGGCGATCCCACGCGTCGAAGCCGCGACCGCCGCCGATCAGCCGACACTCGGGCACCTCTTCCTCGTCGCCGGCCAGCTCGCCAAAAAACTGAGTCTGACGAACGGTTTCCGCCTCGTCGTGAACAACGGCCCCGACGCCTCCGAGAGCGTCCCGCACCTCCACGTACATCTGCTCGCCAAACGGCAGCTGGGCTGGCCACCGGGCTGAGGCGCAAAGCGCCGCGAGGTTTTGAGTTTAGGGTTTTGGCCCGTGGCCGCGAGCGTGAGCGAGTGGAATCTGGACGTTTCGGAGACTGAAAGGTTGTAGGGCGGCATCGCCGAATGCCGCCGTAAATCTGGAGAATAGGCGGGGTTCGGCGACCCCGCCCTACATTTCCAACCGCATGGTCGCGCCTGGCACAAAGCCCGCGAGTCGCCTCGGCTTCAAAATTTCGTCTTCTCCTCGAACGTACCGTCGGCGCGTTTCACCACGAGGCGCTTGAGCTCAAGCATCATCAAGGTCGCCGAGACGTCAGCCACAGCCAGCCCGGTCTGGGTCGCGAGCGCGTCGGCGGAAAGCAGCGCGCCGCCGCGAAAACACTCGAACACGCGCGCTTCCTCTTCCGTGAGGTTCGCCGGCCGACCGGCGGCGACATCGGCCGGCTTTTCGCCGATCGGCGTCGGCCGCATGCCGTCGAGGTAATTCAACTCGCCCAGGAGGTCGTCCACGCTTGTCAGGAGCGTGGCCCCGTCGCGGATGAGCTGATGGCAGCCTTTGCTCGTCGCCTGGTCGATCCGGCCCGGCACGGCGAAGAGCAGGCGCCCTTGTTCGCCCGCAAACCGGGCGGTGATCATCGCGCCACCATCGACATCGCTCTCGACCACCACCACCGCCGTGCAGATGCCCGCCACGATACGGTTGCGCATCGCAAACGACTGCCGGTCGGCGCGCCGCCCGAAGGGAAACTCGCTCAGGACTGCGCCGTTTTCCTCGAGGCGGCGGTAGAGCTGCAAGTTCTCCGGCGGATAAACGATATCGATGCCGGTGCCGAGCACGGCGGCGGTCTTGCCCCCGACGGCCAGCGCGCCCTCGTGGGCCGCCGTGTCGATGCCGCGCGCGAGGCCGCTGACGATGCAGAACCCCAGCCGGGCGAGTTCGGCGCCGAGTTTTTGGGCGACGCCCTGACCATAGAGTGTGGTGCGCCGCGAACCCACGATGGCGATGCCCGGTTGCGCGAAATCGTAGTGCCCTTTGCGGTACAGCCCGATCGGCGGGTCGTGGATTTCCTTCAACAGCGGCGGATAGCCGGGGTCGCGCGTCGTGATGAAATCCACGCCGCTCTGGGCCATGCGCGTTTCCTCGCGGGTCACGTCGAAATGATCGTGCCAGCCGGCGATGGTGGCGCTGATCACCGGACCCACACCCTGCACCGCTTCGAGCTGGCGCCGGCTGGCGGCAAAGATCGCGCGGGGATCGCCGCCGAGCTCGGCCAGCAGCCGGTTGAGCGTGATCGGGCCGATGTTGGGCAACGCGTTCAGAATCAGAAACGCCTGCCGTTCGGTGAACTCAGTCGTCATGATGACAGGCGCGCAGCGCCGCCGAAAGATAATCGAGCACCTGCGTTGTTTGCACCGCGACCTGGCCTTTCGCGCGGGCCAGCGCATCGGCGGCGAGGCCGTGCCACACCACGCCCCGCGCGGCGGCCTGGAGCGTAGCGGAAGCGCTTTCTCTTCCGCGCGGAACGGGAGGCCGTTCCGCCCCGGCGCCGGCTTGCGCCAGCAAGCCACCGATCAGTCCGGCCAGCAGATCACCGCTGCCCCCGCGGGCCAGCACCGGCCCGCCACAGCAAGAATGATAAACGGTCTCCGCCGTTCCGATACGCGTAACCGGTCCCTTCAGGACCACCGTCGCGCCCGTCTCTCCGCAGAATTCCCGCAACGGAGCGGCGCCGGCAATGCGGGTGAACTCACCGGCATGCGGCGTGAGCACCCGCGGTGCCGAACCGGCCCGCACGATGTCCGGCTGCAAGGCATCGGCATCCAGCACCACCGGGACCGGCGCGTTGGCCACGATGTCCCGCACGAGCGCGAGCGTCTCCGGCTCGCGCCCGAGGCCCGGCCCGATCGCCAGCGCCGTGGCCCGCCCGAGCCGTTCGCGCATGAGATAGTGTCCGGCGAGCGCCAGGCCGCCTTCCGTCGTCTCCGGCCAGCCGATCCACATCGCTTCGGGCGCCCGCGCCGCAAACGCCGCCGCCAGCGATTCCGGCACAAACGCCGTCACCAGCCCCGCTCCGCTGCGCAGCGCGGCGAGCACGGCCATCAGCACGGCACCGGGATAATTGCGCGAGCCCCCGAGCACGAAGAGGTGGCCGTAGGCGCGCTTGTCCGAAAGCGGAGAGCGGAGCGCGGAAAGCGGAGAGAGCACCGAGGGCAGAAGCACGAAATCGGCGTGCCCCTTCCAATCATCTTGTAGGGCGGGGTCGCCGAACCCCGCCTCCCCGAACGGCGGGATTCGGCCTCCTTCGCCAAGGCTCCTGCGATCAGGGCGATCCCGCCCTCCACCGAAAAAGCCGAGGTCGAGATAACGCAGGCGGCCGGCGTTGGGGCACGCGAGGGCCGGCGTTTTCATGACGCCCGTGGCGTAGGTGAAATCGGCGCGAAAGGCGTCGGGGGTGTCGAGGCCGCTCGGCAGATCGACCGCGGCGCGCAGGCGGAC
>Ga0265323_10001409_pt1 | contig 11842 bp, 8 predicted proteins | sample 41225metaG_FD_193580 | JGI IMG/M metagenome (GOLD analysis project Ga0265323, IMG submission 193580) | Rhizosphere microbial communities from Carex aquatilis grown in University of Washington, Seatle, WA, United States - 4-12-25 metaG | ecosystem: Host-associated > Plants > Roots > Rhizosphere >... | reverse complement strand
GCCCAGGCGGGACCGGGCACGCAGCCCGCCATCTCCGGCATCGTGAACTCGAGCGACGGATCGGGCACCATCCAGCCGGGCTCGTTCATCGCCGTCAAGGGGAGGAATCTGGCCGCGGCAGCGAAGGCGCTGGCGACGCCGGCGCCCACGGTGCTGGGCGGATCCTGCGTGACTTTCGGCGACATTGCCGCCCCGCTGTTGCAGACCGCCAGCGGACAGATTCTGGCGCAGGTGCCGGCGTCGGTTCTGCCGGGGACGCAGGTTGTGGAGGTGCGGTCGCTGGCCACGGCGCAGACCAGCGCGCCGGTGGCCGTCACGGTTCGCGCCGCAAGCCCAGCCAAGCCGCCGGCGGCCGGCGTGACGCCGTAACTCGCCAGGCCGCGGGTTACTGCGGCTGCCAGGTGGCCGTCTGCCCGTTCAGCGTGAGGGTGAGCGTGACGGGCAGGGAGAAGTTGGCTTGTGCGGAGATCGGCGGAACTACCGCGTTCACCTGATACAGGCCCACAAATCCGGGTGCCAGGCCGGAGAAGGTCACCACCAGCGGGATGCCACCGAGAGCGACCTGCGGCTTATTGACAGTCGAAAGCGCCGGCGTGGCTGGCTCGGCCGCGCCGATCGGCAGGTTGCCGTTTACGGCGCCGAGCCCTGCCGCATACAGCGAGATGCTTTGCCCGGCAATGGCAGATGCCGCCGCCGAGAGCGCGGAACCATCGGCGTTCGCCACGGCCAGAATGGCGGGTGTGGACGCCTGCATGTCCATTGCCACCGGCGCGGCCATATCGCCGTTGTAGGAGAGCACCACCGAGGCGTCGCCCAGCGGTATGTCGCCTGGCACCATGAACTCCAGGACGCCCGCTGCCGTGTTGTAGAGCGGGGCTCGCACTCCTTCAATCGACACGTAGGTGTTCCCCAGCACGCGCGGCAGCGGCGCCACGGGGCCGGCCTGGGCCGTGTCCGCCAGGTTGGTTCCCTGAATGAACGAGATCCCGCCCGGAGACAACTCCCGGTATCCGCCCAGCCCGGTGACGCCCAGCGTCTGGATCTGGGGGCCAGCCGGGGAGGGCTGCCAGCCGCTCGCGACGGCTTCGGAAAGGACGAAACTCGAGCGGGTGATCAGGAGCTGTCGAAGCCCCTGAACGCTGCTCTGGAAATCCGGATTGCCGCAGATAGTGACCATGTCCCCGCACGGCCGGTTGGGATCGTTGAGCGCGGCCGCCTGGATCAGGTCGAATTCGCGAATGAGCTCCAGGTCCGCCCAGCCGCCGGTGGCGCCCATCAGGCTGGCTGCTCTGACCGCCGCGTTCAGGTAGACCTGCAGGTACTGCGGGATCGCGGTGAGGCGCGCCGCCAGAAGGTTAATGGTGGGGCCCGTCGTGATGCCGTAGAAGAGGTCCCGGGCGGCGTCGGAGAACGTCATGTCCTTATCCCAGGGGATGAAGTAGTAGGTTGTCGTGCCCTGCAACTGATACAGGTCGAAGTTGTTCATTCCCTGCTGGCCGCCGATCAGACTGTCCGAACCGGACAGCACCTGCTCGGTTGCGCCATAGGTCAGGAACTGCTTCGGATCGACATACTGCGAAAGCGCGGCGATGAAGGCGGCATCGGTGAAAGCGGCGCTGGATGGCTGGTTGACCACTTGCACCAGGTTCGCGAATGGCTGCAGGTCGGGCGCGGTCTGGTTGGTTTTCAAGTTGAGGAATTGGGCGTACTGGTTCGGGTCCGTCCCCAGATTCCCGAAGTCGTAGTTCAGCCCTCCAACCGATTGCCATTCGTAGAGATATCCCCCGGATTCGCCGAAGTCCCGATTTAGGAACGCTGTGTCCAGGTGCTCCACAATCATGTAGAAGCCCAGAATCTGGCCATTCAGGAATACCTGGGCGGGCGCTTCCCGCGGAGCGGGAATCCCCATTTTCCGGAAGAGCTTCATGGAGATCCACTCACGCAGGTTGGAGGGGTCCTCGTTGTTCGCCTTGAGGATGACGAAGGGCAGGCCGAGGAACGTCTGCGTCTTGTCGTAGTGGGCGAAGTTCAGATCCAGGTTCGGCTTGACCGGACTCCGGCTGCCTCCACCGTGCGAGCGGACGCCGATGGCTTCAGTCTGTCCGTTCCACGCGAAGGTCGCATGATAGTAAGTGTTCAGCAGGTAGTTCTGCTGCAGCGAGGCCCAGTCGGCCGGGTCCATGGTGAGATTGATGACCTGCACGGCGGAGTCATCCAGAAACGGGTTGGCCTGCACCTGCGCGAACGCAGTGGCGCCGGTTGCCACGAACACTGCGGCTACAACGGTTACGATCCGGCTTCCCGAACGAAAACCGGCACACTTGTCGACGGACACACGGTCACACTCGAACATTGGGATACATCCTTTACTTGTCAACTCTTGAATTGAGTCAACATGCTTTGTTGCTCGAACGTCAGAATCTGGTAGAACGCCGCGCTGGCACTGGCGCCGGCGGCGGTCATCTGAGCGGTGAGGTTGCCCAGCGCCACCGACAGTTGACCGATCCCGGTGCTGTCGTTGTTCTTGATGGCGGTGGTGAGGGACTGCCGCGCGGTCTTCATGTTGTCGCGGATCGCCTTCCGCGCAGTGACCGCGGCGGCGAACAGGCTCGTGGCCTGCTCCTGCTGAGGTGCGCTCAGCGCCAGCAGCGTGGTAAGCGAAGCCAGGTACTTGGCGGTCTTGGCTTCGGTCTTGGGGATCTTGGAAATCGCCTTGGGGCGGTCGTACTTGAGCAGAACTTTGTGCGACACGCGCTGCGAGGCCGGTCTGGCGCCCCGCGCGGGTGGCTGCGCGGCTTCCGCCACCGCCTGGCCGGCGACTAGAGCTACACCTGGGAGCATGATCATCTGTCTGCGGTTCATGGTTCGTGCACCTCCGGTACTGAGTTAGAGCACGTCGAGGGCCGCGTTCCTTGCGCGGCCTGACGGCTGGATAATCCAAATCGCTCGAGCGTACCCCAGGCATAACTGGTGCCAAGGGGCCCGCCGATAACTATCTCATCGGACGAAACCTCCGCACAATGCAGTCTCTATATAGACGTTCCCCGCCTTTGATTCGATAGTGGTCCGGGGAAGGCGCCAACAGTGAGCCCGCCTCACTCCCGGCTGGTTAGAATGTGGGTTTGGATTCGGAGTTCCGATGCGGAGAACGAACCCCACCGGGTCCCTGTACGTGCGAACTGCTTCAGCTAAACACATAACTGCCTTACGCCGGCCGGCCTGGAACGGCCTGAAGCGATTTACCAGTATGGTTACGTGTTCAGGAACACGGGGGCTACCCCGGAAGTTGCGCACCGCCGCGTGGAAAGGTGTGAATTCCGAATGGCTCGATAGAGCTACCCCATGAGTAGTACTATCTAACACTTAGTGGACAGTAGTAATGCGGCTTACCGTGCCATCCGGTACCATTCCAGCGTCCGCTGCATCCCTTGCTCGAACGAGAAGCGCGGCGCGTGGCCCAGCAAGCGTGCAGCTAGTGCCGTATCGGCCTGCGAATCGTGCACGTCTCCGGCGCGCGGCGGGCCGTAGGTGGCCGGAAGGGTCACGCCGGCCAGACGCTGCACCAGCGTCCATGCCTGATTCAGCGTGATCCGTCCCCCGTTGCCGCCGTTGATCACCATTCCCGAGACGTTTCGGGCGCGCGCCGCCTTCAGGTTGAGATCGGCCACGTCTTCCACATAGGTGAAGTCGCGCGACTGCTCGCCATCGCCGAAAATGGTGGGCGCATGGCCCTGGATGGCGCACTTCATGAACAGGGAGAGCACGCCCGAGTAGGGGCTGGACGGATCCTGCCGCGGCCCAAACACGTTGAAGTAGCGCAGCGCCACGGTTTCCAGGCCGAACACGGCGGAGAATATCCCGCAGTAGCTCTCTCCGGTGAGTTTCTGCAAGGCATAAGGGGACTTCGGGCGCGGCATCATGGTCTCCACCTTGGGCAGCACCTCGGTGTCGCCGTAGGCCGACGACGACGCCGCATACACCACCCGTCCCACGCCGCCCTCGCGCGCCGCCCGCAGCACGTTGAAGGTGCCGTCGATGTTGACCTCGTGCGACGGCACCGGGTCGTCGATCGAGCGGGGCACCGAGGGAATGGCGGCTTCGTGGAAGACCACGGCCGCCCCACACAGCACCGGCGCAATCTCCTCATAATTCCGGATATCGGCGCGCACGAACTCGACCGACCCCCGCACCTCATCCAGATTGGACTCGCGGCCGGTCAGCAGATTGTCGAGCACCACCACCCGCGCGCCTTCCCGCAGCAGGGCGCGGACAATCGCCGACCCGATGAAGCCCGCCCCGCCCGTAACCACGTAATGACTCAAGACGATACCCTCGCAATCTCAGCCAGCAAATAGCGTAGCGAATCCCCGGCCAGCCGTTCGGCGCCGGGAGAGAAATCGAACGCTTCGAGCGAAATCCAGCCCGTGTAGCCCAGCCGCCCCAGCGTCGCCAGCAGCGGCTTGAAATCGTAGCCGGCGGCGCCGCAGTGCCGCCCGTCCAGCTCGTTGACGTGGACGTGGTGGATGGACTCGAAATAGCGTTCCACCAGCGCGGCGTGGGGCTCGGTTTCGTCGATGGCGTTGTGCACGTCGAACATGGTGGCGATGGCGGGGCTGGCGATTCGCCGGACCATTTCCACCGCCTCCGCCAGCGTCTGCACCACGTCGCACTGGCCCGCGGGCAGCGCCTCCAGGAGCAGGGTGACCCCGCGGGCGGCGGCGTGGGGCGCCAGCGCGCGCAGACCGTCCTCCAGATGGCGGGTAGCCTCCTGGCGTCCGAGGCCGCCGGTGGTGCAGCGTTGCCGGGGTGAGCCGAGCACCGAGACGGCCCCTTCGCCCAGGTCCGCGCACAGATCCGCCAGGTTGCGGATGTGCTCCCAACTGCGGCTGCGGAGGGCCACGTCCGGGGTTGTCAGGTGTAGTCCCGTGGGCGATACCATCAGCCAGTGAAGGCCGGCGAACGAGAGACCCTCGGAGGCGATGATGTCCCGAATCTGGCGGCGCCGGGCGGCGGAGATCTCCCGCGGATCGGCGGCCAGCGTGAACGGGGCGATTTCGATGCCGGCGTATCCGGCCGCGCGAATGGCCCGGCAGGCGTCCGCCAGAGGCCGCCCTTCGAACGCTTCGTTGCACATCGCGTGGCGGAACGTCATCAACTTACAGTTTATACCGGGGACGCCGGGGTGTCCCACGGTCCCGGTAACGTGGGTTACACTGGCGGGGTCCAATTCCGGCGGCCGGCGAGCGCGCCGAAACGCAGGAATGGCCGGGAGAAGCCACAGTGTCAAGCGCCGCGCAGCCTTCGTTTCAATTCAGCCGGATCGAACGGAACCGCCAGGCATATGTGCTGGCGGTGATTCTCCTGGTGGCTGCCGTGGCCCCGCTCGTGATGGTTACGGGGTATGGGGCTGCCATGGTGGTGGTGCGGCTGGCCGGCAGCCATACCAGTTACCTTGTCGGCCAGGTTCGCTCCGAGGAGCGCTACCTGCGGCGGTTGCGAACTCCGCCCGCGGGGGAGGAACTGGACTGGCTGGCGCCGAAGACCTCGGCATACAGCTCGGAGTGGATGCGGGAGATCGTCACCCAGCGGGCCGCCGCGCTGGCCCGGAGCCGTGCTGAGCTGGCCCGGAGCCAGGCCTCCGACCGGGGTCTGCTGGGGCGGCTGCTACCGGCGACCATCGGCGGCCTGGCGGCCATCCTGGCGCTGCTGTACTGGGGAACCTGTTCGTCGCCCACCACCCGCCTGGTAGCGAACATCGGCGCGCTCCCTGCCGGTGCCGGCGAGGCCGACGCGATTCGCCTGGTGGAGGACCTCTGCAGCCGGGTCGGGCTGCGGCCGCCCAAGCTATACATCATTCAGTCGGAAGTGCCCTACACGCTCTCCGCCGCCATGGATTCGCACACGGCCATGCTGGCGGTGACGCGCGGGGCACTCAACCTGCTCGATCAGCGGGAACTGGAAGCCATGCTGGCGCACGAGATTTCCCACATCGGCAACCAGGACATTCGCCTGAACGCTCTCATGGCTTCCGCCACGCTGTTCATCACCCTGCCCCTGACCGAATTGCGCCGCCGGTGGATGGGCAGACCCGACGATTCCTCCGAGGGTTACACCAAGCCCTACGACTCCCTGGACCGGGGGGAAGGCTTCTACTTCTTTGTGCTGTATAGGATCGTTCGGCTGGTGCTGTCGCCGATGTCCATCTACGTCTTCGTGGTGGCGCCGATTGCCGGCCACCTGATCCGGGCGTTCATGTCGCATGACCTGGAATACATGGCGGATGCCGACGCCGCCGGTTTGACCGGCAATCCCGAAGGTCTGGTGTCGGCGCTTGCCAAGATCGGCGGCGCCACGGCGAACACGTGCGATTCCAACCCCGCATTCCAGCACTCCTGCGTCGCCGGCGCCAGCGCCATGGGAGGCTGGCTCGGCCGCAGTTTCAAACCCACGCACCCGTCGCCCGGCCAGCGAATCCAGAAGCTGGTGGACCTGTTCGGAGCGGCCCGGTTCACCGGTCTTAAGGCCGCCATCGACACGGGCAAGCAGTACATCAAAGGGCACGAAGCCATTGGCGAGGACCGGCTGACGCATGTGGCGCAGAACGATATGGCCGCCATCCGCCAGGGCAACGCCATGGGCAGGGTGTGCCGCCTGATTGCGACCGAAGATGTCCCGGTCTACGATTCGCAAAGGCCGGACTCGCTGGCCAGCGTCTGGCTGAAGCCCGGCGACTTGCTGGTGGTCTTCGACGACCTCGGCAACATGCGGCCCATCAACACCTGCCGGGAGCATTTCGGCTACATCGAGCGCAAGGTGAAACTGAAGGCCGTCCCCAGCATGTTGCCGCAGGAAGTCTACGACCCCACCGCGCGCGCCGCCGCCGAGGAGGCCCTGGCGCGTCGCGAAGCGGCCGCTCCGGCGCTCGCGGCAGCCTCGCCCACCGGGGCGCTGGGACTGACCAAAGAGCAGTTGTGGATCGTGGTGGGTTTCAGCGTGGCGGTGTTCGCCGGGATCACGATCCTGCTGGTGGTTTCGCTGGGGAAGTAGAGCGGGCGGCTGGGCGATGGATAGTGCACCATGCAGTTGTGTAACGTGGTAGCATTCTGGAGGCTTGCCTGAAGCCTGGAAGTTGGCGTTGCCGCAACGAAAGGATATCTCATGACTCTCCCGCATTCGTACGGATTGGCGTTGATGCTCACGATTCTGACCATGTTCTGTTGGGGTTCCTGGGCCAACGCGCTCAAGTTCGCCAAGGGCTGGCGGTTTGAGCTGCTCTACTACGACTATTCGATCGGGGTGGCGCTGTGCGCGCTGGTAGCGGGGCTGACGTTTGGCACGATGGGGCCGGGCAGTCCGCAGTTTCTGGCCGATCTGAACCAGGCCGGCGGCATCAATATCTTCTATGGGTTTCTGGGCGGCGTGATTTTCAATCTTTCGAACATCCTGGTGGTGGGGGCCATTTCGGTGGCGGGGATGGGGGTTGGATTCCCGGTCGGCGTGGGGCTGGCGCTGGTGGTAGGGGTGATCTGGAACTACATTCTCAAGCCTCAGGGCAACCCGTGGCTGCTGGCCCTGGGTGTCGCCCTGGTTCTGAGTGCGGTGGTGGTGGACGCCATTGTTTACCGGATGCACGCCGCCAGCACGGGCGCACCGGAAGACGCCGAAGCCAAGCGCAAAGCCACCTGGAAAGGAATCCGCCTGGCGGGGGTGGGAGGCATGCTGATGGGAATGTTCTATCCGCTGGTGGAGAAAGGCATGACGAATCCCGGTGGACTGCATGCCTACGGCGTCGCATTTGTTTTTGGCCTGGGCGTGCTGGTGTCGGTTTTCGTCTATAACCTCTACTTCCTGAAGCGCCCGATCGCCGGTCCGCGGTTGAGTTTCGGAGATTACCTGAGGGGCAGCTCCTGGGTGCATTTCCTGGGGATCGCGGGCGGCGCCATGTGGATGGTGGGGTCGCTGGCCAACTGGGTGGCTTCCAGCCAGGTGGGACCGGCCATCGCCTACGCTCTGGGGCAAGGCTCGACCATGGTTGGGGCGATGTGGGGCGTGCTGGTGTGGCGGGAGTTCGCCGGCGGCGGGGCGCGCCTGAACCGGCTGATCGTGCTGATGTTCATTCTTTTCGTGGCCGGCCTGACGGTGGTTTCAATCGCCAAGCAGCAGGCCGGGTAGTAGCGCGACTGCCGGAGATAACCCATGGAACCACTGCTGCTCGGCATCGATGCCGGAACCAGCTCGGTGAAAGCCGTGCTGCTGGATCTTCGCGGGAACCTGTGTGCGGTCTGCTCAGCCGAATACCCTCTGCATCACGTTCGGCCCGCCTGGGTGGAGCAGAACCCCGAGGACTGGTGGCAGGCGACTTGCAAGGCGATTCGCGAGGCGCTTTCAAAGGTCCCGAATGGGCCGGAAAGGGTGCTGGGACTGGCGGTCAGCTCCCAGGCGCCCACCTTGCTGGCGCTGGACGGCAACGGGCAGCCGCTGCGCCCGGCCATGATCTGGATGGACCGCCGCGCCGAAGCCGAAGCGGTGCGCCTGGCGGAACTGCTGGGGGCCGGGGAGATTCACCGGATCACCGGCAACCGTCCCGACGCCTTCTACGTGGCCGCGCGGCTGCTCTGGCTGCACGATCACGAACCCGAGGTTCTGAAGCGCACCTGGAAATTCGCCCAGGTGAACGGCTACATCAACTACCGGCTGACGGGGCGGCTCACCGTCGATACGTCGCACTCGGTGTTGATGCAGATGCGGAACTATGCGACCGGGGAATGGTCCGAGGCGCTCTGCGCGGCCTGCGGCGTGGACCCGGAGCAGTTTCCGGAGATCCTGGAAGCCCACCGCGTGCAGGGCGTGGTCACCGCGCAGGCCGCCGCCGCCAGCGGACTGAGGGCGGGCACACCGGTGATGGCCGGGACCGTGGACAGCCCGACGGCGGCGCTGGAGGCGGGCGTCAGCGAGCCCGGCATCGCCGTTGAAATGACTGGGACCTCGACCGTGGTCATCATCCCCAACGACCGCGGCCTGACCGAGCCGGCGCTGATCGCCATGCCGCACGCCCTGCCGGGGATTCACCTCCTGCTGGGCGCCATGACGTCGTCAGGCGGAAGCCTGCGCTGGTTCCGGGACCAGCTTGGCGAATCCGAAACACAGGCTGCCAGGGAGCAGGGCGGGGACGCGTTCGATCTGCTGACCCGGCAGGCGGCGCAGGCGGGGCAGGGAAGCGACGGCGTGATCTTCCTCCCCTACATGATGGGGGAACGCTCGCCTTTGTGGCACACCAACGCGCGCGGGGTGTTCTTCGGCCTCTCGCTGGCCACCGGCAAGGGGGCGATGGTGCGCTCGATTCTGGAGGGCGCCGCGTTCGCCCTGCGCCACAACGTGGAGGTGGCCACGCGCGCCGGAGCCGAAGTCCGGGAGATGAGGAGCGTGGGCGGGTGCAGCCGCAGCGATCTGTGGAACCAGATCAAGGCGGACGTACTGGGGATGCCCGTGCTGCTGCCGCACACTTCGGTGGGCTCGCCCTACGGCGCCGCCATCCTGGCGGGGATCGGCGTGGGAGTTTTCCCCGACGTGCGGCAAGCGCTGTCGGAAATGGTGCGGCTGGATCGCCGCTTCGAACCCGACCCGGCCCGTCACGAGAAGTATACGCGGATCTATCAGGTGTTCCGCAACGTCTACGATCACCTGAAGGACGACTTCGACCTCGCCTCCACCATCACCCCGTGAACCCGCTCCAGCAGTTGAACGGTTCGCTCCACCTCGGCTTCGGCCTGGGATCGCGACCACCCCAGCGCCGGCGCGACGATTTCGGCCAGTTCCTCCAGCAGGGAGCGATTGGCCCGGCCGAGCAAGGCAATTAGGGTTCGCCGCAGAATCAGATCGTCCAGGTGTACCACGCGCTCGTGGAGCGCCATGAAGGCGATCTCGCGGCGGGAGTATCCGGGGTGGCAGGCGAGCGAGGAATCCGGTCCCTCCCGCATGAACGCCGCGACCCTGCCGGCGCCCGTGCCATAGCGCTCCACCAGTGCCGCCAGCCGCTCCGGAGCGAGCCCGGCGGCTTCCGGCAAGTGGGGAAAACCCTTGCCGCCGCCGATGGGGAGGTCTGCCGAGCCGCGGAGCCGCGGGCGTTTCAGCGCCCGCAGGAGATCGTCGGATACCTGCTCGGCCAGCGCGCGGAAGGTGGTCCACTTGCCGCCCACCAGGGAGTAGATCGGGAAATCGATACCGCCGCCGGCGGGGAGCGCCGGGAAGCTGTGATCGCGGCTGATCTGGCCCGGCGTCAGGGCGTCGCTGCGCGGCAGCGGGCGCACGCCGCAGAACCGGAACACGACCTGCGACTTGTCGGCGTGGATCGAAGGGAATGCCAGCCGCATGGCCTCCAGGATGTAGTCGACTTCGGCTTCCTCGCAGATCGCCTCGGGATCGTCGGCGGGGATGTCGGTGGCGCCGGCCACGATCCTGTCCTGGACCGCATAGAAAATGCAAATGCGGCCGTCCTGGTTGACGAAATAGATCATCTCGTCACCGGTGGCGCTCACCAGCTCGGGGTTGTCGAGCACGATGTGCGAGCCCTTGGTCCCTCCGATGAAGCGGCTGCTGCGCCCCAGGCCGCCATTCACCAGGTCGATCCACGGGCCGGCGGCGTTGACCACGACGGTGGGCTTCACTTCGCGCGTCTCGCCGGATACCTCGTCACGCAGGACGACCGAGCCGCCCGCGGCGCTCTGCACCCGGACGTAATTCAGAGCCCGCGCCTGGGGGCAGGCGGCTTCGGCGTCCTGAACCAGCTCCAGGCACAACCGCTCGGGATAGGTGATCCGGGCATCGTAGTAGGTGGCGGTGCAGATCACGTCGGGATTCAGAGCGGGCCGCAGTGCCAGGGACGCCCGCCTGGACCGGAAGCGGTGGCGCGGCAGCGGGGACCGGCGGCCGGCGAGAAAATCGTACAGCGCCAGGCCGGTTTTGATGAGGAGCGCTCCCCGGTTGGCGGGCTTGGCGGGCCACCGCAGGAGATTGCGGATCGCCGGCACCAGGCCGCTGGTCCAATTGAAGATGGGAATCGTGGTGGGCAGCGGCTTGACGTAGTGGGGCGCGTTTCGCAGCAGCCGGTTGCGCTCCCGGAGAGACTCGCGGACCAGGCGGAACTCGGCGTTTTCCAGATAGCGCAGACCGCCGTGAATCACCCGTGTCATGGCGGCGCTGGTGCCGGCGCAGAAATCGGACTTGTCCACAAGCAGGGTGTCGATTCCCTGCAGCGCCAACTCATGGAACAGGCCGATTCCGTTGATGCCGCCGCCAACAATCAGGACGGAGACCTGGGGGTGATCACTTAGCGAGGCAAATTCTGGACGCATCCGGGGTCCTGGGGAACTGTAAGTATATCACAACTCAACACTTGAGATGGGCTTCGCGGGTACGCCCCGCGGCCATGACCGGCCGACAAAGCGCTTTGACAAAGGCTTATCTTCATGTATACTGCATTCTGTATTATGCATCATTTGCGCAGTGTAGGCCGGATTATGTTTTGGCCTGGCATTGAATCGCACAGTGGAAATTGACTGTGGGGGAAGGGGCGGACGCAGTCCCGCGGCCCCACGGTTCGATTCGAGTATCAGACTTCAAAGGAGACAAGAACGATGTTGTTCGGAATGATCCGAGGAGATCGATGGAGCAAGGTGGCCGCCGTGCTGCTGGCCGCCATGCTGATCGGCTTTTGGGCACCGCAAGCCAGGGCCCAGGCAGTAGCCGTGGCCGAAGTAGACGGCCACGTATCGGACCCCAGCGGCCAGGCTATTGTGGGCGCGACGGTCAAGATGACACAGACCGACAAGCGCGTGGTGCGCAC
>Ga0265323_10001408_pt1 | contig 11846 bp, 7 predicted proteins | sample 41225metaG_FD_193580 | JGI IMG/M metagenome (GOLD analysis project Ga0265323, IMG submission 193580) | Rhizosphere microbial communities from Carex aquatilis grown in University of Washington, Seatle, WA, United States - 4-12-25 metaG | ecosystem: Host-associated > Plants > Roots > Rhizosphere >... | reverse complement strand
TGGCTTGCGCCTCGGGCCACGGGCCGCCGAGGATGGAAAGCAGTCCGGCCTGAGCAGCGGAGTTGCCGGCCACTGCCTCGGCGTAACCGCAGAACCGGTAGTCTTTGGGGTCGGTGGCGAGTCCGGCGCGCACGCAATTCAGGTCGATATAGGTGGCCATCGTTTCGAGCGCCCTCCCCTGAGGCTCCACGAGGACGGACTTGAAACGCTCGGACCAAAGCGTGCCGTAGCGTTGGTGGCTGCGATTAAACCAGACGGAGAACCGCTGCTTCAGCAATTTCATGAACTGGGAGACATCGCCCATGAGGGCCGTCTGGCGGCGGCGCCACTCGCTCGCTTCGGGGCCATTGGAGGCAAGCTGGGCTTGGATGACCTCCAGCCGGGCCCATTGGTAGTTGGTCGGGCGCGGGTACAGCGTCTGGTAGCGGCGGAGCAATTCCGCGTCTGGGGGGATCTGCTTTTGCGGCACCCGCACCAGCACATGAAAGTGGTTACTGAGGATTGCGTAGGTGAGGATCTGGACCCCGCAAAAATCGGCGATCTGCCAGAGCTGCTTGCGCAGAACCTCCTTCGCTGGATCGTCCAGGATTCTTTCGCCATTCACCGTGCGGGTCATGCAATGGTAAACTGCCTCTCCTGTCTCCGCCTGCACCTTTATACGCGCCATTCTCATGAATTATTAAGGGTTTAAGTTGGTCGTCATTGTGAACAAATTCGGTCTCCGTGTCAAAATTTTTTAACCTGTCCCTTTTCATTGGTCTTTAACCTGTCCCTTTTCATTGGTCCTGTACCGCAGTGTCCGACGTAGGCGTAGGGCGTAGGGGCGCAGCAAGCCTGCGCCTCTACGACTGAACGATCAACAGGCAGCTCTTATCCTCCGGCTTCTCACACGTCGGGCACGCCAGGGCAATTACGCACCATCAGGCCTTCGACATCGCGCGCCACGAGCAACGGCACGCCCGGCGATAGGTGCCCTTTCACGTGGTCCAGAAATGCGTCAGCCACGTCCTTCAATACTACGGCGGGCCGCTCGTCCTTATTTTCGAAACTCACCACAACATCGCGCAGCGTGAGTCCTTTTACGTGGCGTGCGTACAGACCATAGGCCGGGATGGTGCCGAACATGCTCGGCTCCGGATAGGCCCGCTCCAACTCCGGCGGCTCGATCGCTGCATCCGCCTTCGTGCCCCCACCCTCGTACGCGATCCGGATGTTGCTCAGACACACGTCTTCGACCGGATGGCCGGGCAGGCCGCAGATCAACGAGGCGAAACGCGACTCGGCCCCGGAAACGACGACGTTGCTGATCGTGACGCGGCGGATGGCCCCAATGGGCGGCTGCCCCGGCCCCCGCCCGCGATTGCCGATGCGCAGGAATAGCGGTGCCGTCGTGATCTCGCGCATCACGAGGTTGGTGACGGTGACATCTTCAATGTTGCCACCATCAACTGTCTCGAGCGCGAAACCGCGGCTGCGCTCGAATACGCAGTTGGCCACGGTGATGTTCTTGAAACCGCCGTTGGACTCGGTGCCGCACTTGATGCGGCCGGTCACGCGATCCTTGTCCGGCGCGAACTCCTGAGTGCGCTGGTAGGTACCGTCCAGCATCGTACCGAAGTCGAAACCGGAGACCTGGCAGTTGACGATCGTCACGTTCTCCGTCGCACGGGCGCAGCCGAGGCCGTAGCCGCTTTTCAGCACGATGGCGTCGTCGTTCGGCGTGTTGATCGTGCAGTTGGCGATGCGGACGTGGTGACAGGAGTCGATGTCGAGCGCGTCGCGATTGGTGTCGAGCCGGAGATTGTCGATGGTCAGGTTGTCGACGCCGCTCGCCAGAAGGCAGAAGTGCCCGCCCCGCAGGAGCGAGAAGTCGCGCAGCGTCACATTGCGGCACAGCTTCAGGGCGATCGCCTTGTTGCCCTGCCCATCCATCGTGAAATTCTGCTCCCCCTCCCCCATGGGATCGTCGGCGGGCAGCCCCGCGGGCGTCGTGCCGAGGCTCAACGGCATGTCGCCGGAATGGAACGCGCGCCGGGGGCCCGGTCCGCGGCGGGTCAGCCCCTGCCCGTGGATCCGGCCGGGGCCGAAGATGGAGACGTTTTCGAGCCCTTCGCCCCAGATGAGGCTGTTGTGCCAGTGACTGTGCCCAAAATCCTGGTACATGTCCCACTCATTCGGCTCCGGTTCGTCGTAGCGACCGTAACCGTCAGCGGGCTTGGCGGCGAGCAGCGTGGCGCCCTGGTCCAAGTGGAGCGCGATGTTGCTCCGCAGGCGGATCGAGAAACTCAGGTAGGTGCCGGCGGGAAAAAATACCGTGCCGCCGCCCACGGCGGCCGCCGCTTCGATCGCCCGGTTGATGGCGTCCGTATCGAGAGTCTGGCCATCGCCCACGGCGCCGTAGGCCCGAACGTCCTGGATGCCGGGGGAGATTTTCGCCGGTCGTTTGCCGGCAGCGCGGGAGGAAGCAGAGTGAGGCATAGCGAAGAGGATTCGCAATCAGGGAGTGCGAGGCAAAGCAAACCGGAAACGCCGACATCCGGCGGCGGAAGCCCGCCCGCCGCCGGGCAGCGCTCAGAATTTTTCGCTCGCGACCGGCTGGTCGCGACGGGTGTCGGGCACACCGGGGCTGTTGAGCACGACAAAGCCGTTGACGTCCTTGAGCACAAATGTGGGGACGTTGGCGGCGTGCGGCGCCTTCACGTGATCGAAGTCGGCATTGGTGACGTCCTGCAGGAAGAACGCCGGCCGCTGCTCGTCCTGGGCGTAGCGCACCTCGACGTGGTCGAGCGAGAGTCCCTTCACGTGGCGGGCGAACATGCCGTAGGTGGGCAGGATGCCGAACCGTCCTGGTTCGGGATACTCGTTTTCATACTCGGGCACTTCGCGGGCCGCCTGCTCCTTGGTGCCGCCGCCGCGGTATTCGATGAGGATATTGCTCAGGCTCACGTCGTCGATCGTGTGGCCCGGGATGCCGACAATGAGAATGCCATGGTCGGGGGAGACGTCGCTGGCGACGACGTTGCTGATCTTGATGCGACGGGCAACGCCCACCGGGGGGTTGTTCGGCCCGCGCAAACGGGAGCCGAGGCGGATGAAGATCGGCGCATTGCAGATCTCACGCATCGAGAGGTTCGTGATCGTGATGTCTTCGATCGAGCCGCCGTCCACTTCCTCGAGCGCGAGGCCGCTGCAATATTCGAAGATGCAGTTCGAGATCGTGATGTTCTTGAAGCCGCCATTGGCTTCGGTGCCGCACTTGATGCGACCGGTGGTCCCGCGACGCGAGGTCCGTTTGTAAGTGCCGTCCAGCAGCGAGCCCTCGTCGTAGCCGCTCACCTGGCAGTTGGTGATCGTGACGTTTTGGGTCGGCCGGTTGTAGCCGAGGGCAAAGCTGCTCTTCGGGCAGATGCCGTCGTCGTTCGGCGAGTTGACCGTGCAGTTGGAGACGCGGACATTTTGGCAGCAGTCGAAGTCGATGCCGTCGCGGTTCGTGTCGATTTTGAGACCGTCGCACGTCCAGTTGTCGACGGCGGTGGCGAGGATGCCGAAGTGGCCGCCGTGGTAGATGGTGAAGTCGCGGAAGACGACATTGCGGCAATTTTTGAGCGCGATCGCCTTGTTGCCCACGCCCGCCGGCAGCGTGTCGCGGGAATTCGGAAAGCCAAACGGCGTGGTCTTGGTCGCCGGTCCGCCGTCACCGCCCGAGCCGACGGCGGAGTTGGCCGGCGGACGCGGCGGACGCGGCGGACGCGGTTCGCCCGGCAGCGGATCCTTGCGGCCCTGGCCGCGACTCAGCCCCTTGCCGAAGATCCGGCCCGGCCCGAGAATCGAGACGTTCTCGAGATTCTCGCCCCAGATCAGGCTGTTGTGCCAATGCGTGTGACCGAAGTCCTGATACGCCTCGAACGCGTTCGGCTCGGGCAAGTCGTAGCCACCGGGAGTTCCCTCGGCCGGCGGTTCGGCGGCGAGCAGCGTGGCGCCTTGGTCGAGGTAGAGCGCGACGTTGCTCTTCAGGTGAACCGAATAACTCGCATAGGTGCCGGCGGGAAAGAGCACGGTGCCGCCGCCTGCGGCGTTCGCCGCATCAATCGCCTTGTTGATGGCGTCGGTGTCGAGCGTCTTGCCGTCGCCGGTGGCGCCGTAGGCTTTGACGTCAAAGGTTCTGGAAGCAGGGGGGATGGTGGCGCATCCCGTGCCGATCAGGCACAAGGCCAGGAGTCGAGGTAGCAGGTAACGCATAATAGACGGAGTTTAGGCAGATTTGAGGGTTCGAGAAAAGACCAGCGTATGACGGACAGTCCGCTCCATCCGAAGGCAGGGCGGTTCCGGGAGGATTACGCGTGGGTAAGGAATTGCCAGCCCAGACCAAATCCGTTGTCTGGATCGGCGGCCATCCGCCGCAATCGCCGACTTGGCAAAAAACCACCATGACAGACCGGCAATGGAATCAGCTGCTCGGGGTCTTGCGGGGTGAAACGCTCGACCCGCTGCCGGTCGGTTTCATCGTCGACTGTCCCTGGCTGCCCGGCTGGTCCGGCATGTCGATCGCCGAATACCTCTCGAGCGAGACGCGGTGGTTCGAGGCGAACCGCCGGGCGATCGACACGTTCCCGGAGGTCTGGTTTCTGCCGGGATTCTGGTCCGAGTTCGGAATGTGCACCGAGCCCTCGGCCTTCGGCAGCCGCTGCAGTTTCCCGCCCAACGAATTTCCCTTCGCCGAGAAAACCATCGGCCCCATCGAGCAGATCGCGGACCTGCGGATGCCGGATCCGCGCACGGACGGGTTGCTGCCGTTCATGCTCAACCGGCTGAAATGGGCCCGGCCGCACATCGAGGATCTGGGGCATCGGATCCGATTCTCGGTGTCGCGCGGGCCGCTTAACGTCGCCACCTTCCTGATGGGCACGACGGAGTTCCTGATGGCGATCAAGACCGACCCGGAACCGATGCACCGCCTGCTGCGGATCATCACCGACTTCCTCCAGCAATGGCACGCGCTCCAGCGCGAGACGATCCCGACGATCGACGGCCTGCTGCTGCTCGACGACATCGTCGGCTTCATGGGCGAGAAGGATTTTCTGGAGTTTGGCCTCCCGTACCTCCGCGACCTCTACGCCGCCGATGTGTCGGTGAAGTTTTTCCACAACGACGCCGCGTGCGCCAAGTCCATAAAGTACTACGCCGAGGCCGGGATTAATCTCTACAATCCCGGCATCCAGACTCCCCTCGCCGAGCTGCGGCGACTCTGCGACCACCGGCTCACCATCCTCGGTACCATCCCGCCGCGCGACGTGCTGGCCCTGGGCACACCTGACGAAGTGCGCGCCGCCGTGCAACGACTGCTGGCGGAGACCCCCGACCGCTCGCGGCTGATCCTCTCCTGCGCCGGTGGCATGCCACCGGGCGTTACCACCGAAAACGTACGGGCTTTCATCGACGCGGTCTGCGGGTAGCCGGCCGGAATAATTCAGTCAAACCGGCGTTTCGAATGAAACGCTGAGGCTGAAGGGTTGTAGGGCGGCATCGCCGAATGCCGCCGCATTTCTGGAAGAAAGGCGGGGTTCGGCGACCCCGCCCTACATTTCCAGCTGCACGAGTCCAGCTCAGGCATTCTCCAGAAAACGGGCGGCCAAAATCGCAGATATTGGCGCCACCGTGGTGGGTCGGGCTTTACGTTCGGGGGTTGGTGTCACTTGGCCCTTTACGCCCGACATGCAGGAAAACTGTCGGGGATGAACCCCGACCTACCATCAGATCGCACCACGCTGTTGCGCGAGATGCAGCAAAATCGCCGAGAAATTGCCGGGTTCGGTCTACGCCAGCACTCGCGAGGCTTCGCGCATCATCTGCGCGATGGGCAGATGATTCGGGCAGACGCGCTCGGCGGCCGCATAGTCGATCTGCGTCAGGCGGGCGCGGGTGTTGGCCGGCAATTCGCGGAACAGCGCGCGGGCGTCGACCTCGGAGCCGTAGCTGTGGTGGTACATGAGGTGACGCATCACGTCGCGCACCGGCACGGCACCGGCGAGGGCCGATTCACACAGATGGCTGCAACCGGAGCAGTAGCCGTGGCAGGTCGCCGCGGCGTAGCGTTCGAGGGTTGCGTGGTCGTCCGCGGCCAGTTGCGTCTGGTCGAGCGCAGCGGCGATGTTCTCCCGGCAGAATTTCATGTTCGGCATCTGGATGCACGCCGTCGCGATCTGCGGGTTGGCCATCACGGTCTTTAATTTCGCCTGGGCGGGCGTGAATCCCTTGGCCTTGAGCGGATCGAGCAGTGCGGCCTGGTCGGGCGTTTCGCTGCCGCTGCGGCCAGCCAGAGTCTTCATGGCCGTGAGACCGATGCCGGCCTTTTCGCAAGCGTCGACGGCGGCCTTCATCTCTGGTTTGTGCATCTCGCGGTAATTGTACGACAGCATGATCCCATCGATCCACCCGAGCTTGGCCGCCGCCGTCAGCATCTCCGGCATGTTGCTGTGCGTGCTGAACCCGAAGAACCGGATCTTGCCCGACTTTTTCGCCGCCTCGGCCCACGCCTTGATCTCGGGTTGGTCGATCTGGGAGATGCTGCCCGCCCCGTGGATGAAGTACAAATCGATGTAGTCGGTCTTCAACCGCCCGAGCGACTCGTTGAGCAGCCGGGACATTCCGTCAGCATTTCGGGCGCCCGAGGCTTTGGTGACGAGAAACAGGTTTTTGCGCGCGCCCGGAGTCTTCTCGAGGAACATGCTGATGCCGACCTCGCTCCCGCCCTTCTCGTACCCGGCGGCCGTGTCCCAGTAAGTCACGCCGTTCTCATAGGCCGTCTTCAACACGACCTGGTTGTCGATGGTGGGAAACATGCAACCGATCCCGGCGACCGACACGTCGACGCCAGTCTTGCCGAACTTGCGCCGCGCCATCTTGGGTTTGGCTTCATCGGCGGCCCGGAGCATCGAGGGCAGCAACATCGAGCCCAATCCGACAGCGCCAGTCGTCAGGAGAAAATTCCGGCGCGAGATTTGATAGTGGTGGTTATTCATAGTGAGGGGATTCTTTGGCAGGTTGTGGGATGCTTTTCGCTTTCAAAAGTACGGAGTGGCTGACGCTGCGCGTCTCGTTGTCGGCGGTCACCCGGATGGCACGCACGCCGTTCATCGGGCATTCGTGTTCGCAGACGCCGCAACCGATGCAACGCGCCGGATCGACGACCGGGCGTTGCAGGCGCGCCTGCACCTCGACGGCCGTGCCGGCCGCGGGTGGCTCGCCCCACGCATGGCCCGCGTCCACCGTCAGGCTGTCCCCGGTGTTGGCCGTGATGAGGCGGCCCTGCTCCTCGCCGCCGAGTTTGCAGAAATAGTCGCCCGAAGCGAACCGGCCGGCATCCAACGCCGCGCCTTGCAGTTTCAACGTCGCACCCTCGGCGGAGGCGACCGTCAACGAGCCGTCGCGCACAGTCTGGAAAATCGGGCTGACGTAGATTGCCTTGGGCGTGACCGGGCAGTTCTCCTCACATACGATGCAAGGCTTCGCCATCGCCCACGGCAGACAGCGCCCCTGGTCGACGAAGGCCAGTCCGAGGCGGACCGGACCGGCGGACTCGAACTCGCCGGTGCCGTGCTTCTCGTCGAGTGTCAGCGGACGAATCGCGCCCGTCGGACACGCGTGACCGCAGGCGATGCAATTGAGCTGGCAGCCGCTCGTGCCGATGCGGTTGTTGAGCACGGGAGTCCAGAGGCCTTCCCAGCCCCCGGCGAATCCGGCCGGTTGGAGGACATTCGTCGGGCAGACGCGCATGCACTCGCCGCATTTGATGCAACGGGCGAGAAATTCCTCCTCGGCCACCGCGCCCGGCGGACGAATGTTGCCGGCCTGCCAGTTTTGGCCGGTCGCGGCGCCCAGCCGCGCCAGCGGCACCGCCGCCAGCCCTGCCACGGTAGAGACGACAAACCCGCGCCGGGTGATGCCGTGCGAAGTCACCTCGCCGTCGAGCGACGGCCGCGGCATGTATTGAATGGGCGCGAAGGTGGGGCAATCCTCCAGGCAGTTCATGCACATCAGGCATTCGCTCACATGGATCGGCCCCATCGGATTGCAGGCGCCTTCGCAATTCGTGTCGCAGATGCTGCACTCAGTGCATCTCGCGCCGGTCTTCCCGACGCTCCACAACGTGCCCCGGCCGATCACGCCGAGCAGCGCGCCGAGCGGGCAGATGAACCGGCAGTAGAACCGGGGAATCCAAAAATTCAGCAGGACGAAGACGAGAAACAGCGCGCCGATGAGCCCGGCACCGCCATAAAACCGGCCGCTCGGGAACCACTTCCCAAACGCGAGGTCGGCCACCGGCAACAAAACGAGATTGAACGAACGGTAAACCAACGGAATCGGATCGAGCAAACCCATCTGCAGCACGGCCACAATCACCTTGTCGGTCGACAGGGTCAGGCCGAGGGCCACCCATCCGGAGAGCAATAACACACCGACGAGCAACGCCCGCCGCAGATTGGTGGTCACTTTGCGCAACAAGAGCCCAAACAGGATGACCACCAGCAACAGCCCGATGAGCACCGCCAGCGGCATACTGGTCGAACGGATGAGAAATAAGATCAAATTGCCGGCGGCCGCGGAGAGCAGGGCGACGAGAATGTAATATTTGATCGCCTGGGCCGGACGGTAGCGATTGGCCTCCATCTTTTCCTTGGGGCGATGACCCATCTGCCCGAGCCAGCCCATGAACTGATGGATCGTGCCGAACGGACAGATCCAGCCACAGAACACGCGGCCGAGTACGATCGTCAGCGCAATGGTCGCAAGCGCCCAGATCAGCCCGGCGTACAGCGAATGCGTGGTGAGCACCGTGCCCAGCGCCACGAGCGGATCCAGTTCCAGGAACCATCTGATCGGCCAGCCGCGCCATTGCCACCACTCCGTGCCGACGGTGGCCACCAGGCAGAACCAGACAAAAAGGGCGAAGAAGAAAATCTGCGCGAGGCGGCGCGCGACGGTGATTCTCATTTCAGGCGTTTCCGCGATTGCCGTCCGGCAATTTTTTAAAATACGCCGCGGCCGGCGGGCTGTGGTGGAAGCCGGCGTAGATCCGGCCCGAAGGATAATACTCGGCGCCAAACTGCACTTTACCGGCCGTTTCTTCGCCGGCGACCGAGGCAATAAAGGCGAGCGTCAGATCGATCCCGGCCGAAACGCCCGCTGCGGTCAAGACGTTGCCGTCCCGAACGATGCGCTCTTCGATGACTTCGACACCGCCCAGGGCGCGCAAGCGCGGCAACGCCGACCAATGGGTGGTAGCACGCCGGCCGGTTAACAGGCCCGCCCGGTGCAAGAGAAACGATCCGGTGCACACCGACAGCACGGCCTGACAGTTTTTGGCCTGCTCCGCCAGGAACCGGATCAGGACCTCGTTGTCGCTCTGCTGGCGGGTGCCCTGACCGCCCGGGACCAACAGATAATCCAGCGGCGGGCACTCGGCGAAAGTGACGTGGGGGTTAAGCGACATTCCCTGGGCGCATATGACCGGATCCCGGGTTTGCGCAACCATCAGGCATTTTTCCGGGCCGTGAAGAATTTTGCCCCAAAGCGAAATGAGTTCCCACGGGCCGACCAGGTCCAGTTCTTCCAAACCGGGAAAGACGAGAAATCCAAAGGTCATGGGTTTTGGTCGTTCATGAGTGCTATTCAAGCCGACGCCCGCATCGGGTTGAGGGACTCGAAATCCGCCGTGCCCAAGCCGCGCTCGGCAGCCCGGCCGATGTACGGCAGATCATGGAACGATTTGCCCAGCAGCGTCGCCCCGCAGGCATCCGCCGCGACCGGGTCGGTGCTCACGATCATGGTGTTGGTCGCCTTGAGGTCGGCCAGCGAGCCACCGGTAGGGCCGTTGGCCATCATGCTGGTCGTGCCGTCGAGTACCACGAAGGTGGGTTTCACCATCGTCGCCAACTCCACGATGATGCCGTTGATGTCCTGGTGGAACTGATTCCGCCGCCCGCCGAGCAGGCCGTACCAGTTCTTCATCGTCATCGAGGCGCCGGCCCGGTTGTGGTGTTTGACCGGCGCCACGCCGATCAACTTGGTGATGCCGCGGAACGGCTCGTGCATCACCGGCCAGTTGCGGATCAACTCGCCGCCGGGCAGCGTACCCGGCTGGAAGAAACTGGCGCGGGGCAGGACGAGTTCCGCACCCGCGGCGCGCACCGCCGGGGCGATGCCGCTCAGCGTGAAACAGCTTTCCGGGTCGTTGATGGGATTGTCCGTCACGATCACCGAGGCCGCGCCAGCGGCGAGACACAGTCGCGCCAGTTCGGCCGCCAGCTCCGGATTCGTCGTCGCCGAAAGGATGGCGGGGGTGGCGAAGGCGGCGTTGACCTTCAGCATCACGCGGTCGCCCTTTTTGACGAACCGCTCGATGCCGCCCATCGCTTCCAGGGCTCGGCGCAGCGTTTGCGGGCGATTCTGACCCGTGACGATGCTCATTTTCTTCCCTGCATCGCGCACCGAAAAATCTGGCAACAGCGCCGCCGCCGTTGGCCGGTTGAAGTCGCCCGGCGGGTGGCGGTTCCAGAGCCATGCGCCCATGCCGCCGGTCACGGCGATCGCCGCACCCGCCTGCAATCCGCGGCGGAGGAATTCGCGGCGCGTGGGGCCCGGCTCAAGTTGCGGTGTGCTGGGGTTCATGGCTTGCTCGTCTGGATGCTCCGGTAGAGTCGTTGCATCACGCGCTCCGCTACCGCACGATTCGGCGCCTGATGTACCCCGGCCATGAACGGGCCCACGGTAAAGACGCCGTCGAAGGAGCCATCCATATCCACGAGGACCGCGCCCGGCAGACCGGCGGGCGGCGGCGTTTCCTTGCCACCGCAATCCTTCACCAGAAATCCGCGGAACTCCCCGGCCATCTGCGCCGCGGCGGCCGGTGTGCCGCGGTTGGCGATGAAAAGCGGCATTTCGTCCTGGCCCTCGCGGTAGCGGCCGATGAAGACATTCTGCAGCCGGTCGAAACCGAACACATCCGTTGCGACCAGCGAAATCGTGCCGGCGATCAGACCCTCCGGCGGAAACAGCGCCTGTTCTTTGCTCATGTTCGCATGCTCCGCCACCGCCAGCGTCGCCACGAAATGCCGCGCCAGCCCGTCGGCCGCCTTCATCAACGCCGCCTGGTCGTCCGCCCCGACCAGCTCTATGTAGTACTTGCCGTGGACAAGACAAAGCTGGTTGCCCGCCACGTAGGAGTAGTCGCCCAGCTGGGCCTCCGTCACGTCCGGCCGTTTTTGCGAGCTGTAAACGGCAAAAGCATTGGCCGGTTTGCCCATGTCAAAAAGAAACACTTCCATCCAGGTTCCCGGCGCATCGGTTAGGGCCACGCGCTGACACGTCAGCGCGACAAAGTCCGCCGAGAGGTACAGCTCGGCCTTGCCGTCGATCTTGTCGGAGAGCGTCGCCGGCGTGAACGCCTCCGCCGCGCTCATCGCACGCAATCCGGCCGGCCACTGGACGACAATATCCGGCACCGTCGCGGCACCCGAACCCTGGCTCGCCGCCGTTGCGGCCGTGGCCGCAACCGTCACCGCCGGGTCGAAGCGCGCCTGCTGGCGCAGCACGCCTGCCAGCACGAGGCCGAGCACGGCGAGCACGCCCATGGAAATGGTGCTCTCGCGCAAGCTCGGAGATCTGACTTTGGCCAGGGAAGCCATGGTTTCGTCCGCCAGCAAGACGCTTGGGCCGCAGTACCGTTCTGTCCAGCGAATCGCTATTATCTTTCTAATCGCTTTGCTAATAACCACAGGGCCGGCTTCGGGTTGGAGATCGTGGCGGGGCTCGCCGGGATCGACCCAACTAACAAGGCACCGGCTTGA
>Ga0265323_10001407_pt1 | contig 11851 bp, 11 predicted proteins | sample 41225metaG_FD_193580 | JGI IMG/M metagenome (GOLD analysis project Ga0265323, IMG submission 193580) | Rhizosphere microbial communities from Carex aquatilis grown in University of Washington, Seatle, WA, United States - 4-12-25 metaG | ecosystem: Host-associated > Plants > Roots > Rhizosphere... | reverse complement strand
CGTTCGTGGCTGGTATCCTGGAAGAGCTCAAAGGCCTGGCCTTCAAAGGCAAGAAGGCGGCGTCTTTCGGGTGTTATGGCTGGTCCGGGGAAGCGCAGAAGCGCCTGAACGATATCCTCAAAGAAGCGGGTTATGGGCTCGTGGACGAGGGCATCACCAATCTGTGGGAACCGGATGAAGCCGGGATCCAGAAGTGCATTGACTACGGCAAGTCTTTTGCCGGGAAAGTTTGATTGTTAGTTCAAAATAGTTAGCTCGTATAACGAGGTCATTTATGTCCAGTAATCCTTTTGAAGAAAAGTGGGTCCAGTGGGTGGCTTTGACCACGACCATCTTGGCAGTGTGCGCAGCCATCGCCTCCATGAACGGCGGCGGGTGCGGCACATCGATCCAGTTGATGACCACCCAGGAAAGCGACCAGTGGTCGTATTTTCAGGCCAAAAGCATCAAGCAGCACGTGGTGAGCTTTGAGCGGGACCTGCTGGCTCTTGAGCTCCTGAAATCCCCGGCGGCCGAGCTTCAGGCGATGTTAGCTTCGAAAGTAAAGGCTGCGAATGCGGATCTGGTGCGCTATGACAAGGAAAAGGCTGAGATCAAGGCAGCAGTCGATGCTTTGGAACGGGACCAGGCTGTTTTGAAAAGGAAAGGCGGGAGCTACGGTGTCGCGGTCATGTTCTTCCAGATCTCGATCATGCTGTCCTCGATCGGGGCGCTGATGAGAAGAAAATTACCATGGATCACCGGGCTCGTTGTGGGAGCGGCCGGCCTGCTTTATTTTGTGAATGGTTTTGTGCTTTTCTTTTAAGGGGACCGCATGGATTTCTTGTTCAAGGGGCCGCCGGCGGCAGCGCCGGAAGCGGACCGGGAAAAACAGCACGTTGCCGGGAGTTCGGTCCTGGCGGCGTTCTTTCTGGTCGCCTTCAAGGCGATTATCGGGTTCACGACCGGCAGCCTGGGCATCCTGGCAGAGGCGCTGCATTCAGGCCTGGACCTGGTCGCTGCCCTGATCACTTTTTTCGCCGTGCGCATATCATCCCTGCCGGCGGACCGCGAGCATCACTATGGCCATGGGAAGTATGAAAACCTCTCCGCCCTCGTCGAGACGCTCCTGCTTTTGTTGACCTGTTTCTGGATCTTCCATGCAGCCATCAAGCGTATCATCACTGGTCACGTCGACGTTCAGGTGACGGTGTGGTCCTTCCTGGTCATGGTCGTTTCGATCATTGTGGACGTGTCCCGTTCCCGCCGGCTGTTCGCCGTGGCCAGAAAGCACAACAGCCAGGCGCTGGAAGCGGACGCTCTCCATTTTTCGACCGACATTTGGAGCTCGGCGGTCGTGATCCTGGGCCTTGCTTGTGTGGCGATGAGCGACTGGTTCAAGAATGCAGATTTTCTCCATTATGCCGATGCCGTGGCTGCGATCCTGGTGGGACTTATCGTGGTCCAGGTGAGCTTCAAGCTCGGCGTCCGGACCGTCCAGGCGCTTTTGGACTCGGCCCCGGCCGGCCTGGAGAAAGAAGTTATCCATGCCGTGGAGAAGATCCCCGGCGTCAAGAATTGCCATCATGTGCGTGTGCGCTCTTCAGGGGCCAAGGTTTTTATCGACTTGCACGTCCTCATGGACGGCAGCAAGAGCCTTCATGATGCCCACCGGCTGACCGAGGAGATCGAGCGCCGCATCCGGGAGATCGTCCCGAATGTGGATGTTACGGTCCACCCGGAACCCTTCTAAGCCCATCACTTTAAGATTGATAATCCTGCCTGACTTCGTGATTCAGTCTTGTGTCGAGTCAACTGTGAAAAATAGTGTTTGATGAGGGCTTCTCCCAGACGCTCTCCGCCTTGTTTTTTCCCTTATTCATGTTCTATACTTAGCTTAGTGTGATATTTCACACATTTCATACATTGCCCGTTAAGGGGAGGAGAGCAGTATGTTAGCCATATTTAAGGGTAAAGCGTACGGGTCGGCGAACGTGGGAGGCCGCGGTCAGATCGTCATCCCGGCCCACCTGCGCAAGGACCTGAACATCCGGCCCGGCGACCAGGTCATGATCTTTGCGGAACCGAACAAAAAATTCATTAGCATGATGAACCTGCGCGATTTCAGCGCGTTGATCGCCAGAGCAGGCCGGGCCATTTCCCGGCTTGAGGCGAAGATCCCGGCGAGAGGAAAAGGATGAAGATCGTTAAACTTATTTTAATTTATTGTTGTTTGCTGCTCGCTGTTCCAGCCTTGGCTGGAACAGCCTTGGCTGGAACGGCCGTGGCCGGGGAGAAGGTCGTGCTGACTCTCCAGAATGGCATGGATATCGTCGCCAGCGGCGGCCGTGCGGTGAAGATCGCACGGTACGGTCAGAGCATGGCGCGTTTTGACAAGGATATTACCGGGGCGGCCCTGCGACCGCAGGTGAACGCCAATGTCGCCCAGAATTATCTAGCCTATCAGCCGCAGGCCGTGTTCGGGCCGCAGCAGGTCCCGACCTCACAGAAGACCTATGCTTCGGCGGGGCTGGATGTTTCCCAGACGATCTATGATTTTGGAAAAGACCGGGCCAATGTCCGGGCTGCCGAACGGCTTGAGACCGCAGCGGGTTTCGAGACCGTGCGGAGCCGGCAGCAGGCGGTGCTGGATTTTGTCGTTGCCTATTTTGATCTCCTCGAGGCGGACCGGATGATCACGGTCGCCCACGAAGAGCTGGTGAACCTGGCGGCGCATTTGCATGATATCGCTGTCTTTTATCGGGAAGGGACTGTGACCAAAAACGAGTTCCTCGCGGCTGAGGTGAAGTTCCGCATGGCCCGGCAGCAGCTGGTGGCCTTTCAGAACCAGCGGAAGACCGCGTCCCTTCATCTGGCGCAGCTGGCCTTCCTGCCGGGTGATATAGAGGTTGTTGCGGAAGATGTTGTGGTCCCGGTCCCTGATCGCCTGGACTTGGCGTATGCTCAGGCCCGGGCAGCCGTGACCCGTCCCGAGGTCAAGCAGCTGGACGAGGCGTCTAAAGCCGCGGCCTTTCGTGAACAGGCCAATCGCTCGGGTAACTACCCGACGATATTCGGTGACAGCGGCTACAGTTTCATGGACAATCGTTATCAAGCGCGCGATGACAACTGGTATTTGACCCTCGGCGTCAAAATGAATGTCTTTAATGGCGGGCTGACCAGGGCTGCGGTGGCCAAGGAAGAGCAGCACCGGGCACAGCTCGCCGAACAGCGCCGTAAGCTGGCTGAGGATATTAACCTCGAAGTTGAGAAGAATTTCCGGGACATCACCAATGCCCGCGAAAAGATCATGACGGGCCGCAGCTCGATGAGCTCGGCCAGGGAAAACGTGCGGGTCCTGACGATCCAATACAAGGAAGGCGCAGCCACGTCCACCGCCGTGACCGATGCCGTGGCGTTAAAGACCGCGGCCGTGACCGACTACTGGCGTGGAACTTATGATCTGAAACGTGCCTGGGCCAGGTATTTATTTGCGATCGGCTCGGATGTTAAAAAAACCTACCTTTTGCAAAAGGAGTGGTTATGAGATTGTTCAAGAAAGGCGATGTCAAGACCGGTTTCATGGTCTTTGCCGTCGTGGTGATACTGGTCGCAGCCGGGGCGTATTATTTGTTACATCACATGACCTATGCGACCACGGACGATGCCTATGTGGAAGGCCATGTCCACGCCATCGCCTCCAAGGTCCCGGGAACGGTGCAGAAGATCACGGTCGAGGACAACCAGCTGGTGAAAAAAGGCGATGCCCTGGTTGAGATCGATCCCGCGGATTACCTCGTGAAGGTCAAGGACGCACAGGCCGCGCTCCTCTCGCAGAAGGCGCGTGTATCCGAAGCGGAGGCGAAGATCAGTGTGGCCAAGGCTAATCTGGATATACAAACGACCGCGCTTAAGCAGGCCCAACTGGATGCCCAGCGGGCCACGAACCTGTTCGCAGCGGGTGCGCTGACAAAAGAGAAGCTGGAGAAGGCGCAAACGGCCCTGGCGCTGGCCCAGGCCCAGGTCAGAGCTGCAAAAGAGCAGGTGGCCCAGGCCGAGTCGACAAAGTCTCTGGAAGCGGCCGTTGTCGCGCAGCGCGAAGCCGGGCTGGAGACCGCGAACCTTGATCTGAGTTATACAAAGATCCTGGCCCCGGCGGATGGCTATGTGACGAAGAAAGCGGTCGAGGTGGGGAACCAAGTCCAACCCGGCCAGCCTTTGCTGGCGATCGTAGCCCTGGAAGACCCCTGGATCGTCGCGAACTACAAGGAAACGCAGCTAAAAAAAGTTCGCCCTGGACAGAAGGTGCTCTTTTCGGTCGATACGTATCCACAAACCGTGTTTGAAGGAAACGTCGACAGCATTATGGCGGGTACCGGGGCGGCGTTCTCGATATTCCCGGCAGAGAACGCACTCGGCAATTTTGTGAAGGTCGTGCAGCGCGTCCCGGTCAAGATCACGATCGACAAAGGCAGTCTGGAGGGCCGGCAGCTCAGGGTGGGGATGTCAGTCGTGGCAAAGATCCGGATTAAGTAAGCCTATGCATGTGAATAAATGGCTCATCGCCCTCATCGTCATCATACCCACTTTCATCGAGGTGGTTGACACCTCGGTCGTTGTTGTTGCCTTGGACCATATTCGCGGCAGCCTCTCGGCCAGTGTGGATGAGGCGACCTGGGCCGTGACCTCGTATCTCGTCTCGAACGCGATCGTCATCCCCATGTCCGGCTGGCTTTCCCGGGTCTTCGGCCGCAAACGTTACTTCATTTTTTCGGTCTCGCTTTTTACTCTCAGCTCTCTCTGCTGTGGTCTCGCCTGGAGCTTGCCGAGCCTGATTTTCTTTCGCGTGATGCAGGGAATCGGTGGCGGCGGTCTGCAACCCCTGTCGCAATCGATCTTGCTCGAAACTTTTCCGCCCAAGGAACACGGCATGGCCATGGCCATCTTCGGGATCGGGGTCGTGTTCGCGCCGATCCTGGGACCGATCCTGGGGGGATGGATCACGGACAACTGGTCGTGGCACTGGATCTTTTTTATCAATATCCCCATCGGCATTGTTTCGGTCATGACGATCGCGGCTTTTATCAAGGACCCGCCGTACCTGAAGCGCGTCTCGACGGCCCGCATCGATTACTGGGGGATCATCCTGCTGGCTTTGGGTCTGGGCTGCCTGCAGGTCGTGCTGGACAAGGGGCAGCAGGAAGACTGGCTCAATTCGCCGTTCATCCTGTCGCTGGTCGGGATCTCGGCGGCTTGCCTGGTCCTGTTCATCATTGTCGAGCTCTTGATTGATGAGCCTGTGGTGCATCTGCGTATTTTCAAGAACAAAAGTTTTTCGGCCGGGAACACATTGATGTTCATGACGTTCTTTGTCCTGTTCGGGACGATCGTCCTCTTGCCTATCTATCTGCAGAAACTTATGGGATACACCGCTTATCTGGCCGGTCTGGTGCTCGCCCCCGGCGGGTTGGCCACGGTCTGTGTTATGCCCATCGTCGGGAAGATGGTGTCGCGCGTGAACCCCAAGTGGATGCTCTTGACCGGACTTTTGGTGGCCGCCTACTCCACCTGGATCCTCACCGGCATATCGCTCAGCACGGATTTCGATCTCGTGGCCTGGGCGCGCATCGTGATGGGCGCGGGGCTGGGTTTCATTTTCGTCAGCCTGACGAACCTCACGTTGTCGGGCGTGCCGAAAGAAGAGATGGGGAACGCTACGTCCATCTACAACCTGCTCAGGAACCTGGGAGGGAGCTTCGGGGTGGCGTTCATCACGACCGTGGTCGCGCAACGGGCGCAGTTCCATCAAGCGCGTTATGTTGAGCAGGCGAGCCTTTACGATCGGAATTTTCAATATGCCCTGGCGAAGGTGTCCGCGTTGCCGCAAGTGCAGGCCAGCGGGTCACCGCTGGCAGCGAAGGGCTTTCTTTTTCAGCAGGCCATGGCGCAGGCGAGCCTGTTCTCGTTTGTCGATGCCTTCTTTCTTTGCACTGTTCTTTTGTGTGTTATCACACCGTTGATCCTCTTCCTGCGGCGCCCGGCTTACATGAAGGGACCGGTCGCGGCCCATTAACCCGACTTTCTTGCCGGGCAGAGAGAAAAACCGGAAAAAGCTTTGCCGCAGGTTGTGAACGTGGATAATCAGGTTGATCGTAAAGAAGATCATTCCTGAACGGGAGTGCCATGACCGAACATATGCCAGCAGTCATTCACGAGCTCCTCGCAAAGCACGGCGACATCGGCATGTTCGTGGCCATGTTCCTGGAGTCCAGCATTGTGCCGATACCGTCGGAAGCTGTCATTGCCGCGGCGGGTGCGATCGGGCTCCCCTTGAAGTCGATCATGATCTTTGGCGCCCTGGGTTCGACATTGGGCGCCATGGTGGGCTATGCGATCGGCCGCTATGCCGGTCTGCCGGTCATTGTCCGGTTCGGCAAATACGTTTTTATCAAGCCCCATCACATTGAGAAGGCGCATGCCTTTGCGGAAGAATACGGCGTGGGCGGGGTGCTGCTGGGCCGGCTCCTGCCGATCATCCCTTTCAAGGTCTTTTCCATTGCCGCGGGGCTGACCAAGCTCTCGTTCCTGCCGTTCATCATCTGCACTTTTATTGGGGTTGTTCCGCGCTTGTTCCTGCTGGCCACGTTCGGCGCCGCGCTTGTTAAACACTTCTGGCAGACGCTTTTCATCGGCCTGGCCGCGATCCTGGTCTACTGGCTGTTCCACCAGTTCGTTATTAAAAGGGTCATCAGGAAGTAGTCCTTCCGCTCTATTTTCATACGATTTCTTCTTTATTTTTCGAACAATGCTCCTATAATGACCCATCACATATGCAGTTGACATTCCGTGATATCCAGAAAGCCTTTGAGATCGAAGAGAATACCCTTTACCAGTGGCTCAATGCCGGAAAGATGCCCGCGGTTCGGGCCAATGACCAGTATTATTTCAATTCGGTTGAGGTCCTGGAATGGGCGCTCAAGTACCGCATACCGTTGACACCGGGAGCGCTCAAGCTTTGTGAAAAGGGGCGGCATGGTCAGGATGTTTTTACACCGGCGCTTATGAGCGGTGGAGTCTATTTTGGGTTGATCGGAGAGAAACGGGAAGAGGTTCTGAAGAAAGCCTTGGGGTTCCTTCCGTTACCGGCGCATATCCAGCGGGCCCCTTTACAGGAAATGCTTTTATCCCGCGAACAATTGGGCACGACCGGCTTGGGGAACGGTATCGCCATCCCGCATGTCAAACACCCCGTTGTTCTGGCCGGCATGGAGCCCATGGTCGGGCTCTTCTTTTTGAAGACTCTGGTTGATTTTTCATCTTTTGATAAACAGAAGGTGCATACGCTATTTTTGATCCTCTCGTCATCCTTCAAGGGACATCTGGCGCTCCTCTCACGCCTGGCATTCTGCCTGCAGAATGAAGGCGTAAAGGCTGCACTCGATCGTCACGCGAATCGCGAAGAGATCCTCGCCACCTTCCAGGTGGCGGAAGCAAAGGTCTCAAAGGCATCCTGATGGACAAGGTTTACAGTCTAATTTGGCAAGTTCCCTTCGGGGAATTCGCCCTCAAACTTGACTTTCTTGGCCTGGTGTTCCTGGCCGCGATCGCTGTCCTGGTCGTCTGCGCCGGTATTTACGGCATTGGGTACATGCTGCCCTATAAAGAGAAGAAGCCGCTGGGCTTTCACTTCTTCTTTTATTTCATCCTGGCCATTGCCCTTGTCTTGATTGTCCTCGCCAATAACGTGATCTTGTTCCTGGGCGCCTGGGAGGCCATGACGCTTTCCGTTTACTTCTTGATCCTTTTCCACGATGAAAAGCCATCCACGCGCAAGGCCGGGTTCCTGTATCTGATCGCCGGGCATTGCGGGACGTTTCTATTGTTCCTGATGTTCTTTTTGATGGCGCAGACCGCTGGGTCCATGAATTTTGATGTGATGAGCCGTGCGTCTTTTCCACCGGCCCTGGCGGGGCTTATCTTCTTGCTGGCGCTTCCGGGATTCGGGGTCAAGGCCGGGTTCCTGCCGGTCCACATCTGGCTGCCGCATGCACATCCAGCGGCCCCGTCACAGGTGTCGGCACTTCTTTCGGGCGTTGCCATCAAGACGGGCATTTACGGCATTTGCCGCATCCTCTGGATTCTGGGCGTTGTGCCGGACTGGTGCGGGTATGTGCTGCTGATTATCGGCGTGGTTTCCGGCGTCATGGGCGTCCTCTATGCATTGGGCCAGCATGAATTAAAAAGGCTCCTGGCGTATCACAGCATTGAAAATATCGGGATCATCGCGATCGGCCTGGGGCTGGGGCTTTTGGGCCGGAGCCACAACCTGCCGTTTATTGCCGCGCTGGGATTCGGCGGCGCCTTGTTGCATGTCATCAATCACGCGCTCTTTAAGGGCCTCCTGTTCCTTGGTGCTGGAACGGTCATTCAAAGGACCCACACCGGGGAGATGGACCAGCTGGGTGGATTGGCCAAGGTGATGCCGCTCACCAGCGTGCTCTTTTTGATCGGCGCCCTCTCGATCTGTGGGCTCCCACTTTTCAATGGATTTATCAGCGAGTTCTTTATCTATTTCGGATTGTTCCAGGGACTCATGGGCTTTCCTCTGAACGGCGTAATAGCCTGCGGTCTGGGGATATTGGCGCTGGCTTTGATGGGGGCTTTGGCTTTGGCGTGTTTTACAAAAGTGTTCGGTACAGTGTTCCTCGGAGAGCCGCGGAGCGCGCATGTTCCTGCGAAGACAGCTTCCGGAACTTGGCGGGAAGAGACCTCGCCCTGGATGCTTTTGCCCATGATTGCACTGGCCGGGCTATGCAGCTGGATCGGGCTGGCTCCCTTGACAGCTTCCAGGCTGGCCTTTTCAGGAGGAGAATATTTGATGCGCCTTCCTGCAGGGTCGGTGGACTTCGCGAAGGTGTTCGTTCCTTTGGCGTTCGTCATAAGCCTGGCTTTTGTTTTCATTGCTCTTGCGTTGGCGCTTATCCTTATTCGCCGGTTCCTCTTGGGACCGCTTCCCATGCCGGTTGGGGGGACCTGGGCCTGCGGTTATTCAAAGGTCGGGCCCAGATCGCAGTACACCTCCGCATCCTTTGTCGGCCCCATCATGGATGCGTTCAAGTATGTGCTTTTGTTCCGTAAGCACGGGGGACAGGTGACCGGCGAGTTCCCCGGGAAAACGCACGTGTCGACAGCTGTCCACGATGCCTCGGAAGAGACCGTATTCAGTCCGTTTTTCACTTTCCTCATGGGGCTTTCGAAGAAGTTCGATGAAAATCGTATCCGTTACACGCAGATCTATCTCATGTATATCTTTGTGTTCCTGATTTTTCTTCTGGTCTGGAAAATAAGGTAGGCTGCGGGCTTTGGGTCGTTGTTATGATGAAAATGGTTTTGTCCATATTGCTGCACTGGCTCGTGGTCGTGTTCTTGGCGCCTTTCTTTCTTGGCGTCATCAGTCGGGTGAAGGCGTTTTTTGCCGGCCGCAAGGGCCCGTCCGTGTTCCAGCCGTATTTTGACCTCGCGAGGCTGTTCCAGAAGAAGTGCGTCTACAGTCGCACCGCCACGTGGGTCTTTCACCTGGGACCGGTGGTCGTTGTGAGCGGGGTCTTAGTCCTATCGCTCATGGTCCCATTGGGCGCGCTCAAGGCGCCAGTGGTTTTTTCGGGGGATATTCTCCTTTTGGCATATCTGCTCGCTTTGTCGCGCTTTTTTATGATCGCCTCCGCCATGGACACGGGCTCGAGCTTTGAGGGGATGGGAGCCAGCCGCGAAGCGTTCTTTTCCTGTTTGTCGGAGCTGGCACTCTTCATGAATTTTGTGACTCTGGCGCTTTTGACCCGAAGCATTTCGCTTACAAAGATGATCGGGGCGGATGTCCCCATGCTGTGGAACGTTCTGGGGCCGGCCTTAATCCTGATTGTGGCCAGCCTGTTTATCGTGCTTTTGGCGGAGAATTGTCGTATTCCCGTGGATGATCCGGAAACACATCTGGAATTGACCATGATCCACGAGGTCATGATTCTGGATTACAGCGGCGTGGACTTCGGGTACATGCTGTATGGCGCGGCCATGAAATTATTTGTTCTCTCCAGCATCCTGGTGCCGATCATTGTTCCGGTCAAGACCGGACTGATGGCGCTCGATATGCTTTTTTTTCTGGGCGGCATGCTGGGGATCGCCCTTGTCATCGGAGCCGTGGAGTCGTGCATGGCTAGGCTTCGTCTAAACCGTGTGGGAAATCTTTTGCTCATCGCTTTCGCCTTGGCGTTTTTCGGGTTTGTGGTCACGTTGTGGAGGTTTTGAAGATATGACGGCATGGGTCGATGCAAGTTGCATCCTGATTGTATTTTTCTCGCTGGCGCTATTGGCCTCTTACCGGACGGCAGGAATGGTCCACATCTTCGTTCTGCAGTCTTTTGTCCTGGGTCTTGTGCCGCTTTTTCTCCACGCGGGATCCGTGTCCAGCCATGAAGTGATCCTGGCTTTGGGCACCATGGTCTTCAAGGCCGGACTGGTCCCGTTCGTTCTCATGTGGGCTATCCGGCATGTTTCGATGCGCTCCGAAGCCAGGCCCATCATCAGTTTTGGGCCCTCGATCATCTGCGGGGCCCTTGTCATTGCCGCCGCGTTCTGGGTCGCCTCGTCGTTGAAACTTCCTGGGAAGCCGGTGACGGATTTGCTTCTGCCGTGCTCGCTCGCAACCGTGCTCCTGGGGTTCTTTACCATGGTAACGAGGACCCGCGCTGTGACCCAGGTCCTGGGGTACCTAGTTATGGAGAACGGGATCTTTCTTTTCGCCTTGTCGCTGGTCGATGCCATGCCGCTTTTGATCGAAATGGGCATTCTTTTGGATATCTTTGTGGCGGTCTTTATCATGGCGATCGTAGTGAATCACATTAATGAAGAATTCGAGCGGACACCGGCCTTGGTGGGCCGGACGAAAACGGGAGAGAACTTCTAATGCTGTTTCTGCTCATCCTGATGCCGGTCCTGTGCGCCGGCGCGGTTGTCCTGCCTTTCCGTCGGCATTTCCGCGTGCAGCTCTTGTGCGCCGTGTCTTTGGTCCATTTGGCGTGCGTGGTGTCGTTCTGGCGGCATTTGCCTGCGCCGGAAATGAACGGGTTTTTGGTTCTCGACCAGCTGGGGCTGATCGTTCTTTCCATTATCAGTGTGCTTTTTTTGAGTGTCGCGGTGTATATGATCGGATATTTCTCGAAAGAGCAAAGAAGCATCCGCACGCTCACGGGCTGTCTTTTGTTTCTGCTGTCTTCCATGACGCTCGTGTCGGTCAGCTACCACATGGGGCTCTTTTGGGTGGCGATCGAAACAACGACACTCGCCAGCGCGCCTTTGATCAGTTTTTACCGCAGCGAGCAAAGCCTGGAGGCAACCTGGAAATATCTTTTGATCTGTTCAGTGGGTATCGCGTTGGCACTTCTGGGGACGTTCTTCCTGGCCATTGCCGCCCACGACACGCACACGCTTCTTTTGACCGCGCTTTTAAATGGTGCGCCCACGCTCTCCGTCAATTGGCTGAAATTGAGCGTCATCTTCTTGCTCGTTGGATACGGATGCAAAATGGGCTTGGCCCCGACGCACAGCTGGAAGCCGGATGCCTATGGACAAGCTCCGGGCTTTGCGGCTGTCCTTATGGCTGGGGGCCTGACCCAATGCGCGTTTCTGGCGCTTTTGCGCGTGAGTCAGATCTGCGGGAAGACCGGGCTGACCGAGTTCTATGCGTCCATCCTGATCGTGACCGGCGTCCTTTCGCTTCTGGTCCCGGCATTCTTTATTCTGAGCGAGCGCAATATTAAAAGGGCGTTCGCGTATTCCTCCATCGAACACATGGGGATCATGGTCCTGGGGCTGGCCT
>Ga0265323_10001405_pt1 | contig 11863 bp, 12 predicted proteins | sample 41225metaG_FD_193580 | JGI IMG/M metagenome (GOLD analysis project Ga0265323, IMG submission 193580) | Rhizosphere microbial communities from Carex aquatilis grown in University of Washington, Seatle, WA, United States - 4-12-25 metaG | ecosystem: Host-associated > Plants > Roots > Rhizosphere... | reverse complement strand
ATAGTAAATAGCACAAGCAAACCCTATTCACAGAAGGATAGGGTGGGGAGTGTAGCAGGTGTAGTTGGTAGTACTACTAATTTTGATTACCATATAGGAGATTTCTGGCATTATCCGTATACTTGGCATTCTTGGGACTGGACTACATACCCCTATTCAAAAACCATCTATAAGTACCAACTAATCTGTCCTCGTTGTGGTAAAACTAACTGGGCAGAGATTGATAAGGTTGTAGTTTGTGCTTGTGGGGCAAGATTAAAGGCAGTTACTAATAAAGTAGACTATGAAATACCTGTAAATAAGTAGAAATGCCCCAAAAGAGACGAAAATGGTAGGTTTGTATATGGAAAGCATTGAACCGTATGGGCGTAGTTTAATGGTAGAACCGTTGACTCCAAATCTTCAAATAGAGGTTCGATCCCTCTCGGCCATGCCAGCTTGTTATCATAAGCTTGTTCCTATACTTGTAGGATACAAATGCTTGTTCTGTTCTAAGAGGTTTCCTAATAGTTATTGGTAATAATGGTGCGTTGGTATAATGGTTATTATACTAGACTGTCGATCTTGTGATAGGAGTTCGATCCTCCTACGCATCGCCACTAAGAAAGGGATGTTATGGCTTGGACCACAATAAAGGCCAGTGACATAGAAGATGATAAAAACATTCCTTATAAGTTTGAAGCACATAGCTTCAATAGGAGACTACTTGAGCGGTGGGAGTGCTGCTCAAATTGTGGACTAATAGCTCTTAGAAACGACCCTACTTTTTGGTGTATCAAGGTCGGTTGTAATTTTTCGAAACATGCTTCCTTCCATAAGGGGTGGTAACAATGTTCGAGTTTATTATCTTTATAATCATACTCTTGATAATCCTTAGGGTTTTTCACGTTATTTAGGGGGCGTTGTAAATGTCTTGGTCAGCAAGTAAGATACTATTCGGAGTAGCAACTATCTGCTTTGCGGTAGCTGTTCTACTAGGTTTAGATGTATTTACACTAAATAGTAAAGTAGACTGGACAGACTTAGGTTTGTTCTTTGGGTTCCTAGCCTTCTTTCTAGGCTAGGTTATTAATGTGGGAGTAATGTAGACAAACGGTCAGTCGGCTGTCTGTAAAACAGTTCTCTTAGGGCGGTTAGGTTCGACTCCTAATGCTCCCACCAAACTATGCCGGATAAGCTAACAGGGTTGAAGCGTCTCCCTGAAGAGGAGAAGGAGTTTGTTCGACTCAAACATTCGGCACCAATTATTGCGCTCGTTATGGCAGGTGCCCGGTGAGTTTCATAAGCTCGTCCTTTACCCGTTCAAGTCGGGCGGGCGCAACCAAATTTATCATGGGCCTGTAGTTCAAAGGCTGAACGGTGGACTCTTAACCCACGCGCATGAAGGTCCGAATCCTTTCAGGCTCACCAAACAAAAGGAGTAAAATGAAAGAAATCTACGGAGCAGCATTAACAATACTAACGGCTATAATAATCTTCTTATTTATGCTGTGTATCGTAGCATTCCTTGTCAATACACTAATACACATGTAGTTTACTGCCCGAGGGATCAGTATGGGAAAAATGAATAAGCTCCGTATAAAGCACGAAAGGGAACTGAGGGAATCTGAAAAGTGTGCCTTCGATCATGAGCGTGAGCTACGAACTATTTTTGATAACAATGAAAGAGAGTTAAGACTTCAAAATGAGGCCGCAGTAGAAAAAGCCAGGGCACTTCAATTTCAGATTTATGAACAGCGACTAGAGAGTATGAATGAGTTTAGAGAACAACTCTCCAAGCAAGCAGTTACATTCTTAACTGTAGATCGTTTTGAAAGGGAACACAAGGATTTAACTACGCGCCTAGAAACATCTATTACTACACTTGGAGAAAAGCTTGGTGTAGAAAGCGGAGTTACATTACAGCAGAGAGCTTCCCACGATGCTGTTTCTAACCTATTAAATGATACTCGTCTTTGGGTTATAGCTGCTGTTGCTGTTTTAGGGTTCCTTCTATCTAATGGGATTATTAAATAGCCTAGCCTAGTAGCTCAATGGTTTTAGAGCGCCGAGCCGATAACTCGGAAGTTGGGAGTCCGATTCTCTCTTAGGCTACCATTGTCCTTTCGTTTAAAGGTAGGACGGCTGGCCCTGGTCCAGCTAGTGTAGGTTCGAATCCTACAGGGATAACCAATCCGCTTGTAGCTCAGTTGAATAGAGCGCGAAGCCACGGACTTTGAGGCCGGGGGTTTGAGTCCCTTCAGGCGGGCCAAATACTTACAAACGAGACAGAGAAATCTGCCTCGTTTTTTTATACCTACGAGGTTGAAATGGATGAAATAGAACTGTTACCAGAATCAAAGTTGCGCCGATTAAGAAATCTACGACCCTACAAAGACCTATCAGATGAAGAAATCTCTCAGGCTTATACTCAAAAGAGAAATCTGGACATTATAAAAGGTGAAGCAGATTCAGAGGCTGAAAACTCCTCTGAGGATGCTGCCTATGAAAGACGCTTCAATCAAAAGATGGAGTTATTCAAGGCGCAGTTTGCTGTAGACATGAACGATTCTAACGATGCCATGTCTCTAGTAATGCTTGCCAGACACTCTCTACAGTCCGAAGATTTGGATAAGCAAATAACTGCTGAGATGCGTAGAAAGGGCGATAGTAGAAACCTCAAAAACTTGGGGGATGTACAAAGAAGTTTAGTTACATCTATCAAAGAGCTACAAGACAGCCTTGGTATTTCTAGAAAGACCCGAAAGGAAGAGCAAACAGATGACATTCCTCGCTGGATTTCTGAGACAAGACAGAAAGCTTTGGATTTTTGGCAGCGAAAAACTATCCCTATTCTATGTGAATCTTGTCAGATAGAGTTAGCCAGATTTTGGCTAAACTTCGCAGACTCGGCCAATAAGATAGAGGCACAGTTAGAATGTCCTCAATGTAAAGAAAAAGTAGTATTTACAAGGTAAGTTATGTTAGAAGATAAGATTGGAATGGAAGAAGCAGATTGGGCTTTCGCGCAGATTATCATGCAGCCTGTTCTGTTTCGTGAATTCATAAATCAAGATGACCCTAACTGGAAAGAGCTAGAGCCTCATGAACGAGCTTGGACAGCTTGTGACCAACACTATCTTTGTATGTGCTGCGGACGATCTGTACATAAAACTACTACTATGATTGACATGCTTTATTTCTGGATGATAAATGAAGAGTTTATTGTTGGTGATCCTGGGCTCTTCGTTGTTGTTCCAAATAAGGCACAGAAAGACTCTACATTCCCCCGCGTAAGAAGTGCTTGTGAAACACATTGGCTGGTTTCTAAGTTGGTAGACCCTAATGCTATAAACATTCAGGAAGGAAGAATCCAGTTCTTGAATGGCTTTACATTTATCATGAGAATAGCCGGTGCGGCGGGAAAAGAAACAAACATCATCTCAGTACACACATTTAGGATTTGGGTTGACGAGGCACAAGATTTCCCTTGGAGAGCTTGGCTAAGCTTACAGAATGTACTAAAACGCGAAATACCTGGCTATAAGTTAATAGTCTCAGGTGTACCTAATGGTGAGAGAAGAGAAAATGTACTTTACCATTGTGACCAGATAGACCAGGACTACTACAGCTTTAATATCTCTCAGACTATGATGAGTTGGTGGACTCCAGAGATGGAGTACAAGAAGCGCGTTGACTACAAGGCGCAAGAATATGACTCAGAAGATTATAAGCACTATGTTTTAGGGCAGCATGGAGTACCTACTTATTCTATCTTTGATAGAGTAAGATTTAAGATTGAGGATTATGAGGTTCATCTTGAAACCCTAAATCAGAGAAGCTTTGATGCTACTAAACGCTATGATCCTAATCCTTCTGGAGAAGCTAAAGAACCTGTTTATCACATAAATGAGGTATTTACTTGCCCCGAAGTTCCTATTGAGGGTGGAGTTAGAGCTAGGGTCGGTTTAGGCTATGATGTAGGATACTCACCTGATCCGGCAGTATTCTTTATTATGTATCAGGACCCAAAGACGGGGCTATGGAGAAACCTATCAAGATACATACTACAGCGTGTAGAGTATGCTTTACAGAGAGAAACATTAGCTTTCTTAGATAGTGTTTATAACTTTGACTTTATGGGTATAGACATGGGTGGACCAGGAAAGCCCCAGTATCAGGACTTGGCAGGGGAACTAAATCTTTATCAGGATCATAGGTTTAAGGATAGATTATTCCCTGTAGAGTTTGGATCATTTGTTCCAGTTGCTAAGACAATGGAAATGGCCTCTAATGGAGAGAAAGTTGAGGTAATAAAGAAGGCACAAATGAAAGCAGTAGCCGTTGAAACTGCTTCAAGATGGGTCCATGAACATAGATTCTCCTTCTCAGAAAAAGATGATGATCTAATGTCTGAGTTGGAAAGAACAAAGTTTACAAGAAATCAAGCAGGAGAGCCTGTGTATAGAACTGTTGATGACCACCAGTTTGCCGCAATGATGTGTTCCATTCTAGCCTATGAGGCAGAGTTCGGTACACCACTTATAACACACAAAGAAGAAGTAAAACCAAGACTTTTGGCCGCAAAATGGCTAGATGATAAGGAGGGAATATTCTATGGAAGATAAGATAGAGCCAAGGGCTGTAGAGACACCTGATCTATCCCACAAACTTGCTAAGGCAGACTCTGCCTTTTCATCTATGTTTGATGGTCCTTATGGTAGCGATATGGGGCAGTATTATTCCCCCCTTGGAGCAGTAGTCGGTGGGGGATCAGGTTCAAGCATAGAAAGATACTGGCAAAATCAAGGTTTGGCCCCAGTAAAACTACTACTACCTAAAGACTACCAAGGTATTCTACAACTATGCTATGACTTTTATCAGAGAGGCGGGGTTGTAGGAACAGTAGTAAATAGGTTGGCAGAGTTTACCATTACTGACATTAGAAATGCTCAGAGAAATGGAACTGACGAGTCTAATGCCTATTTCAATGCCGTACTACATGAAAAGCCCTCAAGACTAATGAGGCTGCTACGCACCTTTGCTTTGGAGTATTTTGTATCGGGCATGATTATCCCTAGAGTAGATTGGGTAGAGATGCTTGGAAAAGACATTTCAGCCGATAGTGATTTAAAGCCTGGTAAGAAGTACATGATGCCTCAGTTTGACTGGTATCCACCGGCTTTGATTGACATTCAATGGGCAGGATGGGGCAAGAAAACTTTCTATCTAAAGATTCCTTCTTCAGACATGAAGCTGATTAAGAATCAGGGATCAAACATTAAGGATCAGCAACTACGCTATGAGATGCTTGTAAGAAACTATCCAGACTGGGTAACTCTTATTGGGCAGGGAATAAACAGGGTAGAGCTAACTGATGTTGATCCCATTTTGAGAAAGGAGCTATCCATTACTCCTTATCCAACCCCATACCTATTTAATGTTTTGGAGTCTGTACTGTACAAGCAGCAACTAAGACGAATGGATTATGCTGTAGCAGCCAGAGTTATTAATGCTATTCTGTTGGTTCAGGAAGGAGATAAGGATTTCCCTCTAACACAGGATAATCAAGATAACTTGACTACACTTAAACAACAAATAATGGCGCGTACTAATGATCCAAGACTTATGGAACGCCTATTCATACTATTCTCTAACCACACTACAAAACTTACTTGGATACATCCAGATACTTCGGCTATGTTGAGTCAGGAGAAGTATCAGTTAGTTAATAGTGATATAGAAGAATCCCTTGGATTTGCTCGTATCCTATTGACTGGACAGGCAAGAAGTGCTGGTACATCAGCCGAGGTTTCTACTTGGGCTATACAACCTGCTATGGAAGAATTTAGAGCCGCCCTAATTGAGTGGATAACAGATGTTTATCAGCAGGGGGCACAATTAAATGGATTCAGAAATCTTCCTGTCCCACTATTCAAGCCTATTAGACTTCAAGACCACCTAAAGACTGCAGCAATCTTTGCCCAGGCTTATAAGGAAGGTATTGTAAGTAGAACAACAAGAGCAGAATCTGTTGGAGTAGATTACGAAACAGAAACAGAGCTTATGCGCGACGAGGCAGTTTATGCTAAGGATTTGCCAGCATATCAGCCACTACCTTATGCAGCATTGCCTCCAATGATGGGTAAGCCAACAGGAACAGCACCTACAGGATCACCGTCCGCACCGCCTTCTGGTGGTAGACCAATAGGAAGCCAGAATGTTCCTATAAATCAAAGAAATACAGGAGTTAGACCCCCAGGACAAGAGCCTCAGTCACAATTAAAGGCTGAAGATTTGGGTATGAGTGATGAGGCACTTCTAGAGAAACTATCAGCCTTTGCTGAAAGTAGAGGGATTGTTGTTACACCGGAGATGGTATTAGAAACACCACCCCTTATTCCTGATAAGGAGAACTAAGAGTTGAAGTGCAAAGTAGTATGTATCCTATGGTTAGATCATTTACACGTTAATAGAAGTTCGTTGGGGGGATGGAAAAAGGCTCAAACACCTACCCTTAGCATAGGACTAATAGTAGATGAAACGGAAAAGGCTTTGGTATTAGCCTCGGACATTGAAAGGTATGAGGAACGAGACGATGTGACTTATACCATTATTTATAAAAGTGCTATTCAAAGTATAAAGGAGTATGGAAGTATAAAAATAGCAAGGTTAAAGGGGTAGGAGGCGCACTCGTGGATGAAAGTTTCGATTTAGTTTTGGGATTTATTACCCTTACAACTTTTTGGGGGGGCATGTATCTTTCATCCAGATACAAGATTAGGAAAGTGAGAGCATACCTAAGAAAGCTAAGGGAGGAATAACAATTGGACAATTTAATAGTTGCTATCGCCGCTCCATTTTCCGCATTTCTGATCGGAATGATAGGGCTTCTGATAGCACAAAAAATGGGCTTAGGACCTAAGCAGACCGATCTTATTGGAATACAACAGGATTTAATAAGTACTCAGAAATTAAAGATAGATAGTTATACTAGTGATCTGGCCGCACTACGCACTCAGATTGCCGATCTTACTACTGAGGTTATTAAACTTAAAGATACTATTGTAGCACAAGCCAATGAGATAACTCGTTTAAATCAATGTATTGAACAAAGTCTTACAAAAACAAGAAAGAAACTGGTTACTACAGTAGAATTAAAACCTGAGGAAGATGAGCATAGTGTTTAGTATAGATAACTTTCTATTAGGGTTTACTCCAATAGACATTTTCGTAACTATAGTGGCAGCTATGCTGCTATCTATAGCCTATGTCCAGAAGAGACACCTAAACATTTCCGTTCTCTATGATACTTTCCTAGTGGGAAGCTGCTTTTTTGTCTTTCAATTAGTAGAAAGATGGGCGCAAGATACTCCAAGATGGGAAAGATCAGCAGCTAACTTAGCACTATGGGGTATCTTTATGGTTTCCATTTGGATATTTTCCTTTATTAGAGGTAGAAAATACTAATTTCGCCCAAAAACTAATACCAATGAATGTTTACTAAGGAGGTGAATCTTTATGAAAATAGCTTTATTTGAATCAAAAGCTGAGATACAGCAAATAGGTGATTCAAGTGACTTCAAACACCCACTTCTTACTACTGCTAAGTTTGTTTTTCTTGATGACAAGGTAAACTCTAACAATCAAGGAGTATAGGCAGAAGATTTTGACTCTGTTATTCAATCTGCTATCGGGGTTCCTGTAAAAATGAAGTTTGTAGGAACTGCTGGTACACACGCAGGTTCAATACCTATTGGACACATTACCTCTATGGTAAAGGATACTACCGCTGATGGTACTAATAGATTAATTGGTACTGCCACACTTTTTGCTCAAGAATTTCCAAAGGAAATAGCCTACTTGAAAGAAGCTTATGATAAGGGAGAAGCCCCAGGGATTTCTTTTGAACTTCTTTATGATACTAAGGCTAGTATTATAAAGGAAGGTATTACTTGGTTAAAGAACATTATTACTGAGGCCGCAACATTTGTAAGAAATCCTGCTTATGGCACACGCACTTCCTTAATGGCTTTAGCCTCAGATCAAAGCGTTAGCGATGACGATTTTCATTCAGCAGTTCTTCAATGGGCAGAAACTGAGAAAGAACAAAATGTACAAAAAGGAGGTAGTAAAATGACCGAGCAAGAAATAAAGGATTTACAGGACAAGTTGGCTGCTGCCGAAACTAAGGTAACAGAATTAACAGCTTCACTCGCAACAAAAGATACTGAGTTAACAGAAAAGACTGACGCTTTAGCTACAGCTACAACAACTGTAACTGAGTTGCAGACTAAACTAGATGACACTGTTAAGGCAGCCACAATAGCTGAAAGAACAGCAAAGATGACAGAAGCAGGATACAAGTTAGATGCTGATGCAGAAAAGGCAGCAGCAAAGCAGGCTATCTGGCTAGAGCTTTCAGAGCCAGCTTTTGCTAGTTATTTGGAAGATTTTATTGAAGCCAAAAAGTCCACAGTCGCAACAGCTTCTACTAGAACAGTAGCCACAGCTTCAAAGACTATGAGCTTAATTCCTCGTCCTGATGTTGGAACAGCCTCTGCTCCACCATCACTTGCAAACGTATTGGAATCTTTTGGTAGTCTATCAAGACCAGACAAGCCACAAATGGCTAAATAAATTCTTAAAAGGAGGTAGAAAAAACGAATGGGAGCACTATTAAACACACCTAGAAATCCAGTAAAGCCTTTATTTATCGTAAATAAGTATCGTGACATTAACGGGTCTAGAGTAAACCAGTCAACAACTCGTGGAGCATTTTGCTATCGTGACACAAGTGGACGTATGCAAATTCCAAGAACTGCCGCAGAAGCTAACAAAGCCGTTACTCCTGTAGATTGGGCTAAGCCTTTGAACCCCGGACCATACTTCAACAACGCTGATGGTCTGAATGGTTCTCCGTTTAATGCTTTCTCTGATGGATCACTTGGTTCACAGGAAGGTACTTATGACATTGATCCCAACCTAGCGTATTCAACAGCATGGCCTGCTGCCATTACCATCTATGAGGTTCCGCCACTATTCTACAATCAGCCTGTTCCATCTGGAGCAAAGTGCTTGATTTATGATGACGAAAGCGTACTTACATATGGTTCTGGAAACTACGACGGTTATGTAACAGATTTCGCTATTGGTAGTAAGGTATACGCCAGCTACAATACTGGTAAGTACGGTCAGGTTACAGCAACTTCATCTGGAGTAACAACTGCAATTGGAGTAGTAGTCGGTATCGGAGACTTCGGGGATCAAACAGTTACAATCAAGACACGCGGCCTAGTCGCACTATAGTACTACTGTAAAGGAGGGATAAAGAATGAAAGTACCAATGGATAAAAGAATAACACCGGAATTAAGACAAGCCTTTGCAGAAGTAGCTAAGACAGATAAGAAGGCTCTTGCCGAAATAATTACGGAGTACGTTGATCCTGTTTGGCTAACTCTGGATATTGCCAAGAATTTCATGAACACTCGTGAAATGCAGTTTGGGGATATCCTAGTAAAGAGATTTAGGGGCAAGTATGCTGTACAGCAAATTGTTCCTGGTCAGATAACCTTAAGCCAGCAAGTATCCATCAAGGATAAGGCTATGAGCTACACCCTTGATATTCTTTCTGCTAAGGCAGGATACAACACACTAGAAATGGAGCATGGTGGACCACAGTTTACTCCAGAGACAGTTAGATCAGACATAGGAAATGCATTGCAGGAAAGACTTACAATGAGACTATGGAATGCTCTAGCGAATGTTTGGACTTCAGCTAATGCTTCTGCTCTTACAATTACTGGAGCAGGCTCATCTAACTGGATTAGCGGTTCTACAGCTTTAACAGCTTCAGCTTTGGACGCAGCCATTGACCATGTTAACTACTGGTCAGGGTCTGTCAAGGCCATTGTTGGAACTGAGACAGCCCTTGCACCTTTGAGCGAATTTGGACAGTATAAGCTTGTTGCTCCAATAACAACTTACTCTTCTGGAATTCCAATGTCAATCAATAACAACGATGCATTAACAATGCAGAACGTATCTCCATACGGTCCTAATCCACAGCCAGTAGAAAGCTATAGAGGCGTAAACAACATCGTTAGAGTAAAGCAAATCTTTGACGATACTGAGTACCCGCCACTACCCTTGCTGCCGGACAACTTTGTTCTTGTCATTGGCGAGAACATTGGTGAGTTTATTACTTACGGAGACGCGCAAGTTAAGGAATATATAGACAACGAGCCAACTCCTCCTTACTGGAACTATGAATCATGGATTCAGTTTGGTATGATGCTTTGGAACGCTAAGGGTCTAGTAAAGATCGAAATGACTAATCCTACACTTCCATAAAGTAAGTAGGTAGACATTTATAACTGAATATGGTATAATGGGGCTCTCAGCTAGAAATGGCGGGGAGCCCCACCTATTTTAGCATTGTGGGATTTCTTTAGGAAATCTAAGCATTATTTGTGTATAGGCTTCTTTAGGGAGCCGAGGAGTATTAAAATGGCAGAAGATGAGAAGTATGTCTTTTACAAGACAACAGTTAAATTCACTTTAGGTATTAGGTTCACTAACCAGGACAGACAGGGGATCATATTAAACCCCCAAAATCCTTATGTAGCAGTAAAGAAGTCGGGGCTAAGAGAGTTCCTTCAGGCTAATAAGGCTATGGTTCATAAGGGATACATTGTTCCTACGGAAGAGCCAATCTTTGAAGAGGTTTCAACTACTAATGCCTTTACTGATGAGGAAGCTATTGAGTTAGTAAAGAGTTTCTTTATTCTAAAGAAGAAGCTCCCTACAATAGATTCAGAGGGCGCTTTAGTAAGACTTAGAGACATTGCTATTGAACAGGGGCGCTCACAAAAAATAGTAACAATGATAGATGATAGATTAGCAGAAATAACTCCCACCCTGATGATGGGAGAAAATTAAGAAGGTGATGTAATAGTGGATTGTTTAGATTTAGTACCATCACTAAGACGCCACATTAGACAGTTTATTTTGCCCGAAGATACGGATTCTAAGTTGGCAGGGTATGTATCAGATGGTGTAAAAGCCTTGGCATACAGATGGCATAGGAGCTATACAGTTACAAGTCCCTCTCCAAATTCCTACATTATTACTCCTGATATAACTCAGGTAGATGAGCACCCTATTATGTTAGCCTCTGCCATTATTTATAAGGGTGGGTTATTGTTAGGAAGCTTTAATGATGAGGGGTTTGCGTTCAACATACCAACAACAGGTGTTGGGAGTGCTATTCAAAGGGACGTTGATGAGCTAAAGCTTATTCTACCCCCAACTCAATTGGCTGGTGCATCTACTGCTCCACTTAGAGGTTACGATAACATCTTCAACCCTGAAGGCTACAACTTCTTAGGAATCCTTTTGGACACACAGTACTATTAAAGGAGAAAGGTTTTGGACTGCACCATACTAGTGCCGACCTACTATGGGGGAGACTTAACATTACAATGTGTTAAGTCTCTCCTTAATAAGGTTTCTGGCGCAAAAATAATGCTCTATAAAAATGAAATAGGTTGGGTAAAAGCCTGTAATGATCTTATGAAATCAGTTACAACCGATGTTCTGCTTATGAATGATGACACAGTTGCCCTTACAGACTTGGTACAAGAAATGTCTACTTTGGCCTATAGTGATCCAGCAATAGGAATCGTGGGGGGAAAATCTTTAGCACCCGATCAAAGCACTATTACAAACTTCGGTATTTACATAGGGACAGATGGTAATAGCGCCCATAAGCACTATGGACAACAGCGCGCAGAAGTAACTGAACCTGAATACCAAAAAGCTGTAGAAGGTTCTTGTATCTTTATCAAAAGAGAGGTCTTAGATAAGATTGGATACTTTGAT
>Ga0265323_10001404_pt1 | contig 11866 bp, 6 predicted proteins | sample 41225metaG_FD_193580 | JGI IMG/M metagenome (GOLD analysis project Ga0265323, IMG submission 193580) | Rhizosphere microbial communities from Carex aquatilis grown in University of Washington, Seatle, WA, United States - 4-12-25 metaG | ecosystem: Host-associated > Plants > Roots > Rhizosphere >... | reverse complement strand
CCTAATTGGATAGCGGGGGGATCATATCAAGCTGAACATCTTACACACGAAAGTCTGCTCTTTGGGTACCTAACCAACTCTTACCTTCTTCTCCTACAAGAAATAGGAATAAGATCCCTTCCTTCTGCTGAACGAAGAGAGAGCAATTTCATTAGTAGTAATTCCTTTCGCTCAACAGTAAGTAGTGTAGCATAAGAGTGAGTGTTAGACAAAAACAGTAGCTTCTATTAATTTCTCTACGGCTCGGGTAAGTGGAGCTGTGAAAAGAAAGGCTGAACAATAGATACCTTCCATCTTTGCAATTCAAATATTTGATTATATAGTACGATCTACTCGCATCGCATTTTCTCTTCTCTATAGACATTTATTCAAAAAGTCTTTCTTTCAAAGTGAAGTGTTACGCTGAAGCAACAGGAGTTTAGAGGCTCGCTTCACATGCGCTACCTACATCTTCTAGCTCTGATGGTGAATAGGCTTGCTAGTAGTAGAAAGTGGGGACTTGCTTACCCACAGGAAAACATTCAAATAGACAGGGCGTGGCGGAGTCTTGCTTCACCAACTGTAGAGTAGAAAGGAGTCTTGAATAAAGCAGTCACCCTGAACCAACTTACGTGACCAGTCTTGCTACACTCACAGTAGTTTAGTTTTAATAGGGTACCTAAGAAACTAGAACAAGCAAAAGGCTAGGGTACCTACCTAAGAAACTAGATTAGTCTACGTACGGCTCATATCTTGGGGACCTCAGAAAAGAAACTATCTAGTCTACGGCGTATACATGCGTAAAGAAAGGGTAATTCACTCTGCTCTTGTGCTCTTATGCTGAAGTGAAGTTCCGTTCTTCTCTGACCTTACGGTGTGCTCCAACCGAATATGGATTGTGATGCCCGCTTTCTTATCCTTCCTTTATTCTGAACAAATCCACTACTCTACCAGGAGTACTGGGTGGGCCTATTGCATGGTATAAATCGAATAGAAAAGCATGCGGATTCAGTACAGAAAGAAGGAAAATTACAGTCAAAAAGCATGCGGATTCAGTACAGAAGAGAAGGAATTTTCTTTTATGTGCCCCGGTGTCTCGTCTACTTCTTGCTCTCCATACAGCTCCTGTTCCACTTTCCGGAGTCTGTCTGTGGTCCAAAGAAAACACATAGTCGTCTCTGCCCCCAGGCTTTTTCCTGGCACTCCTCTTTCTTTTTCACAGCTGCCCATGAGTTCAACAAAAGCAGAAGCGATCCGATAGGACTGTTGACCACGTCGAACTAAGCCTGCCTTCTTTTTATACCGTTTGTGCCCCAATCCCTTTATCAAATTGGAGAAAGGCGGGAGAGACTACTCCGGCGCCATTCCGACTTCCCTTATTGCTACTCTGTCCTATTCTCCTCTAAGAACTACTAATACTTATTATAGTCAGTATGGAAGGACTGCTGTACCTAGTGTCCCAAGCAATGTATCCCTACTTGTGAAAGCTGAAACTGCCTATCTTACCTCCCTACTACTAGTAACTATTAAACATTAACTAATCTACCTTAACTTCCTAGTCAATGCCAGTCGCTTATTCAAACTCCATAAACACATATGATAGGTAACCTGCTTTACACAACTACAAGTCATAGCTATTCAGTAGCTTAAGTCAATAAGACCGAAGTTACCAGCCCCAATAACTATGCCCTAGTCATAAGAGAGAACTACTACTGGGATATGAACCAAGGGCCTGTTCGAGCTTGCTTCCATCAACTGGGCGAATGTCTCACAAAGTACGTCAAAAAGACTTTCAGGATCATCCAAAGTTGGGTTCATCTTACCTTAGAGGTACTAAATAAAACTCCATCCTATTGGCTGGGTAAGACTCCATATGTATGAATGGGCTGGCAAAGGGATTGATCCCTACTTACTTCAAGTTTTTCTATCTTCAATAAAGTCTGAGAATTTATTCCCCCTATACCACATAGATGTAAGAGTAAATGACTGCCCACATAATAATCGAAAAAGTCAACTTATGCTGTCTCGCACACTTCGGCTTACATACAGGAGAACAGTGGACCTTTCCCGTTCTGCATCTGACCTTGTAAAGATTACTTTATTTCGCTAACTTACTTTATTGAAGGAGCGAGCGGAACCCCGGCGCAACCTTTCACTACTTAAGGAAGGGCTTGCTACTCAGATACGTAGATTAGAGAGGTGTTTACTCTTACCATTAGTTCCAATACCGCTCCTTCCTATTAGTTATTAGTTGGTATACCAAGAAGCAGGTAGTTATTCGATATGTGACATTCCCCTTTCTACCTCTACATACTATCTAAGCCCAAGAACTTTAGGAAAGTACCTACTCTGACTTCTCACTCTTTATCTGGTCTACTCGATAGAAGAGAGCGCTTCATCCTTTGGTTCAACAGATTCTACTACATACGAGATTACATTAAGGCCACCTATATGATACTGTACTCTTCAGTTATGATACTGTACTCTTCAGTCTATACCCATGTATTGTCCCAAGCCATACACCTAGTCTTTTCCTGTACTTCCAGTAGCTTACCCTAGCCCTATCAACTGTAAATACCAATAAGTAACCCCTACCCTAGTAACCATCCATAAATACCTACTCTTTAGCCCTATGGTACAAGCTATCCCAGGTATTTTCCAACGTACCAATGCAACCTATACTGTACTTAATTGCCAAGCAGGTGGTGAGCAAGACAAGACCCAGAGTACATATGATAGGTATTAGCCCCATTGCTAGTCTTACCTAAAAAACTCATTACACCCACTTTACACTTATTTATCTCATATATAGTTACCTAACTTCCTTTCTTTATTAACGGAATCAACGAATAAATCTTATCCATCCGGAGTAAATCACACAAGTCTCGCGTCAATAAAAACTCATATCGGCTGCTAAGACATGATAGTCCCAAGTTAAGCACTTTCCCTACTTTACTAGTGCCAATCCTAAGCTTTGCCTAGTCAAAAGAAGAAAGTTCCGTCGACGAAGAAACAATAGCCTCACTTGTCATCGAGGAAGAAGCAAAAAAAAGCCTAGTTCTTATTGTTAACATGCTCCATTCCTCTCTTCTTCTTTCTCTTCCTTTTCCAATTGACTTATTAAAGTGGAAATAAAAGTTCTCGTTGGAAAGGCACTTACAGCGCCCTCCTTTTTGAACCCGTCAAAAGTGAAGGGTTCATCAGCGAATGGGGTTAGGCCCATTTCCTAGCCTAGTTTGACCCTCCTAGTCCAGAGCAGTACCTTTCCCTATGTGCTCGAGGCAAGACACCGCTTCCTTAATGAAATATTGTCAACATAAAAAAAAAAGTGAAAAGGAAACTCTAGGCTAACCATATTTTGGCTAGTTTACTGAAAATTGTACCAAAAGTAAACCGATAAGGGTCATCACTATTACTAGTTTCAAAAAAAGGTACCATCATAATACTTCACTTTAGTAATACCATGTGCTTTGGCCATCTAGTATTATTATCGCACGTTACTACGAATCAGTCTGATTTCAAGCTAGCAATACTGCGACTGGCACACTACTGCTAGCCATATACGTTCAGAATTTCCATACGTTGTCTTGGGCCTATTGGTCAAATTCCTTTCCTCTGGAATATGGTTTGTGAAGCTTGTAAGTTTCCAATGAATGGCATGCATGTAAAAAAACGCAATAGATTTACTAGTACACATATTCAAGAAATTTTTGACTAGTGGCCGGCTTAGCAATTGACATGCGCTTTCAATGTCTATGCACTTCTGCTTCTCCTCTGGAATAGCCAACAGAGTCGCAACAGTTTCAAATAAAATGGAGCACACAATAAAAACCTTAAGGATAAACTTATTCAAGTAGTAAGAGAAAGCACCGTACCAGTGAGACAATAGCGAAAGGCGTATGAGTAGAAATAAAGGCGCTTGTGGTTGGTTTTGAACTCATCCCTTAGCTCTGATTCTTCTTCCTTTCCGGAAAACTGGTCCGGAGCCAGAGACTACATTCTGAAAGACCTCGCTTTAGGTATATATATTGACTTGCTACCGAATTACGTATATAAAGTAAGCCTGTGCTCTCGCCGCCGCTAGCAGAATCAAAGAAATACATACACGTAAAGATCACTGAATAGAGCGTTGTCAACAAACAACCAAAACTATAGCAGCCCATCGGCAAATCTATGTCTCAAACTGTATGAGGAGGATCGGTCGTTAGAGCTTTCCCCAAACCTTAGATGTCCCCAACCCAGAGAAGCGACCACTTTTCTCTATATATGTTGTAAATGTGCGCGAACGCTGTCCCCATACCCGGTACTCCCGACTAGAGGAATAAAAAGAAAGGCAACACTTTACTTTTATGTGTAACAGAGATCCACAAACGTCATTGGTTCACTCTTCTTTGTATAAACAGTAATAGCTTCTTAGAAAAGCAAGAAAAAGGCCGGAGGTTGAACTGATCACACAAATACAAGAGAATGAATTAAATGAGTAAATAGCAAACCTATCCATCCGGGCATACCTTTACTTATCCGCTTACCGGAACTACCTTGCCCTTGTCCCTAGTGACTAGCCCCATACTCTACTTACCTTGGACCTTGGCTATGCTTTGTACTCCGTTACTCACAAGTGCCACTTGCCCTAGCTAAAATACCAAATGCTTATCTCGGGCTTACTTCTTCTTAACAAGTCTATCCCGGCACAACTACTAGTCCTCAACCCTGACATGCCTTGGTTACTACTCCTAGAACGCATAAACTTCTCTGGGCTCTCAGCTTACCCTGGCTACTCTACTTACTACTTGACCCTTTAAGCCTACTCTTCTATGAAATACGAATCCCGTGTGACTTATCTTTAATAGTACCTTCCTTCTTTTGTCTAGCCCGTGTCCACTACTTGACTTACTAGACGTTATGCCTATCTTCTGGGCTATCTGTGAATGCTTAAACCCGGTGCTTTGACTTTACATGCATACCTGCCTAGCATGTAAAGTAAAAGAAAAAATAGAATAATAGCTGGCCGATAAATTGCTTATTTCCTCCGCAGCCTATTTGTTAACCATCGGATCTTCTTACTCCTTTCAATTAACGAAACCTACTTCAGCTGCCCAAAATCTCTCTCATCATTCACATCCACCTTTGAAGAATCAAATCCGAGGAATCAGTCTTTCACAAACTAGAAGGAAGAATCGGCGTAACTCGGACGGGGAGCCTCTCAAATCCCTCCTCTTTAGAGCCACAAAAGCGTTAATGAGACAGAGACCTTACACTTACCTTCCGTTACACTCATCTGTAGTTCCTAAGCACTCATATCTGCTCCGGCACACTTTCACTGGCTGCCGCAGAAAGAAGAAAGGGCAAGGTTGACAGGATTGGTAGAGTAAAGAAGTCAAGGAAAGGCTGACAAGCAGGATTGGTAGAGTAAAGAAGAAAAGGAAAGCCTCCCTACTACGTAATTCCTCTCACTTCAGAAGGTAGGTCTTTTAGGCTTGCTACTTATATGAAATGAAAGAAATCAGAGAAATCACACCTCGCTTCAGTGCGCGGTAGGCTTGAGAGCAAAGAGAAGTAGGTTAGGCCCCTTCTCTATGGATGATATAACGAAGTCTGGACTCCCACCCATATATATATTGGATTAGTTTAAGCTTACCATCTATATTTATGAATGAACTGCAGAGCTCTCTTGCTAAGTACCTCTACTTTTAGGGTAGGGATCCATTGCATTGGGCAAAGCCCCAGTAACCCCATGTCTTCTTTGGCTGGTCTACTTGAAAAAGGCGGCTTCTTACACATACATACCTCTTCGTACGTAGGGCTCTAAATAATTTAATAGGGTGTTCCGGTCTATCTAATTGATATGGCTAGTATACATATGATGTTCTGGTCTATCTAATTGATATGGCTAGTATACAGATGAGCGAGCAAATACAGACTTCGGATCAAACTAATGAGGGTGGGTAAGTAAGAAGGAATTCACTACCAGAGTAGTTTGTCCCAGAAAAGACAGCAGCTTTGTACCACAACAGGTAAGCGAAAGAAAAGCAAGTAAGCGAAAGAAATTCGGAGAAGCTTGGACCTGCCAGGAAGGCAGGCCGATGAGACCTTACAAAGCACTGTCCACAAGAAGCAGGATTGGTATTACCAAGAAGCAGGATTGGTATTACCCTTTAGTCTTGAGTTCGACAGAACGCTCTTAGTCTTGAGTTGGCCATTCAAGAATGCCGACTTTTCATCCATTTGATAGATACTCCACTTGGTCCGCGTAATTGCTTAAGAAGGGTAAACCACAGGAAGGGTAAACCCCAAAGTCCAAGCTATAGCTTAAAAAAGAGCAGTTACCCTATAGGATCAGGAGGGATGGATTAAGCTTGCTTGCCTCATTTTCACTAATGGAAGAATACAAAGCTAAAGTTCCTTTTTTCGTCTTTCCTTTCTTTTCTCATATAGCCGTGTAGATTGCTTTTCTCTTTTTTTCTCATATATAGTGTCTTTTTGAACATTTCATAGTATCATATATAGTGTCTTATTGAACATTTCATAGTATATATCTTGATTTCTTTATTTCGTCTTTTTCTTTTTATTCTTCATATTTCTCTCTTCTAGTAGAAAGGAACGTTTTTTAGTACTCAATGGCTTAACACCTCGCGGTGCTTACACCTATCGCCTATCGAAGTTCTGTGCTATTAAAGTAAAGAACCCTCTTACGAGAACTTGTATAGAGAAGGATTTCCCGCGTTAAGCAGTTCTTCCATACCAACTTAGCTGCCCGGCGCTGCTATTTGCCTAACAACCGGTACACCATAGGTTGACCCAACGCCAGTCCGGGTTTATCGCAGTTCTCCCTTTAACACCTATACTGATACTACGGTTCCAAACAAAGATTAGGCGCTTTCATTTTTTGTTTTTTCTTTTTTCGTATCTCATTCTATCATACTCTCGCTTTGCCTGCCTTTCAGCCTCATCTTTTCTCCTTTCTTCCTCCTCCTTTTTTCTAGCGTCCTCCTCATAAGCTCGTTTTGCGTTTTCGGTTGCCTCGTGATCTAACCAATGTTTTATCCTTACTTCTTCCTCGTGTGCTTTTACAAAGCGTTCGAGGGGATTCATTCTTATTATGACAGACTTACGGGACGACGACCTTGAACTAGATGTAGCCTCGGTGTTTTCCTCAGCTGAGGGCACCGTGGCGCTACACTCCCCCGATGAATTCGCTTCCACCCTGGTGATTCGAGCGGGCCACCCACTATACGGGCAATTGGATCCCGACTCGCTTGCTTCGTGCAGTTGCGGTGGATCAATCGGGTAGTTCATAGCTTCTACGGAGACGAGGGATAAATACACATATCCCCAGAAAAAATAGAAGAGTAAACTGAAAAGAAACTTAAAGATCGGAGATGATAAGAGCTTGAGAACAATCATGTCAAGTCTAAACCTCGCCCTCCACAACCAATTCAATATGGTACGGAAGAGCGATCTGGCTGAATATGGTATCATCCTGTAACTCAAGTTTTGAAAAATAAATAGGCGGGTGTGTAGTTTCATGCTGAAAACCTTTTGTTTTTTATTAAATCTAATGGTGGTTAGATTCTTATAATTTATTCCGCACCCACATTATGTGGTGATGTATGTTACTGTTGGCTATTCTTTAGCCTAAAAGAATGGGATTTTTAGAACTGAATACCTACCGAATTGCATGTGTTAAGCATATAACATCAGAGTGAAAACGAAAAGAAGCACTCGTGACTATATATGATAAAATACCTACCGGTAAAATATACTCCTATGAAAACTCCATCCAGAAGAGAAAAAACATATCTATTAGAGTTAGACTTCGGTAGCTTACCCTAGTCCTACTAGTAGGAAAAATAGTCAACTAGACTGAGACTTTACGGAGAGAGGTCGATAGAGAGAGTATTGATTCTAGTCTAGTATAGATACTGTGATAAGCACTGCAGTATAGCACGCTAAGGATAGATATAACTCGAGACCGGGCGGAGAAAGCTTACAGACTACTGCTTACTCAGATTGTGTGCTAGTTCACCGGTATTTACTCTAAGGCCGGCGGGCTTTCTCGATCATCATAAAAAAGATAAATTTGGGAGATCCTAAACCTAAAATAGAGAAAGAAAGTCTTCCTATACAGCCGATCCTGAACGCGCTGCCTATGGGGCCAATACACCCACCTCTCAATCCATCTAAAGGTCGTAACGAGCAGAGCGTACTACTTGTCCTGATTAGGAGGCGGCTATAATAGAGGAGGTGATTTAGAAAGACCAAATTCCAAATGCTTTCAATGCGGGGGCCCGGGACATGTGTGTCAAGGCGCAAAAGGGTCCAATCACTTCATAGAAGGGGAAGAAGATGAACTGAACGAAAGACCAGCTCCAATAGATTCTGGGGAAGAAGAATGAGGTGCTGGACCCCGTACGTAATATCAGAAATTGCTGATGTGAAAGAGATAATCAAGGAATGAGAGTTATCTAAATAGGGGAGATCTGGTCTTATTGATTGGAAATGAGTAGTACGGGAGACAGCTCTTCTTTGTTCAAGGAGTAGATTCGCTATCGGAGAAGGAAATGCGGATTTCCGGGAGGAGTGGGTGGAACGGAGGTAGCGACCGGTCAAAGGAGGATAAAGTGATCCCCGCGAGCAGCAAGTGAAGTAAGGGGTAAGAAGTCACTCTCTGAACGAGAACGGATAGGGCTTTCGACCATCAATTCAGCAAGGCGACCAGAGGTCACTATACAAAGCATACCAGACAGCTAGTACAGATCCCCCCATCAAAAGTAAAGTACTACTTGGAATATCTCGCCATCCCCTTGCGGGGAAATAAGCCTCGCATCCTCAACATAAACATACTTGACTAAAGACTTCGGTCCTGATTCAAGAGATGCCGCGTATGTATACCGAAGCGGTCTAATCGAATTTACAAGGAGATGGATTGGGGAGGTTCTCCTCGGGTTGTCCTTTCGTCACTCCTTCCTCGCGATGCATTGAGCGGAAGATCTTCCGAAGACTTCCGAAGTAGATGACATTGACTTTCTGTCTTTCTTTTTCGAGCGCATAAGGCAGGCTGGTGCTAGGACCTATATTGTTCAGAGATCATTATAATGGTATCGACCAGAAGAAGGTGATGTGACTATAACGAGAATCTATATCTGCTGGGTGGTGCGTGTGCAACTTTTGAAAGACATTCGGTATGTATGGCGAAGGCTGCTTTGTCCGGGGTTGGTCTTCAAGTCCCTTTTCTGGGCGTAGGTCAGGGCAAGGATGAGCCTGGCCACTAATCGGTGATAAGGTTATTCAAGCGAGGAAGAGTATATAGCACTTGATTTCAGGACTAATAGACTGAACTAGTGATATAGCTATAAGTACTATGCTTTCACGTCGAAAAAGAGTTTCAAAGGCCTTCTATCAAAGCAGGATTGCTAACCGAAGCTAAGCTAAGACGAAAAATTCATTCCTACGCTCTAGCAGTCGTCAAAACACAAGCCCAGAAAGAATTCCATCTAAACGTGTTCAATCAAGCTCTATCCAATTATTCTTATATATAGAAGGCCTAACGCCGTCGTGTGCAATGAGTGGTAGTTGCCAGTCGTGCCAGGGAAGAAACCATAAGATCCACTCTCCTATCATATGTTGCTACCCGGTATAAGATGTCCGCTAGCTAACAATTTGAGCGAACTTGAAAGCATGGTTCGTTCGAAACGACCAACTCCGACAAGGAAGGACATGGCCGAAAAGGAAGCCGGAAGGATGTATACCTGGATAAAGAGGAGTTTTTGAGTAAGGAAGTCAGAGTTCCCGTGCACCAACCAACCCCGGCTTCTGTCAATTCTGGTAAGAAAGAAAGTGAAAGTAGGCACATATGAACAACTCCACTTTAGTTGTTTGGTATTCTATTCTTTCCAAAAAATACATAGTACATAGTTTCTTCTGTCTGTGCTTTTTTATGGGTCTCTTGCCGCTGCTAGAACGACTGGGCTCTTCGTTTCTTTGGCGGCGCTTTGAGAAAAGAATCGTTGAGAGATAGATTTGACTGGGACCAATCCATTTTTCGAGTTGTACATAAACTCATCCGTTGGTACGGGCTCACGAAAGGAATTTGAGAGCTATAGCTAGCGAGTTAGGCCTTCAAGGAAGAAGTGATAGGACTGAATCTGGGATAGCGACAGAACTTGTTCCCCCTGCTAGTTCGATATAATAAAGGACGTTACCAATGAAGCCAAGATTTCCAGTGCCTGGAGATGAGACTAGCATCTGGGCTCGTAACGAAGTGGGTTCTGAAAGCCAGAAAGAACTAGCTTTTCCCCGCCACTTAACCAACGATGTAGACCTGCTGCCCCTACGATGTTGATCGAGGAGGAATTTATTTCATACGATCAGACCCTGCCCACTTCTATGCAATTCATGGGAAATCCTGGCATTCCTACTTTGAAACATATAAAATACTGAAACTAGTGAAAGATCAAAAAGTTTAATACCAATGGAAAATGCCTGCCTTAATTATCTAATGCCACCTTTTTCCGGTCTTTTACATTTATTTATCTGCAGCTAGGGTCAATCCTCATTTACATCTACTTTCTTTTCAATATATGAGTGGTGCTCTTCTCTCTGGGCTAAAGTTTCATTTCACTCCTCTGGTGACGAGCATGCTGAAACAACTGCACAAAGTAAATCTTATGTCTTTGTAGAAGAAATCAAGAAATAATAAACTTGACATCTCTTATTTCACTAGTCTGCGGATATTAAGTATCTGTTCACTAGCAGGTATTTAGAAATTAGATATACTAAAGAAATGGTACGACTGGCGTATCAAAAAGTTTGTCTTTATAATGCTTGCTGCTGCTAAATACATCGGATAAGTTGTAGCTTCTCTAGGACTAATGTTACCCGGAATCGGAGTTGTTAGATCAGGAGATTTGCCGCGGTGCGATGATATTGATATTGGAGGGAGTTCCTGGGGATTTGTGCGATGATCAAAATACTAAGCTCATTCACATAAAACACCAGCTGTATCGAATCTAGGTAAGCCATGAAAAGACCATGCAGCTTCTATACGTCTTGCATTTGCAGGCTTTGGTATTTATTCTATTCTATTATATAGAAGATCTGCCTTTATGAGGTTTCCTTCCTACCCTGGTACACGGCTGTACATCTCCTCAATCCCGCCTAAATCCAGTATATTATGTATGGGTTACAAGTAGACCTTTGATGGGTGCATTGTTTTGACTGCTTATTTATTGTGTTAGTCGAGTGTGTTTAACCCTAAAAAGTAAGTATAAGAATCTTCCTTACAGACCCAGAGTTTTGAAGTGAATGAACACTAAGCCAGGACCATACACCTTTTAATGTCTAACCATAGCCGCGCTCTTCCATAATAAATATAGAAGAGTCTGTTTGCTTACTACTTGGTGGCAGCAACTCAAGCACACTTTGTATCTTCCACTAGCACGCACTTCCACGTAATAACTAACCTGCTCCTCCTAGATAGGAAGATTTGTCTGTGTCTCGTCTTGCTTTACCCATACTGCTTTCTTTTGCTTGGCCTTCCCTTCGTTCATTGCGCAGTTGGGTCTCTTTTTATGAGGGATACCTCGTAGTTCTCAAGCTAAATAGTGGATTCCCTTGGTGACTCCTGTTTCTGTCATAGCAGATGACTCGTAGTTCTCAAGCTCAATCACTTATTTATTTGATTCGCTTGCTTACTCCTATTCCGGTCATACATATCTTCATAAAGAGAACTTACTTAGTAGTATTATTGGTCTGAAATCTGCGGGCGGGTGAGAAATTCGGAGTAGTCTTATTTCTTTGTGTTAAATCTGCCAACTATTAACTCATGGGGGTGTAGATCTTATTATAAATAAACTCTTGGTAGATGATGTATTTTAACCCCTTTCTT
>Ga0265323_10001403_pt1 | contig 11868 bp, 8 predicted proteins | sample 41225metaG_FD_193580 | JGI IMG/M metagenome (GOLD analysis project Ga0265323, IMG submission 193580) | Rhizosphere microbial communities from Carex aquatilis grown in University of Washington, Seatle, WA, United States - 4-12-25 metaG | ecosystem: Host-associated > Plants > Roots > Rhizosphere >... | reverse complement strand
TGCGGGCCTCCGCCCCATCCAAATCCCGCAAATGGTAGCGGGCAATGCCCTCGTAGAGATAGGCTTCGAGGTATCGATGCCTGGCGTCGGCGGCGGCCAGAACGCCGGCGGTGCGCACGGTTTCGGCCCAATCGCGGCAATTCAGGTTAGCCCTCACCAGCGCAAGTTGCGTGGGGAGCGACCTGGCGTCCAGAGCCACGGCGTGCCGGAACGCCTCGCGGGCTTCGGCTGGCATATTCTGGTTGTTATAAGCCAGCCCCAAAGCCGCCCAGCCCAGCCTGAACCTGGGATCGGTGACAGTCACGGTTTGCAGTTGACGCTCGGCCTCGGCCCAGTTTTGCGCCAGCAAGGCCTTCTGGGCGGAGGCCCACCCATTGCGAACGGCGCCCGGAACCGGCCCGGTGGAATCGACCTCCAGATTCACGCCAGGGCGATCCGGCGCGAGGATCAGGAGGGGCAGACGCGGCTCCCGGAACAGGCGATTGTCCATAAGATCGATCGTCGTGGAACGGTACCCGGCGAGGTCGGCGCGGAGCACGCACTCCCCGACGCCGAGCCCGGATGTCACCTGGCCGGTGCCCGCCCCGGTCGTGATGGTAAAGGAGCCCCCTCCCTCCGAACCTGCGCCAGTGATGATGTTGAGCCCCAGAAAACCGGCTTCCGCGCGCCAGAGATAGTCCCCCGCTTTGCCGGCAGTGGCGACGATTTTGGGACTGAGGCCGGTGCAGCGCTGCTCGATGGAGATCAGCCTGCCGGGAGGAGCGCCGCCCTCCAGGACCACCTTCCCGCGCAGGAACAAGGTCTGGGCGTTAGCCGCCGGCGGCAGCGAGAGGCCAGCCGCCATAGCGGCGAGCACAGCAACGGCTCTCCTCATAGGGATACAATCCTCACTGGTGGATTCCGGTTTTCAGCCTAGCGCACTTTTTAGCGGCTCGCACGGGAGTCCGCGAACGTCTCACCCATCATGGCGGCGCTAGTTTCAGGCGGGAGAGGTGGACGATGGCATCTGGCGAGTTCACGACGGTTTATCTTCTTCACGGCAGGGGAGGCTGGCCCGGCGGGTCGGTGCTGCAACTGGAGGAGATCCTGCGGGAGTCCTATCCGTTGCTGACGTATGTACGCCCGTCGCTGCCACATGGGCGGGAGAAGGGTGTGCAGTCGGCCGAGCGGTCCCTGGAGTACGTTCGGGAGCTGCAACTCGAGCCGGGGGCACTGGTGGCCGGAATCAGCCTGGGAGGCCTGGTGGCGGCCCGGCTGCAGGAGACCGGACGGGAGGATCTGCATGTCATCTGCATCAGCTCGCCGGTCTGGGCTGACGGGCTGGATCTGGAAAGGAAAGTGCCGCGGCGGCTGGCCCTGTATTCATCGCAGGATGAAGTGATCGCGGGGCGGACTTCGCGCTGGCCGCAACTCGCCGAGGCGCACGACCTTCCGTGGCTCACTCACGACACGGACGCGCACAAAGCGCCACTAGCGCGGCTGATTGCGGCGTATATGCGCGGGCCGGGATGACTGCTACAATGCGGCTTCGACCCGTTCCCGCATTAGCCGTTGAGGAACCAGCTTTCCATGGACCAGCGTGTTTGGAGCGCCCTTGACTCGCGTGCCACGGTGGTCACCGCAACCCGCCGGCTGGCGCGGACCATCCTGCGGGAGTACAGCGCCGCCCAACAGGCGCGGGGGCTGGTCGCGTGGCAATCGCCGGACGTTTTGCCCTGGGGAGCCTGGCTTTCGACATTGTGGGAGGGGTTTCTCTATTCCACGGCCAATCCCCCGGTGCGGCTGGGCGACTGGCAGGAGTACGCGGTGTGGGAGAGCCTGGTTCACGAACACCCCGCATCGGAGCGCCTGTTGCAGGCCGGCGCAACGGCTGCGAAAGCGCTGGAAGCCTGGGGGCTGGCCGTGGAGTGGCGGCTGGACCTTTCGGCGATCGAGAGGAGCGGCAACGACGATGCCCGCGTGTTCGCGGCGTGGGGGGCGCAGTTCCGGCGGCGATGCCGGGAGAGCGGCTGGCTGGATAGCGCGCGCGTTCCGGACCTGCTTCGGGAACACCTGTTGCGAATCCGCCTGCCGGAGCGCATTTTACTTGCCGGGTTTGACGAGCGCACGCCCCAGCAGCGCGAGTTGATCGCGGGCTTCGAGGCGGCTGGGGTCGCGGTAGAGGAACTGCATGCCACCATGCCGCAAGAGGCGGGCCGCAAGGTGCGAATCCCGTTTCAGGACGCCGGGCAGGAGATCGAAACCGCGGCCCGATGGGCACGGCGGCTGATGGAAACCGGGCAGCCGGGCATGATCGGGGTGGTGGTTCCGGACCTGCCCGCGAGGCGGCGTCAGGTGGAGCGGGTCTTTCACTCGATTCTGGAACCGGCCTCCATGCTTCCGGGGCGCCACCGGTCGCAGTCGCTGGTGAACCTCTCGGCGGGCGCGCCTCTGGCCAGCTACCCGCCGGTGTGGAGCGCGCTGGCGCTGCTGGCGCTCGACCCTCGGGAGAATGACTGGACGGCGCTGAGCAGCTTCGTCCGCGATCCGTACCTCTCCGGAGCGGAGACGGAGCGGAACCTGCGCGGCACGGTGGATGCGGGGATGCGGCGGGCAGGGGCGATGCGGGTTTCGATGGCGGACCTGCAGGCGCGGGCAGCCGACCCGCGGTCACCGGCTCCGGGTCTGGAGGGCTTGCTGGGCAGATGGCTGCAAACGCGTCAGGGCCAACCGGCGCGCCAGACGGCCGCGCAGTGGAGCCGGGCCTTCTCGGCCGAGTTGACGGCGCTCGGATGGCCGGGGGAGCGGGGCCTGGACAGCGCCGAGTACCAGGCGGTGGAAAAATGGAAGGAGGCCCTTTCCGCCCTGGCAGGCGTGGATTTCATCGCCGGCAGCCTGGACAGAGCCAAGGCGCTCGAACTGCTGGGCCGCATTGCGGCGGAAACCGAGTTTCAGCCGGAAGGCGGCGAAGCGGCGGTGCAGGTGCTGGGCGTGCTGGAGGCATCCGGCATCCAGTTCGATCACCTCTGGGTGATGGGCCTCGACGACGAAGCGTGGCCGAGGCAGCCGGACCCGAACCCGTTCCTGCCGATCCGCATGCAGCGCGAAGCCGGCATACCGCACTGCTCTCCAGAGAGGGAACTGGCATACGCATCGCTGATTACGGCTCGTCTGCTGGAGAGCGCACCGGATGTCGTGATAAGTCACCCGGTTCGGAATCAGGACCGCGAGTTGGCCCCGAGTCCGCTGATTTTTCGGGTTCCCAAAGCAGATGCGGCCGAACTGCAGCTCTGGGACGGCGAGCTGTACTCGAGCGCAATCCACCAGTCGCAGGACATGGAGCGGGTCGTGGATGAGCACGGCCCCGCGATCGATGGCGAGGCGTGGCAGCGAGGCGGCACGAAGGTATTCCAGTATCAGTCCGCGTGTCCGTTCCGTGCGTACGCCGAGCTGCGATTGGGCGCCGAGGACCTGGAGAATCCCGCACCCGGTCTGGACGCGCGGCAGCGGGGCACCGCCATGCACCACGCCCTGGAAGCGATATGGAAAGAGCTCCGAACGCACGAGGCGCTATGCCGCAGGACCGACGTGGCGGAAGTGGTCCGGAAGGCGGCCGCCTCGGCCATCGCCCGGATTGAGAACGGCCGGGGTGCGCCCTTGCCGGCCCGCTTCGCGGCGATCGAGGGGCAGCGCATCGAGCGCACCGCCGGCGAGTGGCTGGAACGCGAAAAGACGCGTTCGCCGTTCGAGGTGATCCAGCCGGAAGACGAGCGGCGCGGCGAGCTGCAGGGCGTCCGGTTCAAGATGCGGATCGATCGCGTGGACCGGCTGGCGGATGGCCGCGAAGCGATCATCGACTACAAAACCGGTTCGCCGCACGTGCACGACTGGGACGGCCCGCGGCCGGAAGAGCCGCAATTGCCGCTCTATAGCACCATGCACAAAGCACCACTGGCCGGCGTTCTGTTCGGTCAGGTGAAGACCGGGGACTGCCGGTTCGTGGGGCTGGTTGAAGAAGGGGTTACGATTCCCGGCGCGGAGGCGGACGACCTGGCGGCGCGGATCGAAGGGTGGCGCGGGGTGCTGGAAACGCTGGCGGACAACTTCCGGGCGGGCCATGCGGAGACCGATCCCGCGAGGCCGGAGAATAGCTGCCGGTACTGCAAGCTGGCGTCGCTGTGCCGCATCGCGGAGGCGGATTCCCAATCCGATCCGGACCTGGTGGAAGCATGAGCATTGCGGACGCGGAACAGCGGCGGCGGGCGCTCGACCCGCAGCGGTCGTTCATTGTGCAGGCGCCGGCCGGATCGGGCAAGACCGAACTGCTGATCCAGCGCTACCTGAACCTGCTGGCGCACGTGGATCAACCCGAGGCGGTGGTCGCCATCACCTTCACGAATAAGGCGGCGGGCGAAATGCGGCGCCGCGTACTGGACGCGCTGCGCGATTCGGCAGCGCCGCAGCCTGCCAGGGAACACGAGCGGCACACCTGGAAACTGGCGAAGGCGGTGCGCGAGCGGAGCGAATCGCTGCGGTGGGATCTGTCCAGCAACCCGAACCGGCTGCGAATCCGCACCATCGATTCCCTGTGCGCGGCGCTGGCGAAGCAGATGCCGTGGGTATCGCGGCTGGGCGCGCCGCCCGAGATTGCGCAGGACGCCGAGGCGATTTACGCCGAAGCTGCCCGCCAGACCATCGAGCTGCTGGAATCGGATGCGTGGGGCGCTCCGGTGGCTGCGCTGCTGGCGCACCTGGACAACAACTTCCAACTCGTGCAGGGCCTGCTTGCGGAGATGCTGGCGCGGCGCGACCAATGGCTGCGCCACCTGGCGGGCGCAGGCGACCCGCGGGAGGTGCGGGCGGCTCTGGAGAAGGCGCTTGGGAATGTGATACGCGACCACGCGGAGAAGGTGCGGCGAGCCATTCCCGCGGAGTGGGCCGCCGAGATTGCGGTTGTGGCTGCGGCAGCCGGGGAGAACCTGGTACGCGCGGGACGGGACGAATGTGCGATCGCCTGTCGCGGCCTGACGCGGCTGCCGGGCGGCGACGCACCCGACGCGTGGCTGGGGATTGTCGATACGCTGTTGAAGAAGGACGGCGGCTGGAGGCAGAAGCTGACCGTCGCCAACGGGTTCCCGCCGGAGGCGAAGGCGGCGAAACAGCGCTGCCTGGACTTGATCGGCCACTTGAGCGGGAACGACTCGCTGCGCGCGGCGCTGGCGGAGTTCCGGCTATTGCCGGACGCCAGATTCGCCGAGCCGCAATGGCTGGCACTGGAAGCGCTGGTGAACTTGCTGCCGCGGGCCGCCGCCCAGCTTCAGGTGCAATTCCAGGAGACGGGCCAGGCCGATTTCGCCGAAGTGGCGATGGCGGCGCAACGCGCGCTGGGAGGCGGCGAAGAGCCGACGGACCTAGCAGTGGCGCTGGATTACCAGATCCGCCACCTGCTGATCGATGAGTTTCAGGACACGTCGGTCAGCCAATACGATCTGCTGGAGCAGTTGATTGCAGGGTGGGAACCGGGCGACGGGCGGACGGTGTTCGCGGTGGGCGACCCGATGCAGTCCATCTACCGCTTCCGCGAGGCCGAGGTGGGCCTGTTTCTGAAGGCTGCCCGCGAGGGGATTGGCGCGGTGCGCATGGAATTGCTGCGGCTCACGGCGAATTTCCGGTCGGACAAGGGAATCGTGGAGTGGGTGAACCGGACGTTTCCGTCGGTGCTGGCGGCCGAAGAGGACGTGACCACGGGCGCGATCCCGTTCTTTCCCTCGGAAACGCAGAACCCCGAAGGCCTGGCGCGGGCGGTGGAGTTTCACCCGTATGTGGGGCGGCAGGCCGGCCGGGAAGCGGCGCGGGTGGTGGAACTGGTGCGGAGCGCCAAAGAGCGGGGGACGAAAAAGATCGCCATTCTGGTGCGCGCGCGCGGCCATCTCCGCGCCATTCTGCCGGCGCTGCGCGAAGCGGGCTTACGGTTCCGCGCGGTGGACCTGGAATCTTTGGGCGAGTTGCCGGTGATCCGCGATCTCACGGCGTTGACCCGCGCCCTGCTGCACCCGGCCGACCGCATCGCCTGGCTGGCGGTGCTGCGCGCGCCCTGGTGCGGCTTGAGCCTGGCGGATCTGCACGCGCTGGCCGCCGGCGACCTCCGCGCGGCGGTGTGGGACCTGATCGCCGATGATGCGAAAACGGCCGCCATCAGCGCGGAGGGCCAGGCACGGCTGGCGCGAATTCGGACCGTTCTGCAAAATGCCCTGGGGACGCGCGCGGCATCCCTGCGCAACCTCATCGAAGGGACCTGGATGGCCCTGGGCGGGCCGGCATGCGCCGGGAAGGCGTCGGATCTGGATGACGCCGAAGCTTTCTTCGACCTGATCGAGGAGATGGAGGATGGGGGCAGGCTACGCCTGGCGGCGCTGGATCAGCGCATCGGGAAGCTCTACGGCAACCCCGACCCGGCGGCCGGCGACGGGCTGCAGGTGATGACGATCCACAAGGCGAAGGGCCTGGAATTCGACGTGGTCATCGTGCCGGGGATGGGGTGCAAGAGACGGGCCGACGATTCGCGCCTGATGATGTGGCTGGAAAGGCCGCGGCTGGATGCGGAGCCGGATCTGCTGCTGGCGCCCATCCATGCCACCGGAGCCGATCCCGACCGCACATTCGATTATCTGAAGCACATCGATGCGCGGAAGTCGGAGTACGAATCCGGACGCATGCTGTACGTGGCCGCGACGCGCGCCAGATCCGAACTGCACCTGCTGGGGCATGTGCCCTTTGCGGAAGAAGACGGGGCCATCAAATTGAGGAAGCCCGAAGCGAGTTCCCTGCTGGCGCGAATGTGGAGGGCAGTGGAACCCGAGTTTCAGCGGGTGGCGGAGGGAATGAAACCGGCGGCCGAGGCCGAAACCGAGCGGGCGAGGACCCCGCTGGCCATCGGGCGTTTGCGCCTGGATTGGGTCCTGCCCGCTCCGCCGCCCCCGGTATCCCCGGCGGAGCAGGCGGCGGTGGAGTACGCCAGCCGTTCGGCGGTCAGCTTCCGGTGGGTGGGCGACACGCTGCGGCACGTGGGGACGGTGGTTCATGCAATGCTGCGGCGGGTGGCCGAGGACGGGCTGGACCGGTGGGACGCCGCGAGAATCGGCGAGCAACTTCCGGGGTTCATCGCGGCGCTGGCGGCGCTGGGCGTGCCGGCCGCCGAGATAGCGGCCGCGGCCGCGAAGGTGACCGACTCGCTGCTCCGGACGCTGGCGGACCCGAGAGGCCGGTGGCTGCTGGGCGCGGACCACGCGGCGGCGGCCTGCGAATACCCGATTACGGGAGTGGTCAACGGGGAACTGGTGAACGCGCGACTGGACCGGACCTTCATCGACCGCGCGGGCGCGCGCTGGATCGTCGACTACAAAACCAGCGCGCATGAGGGCGCCGGGCTGGAGGATTTCCTGCAGAACGAGTGCGAGAGGTACCGCCCGCAACTGGAGCGGTACCGGAAACTGTTCGCCGGCCTGGAAGACCGGCCCATTCAGGCGGGGCTGTATTTTCCGCTGTTACAGAGGTGGTGTGAGATCGCAGGCAGCGAGGCGGCAGGGTCCGCCTGAAGACCAAGTGAGGAGGTGCAGTTTCGATGCCGATACAAGTGGTTGATCTGGAGCTGGAAAGCTGGGACGGGTTCGACATCTATTGTCCGGCCTGCGGCACCGTGGCTTTCGCCGACGGCGACCCGGATCCCTGTGGACACGTCGAGTTCGTCTTCATGCCCAGCGGAGACATTGGCTACCTTCGGGAAGATGTGGAAGCCCTGGTGAGCGAGTGGCGCGATGAAGCCGAAGCACAGGGCGAGGAGTTGGATGTGCTGGAAGCCCTGTGCGAACGCAGGAGCGACCCGACTTCCTTCGTGCTGGCGATCTCCTGGTCAGGCATGCCCGAAACCCTGCAGGTGGGCTTCCACCTGGGCTCCCAGGAGCCGGACGACGAATCCGAAACGGAGGGCTGAGGCGGCGAGGCCGCCAGAGATTTAGTGCCCAGCCAGCGGCCCGGAGCCGCGCAACGAATCCGCCTTGCTGAAGCGGCTCCAGTTGAAACCGTAGAAGGCCACGAACGCGAAGCAGAACATAGGGACGATGAAGCCGCGCGACATGTCCCACTTGTCCGCCACGGCGCCCATGAGTTTCGGCAGAACCGCGCCGCCCATGATGGCCATGACGATGAACGCGGAGGCTTTCTTGGCCCGCGCGCCCAGGCCGAAAATCCCCAGCGCGAAGATGGTGGGGAACATGATGGACATGAAGAAGTAGCTGGCGAAGACGCACGCCACGCTGAGCCATCCCAGCTTGAAGAAGACGAGCAGGCACACCAGCACGTTCATCAGCGCGTAAAGGCCCAGCATTTTGTGCGCGCTGAAGCGCCGCAGCAGGCCCGCCCCGGTGACCCGGCCGGTGAGGAAGCAGACGAAACCGACGGCCGCGAGGTTGGAAGCGCCCTTATCGCTGATCGAGAGGATTCCGGCTTTATTGAGTTCGAACCAACCGAGCAGCCAGTTGTGCAGAGGGCCGGAATGGTGCGACAGCCAGGCCATGGCCGTGGGCCAGGAGGCCGGAATGGCGGGCACCTCGGCGGTCATGTAGTTGATGAAGAAGCTGAAGATGCCGGCCTGCGCGGCGACGTAGAAGAACTGGGCCGCCACCGCCATGGCGAAGTGCGGGTGCGCCCAGATGGAATGCGAAGCGCCCGGCGCGGCGGCATCGTCCAGGTGGTAGTCGTCCTCGGTCTTGATATCGGGCACCCTGGCGAAGTAGAACACGGTGGCGAGGACGATGACGATGAAGGCTATCGCCAGGTAGGGGATGTAGAGCGTCTGGCTGCCCGTGCTGTGACCCATGGTGTCCTTGCCGTAGAAAAAGATGCTGCCGATGATAGGGCCGAAAATCCATCCGATGCCATTGCAGGACTGCGCCAGATTGATGCGCGTGGCCGCGTAGCGCTTGTCGCCGAGCACGGTGGTGTACGGATTCGCGATGGTTTCCAGGAAGGTCAGGCCGGTGGCGATGAGGCAAACGCCCGCCAGAAAGGCGATGAAGGCCGTGGTCGAAGACACGGTGCCCTCGTGGACCATCGCGTTGATATGGGTGGCGGGCACGAACCAGAATCCGCCCAAGGCCACGATCAGCAGTCCGGCGATGATGCCGCCTTTATAGCCCAGCTTGGTTGCCAGCCATCCCGCCGGAATCGACATGAGGAAGTAGCCCAGATAGTGGGCGAACTGCACCCAGGCGGATTGCGATTTGCTCAGGCTGAGCTCCTCCTGAAAGTGCTTGTCCATGACGTCGATCATGCCATTGCAAACGCCCCAGAGGAGAAACAGGGAGCTCACCAGCATGAAGGTGAACATCAGGTTGCTGCCATCGTTACCGATAAAGAGGCCCTTCTTCTCAGTATTCATATTGGTGATCAACGATTCTAGCAGGCCTTGGCGCCCGGTAGAATCCGCTCCAGTTTGCGGCGCAATTCGGCCGCGAGCCGGGGGTTGACGCCGCCGGTGGAGACCGCCACCTGCACCCCGCCGCGCTCCAGGCGCGCCGGAACCAGGAAGCCGCACTCGGCGGCGCTATCGGCTACGTTGACGAAGATGCCCCGCGCCTTGGCGGCCTGGGCGATGCGATGGTTCACGCGGCGGTCATCGGTGGCCGCGAACGCCAGCACGGCGCCACCCAGGTCGGCGGCCCGGAAGCGGCGGCGCACCATACGGACCGGGAGCGCTTCGAAGGCGGGATCGCATTGCGGGGCGACCACGGTGACGCGCGCGCCGGCATCGAGCAGGCCGCGGGTCTTGCGAAGCGCCACCTTGCCCGCGCCGGCGACGAGAACGGATTGGTTCCGCAGATCGAGATAGATGGGGTAGTGCGGCAAGTTCCGAATCCCGCGGTTACCCCTCGTGGCAGCACATATCGATCACCACGGTGGTAGCCAGAATGAGGACGGGATCTTCGCCATCGGCGATGTCCACGCCATAGGTGTCCGTCCAGGAGAACCACTCTTTGGAGATCCGGGCTACTGGCCGGCCGCCACGGGTTACCGAATACTCATGGTCGGAGAGATTGCCCTGGGCTTCCAGATCGCCCTGCTCGTCGATGTGGATCTCGAAGGTGCACTGGAAGAGCGTGAACAGCTCCTTCTTAATTGTGGCGACGTGTTCTTCGCCGCGGTACAACTCGTAGGTGGGTCCCCACGAGAGCAGCTTCTGTTTGATGAACAGCAGTTCGTTGCCTTGGGGGCCGGCAAACGAGAGCTGGTTACCAAGGCTGAAAACCGCGCCGCTGACGAAGAATGCATCTTCGCCGTTTTCGTTGCGGATGGCAAACTTGTCTCCAAGCGAGAAGACCTTCTTCTTCATCATGTAGCGCATATGATCCGATAGTCTCGCAGGTGTGGGGCCTGGATCGCCATGGCACCCCGCCCCGCGCTACTCCTTACCCACCTTGCTCAGCACCCGGTCCTTGATCCAGTGCTCGTCCCACCACTCGCGCGGGTTGGTCTGCACGCCGTCGATCTGCATGCTGAAGTGCAGGTGAATGCCGCCGGCCAGACCCGTCGATCCCTCGACGCCCATCTTCTGGCCCTTCTTCACCATGTCGCCAACCTTCACGTCGATGGCTCTCAAGTGGCCGTAGATGGACTGCAACGCGTAACCGTGGTCCACCACGATGCAGTTTCCGTAGATCCCCAGGTCCGATGCCCATACCACGCGGCCGTCGTTGGCGGCTTTCACGGGCGCGTCGCGGACGTCGGAGAGGTCGAAGCCGAGATGCACCTGGCGGTCCACTTTTTTGCCGTCATAGATGTAGTCGCGCACGTCGGCGAAATTGGCTTCCTCCTTCCCCCAGTGAATGAAGGGGCCGTTCCACAGGATCTTCTCCTCGGTCTTGAAGCGCAGATCGGCAAGCTGCTGGTTGTTGCGGCGGCGGATGTCGCCGTTGATTTTCAGAAAGCGCGTGAGCGTGTCGGGCCCGGGGGCGAGCGTGCCGCTGGGGTCCACGGAGTTCACCAGCGCGGTCATGAGGGCGCCGGACAGAGGGAACCCGCGCGCGCGGAATTTTTTCGTCTTCACGCGGAACCAGAAGCGCGCGGTGACCTCGGTGCCGGCCAGGTTGCGCGCGAACACCAGCGGCTCGGTGCCGGGTTCCACGTCCCAGGGATAGGCGAACATGGCGAAGCGCTGGCCGGCGCCGCCTCCGGGAAGCGGGAAGCTGCGGAAGGTGTACGAGCCCACGCGCACGCCGGAAGCGGCCGCGCCGCTGGACACGGTCATGGTCACCAGTTCCATGCCGCCCTGGTTGATGTAGTGCTGGTGGCCGTCGGCGGCGATGCGTGGGGGCTCCAGCACCACGGTGACGTCGCAGGCTGCGGTGTCGGCCAGGCCGCTGAAATCGTTGGAGACGGCTTGCACCACCACGCGCGCCTTGCCGTCTTTGAGTTGCGGCACCTTGTCCCTGCCGATTTCGAAGGTCACTGTGCGCGCGGGCACGTGCCCCTTCCAGACGAAACGGGCCGGCGGGGCGCTCTCGGTGTACACCTGGGTGCGCGTGCCGTCCTGCTCCAGAAAGGCGGCGAGAGTTCGCACTCCGTGAGGGTTGGCGACGTGCACGGCGACCTCGGTGGAAGCGCCCACGATGGCCACCGCGGGAGAGAAGGCCAGATCCGTACGAACCGACAGCAGCGCCAATGACCCGACAGCCAGGGCCACCAACATGACGACGGCGGCGGCGATTTTCATTTTTTTATCCACGAATCCAGCCAATCGATGACCGTTGCGTACCACAGCCGGCTGTTCTGCGGTTTCAGCACCCAGTGGCCCTCGTCGGGAAAGATCAGCAGCTTGGCCGGGACTTTATGCAG
>Ga0265323_10001402_pt1 | contig 11870 bp, 12 predicted proteins | sample 41225metaG_FD_193580 | JGI IMG/M metagenome (GOLD analysis project Ga0265323, IMG submission 193580) | Rhizosphere microbial communities from Carex aquatilis grown in University of Washington, Seatle, WA, United States - 4-12-25 metaG | ecosystem: Host-associated > Plants > Roots > Rhizosphere... | reverse complement strand
CGTGGACCAGTACAGGTCGGCGACACATTGATGCTCAGAGAGACAGAGATTGAGGCCAGACCATTGAATAAGATGGGTCGAGGCAACCAATAAAAACTTTTTGAAAAAGTTTTATGAAAAGAAATGAACACAAAGAAAAGCAAAGCTTTTCTTGTGCAAAAAAATCAAGCGATTTTTTTTGCATAACGAAAACGTTAGTTCAACAGAAACGATATTATCAAGGTGAAATAAAATGGTTAAATGCTCATTTTGCAACAATGAACTGCCGAAAGGCACTGGAAAGATGTATGTGAAAGTCTCAGGGCAGATACTATATTTCTGTTCAAGCAAGTGCGAGAAGAACCTGCTGAAGCTTGGAAGGATACCAAGAGAACAGAAATGGGTAAATAATGCTGCTCTGAAGAGCACCGAGAAGAAACAGAAGTGAAAACATGGCAAATGATAAAAACTCTAATGAACCAATAATCCAGAGAACATTAGTAATATTCAAGCCTGATTCAGTACAAAGAGCGATTGTTGGAAAAGTTCTGCAAAGGTTTGAAGATGCAGGTTTCAAGATTGTTGGGATGAAGATGAGATGGATTGATGCAGACTTCGGAAGGAAGCATTATTTTGATGTTGCAGAGAGACACGGTGAAGCAGTATTAAATGGGTTGTTGAAAAACATAACAGAAGGTCCTGTCATCGCAATGGTCCTTGAAGGAGTTTCTGCAGTCGAGCAAATCAGGAAGATGGTAGGAAGCACAGAACCTAAATCTTCATTGCCTGGAACAATAAGGGGAGATTTTGCGCAGCATTCATACGCTCTGGCAGACAATAAAGGTATTGGCATAAAGAACATCGTTCACGCTTCTGGAAACTTGAAAGATGCAGAGTATGAAATAAAATTATGGTTCACTCCAGATGAATTGCATACGTACAAGACAGTGCATGAGATACATGTATTTTGATTTTTAAAATATTTTTTTATGATTTATTTAAGATATTCATTCAATAAAAGAATTATTATTAAACAAAAACACGGAGGTAGGGAGAATCTTTATGGTTCATTCCTAAAACATTATGGGAGAGAAGATGGTTGACAAGGTTATGCGCCTGGCAAGCCAGCCTGAATATATCAGGAACATCGCTACATGCGCACATATTGATCATGGAAAGACTACATTCTCGGACAATCTATTGTTCGGAGCAGGGATGATGTCAGAAGAACTTGCAGGAAAAGCCTGCCTACTGGATTTTCACGAGGATGAGAAGGCCAGAGGGATCACAATCGATGCAGCGAACGTATCGATGGTGCACGAGACTAACGGACATGAGTATCTGATAAACCTGATAGATACTCCCGGACACGTAGATTTCGGAGGAGACGTAACCCGGGCGATGAGGGCAGTCGACGGCGCTGTAGTATTATGCTGCGCAGTGGAAGGCATCATGCCGCAGACAGAGACAGTGCTCAAGCAGGCTCTAAGAGAGAGGGTCAAGCCGATACTTTTCATCAACAAGGTCGATAGATTGATCAAGGAAGTGAAATTGACTCCTGAAGCCATGCAGGAAAGGTTCATGAAGATAATAAACCACGTCAACAAATTGATAATAGAGATATCTCCTGACATGGGACCTAAATGGCAGGTGAACGTCCTTGACGGTTCAGTATGTTTCGGATCAGCATTCCACAATTGGGCGATGAGCGTCCCATACATGAAGAAGAAGGGATTGTCATTCAAGGATATAATAGGCGCATACGAGGATGGCGAGGGTTGGAAGGAATTGAAGCATAAGGCGCCATTGCATGAAGTGATACTGGATTCTGTAATATTGCATCATCCAAGTCCTGTAAAGGCTCAAGCCTACAGGATCCCAAAGATATGGCATGGAGATATAGAGAGTCCATTAGGACAGACATTGATACATGCAGATCCTAAGGGACCATTGGCATTCGTCGTGACAAAGATGGTCATAGATCCTCAGGCAGGAGAGATATGCGCTGGAAGAATCTTCGGCGGAACTATGCGAAGAGGAGATACTGTAAGGCTCAATAAGGCAAAGACTGATGTAAGGATACAGCAGGTATATATCTATAATGGAGCAAAAAAAGAGATAGTGGATAATATCCCTGCAGGAAACATCATCGGTGTAGCTGGCCTAAGGGGAGCATATCCTGGAGAGACAGTATCATTCGGAGAGATGGAACCGTTCGAGAAGATAACACACATATTCGAGCCTGTAATGACTAAAGCTATAGAGGCCAAGAGGCCATCGGATCTTCCAAGATTAGTTGAAGTATTGATACAGGTATCCAAAGAGGATCCATCAATAGTCATCGAGATAAACAAGGAGACAGGCGAGCACTTGATGAGCGGAATGGGAGAATTGCACCTTGAGATCATAGAGAACAGGATAAAGACCGAGAAGGGCGTAGAGATACAGTCATCGCCGCCAATCGTCGTCTATAGAGAGACCATAACGAAGAAAAGCCCAGGGTCGTTCGAAGGTAAGTCGCCAAACAAGCACAACAAGTTCTATTTCACTGTAGAGCCATTAAGCATTGAGATGCGCGAATCCATAAAGGCAGGAAAGATACCTAATGGAAGAGTAAAGAAGAGCACTCAAGACTTGTGGGCTGAACTTGAAGCTGCAGGGATGGATACGAAAGAATCAAGGAAGGTCAGGGACATATTCAACGGAAACATGCTTGTCGATGGGACACGAGGTATCGTGCACATCGGTGAAGTCATAGAGATGGTTTCAGATATGTTTGAGGATGTAATGCTCAAAGGACCGCTCGCAAAAGATCCATGCATCGGCGTAAAAGTCATACTTGATGATGTAAAGCTTCACGAGGATGCTATCCACAGAGGACCAGCGCAGGTATATCCTGCTGTAAGAGAGGGTATAAGAGGCGCAATGATGCAGGCGAATCCGCTCATGTTCGAACCGGTGCAGGTATTGCAGTTTGATGCGCCAGTAGAATTCATGGGAGAGATAAGCAAGCTTATATCAAGCAAGCGTGGACAACTCCTAGACATGCAGCAGGAAGGAGCGCACATCGCAGTCAAGGGAAAGCTTCCTGTAGGCGAGATGTTCGGATTATCTTCTGATCTAAGGTCTGCAACTGAAGGAAGAGGAAACTTCTTCGTACTCGACCAGACATTCGAGAAGCTGCCTGAAGAACTGCAGGGAAAAGTAATCAACCAGATCAGAACTCGAAAGGGTTTGAAAGGCGGCGAAGAAGAGCAGTCTGAAGAATAAAATTTTTTATTTTTTTAATTTATTTTTAATTAATAGTCACTTTCTAGTAGTAAATAATCGTAAAGTTTATAAATACCGGATTTCTAACGATCTAAGGATAAAAAATGGCTAAAAAAGATTTATTCATAACAAGCAAGTTTTCATTCAAGATACTTGATGATAGAATAAATAAGCATAGAGATGCATTACTCGATGCCATGGAAACAGAATATGAGATAGCAAGAAAAACTAATGCTGATATTAGTTATCTTAGCAGAGAATATGTGCAAAAAAAAATATATAAGAGATTTAAAGAAACAGTTACCGCTGAAGAATTAGCAGCATTCAAAGGAGAATTCTATGAATTAACCAAACAAAGAGATATAGCACTGCAGCAATATTCAAAACATATAGAAGATAAAATATTAGGTTGGAAAGGCAACAATAATCTAGTAAGAGCGCACTTTATCCACTCAATAAACAGGGATAAGTCGACAAATGTTAAAAACACAACGATTACACCAGTAAAGGTATATTATGATGAAAATAATGAAGAGACATTAGAAAAACCAGAAATCTTATATTATAATGAAAAGACATTAGAGAAGGTCATAAGAGAAGACCCGTGGAAATATATCCCACATTACATGAGATCCAACGGCTCTATTGCAAGCATAGATGAGATAGAGATAATGGCCACATCCAACATGACAGGATTATATAATCCTATGACAGTAAAGAAAGGTAAGGAATCAGAACACTTGACATATACTGTGCTCAAAAGAGTCAAGAATTCTGAACGTGAGATGAAAAAGTTTTTGGACTGGCTCGCAGATCTAAGATCTGAAGAGGATTATCCATACGATGCTATAGCTATGAGAATAATAATACCTGACAAAAAAATGGAATGTGGAGAAGTTGGAAAACAAATATACCTATTAAGGGATCAGATAGTCTCTGAATTAGAAAAAAATGGTCAAGTAATACAGAAGAACGTGAATACGAGAGAAGAGAATAAAAAATCTCCCGTCAAAAAACTTCAGAGAGAAGGATACGATTACCAAAATTTTATGGAAGTCACAAGGCAGATGAGAGATACAAACAAATATCTTGAAAAAAAGAAAATAAAAAGCGAAGATTTAACAGAGGATCAAAGAGAATCATTATTGCAATACGTACAGATAAAAGGATTCGTGAAGATAAAAGAAGATACAGAGACACACAAAAAATCAAACAAGGAAAGGATTGAGATACAGATAATGACTGAAGAGATGGATTTAAATTATAGCGGAGATTATGTAGGGCATAACAGCGGATATATTGCAAGGCGTGATGCAGAGCGTGAAGATTATATAAAACATCCTGAAGAATCCCCAGCAAGAAAAGAAGCAAGGGAAAGGGAAGAAAGAAAGAAATATGGTGGAAACACCAAAAAAAAGAATCAGTACCAGACAATCATTAAAGAACCTGATTTAACAGTCCTTATGGGAATGCTTGGAGACTTATATAGGCCAGTATTCAAGTTATATGCTAAGTAGAATTGATATTTTATAGATATCCAGTAATGATATATATTGATTGGATGTTCAATAAAGCACAATCACTTCATGATGAGAAAAATACCTTGTACATTAAAATACTATTGTAAAAATCCTTTGCCTTTAAAACATAATATTTATAAATAGTTTAAAATTCCTATTCATATCCCTGTTGGGGTGATGTTTATGAAAATAGTTATTTTTAGCTCGTTATAAGGAGGAATTTAAAATGGCAAGAACTAAAGAACATATAAATCTTGTATTTGTTGGTCATGTAGATCACGGAAAATCAACTACTGTCGGTAGGTTATTGTATGATTCTGGTAATGTTGATGAACAGGCTATGAGAAAATTGAAGGAGAAGGCCCAGGAATTAGGTAAGGGCGGTTTCGAGTTCGCTTTCGTCATGGATAATTTGAAGGAAGAGCAGGAGAGAGGAGTCACTATAGATCTTTCTCATAAGAAATTTGAGACTGATAAGTATTACTTCACTATAATCGATGCTCCTGGGCACAAGGACTTTGTCAAGAACATGATCACTGGCGCATCACAGGCTGATGCTGCTGTTCTAGTTTGCGGCGCTAACGAGATCAAGGGTACTGAGACTGTCGCTGAATTGCCTCCACAGACTGTTGAGCATTGCAGATTGACCAAGATTTTGGGTGTTACTCAATTGATTGTCGCTGTAAACAAGATGGATATGCAGGGTTATTCTCAGGAGAGATTTGAAGGTGTCAAGAAGGTCATTACTGCATTGTTAAAGGCTTCCGGCTGGAAGGTCGAGAATGTCCAGTTTGTCGCTGTCGCTTCACTCGTCGGCGAGAATATTGTCAAGAAATCTGACAAGATGCCATGGTATACAGGTTCAACATTGCTTGAAGCGATAAACAACTTGGCTGTTCCTCAGAAGCCTACTGATCTGCCATTAAGACTTCCTATACAGGATATCTATAATATCACAGGTATTGGCGTTGTTCCTGTTGGCAGGGTCGAGACTGGTATATTGAAGGTCAATGATAAGGTCATGGCTGTTCCTGGACGTGAAGGTAAAGGCGTTCCTGGAGAGGTCAAGTCTATAGAGATGCATCATGAGCAGATGAATGAAGCTGGTCCTGGAGACAATGTCGGCATGTCAATTAGAGGATTCGGCAAGAAGGATGTCCAGCGTGGAGATGTCATGGGTCACCTTGACAGCGTTCCGACTGTTGCGACTGAATTCACTGCGCAGATCGTCGTATTGAACCATCCAAGTGTAATAACTGTAGGTTATACTCCAGTATTCCACATACATACTGCACAGATCGCATGCACTGCAACTGAGATCGTCAGGCAATTGAATCCAATGACTGGAGAGACTTTGAAGGAGCATCCAGACTTCATAAAGAATGGTGATGCTGCTATCGTAAAATTCAAGCCAGTGCAGCCGCTTGTCATTGAGACTCATAAGAGTATTCCACAGATGTCAAGATTTGCAATCAGGGACTCTGGCGCGACTGTCGCTGCAGGAATGTGCATCGATGTAGTAAAGAAGCAGATGTAAGTCTTTTTGGCTTCAACTATTTTTTTATTGATATTTTTTAATACGATAAATTAACAGTTTATCGTTGAGGTAAACAATGCAAAAAGCGAGAATCAAATTAGCAAGTACGGACATCAACAAGATAAACCAGACGTGCGAGTACATCAAGGATGTCGCTGCAAAGACTGGCGTAGTCATCAAGGGTCCGATTCCATTACCTACTAAGAAGCTTAAGATAACCACGAGGAAGGGTCCATGCGGTAACGGTACGGCGACTTGGGACAGGTTTGAGATGCGAGTGCATAAAAGGCTTATTGACTTGGGCATTGATGAAAGGGCTTTAAGGCTTGTCATGAAGGTTCCAATCCCTGAAGGGCTTAACATCGAGATTGAAATGATCGATGAATAAATTTATCAGTTTTTTCTATTAAGTTTTTAGGGATAGAATATGTTATATTTGTTCTTAATACAATCTGCTGTCGTACTGTCAGAAACTTAATTTAATTCCGCTTGTTTTGCAATTTCAATATATTTCTTGACGGTCTGAAAGATGTTACTTAAGCTGGCGTCGACTATTCCAAGAACTTTGTCCATAGTGCAAGGTTTTCTAAGGCAGTAGTCGAATCCTTCTAAGTTTTCCTGGTTGGGATCTATTGCTGTATGTGCTATTATTGGAACATACTTATCTATATTTGCTCGAGTAATATCTGCTATCTCTTTTCTGGCTGCTTTTCCGTCTTTGATAGGCATTCTTATATCCATCAGCACCAAATCAATAGAGTTATTTTTGAATATATTTACTGCTTCTTCTCCATCCGATGCGAAGTAAAGGTTTGCGCCTGTCCCCCCAAAATAGCATTTCAATAACAATCTATCAGTTTCGTTGTCTTCAGCTATCAAGATGTTTTTTTCTGAAAGATTCCTATAGGTTTGATTGTTCATAATAGGAGGAGAATTAAGTTATTTAAATAGTTAGCGTTTAGTAGTAACAATATTCTAATTTAATAACTTACGCCGTGGCCCAGATTTTCCTGCACCCTTTACAAAAGGTTGCGTCGAAAGTACTCAAGGACAGCATAAAGCTGTCCGAACTTCTTGAAAAATCTACGCCTAGATAAGTTCAGAGTATTATTCTGATTAACTTATCTAGGTTGACGCCCAGACCCGGATTTGAACCGGGATACCTTACGGAAGCGGATTTCGAGTCCGCCGCAGTACCAGATTGTGCCATCTGGGCATTCGAGTATGATTTTTTTGTTAGTATGCTTCGACGAAGTCGAACATACACTTTTAACGCGCGTTTTCCCAAAGAAATGTCGCACATTTCTTGGGCACAAGAAACATTGTTTCTTTGTGTGTAAAAAGCGCACGTCATTACCAGATTGTGCCACCACGGCAAATGCGGCAGCCGGGATTTGAACCCGGGTCACAAGCTCTTTCCAGTCGATATGTCATCGATCGATTTGGGAAGCTCGTATCTTAACCACTAGACTACTACCGCATATATAATGATTGTTCGGATAATAGAAAAATCCGTGGGTTTTAATAGTTGATGGAAATGATTTAAGAGAAATCATATCGATTGCGGGATGAAGTGCTTATATTCATCAGTGAATAGATTGGCTTTCATACCAAGTTCTTCGTATAGCATCATATATCCCTCAATCATCTTATCGAGGCTGAAATCATTTCGTCCACTGATCATGACTCTTCTTAATGTCTCATTATATAATCCATGGTTGGATTTTAATTGCCTGAGTGCAGAAATAGATTTATCTTGACCATAGCCCACACCTTTTTCGTCAGGGTACTTAAATAAGAATCCGTTACCATAATTTCTTGATATATCTAATTCCTGCAATATATCCATTGCGCCGCCATTCTCAGGACCCATTCCTAATGCTCCAGCACATATTCCTTGCAACCAGAACATTCCATATGGCTCATAAGATGATGCACCATCGACTTTTGAAGCAGATGCATATCCGAGATTACTGAGTCTTTTATCAAATGTGTGATGTGCCAGTGATCCCTTAGGGACATATTGCTGCATTTGCGCTATCTCATGTTCATACTTTTTATTATTATTTATCAAATCATCAGCGACGAATGCTGACTGCACGTCAGGATTTGTATTCAATATCCTGACAATATTCTTGAGGTATGATTCAATATTTTTCTGGGATTGTTCCATCCTTGAGGGCCAATAAATTAATATAGCTTCGGGATCCTTGTTTAATCCCATACGCTCCTGAAATGAAATCAGGTTTCTCTTTTTTGCGCCAACAATATCTTTTGTTCCTGGTCCAAATGGTTCAGGCAGATATTCTTGATTCTCAGGCAACTCTTCAGGCGCTATACCATTCATCACCACACGTAATTGCCCATACTCTGCTTTGATCTTGATCTCGTTAATTAATGCCCAGGAATTTTTGAAGATATCCCAATTGTCGAATCTGCCTTCGAGAATTTCTTCTAAAAATCTCTTACCGACGCAACTAACTAAATCAGCATTCTTGACGCTGGTAGCGTGGGAATAAATTTTTCGGGAATTAGATGATGTATCAAATAGATACTGCTTTATACCCCAATCTCCATCAGTCAGATCTGCATCACGATAGAATCTATATGGAATGATGTACTCCAAAAGATTATGGAGTGTGTGCAATACAGGAATTCCTCTTGATTTACAATATGCGGCGATAATGCCTGCAGACTGATCATGTTCGTGAACTATAGATCTTCCACCATGCAAGCCATTGATCTCCTTAATTTGAGGTATTGCTAAGTCTTGCATTATTGCAGCACTATAGGCAGTGTCACCATCATAAATTTTTTTCAGATAAGAAAAATGTGGAGATGATAATAACATGACATTGCCGCCCTTAGTACTATGGACTTTACGGACATATTCATCATAAGTTAATCCGGAATTTTTCTTGAAAATACCTTTATAGTTAGGACCAAGATAGAATCCATCAATGCCGATCTTATATAGTCCAACAAATATTCCACGCAGTATATCGCCCAAGCCTCCTCCACCTTCACGACTTACATAAGGAGCCATAGCGTCCATCACGGAAGGGAGACCATAAGCCTCTGGGGAGACATTAATAATAGGAACGTACCTTGACTGCAATCCTAAAACTAAACCATCATTCATCATACTTTTCAGGAGACTGACTTAATTTAAAAAGTTTATGAGAGATTAGAACTAATAAGTAGTAAAAAAATATAATAGACATTCTTACAGATATCTCTTTGCCTTCAAAAGTTCTGCATTGAGTATCCCGCCGCCTGCAGCTCCTCTCACAGTATTATGCGATAGTCCTACGAACCTGTACTGCAATACATTGCATCCGCGCAATCTTCCTACGACTATTCCCATGCCGTTAGAATTATCTCGATCAAGCCTTGTCTGCGGCCTGTCAGGTTCATCACGATACAATACTGCTTCTTTGGGTGCTGAAGGAAGTTTTAACTTGTATGGGACGCTTACAAACTTCTTCCATGAAGACAATATCTCGTCGATCTCAGGCCTCTTTTTGAATGATACGGATACGCATGCCATATGCCCGTCGATTGTAGGCACCCTGTTGCAATGCGCTGAAATATCTATTCCTGTTGCAGGGATTATCTGTGAACCCTTGACTTTTCCTAATATCTTCAATGGTTCACGCTCGCTCTTCTCTTCCTCGCCCTTGATATAGGGTATTATATTGTCTATTATATCATATGATGCGACGCCGGGATGGCCTGCCCCGCTTACAGCCTGCATCGTGGTTATTATCGCCTTCTTCAATCCGAATCTTTCATGCAATATAGAAAGTGGCGTCATGTATGACTGCAATGAACAATTCGGCTTGACGACTATGAATCCATCCGTCCATCCGTGATTCTTTTTCTGCATAGGGATTATATCGGCATGTTCGTGATTTATTTCAGGGATCAGCATAGGAACATCTGATGTACTCCTGTGCGCTGAAGCGTTGCTTATGACCGGAAGACCATTCTTCGCATAAAGCTCTTCATATACTTTTGCGATGTCGGTATCTAGCGCTGAGAATACGAAGTCGCATTCCTTTTTTGCTGAATTGAAATCATCAAGTGTATGGACATACAATCCCTTGACGCCTTCAGGGATATCAGAAGGCATATGCCACCTGCCGGAAACGGATTCAGGGAATCTCTTCCCTGAAGACTTCTCTGACGCCACAAGATACGAGACTTCAAACCATGGATGATTCTCGAGAAGCCTTATATAATTCTGGCCGACCATTCCAGTAGCTCCCAAGATACCGACGCGAAGTTTACGCATTACACATCACCTGCAATGGTGCAGAAGATGCGAATATAAAAAGTTGATGGAATGGAAGCAATAGACGTTCTGGATCATAGAGCGATAGCTCTCTTTCGCTTATGTAATATAATAATAAAAGATAGGAGAAAATATTATACGGGAGAGATTAGGGTTCAAAAACGGCTAAAAACGCCACACAACGCAGACACTGGCTGCAAACTGGGTACTGCGACGAACAGCGACGAAAGAAAAAATTCCAAAAAAGGATATTTTCATAAAAATAAGTTAGATAAAGAATAGATTAAAAGAAATAACCCTAATAAAAATTTAATCGCGAGAATTACAACAAATAAATAAGGATGTTTTTTAGAATTAGATATACGTGTTCCTCTAACTACAATCTTTTCAGACTTGATATCAGTATAACAGAGGTATATTAGTACCGCACCTAGTAAAAATGAGATTACACTAACAAATTTTGTACCTAGCGTCTTTTCTATGTTATAATAAAAGCTATTATCAAAAAAAAGCGGTAGCAATATCATAGCCAAGAAACATAAACCAATATACAACTTCCATAATAATTTTTTATTCATATTGCTAATAACTATTTAGTATTTAAATATATTCCTATAAAATAGCCTATTAATCCACTTCAACTTGATTATTATGTATCTCCGTATTCCCATACAAGTCAAGCTGTATTAAATTCACGAAATCTTTCATAGCTATGGCGTCAGCTAAACTCTTTCTACTTTGGTCAACATATTTTGAAAACTTCTCAGTTCTCTCTTTAGAAGTATATTGACTTAAGATATCATATGATTCTTTTGAATCACGGTATGTGAAATATGAACTTACAGCAATATTAGTTCTTTCGACTCCTTTAATGAGACCGATTGATACTGTTTTGGTTATTGCTTTTTCAGCCGCGGCTTTTTGTATTCCCTTTTCTGCTCCAGATTTAACCAGTTCTTGCCCCGTTCCTTTTCCTGTTTCTGTAGCTACATCTTTTGGTAAACTACCATCTGTTTTTTGATTTTGCTCTATTTGTTTTTGCGAAGGATATTTACGGTTAAAATCTTTAATAATAATATTAGCTAATGTAGCTGCTATCGCAACAACGGTCACAACAATAGCTATAATAGCAAGAAGTGAATGCCCGGTCGGATCCTTATTCTTTATAGGATTATTTCCTTCGAACGAGAACCTATTAAGACTTTGTGGATCATATACATTCTGGATGACCGTATCAGGTTGTATGAATTGTGGTCCTAGTAGCATT
>Ga0265323_10001401_pt1 | contig 11875 bp, 7 predicted proteins | sample 41225metaG_FD_193580 | JGI IMG/M metagenome (GOLD analysis project Ga0265323, IMG submission 193580) | Rhizosphere microbial communities from Carex aquatilis grown in University of Washington, Seatle, WA, United States - 4-12-25 metaG | ecosystem: Host-associated > Plants > Roots > Rhizosphere >... | reverse complement strand
TTGCGCCCGGCGAGGCTTTTGTTAACTTGCCGTCAGTTGGGAAAGTTATGAAGCGTTGGCATTTCATCACCATGGCGGGACTGCTTCTGGGCGCGGCGGCGGTTCCAGCCGCGCAGGTGGGGCTGATTAAAATCAATGGCGCCATCGGCCCGGCCACGGAGAGTTATATCGTCCGCGCCATCAGCGAGGCGGCGGCGCAGAACGACGAGTGCCTCGTCATTCAACTCGACACCCCCGGCGGCCTGCTCGAATCCACCAAACAAATCGTCCAGACGTTTTACGCCTCCAAAGTGCCGACCGTGGTCTATGTTGCCCCCTCCGGCGCGAGCGCGGGGAGCGCGGGTGTTTTTATCACTCTGGCCGCCGATGTGGCCGCGATGGCGCCCAATACCAGCATCGGCGCGGCCCATCCGGTCGAAATCGGCACCACGGGCAGCGTGGAAAAAACCGACGACGTGATGAAACAAAAACTGGAAAACTACGCCTCCAGCTTCATCGAAACCATCGCGGACAAACGGCACCGCAACGTCGAATGGGCCAAATCCGCCGTTGTCGAAAGCAAGGCGACGACTGCGGAGAAAGCGCTGGATATTGGCGTGATTGACCTCATCGCGGATGACCTGCCGGATTTGCTCAAACAACTCGAAGGACGCGAAATCGGCGACAAAGTGCTCCATACTGCAAACGTCCCGGTTGTTGAAATTCCCATGAACCCGTGGGAGCGATTTTCCCAGTTATTCCTCCGGCCGGAAGTCATGTTCATCCTGATGCTGATGGTGATTTACGGGATCATCGGCGAGTTGAGCAGTCCCGGCGCGGTCCTGCCGGGCATTGTGGGGGCGATTGCGCTGATCCTCGTGCTTTACATGTCGTCCATCCTGCCGGTCAACGTCACCGGGCTGGTCTTGATCGGGCTGGCGATCGCGTTGTTCATCGTGGACGTTTTTTCGCCGACGCATGGCGTGCTGACGGCGGGCGGCATAGTGGCTTTTTTCCTCGGCGCGATGATGTTGTTCAGCCACATCGGGCCGGGCTTTGGATTGCCACTGTCCTGGATTATTCCGGCGACGCTGGTCACGGCGGCGTTTTTTGTGTTCGTCGTCGGCAAGGGAATCCGCGCGCAGTTCAAACCAGTCCAAGCCGGCAAGGAAACGATGCTGGGCCGGACGGTCAATGCGCTTTCGCGGATTGACTCACAGGGCGGCAAGGTGTTTATCGAGGGCGAAAACTGGAATGCCGTGAGCGAAACCCCGGTCGAAGCCGGGCAGCCGGTGGAAGTTACCGGTATCGAAGGATTGACGTTGAAAGTGAAACCAAAAACACAATAACCAAACAGAGAAAAATTATGAACGAAATCATCATCCCCATCTTTCGCTTTCTGGGACCATGGCTGGTCGTAATCATCGTTTTGTGCGTCATCGTGCTGCCACAAGCCATGCGCATTCTGCGCGAATACGAACGCGGCGTCATTTTCCGCCTCGGCAAACTGATCGGCGCCAAGGGCCCGGGTTTGGTCATCCTCTTTCCTGTTGTGGACAAGATGGTGCGAATGGATTTGCGCGTCGTGACCATCGATGTTTCCAAGCAGGAAATCATGACCCGGGACAACGTGCCCGCCACGGTGGACGCCGTCGTCTATTTCCGCGTCATCAATCCGATGGACGCCGTGGTGAAGGTGGAGAATTTCTGGAAGGCGACCTCGCTCATCGCGCAAACGACGCTGCGCAGCGTGCTGGGCCAGGCCTCGCTGGACGACCTGCTCTCGCAACGCGACGTGATCAACCAGAAGTTGCAGGAAATCATTGACCGTCAGACCGAGCCGTGGGGCATCAAGGTCACCGCCGTCGAAATCAAGGACGTGGCGCTGCCGGACAGCATGAAACGCGCGATGGCCAAGCAGGCCGAGGCCGAACGCGAACGCCGCGCAAAAGTTGTGAACGCGGAAGGCGAATTCCAGGCCGCCGAGAAAATGGTGCAGGCCGCCGCGATGATCGCCAAGGAGCCGATCGCCCTGCAACTGCGCTATCTCCAGACCATGCGCGAAATGGCGAGCGAACACAACACGACCACATTCCTGCCACTGCCGATAGATTTGTTCAGCGCGTTTTTGAAGAAGTAGCGACAGATGGAGGATAAAATTTTATTCGTGGTCAGACCTTTTGTCTGTTTGATTGCAGCAGGCTGGATCGGAAACCTATTTGCCGCTGAATTAAATGAGCCGACTAACCAACCAGTGGCAGGTCCAGCGTTTTGGAGTCCTACGGCGGTTTCCTATATTTGTAATTCAAACATGACAGAGCCGACCTATCAAGGCTTGCCCATCAGCCAATGGATTCAAACCAAAACCTTGCTAAACACCAACCGGCTTACGCTTTCAGAGTTGCTGACCTTGAAACAAGTTTCCGCTGCAGATGAGTGGGGTATCGTTAATTTTGAATTGCCAATCAATTTTGACATGCGAGGAGAATTGCATTTAGGAGTAATCAACAACGATGGCGATTTCGTCGAATGCTGTTTTGAAGATTGTGAACGTGCTACAAACAGCCATTGTCTCTTGTCGTGGAACATCAATTACGATCCACCTGGCAAACACAGCATCCGCGCAAAATTAGTCTGCTATAATCACTTTGATCCCATTACGGTGATTGGGCCGCCGCTAACTTTTTATTCCAGCAATGTTTGCCAATTTTTTGAAAGCGGCTCGATGTTTGATTCGAAAGGTGCGTATCTCGATGCTAAGCTGCGCGAACAAGTCGCCACTTACAGAATTGAATTGAAAACAGCCAAAGGGAAACACATCAAAACAATTACCGGCAGTACCACCAATGGTATGATAGAATCAGACTGGGATTTGACCGATGAACGCGGCAAAAAATTTAAGGATGATTCGTTTGATGGGTTTTTTCATGTCGCTTATCCCGACGATATTCAAACAAATGCGCCGACAAGGAAAAATTTCAATAGACTTGGCGGTGGTTAGTTTATGCCTCTTTACGAATACGAGTTGTGCGAAGGCGGCTGCAAGGCCTGCGGCGGGAAATTCACGCTGCGCCGGCCGCTTTCGGCCAAGCCGCTGACGCATTGTCCGGCGTGCAAAAAGCCGGTGCGCAAAATCATTTCCACCTTCAATTCGCCGCACAAGCTCAAACCGCTCTCCATCACGGACGCGAAAAAGGCCGGGTTCACCGTGCTCAAGCGTCTCGGCAAGGGCGAATACGAACGGCAGTAACCCTGGTTGAGAGTTGAGGGGTTGAATTACCATGGAGGCTTTTGCTGTCTAAATCGCCATTCAATTCAAAAGGAGGCACGGGTTTTGAATTCATTTTTGACGCAGGGTGTCTAATCCACTAGCCTGATAGTTCGAGATGGGTTTCAACCTTGCATATTTGAAACGCGTGTTGCCTTTGGCCGCCGTGTTGGTTGCGGTTTTTTCCGTCCAGGCCCAGAGCGCAGCACTTCGACCGAGAAAATCCATTTTATTTTCCTCGCCGGAGGGCGACACGGTTTTCTCCAACCTGCCATCGCTTTCGCCCGAACCGCCGGAATCGCTCGATTGGGGCAACACGTTGCAGGCTACGCCACCGTTCAGCTTCAACGGTCCGCCCGTTGACACCCCGTTACCGGTGGTCGCCCCGGTGGTTTCACGCGCCGAGGCGCTGCGCATGCGGGACCTGCTGGACCGGCGCAAGAATTGGATGCTGTTGACGCCCGGGGAAATTCTCGGCGCGACCACGCCGGAAAAGATCCTGGGAATCCAGGAACATGACGCGACCGGCCGGCCAAAAAATTCAACGGCGCTGGAACGCTACCTTGAAAGGCAGAATCAACCACCGCCGGCCGACACCAATGCCAATGCGGTTTCAGCCTGGCATTTTTCCGATAAACAGACCGACACGTCGAACTCCATCCCCGGCGAATTGGGAAGTTCAGAAAACATTGCCGGCTCGCTGCTTAATCCCGCGCCGGACAGTCAACCGTTTGCCGGGCAAAATGGAAACAACAACTGGTCAAAATTGTTCGACTCACCGTCACCGTCGCCGGTTGTCACCCTGGCGCAACAAATGGACATGGAACGGTTCCGGCAATTGCTTAAGCCGGGGGCCTCATCCACCGCTGCGGCCGCCACCCCTTCATTGAGCGGCATAAAAATCTCCCTGCCGCAATCGGCGCTGAGTTCCGGCCTGGGCCAGTCGGCACTGACTCCGGTCGGCGCGTCATTCACTCCATTGAACAGCGGGATTGGCAGACCCGCCGAGATGCCGAAGTTGCCCAGCATCTGGAGTCTAAGTTTAACGTCGCCGCCATCAGCCGCCGGCTGGGCGCCGCAGCCGCCGCCCTGGTTGTCGCCCACACCGCAGCCATTTGCCAATCCGCAACGGAAATTTTGAGCGGCCGGCGCGTCAATGCGCCGAGGTGATCAGGAGCACTTGTTCCAGTGTCGAGATGCCCTCGCGTGAGCGGTCGAGTCCAACCATGCGGAGTGTGCGCATTCCCTGGCTGATGGCCACCTTTCCCAGCTCGCGCGTGTTGGCACGGGCAATGATGAGTTTGCGGATCTGGTCGGTGATGGTCATGGCTTCAATGATGGCCATGCGGCCGGCGTAACCGGAATTTTTGCACCGGTCGCAGCCGCGACCGCGGTACAGTTGCACCCCGCTGAAAGTGGCGGGGTCAATACCGAGGTCTTCAAACATTTTGGACGGATAAGTCACCGGCTCGCGGCAATGCGAACAAATGCGGCGCATGAGGCGTTGCGCGCAGGAAAGAATGACGGACGAGGAAATCAAAAACGGCGCAATGCCCATGTCATCGAGTCGCGCGATGGCGCCGGGCGCGTCGTTGCAGTGCATGGTGCTCAAGACCTGGTGTCCGGTGAGCGCGGCTTCGATGGCGATTTCGGCGGTCTCGGTGTCGCGAATTTCACCGATCATGATGATGTCCGGGTCCTGGCGCAGAATGGAACGCAGGGCGTTGGCAAAAGTGAGGCCGATTTCCTTTTTGGTCGGCACCTGGTTGATGCCGGGAACCTGGAATTCCACCGGGTCTTCGACGGTGATGATGTTGTAAATGGGGTTGTTCAGTTCGTTGAGCGCGGAGTAAAGGGTGGTGGTTTTGCCCGAACCCGTCGGGCCGGTGACCAGAATCAATCCGTGCGGCGCATCAATGGCGCTCTTGACCTGCTTGAAGGTTTCGGCATCCAAACCGAGCTTGTCGATGCTGGCGGTGAGGTTCGATTTATCGAGGACGCGCAGCACGATTTTTTCGCCGTGAACGGTGGGCATCACGGACACACGCAGGTCATAGTCCTTGCCGCTCACGCGCACGCGCATGCGACCGTCCTGCGGCAGGCGGCGTTCGGCAATATCCAGGCTGCTCATGATTTTGAAGCGCGAGGTCAGCGCCAGTTGCATTTGCTTGGGCGGCGGGGTTGCGTCCATGAGCACGCCGTCCACCCGGTAACGCAGACGCATGTTTTTTTCAAAAGGCTCCAGGTGAATATCGCTGGCGCGGTCCTTGATGGCCTGAACGATGATGAGATTGGCGAGTTTGATGACCGGGGCTTCTCCGCTGGAAGAGGCGAGCTGGTCAAGGTTGACCTCTTCCATCCCTTCCTTGACCGCCTCGATGGAATCGGCGTCCGCATCGGCTTCATTCTGCTTTTGAGCGTCCTGAATGATGTCTTCCATCGAACTGTTCTTGGCGGCATCGAAGGCATTCAACTTGTCAACGATGGCCTTTTCAGACGCGATGAGCGGAGATATTTCGAGCCTGGTGATGCGCTTGACGTCATCAATGGCAAGGACGTTCAGCGGGTCGGCCATCGCGAGGAACAGCCGGTTTTCCAACCGTGAAACGGGAACCACCTTGTAATTGTGCGCCGCGTCGCGTGGCAGCAGATCGACAACTTCCGGCGGAATATTTACCCGCGCAAGATTGATGGGCAGCACGTTCAGCACGCGCCCCATGGAAACGGCCAGGTCCTGCTCGCTGACGTAGGATTTGTCAACAATGAGTTTGATGAGGCGTGCCCCCTCCTTTTTTTGCTGTTCCAGCAGCTCCTCGATCTGACCCGCCGACAACAAGCCGTCCTCGACGAGTGCGTCCGCGATGCGTTCTCCGAATGATTTGACTTTGGCCATGGCTTTAGCGGAACGCGATGCGGAGGTTGGAAATCAGATCGGCGGGCGGCGCCAAATACCACAACAGCCGGTGCGTGGTGGCTTCAGCCAGATCCTTCACGGCCTGCTGATTGAACGGATTGGCGGTTGCCACCAAAATGGATTTGCTCATCCGGTCGAACGGCAGCACGCACCAGCGGCGGCAAACTTCCGCCGGAAAGCCGCGCGTCAAGTCAATGTCCACATCATATTTTTCCAGCGGCAAAAACGCCGCGTGGGTCCGGTCGGCCAGCAACTTGAGGGATTTGTCCACGGGGAAAATCTTTTTCTCCGCGAGCGCGTGGATGAACGGCTCGGCCACATCCGATGCCGCCGTGGTCAGGTCCACCGTGCGCCAGCACAAATCAAAATCACCCGCGCTGATGATTTTGCTCTCGACGAAAATTTTGCGCATCGTCTTGCGGCCGTCGTCAATTTCCGCTGTCGCCGGGTGCGCCTTTTTGCGGAATCCCGCCGTGTCGGACTGGGACACCGGGGCCGGCGCCGCCGCTTCCACGCCCGCGGATTGCACCGCCACGTTGTTCGCCTTGTCCTCAATTTGCCTGAGCGCCGCCTGCACATCGGCATCGTCCGGACGCCGTTGTAAAACCGTCTCGTATTCCAAAATCGCTGATGACAGCTGTCCCGACTGCATGTAAGCTTGCGCGATGCGTTTGGAGGTGTTGATGACATCCTGTTCGCGCCCCATCTTGGTATAGGCTTCCTTGAGAATTTCCAGTGACTGGCAATCGTTGGGCTGCGATTGGGCAATGACTTCGAACATCTCAATTGTCTGTTGCAATTGAGCTTCTTCGCTGGGACTTAATGCCACCGTTTCCATGATTTAATCGTTTGCCAGCTTAAAAAATCAGCAATCCCCGCGCCACTTTAAGCATTCAAATGCAACAACGCAACCTCCTCTTAAACCACCAGATGCACTTGCGGCATTGCTTTCCGCCACCATCTGCGGAATCGTAACGGCATCCGGCACACCGCCGGAACCGGAAAATGCCGCAACCCGTTCCCATCATGGAACCCGCGACCGGCGAACGCCTCGTGCGTTTCGTCGGCGACCGCATCCGTTTCACGCTCCGCGACGGCAGCGGGCGCAACGGCTGGCGCGCCTTGCTCCGCACCAATCTTGGCCGCGCCGCGGCGCTCCGGCGCGAAATCATCGCCGCGCACGCCGGTGGCCCGGGTCACGCCGGCGAATCCTGGCGCGACGTGCCGATGCAACAAAACGGCGATGCCTGGCAAATCGAATTGCCGCTCGCTGAAACCGGCTTCTTCAAAGCCAAGGCGTATCTGCTCGACCCGAAAGGCTGGCAGCATTGGCCCGACGGCCCGGACGTCGGCCTCAGTGTTCATCCCAATTTTGCCCGTACCGCCAATACCATTTATTGCGCCTTCACGCGGCTTTTGGGAGCAACGAAAAATTTGTCTTCCACCCGTGACGACAAACTCGAAGCCCGGCTCCGTGAACTCGACGAACTCGGCTGCGCTGTCATTCCGCCCTCGGGCAAACTGCGTGCCCTCGCGCGTCAACTGCCGCACATCGTCCACACGCTCGGCTGCCGCATTCTGCATTTGCTGCCGGTGCAACCCACCCCGACGACTTATGCGCGCTTCGGCCGTTTTGGCAGTCCGTATGCCAGCCTGGATTTGACCGCAATTGATCCGGCACTGGTTGAATTCGACCAGCGCACCACCGGCGTGGATCAATTCTGCGAACTCACCCGGGCCGCACATTGGTTCGGCGCCCGCGTGTTTCTTGACATCGTCATCAATCACACCGGCTGGGGCTCGACCCTGCAGGAAAATCACCCCGAATATTGTCTGCGAAACTCCGACGGCACATTCGCCAGCCCCGGCGCTTGGGGAACAATCTGGAAAGACCTGGTTGAATTGAAACAGGACGACGTCGCGCTTTGGGACAAAATCGCGGACGCGCTTTTGATCTGGTGCCGGCGCGGCGTGGACGGGTTTCGCTGCGACGCCGGTTACAAAATTCCCGTGCCCGCCTGGCAATACATCATCGCCCGCGTGCGGGATGAATTTCCCGAAACCATATTTCTGCTCGAAGGCCTCGGCGGTTCGTGGGAAGCCACCGAAAATCTGCTCACCGATGGCGGAATGCAATGGGCCTACTCCGAGCTTTTCCAGAATTATTCCGGCCGGCAGGTTGCCGATTATCTGGATTATGCCAGCCGCCAAAGCGCGCGCATCGGCACCTACGTTCATTACAGCGAAACCCACGACAACGACCGCCTGGCCGCCCGCGGGCGCGCGTGGTCGTTGTTGCGCAATCGCCTTTGCGCGTTGACCAGCGCGCGCGGCGGATTCGGTTTCACCTGTGGTGTTGAATGGCTCGCCACGGAAAAAATCAAAGTCCACGGCTGTGCCGGCCTCGCGTGGGACAACCCTGACAACATCGTTTCCGACCTCGCGCAACTCAACCGCCTGCTCGCCGGCCACCCGTGCTTTTTTGACGGCGCAAAACTCACGCGCCTCAGCGCACCCGACTCGCCGATTTATGCGCTCCTTCGCGAATCCGCCGAAGGAAAAGACACCGTGCTGGTTCTGGTCAACGCTGATGTTGAAAAGGTGAATCCGCTGACCCTGGCGCCTTCCGATTTGAAATTTCCAATCTCAGATTTCAAATTTGATTTGCTGGGCCAGTCATTTCCGAAATTTTCCATCGAGAAAAACAAAATCATTTTCAAGCTCGCACCCGGCGCGTGTTACTGCCTGGCCCCAACGTTCCAGCCGGCTGGTTTAAGCGGCGAAGCTTACCGCCGCGCGCGCGCCCAGGCCGCGTGGGCGCTGCAAGCGCTCAACCCGTTGGTTCCCGTTGAAATCATGGACGGCTTCGACTGGCGCTGGTTTGCGGAGCAAGTCGGGCGTTCGCCGACCCATTTTCTTGCCGCCACCAGTGAATTTGCCGCGCGCGGCCCAAAATCTTCCCTGGCCGAACTCTTACGCGACGCGGAACAACGAAAATTTTTCCCGCGCGTCATCATCTGGACCTTGCTTGACCGCCGCCGCGTGACATTGGTCCCGCCCGGCCATTGGCTGCTCATCCAGGACAGCGCGCCATTCCGGGCCACATTGGAAGTGCGAGGTGAGAAGGGCGAAATGCGAGCCAAACATGCCCAATCCATCGCTGTGGCTGACGGACACATTGCCTGCTTTGCGCCGCGGGAGACGGTCGCCGATGCCGGACTAACTTTCGAACGTTATGCCGCCGCATCGCAGCACATTGCCGCTGCAATTCGTTTCTTGTCGCCCGCCCCGTCGTCCTCGTCCTCGTTCTCGTCCTCGGATCTCGTTCTATTGACCAACGGCATCGGCGGCATGGCGCGGCTCTGCGTGGGCCTGGGCCGCGTGAATTCCAAATACGACTGCGTCCTCGGCGCGAACCTGAATGCAAGCGTCCCGGTGGATCGTCATGTCTTTGTCAAACGCATCCGCGTCTGGGTCAATGCCAACGGTTTCCTTTCACCGCTCAACGTGAAAAACCTCGCGTCGTTTGCCGCCGGTCCGCCGGCCACCTGGCAGTTTGTCGCCAATGCCGGCGACGGGCGGACGGTTGAAATCGAGTTGTGCGCCGAAATGCCCGGAGGGAAAAATACCACGGTGTTTCATTTTGCCCGGCCGACAGCCGAACGCGCGTGCGGCAAACAATTGCCCGCCGATGCCGACGTGCGGTTGACCGTCCGTTTTGACATCGAAGACCGGAATTTTCATTGGGAAACCAAACGCAACGGCGGTGCCGATTATCATTTTTCCACCAACACACACTCTCTCCAGACCCAAGACCCGAAAACCCAGATCCGAATCGGCTTCGCCTTCACGCCGGCTTCCGACCGTCAACTTCACGTATTTGCGAATGCTGGCGAGTATCATCCGCAACCCGAGTGGTGCGAGAACATTCCGCATCCAGTTGAACAAAGCCGCGGACAAGTCGGCAGCGGCGACGCTTACAGCCCCGGCTGGTTTGAATTGCCGCTGCCCAAAGGCGCGAGTGTCACGCTCGTCGTGACGGCGGAAACGGACGAACCTTCGGTTGAAGTTCAAGCTTTAGCTTGTAACCGCGGCACGCTGAAGCGTGAACTCCAACACCCCGGGTCGGATCCCGGCGCTCCATTTGAAAACCAACTTCTGCATGCCGCGAAACAATTTGTCGTCCGGCGCAACCAGGGCAAGACGGTCATTGCCGGCTATCCGTGGTTTCTCGATTGGGGACGCGACACCTTCATTGCCGCGCGCGGCCTGCTGGCCGCCGGCATGGTTGACGAAGTGAAACAAATTTTGCTCACGTTCGCAAAATTTGAAAAAGACGGCACGTTGCCCAATGCCATTTACGGCGAGGCCGTTTCAAACCGCGACACATCGGATGCACCGTTGTGGTTCGCGCTGGCGTGCGAGGAATTTGCGGCTTTGGAGTGCTGCGACATGTCGCAACTTTCAAAAAGCGGTGACACGTCACCGCACTCCAAATTTTACGATGCGATTGTTGCCCCTTCCGACCGCACTATCCGCGATGTGCTGACGAGCATCGCAACGAGTTACGCGAAGGGCACGCCAAACGGCATCCGCATGGACGCCGGCTCGGCGCTGGTCTGGAGTCCAAGCCATTTCACGTGGATGGACACCAATTTCCCCGCCGGAACGCCGCGCGAAGGTTATCCGGTTGAAATTCAAGCCCTATGGATCCGCCTCCTCCTGCAACTTGAGAAAATCAGCGCGCGCACTGAACAAAAAAAATGGCGGGCGCTGGCCGAGCACGCGACCGATTCCCTGGAAAAACTTTTTTGGCTCGAAGAACGCGGCTATTACGCCGATTTGTTGATCGCCAAAAACGGCCAAACCGCCGCCGAAGCAAAGGTGGACGATGCGTTGCGCGGGAATTATCTGTTCGCCGTCAGCCTCGGTCTGGTCACCGGCGAGCGCGCCAACCGCTGCGTCGAGGCCGCGCAAAAATATCTGGTGGTGCCCGGGGCGTTGCGTTCGCTTGCGCCCCTGCCGGTTTCGGTCCCACTGCCAATTTGCGGCAATAACGGCCAATTACTGAACAATCCCGCCGAGCCGTATTGGGGCCATTATGAAGGCGACGAGGACACACGCCGCAAACCGGCCTATCACAATGGCACGGCGTGGACGTGGACGTTTCCGGTTTTTTGCGAAGCGCTTGCGCGCGCGTGGGATTTTTCACCGGCAGCAGTGGCGGCGGCCAGGGCATATCTCGGCAGCCTGGACCAGTTGATGAACAACGGCTGCCTCGGACAAATTCCCGAAATCCTCGACGGCGACGCGCCCCACACCCAGCGCGGTTGTGACGCGCAAGCCTGGGGCGTAACCGAGGCGTTGCGCGTCTGGAAATTGCTGAGGAAATGAAATTTGTGTTTTACGCCCGCCCTCAACCTGACCTTCTCCCCCAGGAGTAGGAACAGCAATTGCAGGTTTTCCGTTTGCGAATGAGCGTCCGGCAAATCCAGTCGCGCGAATTTTCAAGAAGACGGCGAACGTGAACGGACTGGGTGATGGGTAACACTTCAGCCTGGGTTGATAGGTAACAGTTTTTGTTGTTGCTGGCTAGAGCGATTCAACAAAAGCTGTAGCCACAGGAGACAAACCAACCCAGGGCGTCTTGGGAGGTTACTTTGGCTAGGGCTTGGCCGATGGCGGTGATTAAATCGGCTGGCGTCCGGGCCTCT
>Ga0265323_10001400_pt1 | contig 11887 bp, 11 predicted proteins | sample 41225metaG_FD_193580 | JGI IMG/M metagenome (GOLD analysis project Ga0265323, IMG submission 193580) | Rhizosphere microbial communities from Carex aquatilis grown in University of Washington, Seatle, WA, United States - 4-12-25 metaG | ecosystem: Host-associated > Plants > Roots > Rhizosphere... | reverse complement strand
CTGGATCGTCGCCAACCTGCGTGGCGCCCCGCAGGTTGGCGACGATCCAGTCGATCCGCGCGTCGCTGAGCACGCCGTTGGTGGCCAGCGAGGACCCCAGTTCCAGATTCAACGCCGCCGCCTTGCGGCGCGCGTAATCGAACGAGGCGGTCAGCACGGGCCAGTTCATGGTGGGCTCGCCCCCGCCGTGGTAGCCCACTTCCAGGCGCGGGACCCGGCGCCGGGCGGCATTGGCGGCGGCGAAGTCGATCCCGCGCCGTGCCGTCTCGATCGTCATGAACTTCGCCCCGGCGTTGCCGGCGGAGGCGTAACAGTAGGTGCAACGCAAGTTGCAGGCGGTGGTCAGGAAGAGGGTTACGGAGGCGGGCTGGGGACTGCCGGCGCAGGCGGCCGAGGGCGGATTCTCCGGTCCGGCATCCACAAATTCCAGGGATCGCAACAGATTTACGAGCGACCCATCGGGGTCGGCCTGCGCATCGAACTCTCCTTTCCCGAGATCGGAGAGGAAACGGACCACCCGCGCGTTGGCCACAAAGGCGGAGCGCCGGGCCGGGGCGTAGACGATGCATTTCGAGTCCTCCAGCGGAATGCTGAACACTTCCGCCGAGAGCACGGGCGCGGGCCGCTCCGCCTGCCCACCCCGGCCGCTGTTGAGTTCCGGAGACATCTGCCGCGCCAGTCACATTGTAATGGAAACGTACGGGGCGCCGCCGGACGGTGATCCGTCCGTAGGATCTCCGGCCCACGACGCGCCGCCCGGCCAGCAATGCGTCCGCCACCTGCTACTGCGCACCAGGCCGGTGCAACCGCTCCCGCACGGGAGCGGACCTGGTGGCCGCAGGCTTACGGACGGATTACGGCCGGAAACGGGGGCCCGACGGGAGTTAGAATACGCTTACAGTGTCCGCACGTTGCGGTCCGTCATATCCATGAAACACTGCCATAAGGCTCTGATTGATTATCCGGTCGTGGTCACCATTCCCCTGCTATGGGGGGATCACGACGAATTTGGTCATGTGAACAACCTGGTGTACCTGCGTTGGGCCGAGGCGGCGCGGGTGGAATACCTGATCCGCATCGGTTTCTGGCCAAAGCTGCCGCCGGCGGCGGTGGGGCCCATTCTGGCCAGCGTTTCCTGCGACTACAAGCGGCCCATGGTTTACCCGGATACGGCATACGTGGGAGCCAGGGTATCGCGGATCGGGAACCGCAGCTTCCAATTGCAGCATCGGGTGGTGAGCAAGGCACAGGACGAGATCGCGGCCGAGGTGGATTCCACAATCGTGGTCCTGGACTACAGCCGGAACCAGGCGGTGGCGATTCCCGAAGCCTGCCGCAAAGCCATCGAGGAACTGGAATCCAAGGTCACGGGCCGCGGCGCGTAGTCGAAGGCCCTAGAGGCCCTAAGGCGAGTGGGTACCGGGACTGGTACCATTGGCGGCTCCCAGCACAGAGAGTTACCTTAGTGGGGACGAATTGGGGAGCCCCATGATTCTCATTATCTTCATCGGTCTGCAGGCGATGGATGCGCTGACCACGCTGTTTTTCCTGCACCATGGCGTGGGGGAAGCCAATCCGCTGATCCGGGCTGCGCTGGCGGGGACGGCCAATCCCGGGGTGGCGCTGGCGGTGGCGAAGGTATTCGCGGTGGCTCTGGGGCTGGTAGCGTGGCGCTCGGGGCGGACGGGGCTGCTGCGAAAAATGAACGTGCTGTTTGCCCTGTGCGTCGCCTGGAATCTGGTGGCCGCCTGGGTGGGTTGCGCGGGCGGCACGCTGGGCTGACAGCGCCGATCTGACAGTCAGACCGCGGGAATCCGGCCCGGTTGGGTCATTTCACCCACCGCGCGCCTCTCTTCGAAATATAAGACATTGATTTTAAAGCCTGTTTCTTTGGAAAACGGGGTGCTCTGAGATTCGTTCCCGCGTTAGGGAACCGAATGTCTCGATTCCATCAAACCACCCCGCTTTCGGCGCGTCTGCCAGGAATGCGAAGCGGGGCCGCCGCCCGCCGGAACGGGCCCAATATCCCGGACGTGCTGGAGGTTCCCAGCCAGGCCGCGTTCGGACCGAGAGCCAAAACCCAAAACCATGCCAGTAACTAATACTACCCGCAAGAAAATGCAACATCGGGGCAAACAACCCCTGGATGTTTTCTTCTCTCCGAAAACCGTCGCGGTCATCGGTGCCACCGAGAACCCCAACACGGTCGGCCGGACCCTGTTATGGAATCTGATGAGCCACCCGTTCGGTGGCACCGTGTACCCGGTAAACCCCAAGCGGCCCAACGTATTGGGCATCAAGGCCTACAAGTCCGTTTCGGAGATCCCCGAGCAGGTCGATCTGGCGGTGGTGATTACCCCGCCTCCAACCATTCCCGGGATCATCAAGGAATGCGGGGAGAACGGCGTCCGCGGCGCCATCGTCATCTCGGCCGGATTCAAGGAAATCGGCGCGGAAGGCGCGGCCCTGGAGCAGAAGCTGTTGGAGGAGGCACGGGCGGCCAACATCCGCATCGTCGGCCCCAACTGTCTGGGCGTGATGAGCCCGCTTTCGGGGATGAACGCCACCTTCGCCACGACCATCGCGCGGCCGGGCTCGGTCGGCTTCATCAGCCAGAGCGGGGCCCTGTGCACGGCGGTGCTGGACTGGAGCCTTAAGGAACTGGTGGGCTTCAGCGCGTTCGTGTCGGTGGGCTCGATGGTGGACGTGGGATGGGGCGACCTGATCTACTACCTGGGCAACGACCCGAAGACGCGCTCGATCGTAATTTACATGGAATCGATCGGGGATGCCCGCTCGTTCCTCTCCGCCGCCCGCGAAGTGGCGCTGAACAAGCCGATCATCGTCATCAAACCGGGCCGTTCCGCGGCCGCCGCGAAGGCCGCGGCATCGCACACCGGCTCCCTGACGGGCAGCGATGAAGTTTTGGAAGCCGCCTTCCGCCGCAGCGGCGTGCTGCGGGTCAACAACATCGCCGACCTGTTTTATATGGCGGAGGTACTTTCCAAGCAGCCCAGCCCGAAGGGCCCGCGCCTGACCATCGTCACCAACGCCGGCGGACCGGGCGTGCTGGCCACCGACGCGCTCATCATGGGCGGCGGCGAACTGGCGGAGCTGTCGCCGGAAACCATGGCAGCCTACAACGCCGTTCTGCCCCCCACCTGGAGCCACAACAACCCGGTGGACATCATCGGCGACGCCTCCCCGGAACGCTACGCCAAGGCGCTGGATATCGCATCCAAGGACCCGAACAGCGACGGCATGCTGGTGATCCTCACGCCGCAGGCGATGACCGACCCGACGCAGATCGCCGAGCAGTTGAAGCCGCTGGCGAATCAGGAAGGCAAGCCGGTGCTGGCGAGCTGGATGGGCGGTGTGGACGTGGCCGCAGGCGAGGCCATTCTCAACAAAGCCAACATCCCCACGTTCCCCTACCCCGACACTGCCGCGCGCGCCTACAACTACATGTGGCAGTACAGCTACAACCTGAAGGCCCTGTACGAGACGCCGGCTACGCCGGACGACTCAACGGGCTGGGCGCCCGACCGCAAACAGGTGGAGGACATCATCGAGCGGGTTCGGGCGGAGGGACGCAGTATCCTCACCGAATTCGAGTCCAAGCAGGTGCTGGCGGCCTACGGCATTCCCGTCGCCCAGACCGTCATCGCCACCGATTCCGCCTCGGCTGTCGCCGCCGCCGACAAGATGGGATACCCGGTGGTGCTCAAGCTGTACTCCGAGACGATCACCCACAAGACCGATGTGGGCGGCGTGCAGTTGAATCTGGGCAACGCCGAAGCGGTGGCGGGCGCATTCGCCGCCATCCAGAAGTCGGTCACCGAGAAGGTGGGCGCGCAGCACTTCCAGGGCGTGACGGTCCAGCCCATGATCAAGCTGAAGGACGCCTATGAACTGATCCTGGGCGCCAGCCTCGATCCGCAATTCGGGCCGGTCCTGTTGTTCGGCACCGGCGGCCAGCTCGTCGAAGTCTTCAAGGATCGCGCGCTCGGCCTGCCCCCGCTGAACAGCACGCTGGCGCGGCGCATGATGGAGCAGACCAAGATCTACAAAGCTCTGAAGGGCGTGCGCGGGCGCAAGCCGGTGGATATGGCGGCGCTGGAACTGCTGATGGTCCGCTTCAGCGCGCTGGTGGCGGAACAGCGGTGGATCAAGGAAATCGACATCAACCCGCTGCTGGCTTCCCCCGACGGGCTCATCGCCCTGGATGGCCGGGTGGTGTTGCATGGCCCGGAAGTCGCCATGGACCAGGTTCCCAAGTGCGCCATCCGTCCCTACCCCACGCGCTACGTGGCGCCGTGGACCGCCAAGGACGGCACGAATCTGGTGATCCGCCCCATCCGGCCGGAGGACGAGCCGGCGATGGTGCAATTCCACCAGACGCTCTCCGAACGGAGCGTGTACCTGCGCTACTTCCACCTCATCAACCTGGAACAGCGCACCACGCACGAGCGGCTGACGCGCATCTGCTTCATCGATTACACGCGCGAGATGGCGTTGGTGGCCGAGCGGCTCAACCCCGAGACCGGACAAAGCGAGATCCTGGCGGTGGGCCGCATGATGAAGATTTTCGGCACCAACGAAGCCGAGGCGGCTGTGCTGGTCAGCGACCAGTGGCAAGGCCGCGGCATCGGCAAGGAACTGCTGGCACGGCTGCTGATCATCGGCCGCGACGAGAAACTCAGCAAGCTGACGGCCGACATTCTCCCCGACAACCGCGACGTGATGCGGCTGTGCGAGAAACTCGGCTTCACCCTCAAGCACTCGACCGACGACGACGTCGTCCGCGCCGAGTTCCCTCTGTAGATTGAGTAGCGCCGGCGGCTCGAGAGCGGGCCGCCGGCTTCCCTGCCCGAACCAGTTCCCCCAGACACGGAAGATTCCCAGCCGCCCGCACCAGGACACTCGCGCCCGCTTACGGCCCGCCGGCGCCTCGATTCATGCGTATTCCGACGCATGGAAGCGGGCTGGCGGTGACGCGGGAACCGCGCCATAATCTACCCATGAAGCGTGGCGACAACGAGACTCCATTCCTGGCGTCGCAGTACGACGATCAGGTGGAGAGGACCATTCCGTACATTGCGAAGTTCCATGAGGAGGTCCTGCATCTGGTCCGCGCGGCCCTGGGCGATCCGGAGCGATGGCTCGACACGGGTTGCGGCACGGGAACCCTGGTGATGAAGGCGCTGGCTGGTTTTCCGGTTACGCAATTCTTTTTGGCGGACCCGTCGGTTGCCATGATGGAGCAGGCGCGCATGAAGCTCAAGACCAACGACGCATCGCGAGTTCACTTTCTTCCACCTGCGAGCTTCCCAGGATCTGAGTAGGGAACCGGGCTCCAGCTTCGACGTGATTACGGCGATCCAATGCCATCATTATCTGGACCGGGCGGGGCGGCAGGCGGCCGTAGACGCATGCTGCCGGCTCCTGAAACCAGGCGGGCTCTTTCTTACATTCGAGAACATCAGACCGGGGTCGCCGCGAAGCTTCGAGATCGGCAAACGGTATTGGGGAGCTTTTCAGATCCGGCAGGGCAAGACAGCGCAGGCGGCCGAGGATCATCTTCAACGGTTCGACCGGGAGTACTTTCCCCTGACCGTACCGGAGCACCTCGACCTGTTACACAGATCGGGATTCGAGACGGCGGATCTGTTCTGGTACTCCTATATGCAAGCCGGCTTTCTGGCGATCAAATAGAGACGGCGGAACCCGATCAGGGCGCGAAGCGGCACCGCGGACCAAACACATTCCTGCCCTTAGGCCGCGCTACGACCTCTGAAGAGGTGCACCACCAAAGAAATCAACGCGATGACCAACAGAATGTGAACCAGCCCACCGGCAATGTGAAACGCGAAGAATCCCAGCAGCCACAGTACCAGCAAAATAACGAATACCGTTAGAAGCATTGCAATCTCCTTCCGTACCTTTCCATCTTGCGCCATCCCGCGCTGATGGCCCTTGCGTAGCTTTGCGCGCCACGGTAAAGTCTTTCGGCGTGCGCCACCAACATCGTCACTTGCCAGCGTTGCACGTCCGACAGTGTTCCTCCGAAGCCTGACGTGCCGAAAAGCCCAATCCCGTTCGCTACCTTCCAATACATTACGTCTTTACGAATTCACCCCGGGAAGCATATCGCCGTCATCGAACTGAGGGGATTCTTCTGGTCTGCTGCATTCCCGATGCTCGCGCGCAGCTCCAGCCTGCCCATCGTCTTCCCCAACGGCAGTGGCGGTGCGCCTGTTGCCAGCTAAACCTCTCTGTCACGTACGAACAGGTAACCGCCGACGATAATCAGTAGAACCGTCACGATGAAGCCGAGAACAAATCCGCGCAAGGATCACGACCTTTCCAAGTAAATCTGCAAGCCGGCCGAAACTACCCGCGCCAACGAGAATATCCCCAACCCCCGCCACCGAGTAGGAACAGCACCAGAATGATAATCAATATGGTTATCATTTCTCACCTCGCTTCATCCAAGGGCAATGCACACGTAGCACCAGAGCTCAAAGTATTGAAACGACAGGCCGCGCACCGGCCGGGGGCCAACCGTGACGTGCAATTTCTGCACTCCATAGAACAAGAAGTGCGGGCTTCAACGGCATCTCCGCGAGCGTCTCCGTGCGGATCCTGGCAATTACCGGTTCCAGCTGGCATTCATTTCCTAAGCGGGCCAGCGGTGGCTGGCGCCGACCTCTTCTCACTGGAATTGAAGAGCTGATCGACCAGGTCCAACGCGGCCACCGACTCCACCGATCGATTCGAGTAGAGCCCCGTCTTCAATAAACGTCACGGTTGCGCCGGTTTGCTTGGCTCTCGTCACCAGCAGATCGGGCATGGACGCTTGCCCTGGTTCTTCGGTCTTCGTTCCCCCCGTCTGAATCTGCTTCCAGATTCCTTCGCCCGGGATGCTGACGGACTGACGACTAATGCGCAGGCGCAGGCAACGGACTGGTCTCCCGCTGTGGTTCGAAGCGCAGTGCGCGCGGATTTGGCCGGCTCTCCGATGAGACAGTCTTGGGACTGGTAGTGAGTTTCGAATCGCTCTGCGCCTGCCTGAAGTAGGGAGAGGGCCCGCTTTGGAGCCAGATCGACACAAGTTGTTGAAAATATTATGGAAGGCAAGGACAGAGATTCGTCATCAGTGGCCGAAGCGGCACTCGATCCTCTGTAAACGACTGATTCTGTTATGGCGGAGAGGGGGGGATTCGAACCCCCGGTAGAGCTTTTGACCCTACGACGGTTTAGCAAACCCTGGACGACCGTCCCCAATCGGTCCTTCGCGTCTTGTTTTGTTTCCGCTAGTCCCATGGAAACACGCCACTTGCTGCCTGTTTCCGGTCCCACCAGTACCAGCGCGTGATTGCCAGTTTTGCTAACGGACTGGCCGTCTCCATTAGCAAACCATTAGCAAAATGCCCCGCGGATGCGGCAGGCGTCGGGTTCTACCAGCCCTCGATGGCATCCGCCGTACGCTGCAGATCACGGCAGAATTCGTCGTGCTGGTCGGGAGCCATGAACTTCGCCGCCTCGACCATCTGCTCGAGGGCGGCGACCGCCGGCTCGCGTTCGCAATACGGGCCGGCCTCATGGATGAACGCTGGTGGCTGGTACGGCTCCCGCATCAACCGCTCGATGGCTGTCTCGGCCCTGGCGATCTGCTTTGCCGTCAACTTGCCCCGCCGTGCCTCCAACCCTTGCCTCTCGCGCGCAACCGCCCAGGCGGTCGGGTTCTCCACCGTGATGACGCCGAACCACACGGCGGCGCCGGTCTCGACGTTCTCGCGGTGCTGCACCTCTTGCTGGGCGATGTTGACGCGGGCTGCGGAGACCGGCAGCCGCGGAACTCCAGCGGGCGTTCGCGCCAGCACCCCCAAGCTCTCGGGACTTTCCGGCTTGAAACCGCCATGGTCCGGATACCAGAACGTGTGGCAGAACTGCTCGAAGCGGTAGGGGTCCATCCGTCCTGCCGCTTCCACCATCCCCGCGAGCGCGGCGGTTGCTGCCTCCCGGCTCTGGTGGGGGCCGGCATCGGCCCGGAATTCGTGCGGCGAGTGCTTCAACCGCCTCATGCCGTCGATGTGCCGGAGCTCTTTCGCGACCTGCTCCTCCGTCATCCTGGCGCGCCTGCGGGCTAGTACCTTCCTCGCGAGCGCGACCTCGAACTCGTAGGGGATCTCGGCGCGGATCATGGCGAACCAGGCGCACTCGCCCGTGGCGAGATTTTCATGATGCTGGAGTTCGCGCCGTACGATTCTGGCTGAATGCCTCACGAGATCATCTCTTCCTCCACCCGATGCGGAATCTTCATGATCCGCCCCGCGAGAACGACAGACGCACCATCGGTTGCGCACACGCTATCGACCTTGCGATCCAGCGGCAAGGACCCGATCACGCGCGCAGATGAATCAACCAGCCAAAGCGTCTTCCACCCGTGCGCGAGGGCGTCGGTACCGTGGGAGACCAGGTCAGTCGCGAACTCTGGCATGTCAGTCGAAGGCTGCGGCGTGCCGTCCGCAAACCGATAGATGCGGGGATAGCAGTAGGCGGCGTCGAGGCTGCCGCCACGCAACAACACGGAAGCAACCGACTGCCGTCCGAGTTCTTTATGGTACTCACGGACTTCGCCGTCTAGGTTACAAAGGTATACCTCCCCTTCGCTGGTGCCGATCCCGATTGCGCCGTCCGCAACAGTGATTGCCGATATCGCTGCGGTTATCGGGAGACCGTTGTACGTCAGCCCAAACGTGATCTGAATGCGCACGACGTTGTCCGGTTCGCCGCCGGCGGCGTCCTGCGATAACTCCTCGAACGCCGCGTGCACGGCCCGGAAGCGATCGGTTGCGCCAGCATCGCCTGGATTCATGTCTGGATGAGTGAGTCGCGCCATTCGGCGATAAGCCCGCCTCACGTCGTCCGGTCCTGCCTGTGTGCTGATGCCGAGCGTCCGACACGCAGCCTGATTAAGACGTATTCCCCCCACGGGTATGCTGAGGCTTTGCGCTTGTTCGTGGCGATTCGGGAGTTCCCAATCCCACAGCATCCTGCCCTGCGGCGTGAGTGCATAGAGGTACAGGCCCTCTGCCGCCACGATCACATCGGAATCCGTGGCCACGGTCAGCCACGCGAACTCGAAGTGCCCCTCGCGAGGAACCCGCCATGTCCACCTGCTGTCCCCGACGTTTGAGAAGCAGTAGACGCAGCCGTCTCGGCAGGCCACGAGCCAGCCGCCGCGGCGCGACGCGAAGGATGTGCAGGCATTTGGCGCGAGAACTGTCCTGACAAGCCTCAACTCCGGATCGATGAAGTGAAGATCTGAGGGATTGCCCTTCGCGTGCCGCTGAGTATACCCAAGCGAGAAGCCATCCGGCGCCAAGTGGAGGCGATGGATGCCGGGTAGTCCACGGACTTGGCGAAGGGGCGACAAGGATACAGGATCAATGTCCGTCAGCACTGCGCCCTTGCTCGTCGCCGCCAGTGCGCGGAGGCGCTGACCGGCAAAGCGGATGCTCTTCGGCATCGGTGAGATTCGGGCTTCCTGCGTAATCGCGGGGAACACTCGCCCCGCATTGTAGCGCCCGGCATGTCGTGTCGACGCATTCTGGATGGCGAGGAATAGTGCTTAACGAGGGCCGCACAAATCTTGGCCCCCTCTGCAGGCTCGTCGCACTGCAGACTGGTCGCGCGGGCGGGCTCAGGCGATTATTCTGGTGTCGGCGTTCGGGCGATTGGCGCGCACGTCGCGCGTACGGCGGCCGAGGCGTCGCGGTTGGCGCACGCAGCCAAGGCGCACATGCGCGAGGTGTGACGAAATTCGGGGAGCGATAGCATCACGCCCCGCTCTTTCGGTTGATGTTTTGGCACCGCATGATCAATGAATCGAGGTGCCATGAACTTCGTATTCGGCACACCGTACCACGGAAAGACAATCGCAGAGTGCCGCGCCATCGGTCGCTACGGCGGCCGGACTCGCGCCCGGAACTTGCGCCTGCGGCGATTGCAGACAACCGCCAGCCAAGAGCCAGCCCAACGGCTGGCCGCCGCCGAGGAGACGGCAACCGAAGCCAGCGCGATCCTGGATCGCCGGTTTCCCTGGTTACGGAATGCATGGGTACGGCCCTCGCGTCGGCCAGCAGCGTAGCAAACGGCCCCACGCCGCGCCACGGGCGGAACTGTTCGCTCTTCGGCAGCGGCGGTTGCCAACAAGACAACTGGTGCCGGTGGACGCGCCCAGGTCGTTCCGGTGCGCGAGACGGCGCAAGGTCCTCAAGCGGTGGCACGGCAACCAGAGCCCCAACGGTCATTGGACCTTTTGGCCGTCCCATGTGGCAGGCGAACCACTTGTTGTCGGCCACCGCTTGAAATGCGCGCATGGCGTCTCCTCCGATTCCTGTTCAATCTGGCTTTCCAGCACCGAGAGTGCCTGCCTGATAAACATTCGGAGGTTTTCCTCTGGCCACTGGCCATCCTCCCCGACTCCGCACAGGATCTCAAACCATCCGCGGGCGTCGTCGATCTTCTCGCAAACAGTGCCGTTCACCCGCTCTCGGGTCTCTTCGTCGGCCTGGTTGTCCTTCTCCAATCCGTCCAGCAGGACGGACGCCGTCACGAAGGTTTCCACTGTCGCCGGCGCAGATGTCAGTTTCATGAGTTCATCAAGAGCTTTACGGACGTGCATTGAGACTCACCTCCCATCTCATCGTACATGGCAGCCCGCTCCAATTACGATCAACCTTGTTCGATGCCACGTTGCTGCCGACGTCGCAACGAACTGCGCTTCCGCCGGCGCGCGGCGCTCCGCTCGCGCCGGGCCAACTCGGACATGATGGCTCCCTGGACGGTGGGATCGACCCGCGAGAACTCGCGCCGTGCGGCGACCAGATCCTCAGCACTCAACCCGACGATCAGCGCGCCCTGGTATTTTCCGGCAGGGATTGCAATAGGCCGCGGCGGCTTGGGGATCTCCTGGGTGATCATGAGATTACTCCGATACCACTTGCACGCGAACGGCATGCGGACCCTTTGGTTCTTCTCGAACCTCGAACTCGACAACGCCGGCCTCTACCAGCCATGGCACATCGATGAGGTCAGTGTGATGGGCGAACGCATCCCGGCCCCCGCCTGACCTCGCGATAAACCCGAAGCCGCGCTGCATGAACCATGCCTTAACAACTCCCTGCTCTCGCATTTGTTCCCCCCTCCAGTGGAAAAATCGGGGTTTGCACGACGGCAACCCCACGAAACGCGCCAGTAAAGCACCCGGCGCGCCGCAGCATCATGGACTTCGTTGCAGGATGGCTGCGCACAACCACCCCGGTGGGCCGCGCCGGTAAGGAGAACCCCCCAAAGACCGGGGGAAAGGAACCCGGCGCGGCCCCGCTGGTTCACATAGCGGTCACGCGAAGCGTCTGGGTATGCCGAGGGCTTTATCCATTTCGGCGAGCCAGTCGGAAGAGTTCGGCTTCGCTTCCACAGCAGGGGGGAGGGTCTGTGACGGCGCGCGCTCGAGTTCGGCGATAGCGGTGTTTAGGTCCTCCACCAATGCGCGCTTCAGCGCCCACTCCTGGGCCTCGGCGTCGGTGAGATCCCGGCTCTCTTTCTTCGTGAGCGCGTTCAGCGCTTCCATGCGATCCAGAGTTTTGCTTTTCATCTGGCGAAGGCGTTCTAAGGTCTTCATGGTTTTTCTCCAATGCATCGTTTGGTCTGTTGCTCAGCCGCGCGGTCAACAATGACCGCCGACTCGTAATTGCGTCTGTCTCTCTCCATCAGGGCGCGCGGCGCGTGTCAAGCACTTTGAGACACCCGGCATGAGAATTTACTGACTTCCTTCGTCTGTCTTTTGGCCGGGTGGCACCGGCTTGTTGATCCAAAC
>Ga0265323_10001399_pt1 | contig 11894 bp, 11 predicted proteins | sample 41225metaG_FD_193580 | JGI IMG/M metagenome (GOLD analysis project Ga0265323, IMG submission 193580) | Rhizosphere microbial communities from Carex aquatilis grown in University of Washington, Seatle, WA, United States - 4-12-25 metaG | ecosystem: Host-associated > Plants > Roots > Rhizosphere... | reverse complement strand
CACTCCCGGGGCTGCCAAACCTTCGGTAACTGCTGGAAGGCGCCTGCGCCGGGGATTGCGCCGGAGGGCGGGTGTTCTGCACCGGGGGCCTGGAGGATGCGTTCGCCCCGTAGGAGGCGCTGGACTGGGCTCCGGGATCGCCGAACCGGCGGAAGCCGCCACTAGCGCTACCGGTTCCTGCCGGGGATCCGCCGGGGCGGCCCGCGCCTGCCGCGCCGCCAGCCGTGGCTGGCCGGTCATTCAGGCCGCCGATGGGGCGTCCCGCCGTGGGCGCGCCGGCGGCTGGCCGGCTTCCCTGCTCCATGGCGTGTTGTTGCTGCGAGAACGGCAGGCGCTGCAAGGCCGCCGGTGGCTGATGCGTGAAGAACCGGGTGGAACCGGTCGATTGCGGCGTAAAGCCCGCTCCGTGAGCAGCGTACTGCAGATTGCTCCGGCTGGGGGCGATCCCGACCTGTCCGTGGATCAGCCCGGCGGAGCGCAACTGCTCACTGCCGGGATGGCCGACGGCAGCGAACCGGCCGCTGCGGAAGTCCTCCGCGGCAAGCGACGAAACTCCACCCGCTACCCGAGCGTTTCTGTATTCATTGTAGATATTTACGTTCGTAACATTAATGTTTCGGTTGAATCCGCCATAGTAGCCCCGGCCCCACCACGGATGGAACATTTCGTAGGGCGCCAGGGGCACCCATCCCACGTGGCCAAAGCCGAAACCGAACCCCAGGTTGAACCCGCCCGCGCCGAATCCGAAGAAGGCTACCAGGCCCGGCGACCAGTAATGGCGCATCCCGATCCCGCCGGGGTACCACAGCCATCCGTAGCTCGCGTGGTGGAACCAGCGGCCATAGTGGTATGGCGCCCAGCCCCAGGGATCGTTGCTCACCCAGGTCCATCCGTACCAGTCCAGCCAGACCCACCGGCCGTACTCGTAGGGCGCCCAATCCGCGGGCACCGTCGGCCGCCAGACCTGGCCATACTCGGGCACACTGGTCCAGGTACCGTAGCCATCCAGATCCTCGGCGCCGGAAACTCCCTGGCCCACGTATTGCGGGCTGTTCGATTGCGTCAGCGCGCGGTCGCGAGCGTCGTTCCAGTGGTCCCACTCGTCAAGGCCCACGGCGGCGACAACCTGGTACTCCGGATCGGCGGGATCCCCCCGGGCGATCAGGGTCTGTCCACTGGAAACCCATTGCGACCCGTGCGGCGAAAACACTTCCACCGCGCCGGCGCGAGCCGTGACCTGGGTCTCCCCGGCATCGTTTACCACGATCCGGTAGGTTCCCACACGCGAGGGCCGCACGGAGACGCTGGGCGTGTCGATCTCAACGGCGGCTTCCGTGGGGCGCAGCAGGCGGTAGGTGAGGACGCCTTTGGCGAACTCGAATTGATAGTGCTGGGCTTCCATCTGGGTGAGATGGACCTCGGCAGCGGCGCCCATGCGCAACATGTTGGAAGAATCGAACTGGATTTCGGCGCGGGAATTGGCCGCCGTGGCCACGCGGTCGCCGGCTATCAAGGGAGCGTTGACCACTCCCGCCACCCAATCGCCGGAGTCGCCGCGCTGCACCGAAACCTGCCCGTTCATCAGACTGATGCGGCCAACCCCGCGCTTGAGATCGTCGGGGTCCTGCGCGCGTGCCGGGAGGTACCCTCCAGCCAGCAGCACCGCCGCGCTCATCAAGGCCGCCCATCGCAAATGTTGGTTCATCATGCCAGAGCCTCCAGACTACGCCTGCCATGATGCACGGTATAGGCCAAACAGAAGTATCTTTAGTATCAATCGGATGGGCGCACCAGCGCGGGTCCTCGGGTGGCCGAAAACCACCACCGATGGCCGGGATCGAGCAGGGCTGGCCCAGAAGGTCGCCCGGCTGGGGGGGCCTGCGGTGGGTGTTCCATTGTGCAAAACGGTATCGGCGCGTCGCCTGGATACTAGTAGATAGTTACGGGCCGATTCCCCAGGAATTACCCTAGAAGTTTGGTCGAAGACTGCCGATAAGGTAATTGAATGCACAGCTCGGCTCACTCCTCGCAACCCCTCTCCACCAGCCTGGCGGAAGCGCTGCTTCGCGCCTGGATCGCGGGCGATCCGCGGAGAATCATCGCTGAACTGGAGCGCAGCAGCGTCGCCGAACCCGATATCCAGGAGGCCCAGGAGGCCGAACGGATCCAACTGCTGAAGGCCATCGCGCAGCGGATGCAGACCTCTCCCGACCTGTTTGCGCCCCCCAGCACCGATCCCGGCCTGGATCTCTGTGTCGATCTGCTGGCACACCTGGCAGGCAGAACCGAATTGCCCGACTGACGGCAACACCACCGAAGGCCGCGCTAGGAGACATGGTGCAGTACTAACTTCGGAAATCAGGTAATAACTCTAAAAATACCGAGTGGAATCCGTAGTAGCCTACTGGCATAACTGATGGAACATGCTTAAGCCAAAGCTGCTATGGGTGCTCGCCGACGCATCCCTTCTTCTCGAATCCGAGTGGCGTGAAGCGGTTAGCGGATTCTCGGTGATTTCCGTGCCGGGGCTGGCGGAAGCCCGGCGGGCGCTCACGCGGGAACCCATGGATTGCGCCCTCCTGACCGGTGCCCCGCCCGGCGCCGACCCCGTCGAATCGCTGGAGTCACTACGCCAGGCCGATCCCCTGCTCCCCGCCGTGGTCTGGCACCCGGAGATGCGAGCCGCCGAAGCAGTCCGGTTGATTCGCGCCGGCGCCTATCACTGCATGGGGTTTGGGGATACCCCAGAGATGCTACAGGACACTCTGCTGGCAGCCGCCGAAGAGAAGCGCCGCTTGCTCGCGGATCGACAGCGGGCCGCTTCGGCGGACGCCTGGCGATCCTCCCTGATCGGTGACAGCCCCGCCATGGAGCGCCTGCTGGAGACCATCCGGTTGATCGGTCCGCGGCGGTGCACCGTGCTGCTCACGGGTGAAACCGGAACCGGCAAGGAACTGGTGGCCAGGGCCCTGCACCAGGCCAGTCCGCGCGCCCGCTACCCCCTGGTGGCGGTGAACTGCAGTGCCCTGCCGGAACCTCTTCTGGAAGCCGAACTATTCGGCCACGTCAAGGGGGCGTTCACCGGGGCCATTCAGTCCCGCATGGGCCGCTTCGAGCAGGCCAATGGCGGCACGCTCTTTTTGGACGAGATTGCCGACATGCCGGTGGAGGTGCAGGTCAAACTGCTGCGCGTACTGCAGGACCGCCAGATTCAGCGGCTCGGCAGTTGCGAATCCATCGCCGTGGACGCGCGCGTCATCGCTGCCAGCAATGTCGATCTGGCGAAGCGGGTTCGCCAGGGCAGGTTCCGCGAAGACCTCTACTATCGTCTCAACGTAGTTCCCGTGCTGGTCCCGCCACTCCGGCAGCGACCGGGCGATATTCCCCAACTGGTCGAGCACTTCGTGAAAAAGGTCTGCCGGTTGGAAGGCGTACCCGAGAAGTCGCTGGGCCCCCGAACTCTCGACCGCCTGGGCGCCGGCCAGTGGCCTGGCAATGTGCGCCAACTCGAAAATGCCGTGGAAATGGCGGTGGCGATGAGCGGCGAGCGGTCCATCCTGAATGCCGCCGATTTTGGCCTGGCGGACTCCTCGGGCGCTCCCGCCATCCCCACCGAACCCGCCGAGCCGCCGGCGGACGATTCGATGTGGGTGGACTTCCAGACGGCCGTCAGCCAGTTCGAGCGCGGTATCCTGGAGCGGGCGCTGACCAGAACGTCCGGGAACAAGACGGCCGCCGCTCAACTGCTGGGGATGAAGCGCACCACGCTGATCATGAAGTTGCGCAGTTACCGGTCCAGTGCCGCGGCCGTCCTGGGCTGCGGCGGCGTCGATTGCAGTTGAATCACTCGCCGCGGCGGCGGGCTCCGGCGGCGGCGCGCACCAGGGTCTCGCTACGCCGGTAGGTTCGCAGCAGCTCCGCCCGGGCCATCGGGGAATGGGCCCACGGCGGCGTTGCCACTACGCGCGCTGCAGCCGCAATCCCGCGCTCTCCCAGCGCCTCGGCCGGAGCGCCGCCGGGCGTCTCCGCCTGCCGGCGAAACCGCTTCAGGTCCCGCCGGCTCTTGAGGAACAAGGCCAGGATCAATCCGTAGGCGAGGGCCAACGGGATGCAGCGGGAAACCTGATCCGCCGCCGATAGGGATTGCATGAAAGTGTAGCTCCCGGAAGTCGCGATCGGAGCCCGGCGCCAGATCCGACCCGGATCGGCCCGGCCTACACTTTCCTCTTCGGATGAGATCGCCAAACTCTCTCCAGGTGGCAGCGTAACCGGAGAATCGCCTGGGCGCGCAGTTGGGCGATGCGCGAGAGATGCAGCCCCAGAGCGGACGCGGTTTCGCTCAGGCTCAGCTCCTTGTAGTAGTACAGGCTCAGCACCGTCCGCTCCATCTTCGGCATGCGTGCAATCGCCAGGGCCAGAATCCGCTCCAGCTCGCTGTGCTCCATCACGCGCGACGGCAACCGTTCGGGGTCGTCCGAGAGCAGGTTCAGCAAATCCGAGCCCTGGGAATCTGGCGCGGCGAACTCCAGACACTCCAGCTCGATGGACTGCACGTCGGCCAGCCATTTCCGGTACTCGTCCACCGGAATCCCCAGCTCCGCCGCGATTTCCTCCTCGGACGCATTCCGCCCGGCGCGCTGCTCGGCACGATGGATGGCGGCTTCGATCCAGCGCGATCGCTTGCGTGTCTCCCGCGGTGCCCAGTCCATTTCCCGCAGCCCGTCCAGGATGGCGCCGCGGATTCGCCGCTCGGCATAGGTGTTCAGACGAACCTTGAGGGATGGATCGAAGTTGTCGATAGCCGCCAGCAGTCCCACAACGCCGTTGGAAACCAGGTCGTCGAGGCTCACCGTGGCGGGCAGCCGGTTGCGAATCTGCCTGGCGATCAGCCGCACCTGGGGCAGATGCCGCAGCACGAAAGCGTCGCGTTGGCAGGGGGCGCCGTCATCCAGGGCGGGGTGGCAAGTGTATGCGCAGGTGGCCATTCGCCGGTATTCGGCAACTGAAGCGCCAACTCCCGCAGGGTTTCCAGCGGCTGCGGCCGATGGCTGCAAGCTATAGCTGGATAATCGGTTACCTGGCCAGGCCACGGCCTCCGCAAGCTGCGGCGCAACCGTCAAATCCACGCCCCTGTCAATTGCCTGACAGTTCGCGGCCGCCCTCCCGCCGGACTCCTGTCAAATTTCGCTGAAAACCGCGGCCGCCCGCCCGATAAGCTTTTTGTGAGCGCATTCTTACGGCAGGCAGAGGACATCATGGAAACCGCCTTCCACGGCGACGGCGATCAAGATCTGGTCATAGTGATCGAACGCCGGGGTGGAATGCGGATGCTGGACCCCTCCGGTTGGACCCTGCCTGCCCTAAGCGCCGAGTTCGGCGCCGCCGCGGTCTATCGGGTATCGCGGCGCCTGAGCGCCACGCGGGTGGAAGGGCTGTGCGGATCGGAGCGGTGCCTCTTCGAGCGGCGGAACCAGCCCTCGCAGGGATGGAGCGTTGGCATGCCCGGCATGCCGGCCTTCCCCGCCCCGGCGGCTCCGTCGTGGATGCCTCGGGTGGCGGCCATCGCGGCGGCCTGATCCGCGGCCCGTGGGGCGGACGCCCTCGTCCGCAGCCGGTTCAGATGGTCCGCGGCCTTGGCGCCTGCCCTTAGGACGTCTTCCACGGTGCACCGCCAGCGGCGGGATGCACTCCCACGTTCGCAAGCGCCTCTGTTATCTGGCGGATGCGGAATAGCAGGCGGTCCGGCCTCATGGCAGCCGCCTCCGCCAGGCGTGCCCCCAGTTCCCCGTCCCTCGGGGCCTCCACATGATCCTCGCACTGGAGTTCGCCCATGCCGAGGGAACCCGCCGTGGAGCACGCCAGTTGCACGATCTGCTGGAGCATGCCGCTGCCTTCCGGCTGGTGATGGCTCCCGATGCAGTCGCAGAGCTGCTGCGGCATCCCCCAGGAGCGGCCCAGGAACGCCCCAGCATCGTCATGGGCGCAACCGAAGAGCATGTCTTCCAGCAGGAGCGACTCGTCCAGATCGAAGTACATCCGCTGCAGAACTCCGGAATAGCGCTCCCGTTCGATGCTCAGAAGTGCCATCCGCCCCACGTCGTGCAGCAGTCCGGCGGTGTACAGGAACGGCACCTCTTCGCCAACCGCTGCGCCGATGGTCTCGGCTATCACCGCCGTGGCCAGGCTGTGGTGCCAGACCGAGCGGGCCGCCGGCGCGGTCTGCGCGCCACGCATGTAGGAGCCGATGGCGAGCGTCAGGACCAGCGACCGGACCCCTTCCATCCCCATCAAATCAATGGCTTGGCGAATCGATTCCACCCGGCCCCGGTAGCCGTACGGAGGAGCGTTCACCACCAGGAGCAGGCGGCACGCGAGCGCTGAATCGGCCTGGAATGCCAGCTCGAAATCCCTGGGGGCCGAATCGCTTTCCGCTCGCACGGTGAGGAGCCGCAGCGCAGTGGAATGGAAGGGAGGCAGGTTCGACAGCCGGGTAATGACACCGGATCGCTGGGCCAGTGTGGCCCTCTCGGATTCTCGCAGACTCGACAAGGAGTTCGCCCCCAGCGCCGGCACGCGGCATGCTTCCGCCCAATTTGACGCTCCCCTTTCACATCGGCGCCGCAACTTGAGTTTTGTAGAGAAAATGGGCCGAGAGGGGAAAAAGGCATACCAGACGTACCGGGACTTAGCCGGTGGATTTCCGCAGAATCTCCCAGATCCGCTCCACCCACGCTTCGTGCTCGGGCTTCATCAGGGCGCTGCGCAGGCAAGTCACCAGCTCCTGCTCCACCCGCAGTTCGGGATACTTCGACGAGAGGAACGCCGCCGGCAGTTGCGCCAGCGCCAGGTGCAGTCCCAGCGCCGCCGCCCGCTCGAACACCTGGCGCGACCGCGCGGAAACCTCCGTGGTGCTGGTGCCGCGCGGGGCCCATACCACGATGTCCAGTTGGGGTTCGAAGGGCGTCAGCACGGCCGGATCGTCGCGCAACTTCGCGTGCAGATCCAATGCCGCCCGCCGGCAGGCCTCGATGCCCTGCGCGAACTCGCCCCCGTGCGTTAGCGGCAGGAGGCGATGGGTGGCCCACAAAGCGGCCGCCGCCGCCCCAGGGCGCGAGCACTCCAGGCTGATTTCCCCCAGGTGCAGTTCGCGGGAAGTAAAGTAGGTGTACGGCGACTCGTGCCGGTACAGCGTGCCCACTGCCGGATCGCGGAACAGGACCGCGCCGCATCCGTAGGGTTGCAGCCCGTGCTTGTGCGGGTCCACCACTACCGAATCCGCCTCGCGGATCGAATCGAGGGCCGCGCGGGTGTCGGCGGCCAGATTGCCGGCCAGGGTGAAATACCCGCCGTAGGCCGCATCCACGTGCAGGCGGAAGGGATAGCGCCGCCGGAGTTGCAGGATTTCGGGCAGCGGGTCCACCGCCCCGGTGGCTGTCGTGCCGGCCGTGGCCACCACCGAGCCGACGCCGCCCTGTCGCAGCAACGCCTCCAGAGCATCCGGGTCCATGCGGCCGCGGCGGTCGCAAGCCACCTCGGCGAAAGGAATTCCCAGAACTCCGGTGATGCGCTGGTGGGTGTAATGCGCCTGCGACGAGGCCACGATCTTCATTCCGGGATGGAGCCGCCCGGCCACCCACAGCGCCTCCAGGTTGGCCATGGTGCCCCCGCTGGCAAGATGGCCCAGGTGGTCCGGAAAGCCGAACATGGCGGCCAGTTCAGCCACCGCCTCCTTCTCCATCCGCGAGGTGGCCCGCCCGCCATCCAGCGCGTGATTGTTGGGGTTGATCCACATGGCCAGCGCGTAGGCCATGCGCGCCACCGGGTGCGGCGGCTTCAACATCTGTCCGGCGTAGAGAGGATGGAAGTACGGGTAATTGTCGCCCAGGCGCCCGGCCAATTCGCCGAGAACCTCCGGGATTCGAGCGCCGCCTGGCACGCTGGCCTCCCATTCCGGCAGGGCGGCGAAGGCGTGCTCCAGTTCCTGGAAGGCTGCGGGCATCCGGGCGAAGAAGTCGCGGTCGAGCATGTCCTCCAGTTTCACACAGGAGGCGCCGCGGCAGATTTGGCATGTATCCTAAGAAGTGAGGTGACGCCCATGACCTACAGACTTCGCATGCTGGTGTTTGGCTTCGCGCTCGCCATGGCCGCGGCCCTGGGCCTGGCACAACCGGCCGCCCAGCCCGAGCCGGATGTGCTGATCTTCGCCAACGGCGAGAAACTGCTCGGCAAGCTGGTGCGCTCCAGCGGCTCGACGGTGACCTTCCACAGCGACTCGCTGGGCGATGTCAAAGCCGATTGGAGCAAGATCCAGGAACTGCGCTCAGGGCGGAAGTTCGTGGCGGTGGAGAAGGGCGTGGAGTTGAACCGCCACTCGGATGTGTCGAAGCTGCCAACCGGCGCGGTTGCGCTGGCCAACAAGGCCCTCACCGTAGGCGGCCAGACTGTCCCCATCGCCGACGCGGCGCACCTGATCGAGCAGCCGGCCTTTGAGCAGGCCGTCCTCCACAGCCCCGGCTTCCTGCAGGCATGGACGGGCGCCATCACCGCCGGCGCTTCGCTGGTGGAGGCCACCCAGAAGAGCCAGTCCTTCAGCGGCGGCATCGCGCTGCAGCGCACCAATCCGGCGGCCGACTGGCTGGACTCGCGCGACCGCACCACGCTCGCCTTCAGCGCCTCGGACGGCTCGGTCAGCCAGCCCAATTCGCCCAAGCTGAAAACCGAGATCTTTCACGGGGATCTGGAGCGCGACCAGTATCTGCCCCGATCGCGCGCCTATTTCTTCGGGCAGGCCGCCTTCGACCACAACTACTCGCAAGGCCTCGATCTACAACAGATGTACGGCGGCGGCTTCGGGTGGACCCTGGTGAAAAAGGCGAGCGAGACGCTCGACCTGAAAGGCAGCATGAGCTTCGAGCGGCAGTCCTTCCAAACGCCGGCCAGCAACCGCAACCTGGTGGGCAGCGTGTTCAGCGAGAACTACCTGCGCAAGCTGGCCCACGGAGTGACCTGGATCGAGGCCGTCTCCATCACGCCTTCCTGGAATACGGGCAAGGCCTATTCCTGGACGGCGAGCTCCGCACTGAACGTCCCGGTTTACAAGAGGCTCGGTTTCCAGGTGGCGGCAGCCGATTCGTTCCTGAACGATCCGCCGCCCGGCTTCAAGAAGAACTCGTTCCAGCTCACCATGGGCGTGAACTATTCTCTGAACAAGTGATTCCGGTAAGCCACGTGGCGGCCGGTGCACGCTCCGCCGGGCGCCGCGAGCAGTCGCGACGCGGCACGCTGAAGCGCACGCCACGACTGATGCCGGGCCCTAATTCGCGTCGGGCTTTGCCGGGGGGGCCGCGTCGGGCGGCGTTTCGCCTTTGCGGAGCAGCGTGGGAGCTTTCTTCTGCTTCTCCTTTTCCTTCTCTGCGTCGGCGGCGAGCTTCTTGTCGTAGGCTTGCTTGGCCTCGCGCTCGGTGGGCGCCATGGCATCGCGGCGGGCCTTCTCCTGCGCGGCAGTCCGATCGGCCGCGGCCTTGGCGCGGAGGCCGAGGTCTTCCTGCGCCGCATCCAGGCTGTCGGCGGTCGCGTCGATGGCGGTTTTCAGGGCGAACTCGTAGCGGCTGGCGTCCTTGGGCGGTACAATCTGGACTTTCTCGAGGAACGACAGCATTTCCTTTTCGGCGGCAGCCACCTGGCCCAATCCCAGTTTGACGTCGAGTTTGCGCTGCAGGGCGTCGTCGGCCACCATGTCGATGGCGTCGATGATCCGGCTGTAGTCTTCCAGCGTGTCATGGATCAGGACGGACCGGCCGGGCTTCTCCCTGGCGAGCAGGTCTTTCACCAGGTCGATGCGCTGGCGGGCGAATCTGGCATACAGCGAGAGGCGAGGGTTGGGCTGCTGGGCCTCTTTGATCTGATCGCTTTCGTCGGCCGTCAGAAAATCGCGATCCTGCCCGTGGAGCGGGATATATGCCGCTGCCAGCAGGGCGGCGCACAGCAGTAGTCTCATTTCAACTTGCCCTCCATCAGGCCCAGCAGCAGCTTATCGTGCACCTGTTGCACGCTCTGCTGGACCGGTTCCAGCATGGGACGGTCCTCATAGCCCATGTCGCGTCCGAATGTGTCGAGGCGGCGCAGCAGGTCGCGGGTTGCGACTTCGGCGCTCTTGAACCAGTGCGGGCTGTTGCGGGGATTCCGGTGCATGTCGGCAAGGGACTGGTAGGCCAGTTCCACGGATTCCCGGATCTCGCTACAGGCCGCCTTCGATGCTTCCAAATCGCCCTGCTGGTAGGCCAGGCGCGCGGCTTGAAGCGCCAAAGCGGCGTTGTCGAGAGCCAGCCTGGAGCGCTTGCCCAGATCCTTCTCTCCCCTGGCCGCCTGCAGGTCGGCCCGCAATCCGGGTGCTGCCAGACAGCACGCCAGCACCACGGCTAGCCCCCATCCTGCTGCCCGCAAGCGCCGCACTGTCATCGTTGTTTCTCCAATTCCCGTTTCAGAACTTTCGATCGCTCTCCGGCCTGCCATTCCTGATTGGGGTTCTTGCCCTGGCTCATGGAGAGGAATCGCTGGTAGGCTTCCAGCGCCGGCTTCACCTGACGCAGTTTGTCCAGAATGATGGCGCGCATGAAGCAGTTCCCGGCGGTGTCCTCGCCCAGGTCGCGGGCCTTTTCGAAAGCCGGGAGGGCATTGGCCAGGTCGCCGGCCATGTAGGCCGCGCCGCCGTAGTCACTCCAGGAGGCCGCATCGGCGGGCTTCAGTTTCACGGCCTCGCCAAATTCGGCGGCGGCGGCGGGGAACTGGCGGCCGTCGCGCAGGGCGCGGGCATAGGCCATGCGCACGTCGAAACTGGCGGGATCGGCGGCGGCGGCTTCCTGGAGCAGCGGCAGCGCTTTGTCGCGATCCCCGTGGAACAGGTACGCCAGCGCCAGGGCAACGCGATTGGCCTGGGTGGGATCGGTGCCGTAGACCTGCTGCAGGCCGGTGATGGCTTCGGCGTATCTCTTGCCTTCGAGCAGCAACTGGGCGGCGTGCTCCTGGACGGCGCTGTCGCCGGGGAACTCGCGGTAGATCGCCAGGGCCTCGGCGGTCTGCTTGTTCTTCTCGTAGAGCTCGGCAAGTTCCAGCAGGGCGTCGCGATAGCCGGCGTCCAGTTCGGCGGCCTGGCGAAAATGCGGCACGGCCTCGGGCAGGCGGTCGAGCCGCACCATCGCATGGGCCAGGCCCAGTTCGGCGGCGGCCGACTTGGGATTCACGCCTAGCGCCAGCTTGTAGTTCTCCTCCGCCCGGGCCGCGTCACCGGTCTGGAGTTGGGATTCCGCCAGGTAAAACCGGGGGCGGAACTCGCCGGGCTTCTGGCGAACGGCGTCCTCCAGCAGTCCCGCGGCCTCGGCGGGCTTCTTCTGGCGCACCAGGAGAATGCCGCCGTTCAGTTCCGCTTCGTAGAGTCCGGGCTGGATGTCGAGAGCCTTGCGATACTCGGCGATCCCGTCGGCATCGCGGTGGAGGAAGCTGTAGGCCAGTGCCAGGTTGAAGTGGAGGGTGTAGTCCCTGGGGTCAGCCTCGATGGCTTTCCGGAAGGCCTGGGCGGCGTCCTCGTAGCGGTGTTCGTCGAGGGCCTTCAACCCTGCGGCCGGGAAGTCGGGTCCCTGGAGAAAGAGAAGCAGCGCCCACGCGGCCAACATGACTAGATTATAGCCATAGGGTGCGCGGCACAAACGTGCCCCGGCACACGTAACTTGCCGGTAAAGGCGCGCAGTCGGAGGATTCGCCGGTCAAGCCGCCCCCCCCCCCGGAGCACCAGAGCCCGACCTCCTACGGGTCGCCGATAACCGGGACCCCGCCGGCGGCTACTTCGGATGCGACAGATCGCCCTGCTTGTCGCTCTTCTCGGACTTGGGGAGTATGTC
>Ga0265323_10001396_pt1 | contig 11900 bp, 16 predicted proteins | sample 41225metaG_FD_193580 | JGI IMG/M metagenome (GOLD analysis project Ga0265323, IMG submission 193580) | Rhizosphere microbial communities from Carex aquatilis grown in University of Washington, Seatle, WA, United States - 4-12-25 metaG | ecosystem: Host-associated > Plants > Roots > Rhizosphere... | reverse complement strand
CAGAACCTTTTGAGGGGTATAACAGACCCAAAGGTAGCACCTGTTATGGTTGATATGGCAGTATATATTTATCACATAGAAGTTGCAGATAAGAATTATTTGAATATGGATAGCGAAGTTTTATTTTCAAGTGCCAAACGCACAGGCATTATAGCGTTATAAGGAGATAGCAATGTTTAAAATGGGCAGAATAGTATCATTGAACGAAACGCAGAACGTTGTAAAGGTTCAAGATATCTATGACAATTCATTGGTTGATATACCGCTGGATAATACGGTTCAATGGCAGATAATGCCTATGATTAATGACGTGGTGCTATATATTAATTTGCAAGATAGGATAATGAAAATAGTCAAAGTATGGAACGTCCAGCCCAATGCCCTTATAAGAGGCGAGAACTTCCCTTTAAGAGAGGGCGAGGCTCAACTTATGGGTATGTTGGGGCAGTATATATTCCTTGACCGTGAAGGCACTATAAAGTTTGTAGACGCAACCTTGCTTAATTTTATGCAACTTGACCAAACTGGGCTGGGTGTTCAGGTTAAAGGTTTGAATTTCACAACCTATGACGGTGTTAATGTTGTAATAGGCGAAGATATAGTTATCAGCAGGGACAAAGAAAACAATTTAACTATTTCACAACAGCAGGCTATGGAAGCCAAAGGCGAAACACCGCCTGATAACCAGAAAGAGTTCTCGCTTACTATTGATAAAAATGGCATTGAAATGGTAAGAAAAGACGTCAAGGTAACGATAGACGTAAATAATAACATAACTGTTAAGGGTGCGGAGATTGTTATAGACGGAAGCAGTAATGTTTCGGTCAAGGGCACGAAGGTTTGCCTTGGTGCATTGGCGTCTGACCCGACGTTGGGCGACGTAGTAACAGGAGGACCTTTCGGGACTTTCCCAGTGTGCTTGGTTACAGGAGCACCGATAATTGGAAGTATAACCGTTAAGGCGAAGGGGTAATTATGGGCGATTTATTAAAATTAGTTGACAGCGGAAGTTATTTTTTACCCACAGCGGAAGGTAAGTTGTCTGCTTCCAGCCAGAAGACCATAGACGCTTTTAACACAAAACATACACTTCAAGGCTTGACACCTGCAGACAAAGCCAATATTAAAACCAACCTTAACCAGATACTTGTATATGCCAGAAAGAATAGGTCGGATATAGAAAAAATGGTGTCCAACTTACAGGTAAGTGAAAATACATTGCAAAAAACTGTTGATGATTTCCAGAACAGTGATATAATGAGTCAGTTGCAGAAGACAAAGATTGACCCTATTATGCTTAATATAGCCAATGACCAATACACGGATTACTTCTCTTTTATGGTGGAATATAGGTATAGGCTGGGTATTGTAGGATATAAAAAGGCATTATTAAAGGCTGAATTGAGAAAGTTGGACGAAAGCATAAAATCATTGCAAAACTATATGGCAACATTGTAAAGAATAGACGTTATAAATTTTTATTTATAGGGAGGCTTTGAATGGAAACCGAAACGAAATTGCCCAGATTGCAGGCGTTAGTGACCCCAGAACAGATAGACAAAATGAAAAGATTTTACGAAAGTGGCGACCTTGGTAAAAAGAGTTTAGCCGACCTCGGTATAGATAAACTTTTAAGGGCATATTTACAGGATTGTAAGTATGAGGGTGAGTGTAAGAGTATGGCTACGGCTCAAACGTGGTTGGAAACGGCTATTAGCGTTGAAAAAGAAAAGGGTTGTGAAAATTGGGCAATGGAAAAGTTGCTTGAAAGATTTAAAGAATATAGAGAGTTAAAAGAGAAGAATAAGACTTTGGAAGACCAAAAGGAAAAAGATAAAATAAAAAGCACATTAAAGGCGAGAAATTTATTAGAGATATAAGGAGCAGGTTATGGCAACAAAAGACTTTAAATTACTGGGGAGCGACGACGGAATATTCTGGGCTACGTTTAATGATATAGTTATAGAAAACGCAGACATAGCCCTTTTACAAGGTGCTGATAAAATTAGGCAGGACATTGTTAAGTTCTTGCTTATACAGATAGGCACTGTGTCTATGTTCCCACATTATGGAACTAACATACCATTTTTAATGAACAATAGGTCAACGGACTATGTGTTTGAGGATTTAAAAAATGAAATCATATATGGTGTAAAATATATACAACAAATTAATCAAAATGAAAGCGTTAATATAAAAACAATTCAAAATATAAATATGAGCACACCGACACCAAGAGAGTTAGATATACAAATAGACTTACTGTTAACCAATGGTGAAGTCTTGCGAATAGACCAAACTGTTAATTTATAGGAGGCAAAGTTATGGCAACAATCCAACAGGTATATAACGAACTTAAAAATAACCTTTTAAGTGTTCGTAAAGATTTGGCGGTCAACCCAGGAAGCGTGATATCGGACGGATTTTTAACTCCGACGTCGTATGTGCTTTACCGCAATAGGGTTCTACTTGATTATGATAAGGCTTTACAAAGCCTGTATACCATACAATTGCTTCTTGCAAATGACCAAGCCTTGGCAGTTATAGCGAGTGTGGAATTAAAGACGGTAGACGAAGTAAAATCGGAAATATCAGATTTTATAGATAAGATTGCTGATAACTATTCGCTTACAAGGTATCAAGCGGTGCAGACGACAGGTTATGTGTTTTTTGGAAGGATAGACCCACCAAGCCAGACAATAACCATACCTGCTGGAACAAAGGTTAAGACCGCAGAAGGAATACAGTTTACTACTGATATACAGAAGATAATGAACGTAGGCGACGCTACCTTATATGACGCAGATAGCAACCTATATGTAATGCAAACTCCTGTTACGGCAGTGGTATCTGGCACGACTGGTAATGTTGTTTCAGGGTCAATCAATCAATTTGTGAGCCAAGTTTCTGGATTAACCTATGTTTTTAATAAGGTTGGATTTACAAGCGGTATGGATATTGAAACGGACGACCAACTTATCGCAAGAATTAAGACCAGACTGGCTGGTAATAATTTTGGAACATTAACAGGTTATAAAAACTTGGTATTGAATAATTTTAGGACAGTAAAAGACGTAGCCGTTATAAGTTCTGGATATGTGGACTCAATAGGCAATTTAGTTCCAGACCCACTTATGTTAAGGAACAATGGTATTGGTGGGGCGGTGGACGTTTGGGTATTAGAAGAAAGCCAGCCAACACAAATTACTGAACCAAGTGTTACTTTTAATACTATGATAGGGGGACTTAATGCTTATATTTTTGCATTTCAACCTGTGGCACAACTTCTTGTTGCACCTAATACGTCAGCACTGGCGATTGATACAACGTCGCTTGCACACAGTTATGCTGAAACAACAGCGGTAGCATTTCAACCGCCTGGCAGTGGTGGACCTTCGGGCTCATTTGACCTTACTTATACTTATTATGAAATCATTGACACGATACAAGCGTTTTTACAAAAGTCAGAAAATTGTATTCTTGGAAACACTATTAACAAAAGTAGTGCCATTGAAGACATAGCATTGGTTAAGAAGGCAATAGAAAAACCTACTGTGATTTCAGCGTCTATAACTATTAAGAGTGGATACGACGCTGATACTGTCATTAACCAAGGTGAAACCAATATAAACAACTATATGAATAATTTGTTATTGGGGAAGCAGTTAGGCGAGTCTGACATAGTGGGTATATTAGAAAACACTTCTGGCGTTGATACAGTTTCTTTACCATTAAATACTTTCAATTACCAGAGCGATTTGGGAGTTGAAGCGGTTGTTACAGGCGGTATATTAAGCCCAAACAGAAATGAATATATTAGAGCGTCTACAATTACTGTTGTAGTATAAGGAGAACGTATGGGATTTTTTGCTTTTGACGGTAAAAACAGCATATTTCAAGATTTGATTGCAGAGTTGCCTAATGGAACGATATATCTTAAAGAGAATAATGTTATACCGTTTGCAATGCAGGTTACATTCTGGGAAACATTTGATATATTAAAATACCCTGTTGGGACAGACGTGGATATTTTTGTTAATAATGTTTGGACTGCAAAAGTAAAAATATCAATGGCAAAATCAATTTATCTTAAAATGCCTACTCCCTATGGTAAGTTCACTGTAAGAACTGAAATTGCTGGCAAGATTTATAATGACCAGCCATTTTACGCATTAAATTTGTTATCTTTCCTTGTGTCGTTGGCAAAAACCTATACCTATGATTACACAGAACTTTTTAATATGTTTGGTAATATTTGGAATAAAACTCTTCAACTTGATTGGTTATATAATAAGGTCGGTTGGTTTTACGATTTTGGAAGACCGTCTGGTTGGAGCATAGACGATTACAAACACATTATTAACGGTCAGCCTAACGGTGTTATCGGTTCACTCCTTAATGTTACAGATATACAAATTAATCATTTGTTTATGAACGCTATGACAGTGTGGTCTATGAAGGAATTGGTTAAATCATTTACAGGTATGTATCCAACAATGCACACTTGGAGGGACGAGAACGGTTGGATTATAGCGGACGATAATATACCATTTAATTTACCATTTAAAAATTACTATCTTGTGGAAGAGTGGACATATCTTGGGTCTAATAATGTAATAGGATTAAATTTAAACGGCTACGAAATGCAGATACAGATAGACGGCACGACGTATGACATAAATTTTACTTTAACAACAGGTGGCACGGATATCGCTAACCAAATTAATGCGGTCGTGGGGTCGCCATTAGCGTCAGTTGTTAGTTCGGGCGGTATGGATTATATTCAATTATATATGACTGGTGTTAATCTGGTGCTTATTAAGAGTGGCACGGCTCTTATTCCGCTTGGGTTTAGTTTATTTGAACAGGACGCTTTTGTGGACACTGACGACGATATCATTACTTTATATGACGAAGTATATCTTTGGAATAAATTAGACCTTATAATTAACAATGGCACAAAACTTATGAACGAAGGAGTTACCAAATCTGTGAGCACACAGGATAAACTTAAACACTTAAATGTGCTGGATACTCCTATGCACCCCTTAACAATAACTGGATTTGTGAAAAATGTGGATTATGACCTGATTGAATACCCTATTGGCACTAACCAGTATTACATTGAGTGGTTGAACCCACCTGTGTTTATGCAGGGAAGTGCGGACGTAACAGGTCAAAACTTACAGTCGCAAACATTAACATTAAGTGTTAATAATGAGTTGATAACTATGACGTTCAATAATACCACAGGTGGGGCGGATATAGTAAGCCAGATTAACGCTCGTTTTACTTTGCCTTATGCCAGTGTAATTACGGTAGGACCACAGCACTTTATAAGATTGAGTGGTTGGGGCGTTAAAATAATAGGCGGAACAGCCCTTGGGTCGCTTGGGTTTACCGCTGGGCAGACGATTGGGTTGCCACAAAAAGGCGATAAATATATAGTTATATATTCTTATTTTATAAAGGAAGACTTAATACCGTTGTGTGAGTTGAACAAGCCAGCATACTTGAAAATTAACTATTACTTTATGGAGTAACCAAAATGCCTATTCCGAAAAAACCAGAAAACTTTTATGTGAACAGAGATAATGTGTCAGCGGTGTTGGTTTGGGATAAGGTGTTTAAGGATATCAACCAGAACTATGTAATGGTTGACGGTTATTATATTTCTTCAACTCCTAATCCAAATGGAACTGATTGGGGTTTAATAGACACAATGGTTAATACAGACCAGTTCATTGATAAGGACGTTTTTTATATTCATTATTCAAGTGATAATTTACTGTATAGAGTGTGTGCTTTTATAGGCTCGGAAATAGGCGAGTGTGCAACGAGTATAGGAATAGTAACGGACGGAGTTATATCAGTTCCTGCCAGTGCGTTATGGGACGTTGCTGGGTGGGACGTGGACTCGTGGGGTTAAAGTGGAACAACTTAATCAGAATATAGGTAAGGCATTCTACCACTTGTTGACCACGTTGGGCGACGAAGTGGTTAAGAGCAATATGTTTGACGAGGCGACTAAAAAGGAATTATTTAAGTTTGTGGTAGATAGTTATGACGAGTTGTCCGAAGCGGATAAAGAAATATATAATACCGCTGGCTTGCAAGGAGTGAAGTCGGGGCTTGATATGTTAAACTACTTGACAAAGATAAAGGAGAAAAGCAATGGGGCTTAAAAAGAATTTTATTCCGAACACAAAGATTTTAAGTGCCGAGATTAACAATAATTTTGATATCATAGAACGTTGGGATATCAAGGACGAAATACCCACTGGTGCTATCAATGGGGTTAATTTGATTTACACAACGGCTAATAATTATGTATCAGGGTCGCTGGTAGTAATGGTAGACGGTATAAGGCAATTAAAAGGCGTTACGAAACATTATATAGAAACAGGAGCAAATTCCCTTTCGTTTAATGCAGGGTATGCACTGCAAGCAGGGCAAGATATCGTGGTTGATTACCGCAGAAATATGTCATAAGGAGGAATAGAAAATGAGAAGATATGATTTTTTCAACAAACGTAGGGTGACTTTACAGGATATGAACGATATGCAAAACTGGATAGGTCAGGATATAAGGAACTATCTCGGTGTTCATTGTGAGAAAGGTATATTAAGACAGTCGGAAATAGGTCTGGGCGACGGTTATGGAAACCCAAGATATTCAAAGGGTGTTACTTTTGATATAACTGTTGCACACAATGCAGGCGGAACGGTTTATAATATCCCACTTCCAACTCCTGGAATAGACGCAATATATTTTATTGATAGAGCAGGACATTTTTTTGGAATATATGATAACGTTAATTACATTGCTTCGCCAACTGTTTTCCAGAATACTGGAAATTTAAACATACCGCTTACAAGTGCTGTTGGTGGCGGTGGCGACGGTGATTATTATGTTTGGGCTTCTTACAAAGACCTTGAAGAACAGTTATATATAAAACAGGATAAGTCGGGTGGAACACATTATCCTAAAAGGTATGAAGGGTATACTATAACAACAATATTTAATAATTCAGCACAACCTCCTTTTGATTGTGTGTTTTGTGGTAAGATAACTAAAGTGGGAACAACCTTAACAGCAGACTATACTGGACAAGTGTTTGCTGGTATTAAACAGGACGATATAAATATATTTGTAGAAGTAAGCCATAGACCTGCTACTTATGCGAATTTAGAGCATAAATCTTTAAGAGAACATATTGACGCAATAGGACACGGTGTGGTATATAATACAACTTTTACTTCGCCTTATAACCCACACGGTATTCACCCAGACGATATGGCAAACATAAATAGCCACCAAGATAATGTTGAACCACACACCATTGTTAATCACCACTTATCTCGTTTATCCGACAGTGGTGGACCTGCGGTTCAACAGGACAATGTAAAATTGACAGATAGTGGCGACGGTTCAGCGTTAAACGCAGAAACAATACCTTATGGTCATACTTCCCTTCACCCTACAATAGCCGAGCAAATGGTTTTTAACACCCCTGTTGGAAGTGTTACTATGTGGGCTGGTAGGGACGCACCTTTGCCTGTTAATTGGGCAATATGTAATGGAACAGCGGTTTTAAAATCAACATATCCTGTGTTGTTTACTGCTATTGGAAATCATTGGGGTATTCCTAAAGACGATACTGGTGCAATATTAGACGCCAACTTATATTTTAAACTTCCAGATTTAAGAGGTATGTTTATAAGAGGAGCATATAGTAATATATCAGGAAGGCAACCTTATGACGGTGGCGACCCAAGTTCGGATAGAAGTTCCAGAAAAGATTTTGACGGTGCTACGCCTTCTGGTTTTGATTATAACCAGCCAGGTTCGTATGAACACTCCTCAACTTCGGTATCAAGCCACACTCACGAAGTTAAAACTAAAAAGCGTGGTTTTACAGGCGACCAAAACGGTAGTGGAGATGGACCAACAGGAAGAGGCACACACGACCATAAAACTTCAAGTGGCACTAATGTTTTTGCCGCAGAGTGTAGAACATTTAATGGAAACGCCAATAATCCTTCTATATATGATTATGACGTTACTATTACTTCTGAAACGTCTTCTACGGTTACTGACGAAACAAGACCAGTAAACGCTTACTTATATTACATTATAAGGGTAGCGTAAAATAAATGAATGAATATAAACGAGGCTCGGCAAAGATTGCTGGATAATACCAGAGCGTTGCAATGGTGGTCACGTAATTTGGGTGTCCCACTTACAAATGGCGAGTTAATGTTATTTGAGAAGATTATTGAAAATATGTTGGACACAATTAAAACATTAGACAAGGAGATTTAATATGGCACAGAGGATAAGAAGGCAAGACCTTGTGGACGGTATAATTGATAGTAGTAAATTACAAAATTATACTGTTACGGTAAGTAAAATTATAACAACAGACGGAGGCGACGGCACAGGTATAAATGCTGAAACTTTGCCGTTCCAACACGGATTTCCAACGCCCACAATAGCGGATAAGATTAACGCTATCATTAGTAGCAACGATTGGTTAATTCAGACTTTTAATGGCGACGGAGTAAGAACGAATTTCAACATAGCAACCCCTGTTGATATAACCCAGAAGTCCTTGGTATTTTTTAATGGTCAAATATTAAAAGACACTTATGATTATAATTTAACGTCAGGCAATTTGGTTTTTACTTGGACACCAGAAAACACTAAACAAATTATACTTTTTGCACAAAAGTTATAATTAGGGGAATGCTATGGCAGATAAGAAGGAATACTCGGCAGAAGAAGTCAAGGTTCTCATAGATATCAATACGTCATTGGTTAATATAACCAATGCCCTTACTACTATGAAGACAACAATGACTGATATAGTTGAAATGGAAAAAAAGCACGGAACTGACCTTCAATTGTTTAATGAACGTATGAAGTTTTTGCAAGGATTATATGGGACATTAAGCACTGTGGTAGACGAAATCAAAATGAAAGTTAATATGTTAACCACCCAACTTGATTATCAAGAGAGGAAAGAACTTCAAACAGCAGTTATTAAACAGCGTGAGAAGAATAAGGAAGTACAAAAACAAGCGTTAAAAGAAGTTGGTAAAGATATTGCACCTAATGGTGTTCAAAAGAAAAAGTTTAAATGGTCTGACGTAGGGCATTTTATATCAAAAAATTTTAAATGGATAGCGATAATAGTTCTTGCAATTGCGACGGTATTGATATTGGTTATTGGTGGTAAGGAAGCCTTTAAGTCTATTACAGACTTTTATAAGTCTATTTTTGGAGGGTAAAATGCAACACGCTGAAATGATAAGTATTAAGTCGGTGTTTGAACAATTGAAGATGAGAATTGCAGAAACAGGTTTTGTGCATAAGGGAATGAAACAATTAAAGAGCAAGACTGCCAGTGCCAAGAAATCAATGTTAAAAAGGAAGTTTAAATAAACTTATAGAGATGAGAGGAGAAAAATTATGAATTTACAAGAAACGTCTGTAATGGATTTAACTAACGCCAAGAGGTATGCAATTTTTTGTTGTGGTGGCGGTGCCGCAGGTGCTTATCAGGCTGGGTGGCTTACTGCGTTATCACAAACAGGTATAGTTCAGGACGCAGACCTTATCGTTGGGACTTCTGTGGGCTCGCTTAACACAGCCTTGTTTGCAGAGTTTGGTGCGGTATTGCCTCCTCCGCCAGACGGACAACCTAAACTGCGTGACCCATTTATGACGGCAGTTGACGTATGGGAGTCTATAAACCAAAACACTGACGTTTATCTTGGCGACCTTGCTTGGTATCGTGTTGTTGGTGGTGCGGTTGTCGGAGCAAAATCAGTTCTTGATAGAACTCCACTTAAAAATAAACTTAAAAATGTATTTGGAACTCAAAAGGTTGGCGACGCTTATTTGACAATTAAAACGCATTTTGCGGTATGTGTGGGCAACCTTAATAGTAAAAAGGCAGAATTTATTAATTCGTGGGACGAACAATATAAAGACGTAAGCATAGTGGAAGCGTTGTGTGCTTCTTCTGGTATACCAGTGGCGTTTGACTCTACGCTCATACCAGAGTTGGTTAAACAACGCAAAAATAAACCTCAATGGTTTGTGGACGGAGGAACGGTCGCTAATAACCCCTTTGCTATATTAAGCGAATACAATTCATTATTCCCTGATAAAAAAATTGAGAAGGTAATAATTATGTATTGTTATCCAGACGAAGTATCGGATTTGGGAACAACACAAGGAACGCCTGACGACAAAAAATATGAGTCGTTTAAAGACGCAGTGATAGGGACACTACCTTTAATGATGAATGGGCAAGAACAAATGTTGGAAGAGTTCATTGAGTTGCTGACACAATATGGTGGACCTGACGTAGTTGCCTGCAGTCCAAATACTATACCGTGCGATACCCTTGATTTTGGTAAGCGTAAACAAGCAATGGATATGGGCTACGCAGACGCAGTTAAAGGAGAAGTATATTCTTACAAAGATAAAGCAGTAATCAATATGTCTGATTTTATGAAACGTTAAGTCTATCTACCACGATGTAGAAAAGATACGGTCGTCGTTAAGGCGACGACTGAAAGCGGTGGGAGTTTCTACGCATACTTCCACCGCTTTTTTATTGTTGACAAGGTTTGGGTTCTGTGTTAAAGTTATACAAATACATCGCAATCCGTTTTGAGGTTGGATATGGACAGTATAAAAAAGTTATACACAGCGAAGAAGCCAGCACACCCAGAAGACGCCCATACGAAGGCTAAAAGGTTCTTTAAGACCAGAGGGCGTAAAAGGGTGCGTAAAATGTTAAAAGAGGAATTGAAGCGTTCAGTAGCCGAGGAATAGGCTCTTAAATGGGTCTATTTAAGCGTAGGAAGGCAGTATTTGGACTTTAATAAGCACGGTGAGGGTTTGACTACCCAGCCAAGAATAACCCCCAAAAATGGGCGGAAAGGATACGAATGGTTAAATTATATGTAGGGGCTGTTTGGACACGTGTTTTTGGTATGGTAGAGTTTGACGTCAAACAATTTACAGACCGCCTGGCTTTTAGACCTACCAATTATTACTTCACACCTTCATATCAAGCAGGAGATTGGGACGGTTGGATACGTTTGTTTTTTGAGAGAAATGGTCAGGTGTTGGCATATACAGGAGTTGTGCCTCGGCTTATAACTATGTTGAAGGCAGATAACACCGAATATGAATTGATAGTGGAATATAATTATAAAAACGTAGAAGTTATGGACACTCAATTAAGCGGTATTACTATGCGTGATTATCAAACAGATATAGTTAATACTTGTAAAAAGAAAAAGCGTGGTGTTATCAAAGCCCCAACTGGGGCTGGTAAGACTGAAATGTTTATCAAACTTATATCTGATATCAATGTTAATTGTTTAGTTATAGTCAACCGCACTACATTATTTAGACAGATAAGAGAAAAGATTACTTCACGCATAGGGTTACGTGACTCCGAGATAAACTGGCTTGGTGATACTAAACAGTATGACCCTCAAAACCGAATTACAATTGCAACCTTTCAAAGCCTATTGACAAAAGACCAGAGTTCTGGTAATATAAGAGAGAAATCAAAATGGGACGAAGTTATGAAAGAAGCCAAAATGGTTATCGTGGACGAAGTTCACCACCTTTCAATGAACGAGTTGGGCAACTTACTTAAGGCGACGAATAAAACATTATTTAGGTTTGGATTTTCGGCTACTCCTTTTCGTGAAGATGGTTATGATATGATGCTGGAAGCGTTGATAGGACCAACAATATACGACCTATCAATCTCCAAACTTATACAAGAAGGGTATTTGGCAAGACCCAAAATATACTTTTTAAAATTACCATACACAATCGCAACCAACGAAACATACGCAACCTC
>Ga0265323_10001395_pt1 | contig 11903 bp, 26 predicted proteins | sample 41225metaG_FD_193580 | JGI IMG/M metagenome (GOLD analysis project Ga0265323, IMG submission 193580) | Rhizosphere microbial communities from Carex aquatilis grown in University of Washington, Seatle, WA, United States - 4-12-25 metaG | ecosystem: Host-associated > Plants > Roots > Rhizosphere... | reverse complement strand
AAGACCAAGCGCCTTGTGTTTGAGTTGATAGGTCCGTTGGGTGCTCATGGCTTTCTCGTGATGATTCCTGAATCGCCGCGAACCCATCCGGCTGGCAGCAAAGCGCCCTCGTGGATCTTCGCGTCGGCCAGGTTCGCGCCGGTCAGGTACGCGCCGGCCAGGTTCGCGTCGGTCAGGTTCGCGCGGGTCAGGTACGCGTCGGCCAGGTACGCGCCGGTCAGGTACGCGCCGGCCAGGTTCGCGCCGGTCAGGTTCGCGCGGGTCAGGTTCGCGCCGGCCAGGTACGCGCCGTTGATCACTCCAACGATCCGACCGTTCAGAACTCCCTTGGCCGTCGCTTTCTTACCGTCGAATATCCAACTTCCGCCCATCAACCATTTCCGCTCATCCGTCACAAACATAGGCCGGATCAATCGCTCCATGTACTCCCGCGCCTTCTCGCGATCAAACCATGCGGGCGTTTCTCGCTCGTCCACGGTGAGCGCCCACTTGCTCAAATCTGACCACAGCTTCGTGTCTTCGGGCGGGGTGAATTCGCCCTTCGCCAGATTCTCCGCGTAGTAACTCACGTCGTTGTCACGCAGGCCGAACACCTCCGCAATCATCGAATGCGCGTCTGTATGGTCGACCAGAGAGTAGAAATCGCCGGTCTTCGCGGCGTAGAAAGAGAACGTCTTGCACATGTCCGATCCTCCTGGGTCTATCCTTGCGCCCGTTGTTTCGGCTTGTCAAGCCTGTTTATTTGTTTCTCTCCCCAGCCCCTGGCAGAGTTGCGCGTACGCGTCCCGCCGAATCGCTCGAATTTTCGCAACAGGCCCGTAGGGTGCCGTCGGGTCCTGTGTAGCCCTTGACGACGATTGCCGCCAGCGCATCGGCGTACCGCTCGACTGAGGCGAAGTCGTTGAGCTGTGGGGAGTTGCGGAAGTAGCGGGTCATGGCGTGACCTCGGGGAACTCGCGCCAGATTATGCCGTCGAGTTTCGGTTCGTGACAAAGACTTCCCGTGATCAAATCGGTTTGTTGCTTGTAGAAAAAAGAGCAGGGCTCTTTCGCGCACTGGTCGCGAATTGAGCGCGCCCAGTCGGTTTGCATAGGGCGTGCGTTGGGACCACTTTCACATCCGGCGATGACCCAGTCGATTCCAGACAGATTGATTGCACCGAGGTCTTCCAGCAGGGGCTCGCATGAGAGAAAATGCACCGTTGCCGGCAAGTGCCGCAGCACGTCCACGCGTGGAAGACTCGCCTTGCAGCCGACCGTGGTGCCCAGCCACACGTTGCTGAACCGCTCGACGATGCTTCCACCAATCTGGATGAACGGCATCATGCGCTCGATGTTCTCGGGCCGCTTGGTCAGCAGAAGCCAGTCGAGCGACGGCGTGACCTCGATGAGTTTCCAGAGCTTCACGCGCAATTCGTCCAGTATGAAATTCCCATCGAACACATCGCACATCGACCCGCAGAAAACACGGGCACGCTTCCCAGCTTTCGCCGCTTTTGCGTTCCACCTGACCGGCTCGCGCCAGTGGACCTCGTCGAACAGGCGGTACTTCGTCCCGTCCCATGGCAGCGATGGAGAGAACCGGGCCGCCACGCCTTCGGCATAGCAGGCGGAGCACTCGGCCGAAATCTTGCGACATCCCCACCAAGGATTGAACGTGTGGTCGCACCATACTATCGAGCTGTTCGCGCTCATCGTCGTTGGTCCTTTCGCTATTCCTTGTCCTGCCAGTTCCCGTAGTTCGGCGCGAGAGTGTCGTCTGTAGACTTGATCTGGTAGTCGTCAATCAGCGACCGTTCGCCGCCGAAGTCCGCTGGCCGCCCGGTCTTGCTTCGGCTCCAGTCGTGTCGAAACTCCATCGTCTTCGCGTGCCACATGACCGGGGCCTTCCCGGTTCGCCCGCCGCGGTTTTTCAGGATGATGATGTCGGCGTCGCAATCGTCGTTCTTGCGCTCCGGGTCCGTCGCAATCTCGCCCCTCCACGGGCACAGGATGATACTGGCGTCCTGTTCGATGGCCCCGGACTCTCGGATGTCCGACATCTGCGGCTCGCGGTTGCTCTTCTCGATTTCTCGGTTGAGTTGCGACATCGCCATCACGGGCACGCCAAGATCTTTCGCCAGCCGCTTGCACGTTTTGGAAATCTGCGCTACCGCCTCCTCGCGATTGCCGCCGCGTCGCTGAGTCTCGACCTCGACGAGTTGCAAGTAGTCGATGGCGATGAGCCCCAGCCCGGCGCCCTTGCCGCGCACGTGGCGAGCGTGCCACCGGCGCGACTCTCCCACGATGCGTCCAAGAGGGAGTGACCGCGGTTCAATCCATAGCGGCACGCCGTAGAGTTCATTCGAGGCATCGGTGAGCTTCCCAAATGCTTCTTTGTCCAGGGGCTTGTAGCCCTCGCCACGCCCTGACCGTAGGTGGCTAGCCGGTATCTGGCTGCGCATCGACAGCACGCGCTCAACCAGTTGCTGTAGGCTCATCTCCAACGAAAAGAACAAACAAGGCACGCCGGCCAGGCCGCAATTTACCGCCACGCAATCAGCGAACGCGGTCTTCCCATGACCGGGCCGGCCAGCCACAACGATGACCTCCTCGGGAGCCATCCCGCCGATCTCAAAGTCGAGCGTTTCGATCCCAGTCAGCACCATGTGCTCCGACACCTGGCCCTTAGCTCGGGACTGCACCACCTCCATGGCTCCGCTCAAGGCGTCGCCGATCTTGACCGGGCCGCCTTCCTGCCCGTCCACCTCAAGCGCCGCCACGCCTTCGCGCGCCTGCCCTAGCACTTCCGCCACGGGCTCGCCGGTGTAGCAGCGGCACGCTACCTCGGTCGCAAGGGCCAACAGCCGGCGCAGTGTCGCCCGCTCTCGCACGATGAGCGCATGGTGCTGGACGTTGTGCCAGGCAGAAACGCTGCTCGCGGTCTTGGCCGACCATGCCCCCCAGCCGCCATCGAACCTTGCCGCCACGCCGCGGGCCTTGAGTTCCCCGCCCAGGCTCACAACATCCACCGGCACGGCCCGCCCAGAAAGCGCCACCGCGGCCGCCCATACCTCACGGTGCTCAGGCGCGAAGAAGTCATCAGCCCGCAGGTCCGACACGAGCGCCAGGGCCTTCTCAGCGCCCAGCAGGACGCAGCCGAGCACGCTGGCCTCTGCATCCAGATCGTGCGGGGGAATACGGGCCTGGTCCGTCATAGCGATGGCCATGCTCCGCGCTTGGGTTGGCCGGGACGTTGGGCCACCGGCGCTCCTATCCCGTTGTAAGCCTTGCAGAACCGCGCGACCGTCCACGGTGTCATAGCGTCGTCAGCCACGAACAGCGCGATCCGCTTTGCAACTTCATGGGCAGCAGACTCGCCACCAATCGCGCGCAGCAGCTCCCCGGCGTCCCGGTCGGCAAATGGGCCAGGAGAGTACATGCCGCGGGTCGGGCGCTTCGCCTCCATCGCCACCTTGAGGCAGTGGATCAGGTTGTGCGCTGTGTCGGGAACTACTGAACCACGGGGACGGTCCCGCTCCTCTTCCCGTTCCTGGTCCCGATCCCGGTCCCGGTCCGGCGCGAGTGGTTCGGGAATGATTCGCGACTCATTCGCGAATAGTTCTTTTTCTATGAATTCAAGTAGTTCAATGGACGGAGCGAACCATTCGCCATGTTGGCGCAAATGGCTAAACTTCCGATGGCACTCTGTTTCGACATTTTTCTCAACTATCCGAAGGAGCTTCAGTTTTGCAGGTGCAGAAGTCTGAAGCTTCTGAATTCTGGCAGCAACATCAATCGTCTTCCCAATCTTGACCGGGCCGTCATCCCCTAGGCGAACGAAATAGGTAATCCAACTTCGTGCCTCTGTCTTTTCTGGGTCGTCGGGTCCTGGCACTTGCGGCTTTCCTGGCTTGTCAATCCTCTGGTGCTTCGCCCATCCCGCGATATGCACGTAGGATTGATTTCTAACCGAATACGAGATGACAAGACCGATTTCTTCAAGGTGAAGCAACGCCTCCACGATGTCACGTGAGGAAGTGTCGGAACACCAGAGGGCCTGCCCGCGCAGGAGTCCAGGATCCGATCTCAAATTTCCGTAGTCGTCAGACAGTAGAATGCAAGAAACAAACAGTCGCCATTCTCTATCAGAAAGGCCAGCCGTCTTCTCATCCGTCAGCAGCTCAGGCTTGATGGTCCTGATTCTCACTTGCCATTTTCCCTATCTCGAATCCCCAAGGGCGCTGCCGCTTCGACCGCGTCGGACGTGGTGCTGGCCATGCTGAAACGGGCGGGAACGGCAGCGCTCTTCGAGATTCGATGAATGTTCAACATAGCCAGCGTGAGTACTCTACGCCGACGCCTTCGCCGAAGTCAAGCCAATCTTCTTCGCGCCCGCAGTTGCAACTCTTCCGCTTCCGCGAGGGTATCGGCGATAACCTCTTGCCCGTTGATGGTCAGCTTGAACTTGCCATCCTCGAACAGCACGACGCCCTGCGGATTCGGCGAGTAGTACCGCCTGAAGACGGCGGGGTGGTAGCCATTGACGATGACTCCGTTGCTCTCGCGCTTGAAACTGACGTGTTTGCGTTGAGGTGGGCAGCCCACGATCACGACCGACTCGCCGTGTTTCATGGGGTTTCGCCCATACCCCAGCTCAAAGCTGTTGCGATACCAGTGCTGTCCGACGGCAATCATGTCTCCGCTCCAATCTTCTTGGCGCATTCGGGATGGATCTCGACCCCGCGCCGTTCACCCGGCCCATCGGTCGCCCTGCACCCCATCTCGGCAGCGCATCTCCAGCACGCGCCGGCCGCGGCTGCCTTGCGCTGGGCGGCCTTGTGTACCTTCCACCATGCCAGCGATTCAAGAGACGTGTTCATGTTGTCCTTTCGTGCGGCGGGGCGAAGTCGAAGACTTCTTGGCTCAAACGCTTGGCGGATAGCTCGCACCAGCGCTCGTCGATCTCCACCCCGATGGCTCGTTCCGCCGTGCTCATAATACGGTTTCATGGATTGAACAGCTCCCCTTGTGCTCGTTGCCGATGCATCGCCTCGACGGCCTGTCGTCGGGCGAGCTGGTCAGCCTCGGCGCGAGTGGCACATGTTGGCGTCTCGTGGTTGAACCCGGTGCCCTCGCCATACTCCAGAATCGCTGCGCGCTCGTCGAGGGATTCCCGGCACGGCTCGCAACGGCCGTTCTGCATACGGGGGCATGGGTCTGGGACTTCGGCGGCGAGCGTCGAGCACATCATAATGGATTGCAGCCCTCGCACGAGGACATCGCTCCGCTACAATCGCGTCCGCACGACTGGCAGGTCATCAGCCGCTTTCGTTCCGCGCGCTTGGCCTTGCGAACGGCGCGGTCAATCTCCTCGACAACAAGCGGAAAATTGTCGATGAGAATTGTACCAGTCAGGCGACCCCAGAGCTTTGCGCGTTCCTTGGTGTTCATGGCTTCGGCTCCAGTATTTTCCGGCACGTCAGCTCGGGTCCGAAGTTTGTCTTGCGGTACGGTAGGGAATCTCTCCAGCATGGCGGCAGTCTCATGAGCGACGTCACCCACTCCATGCGGTCCACGTCGGCGTGTGCCCATTCCCCCTCAGCAAATCCCTTGGCCATATCGGCGGTGTCCTTGCCCAGCGTAGCGGCATCGACAACGATTTCAAGAGACAGCTTGACCAGGACAAGGCTCATGACTTCGCCCCGCGTACCGCCTTGACGGCCGCCCGCAAGCCATGCTCTGCCGCATGTTGGCCGGGCGTGCGCATTGCCTTGACTAGCATGCCTAGCCCAGCTTGATGGAGCATCCCGAGTGCGATGTCTTCGGACGACGCGGGCTTGAGACGTGCCGCCGCGAATTTTGCCAGGCCCTCGAAGGACGCTGCTTGCTCAATCAAGGCCACGCGCTCATCGTGCGGGGTAAACGGGACGCCAGCCAGTTGTCTCAAGCGCTCAGCGCCGCCGGGTGCGTTTGCGATCATGTGGGCGAGGGTCATGGACGCACCGCCGTCAGGCAGGGCACGCCGTTCTTCCCGTGCGTAGTGCTGAGTGTGCTGCGCTGGCAGCCGCTGATATAGGCGGAGTACTCCAGCTCGGCGCGCTCCAGTCGTGCCAGCACCGCCGTCGGGCTCGTGGCAGCCATGACCTTGTCGATTCTGGCCGTCTCGCTGGCGCGGATGATGTCGAGAATGGTCTGGTCAAACATGGGACACCTCCTCGCATGTGCTCGCTGGCAGATAGTAGATCCACACAGTGCCGAGTGAATCGACCAGCAGCCCCAGCGCCCGAAGCTTTGCGCCATGGGTACTGCGCGGGTCGATTGTACTCTGGAAAGCGTAGGGCGACTCAGAGCCGTGCATACCGCGGCCAGAATAACCAGTGTATACGCTATAGTCTCCGTCACAGATGCGGCGGGCCTTGCGGCCGATGGCCTCTATTTGCTTGCTCGTCATGGTGGTCTCCGTGGTGGTTGGTTGTCGGTCTCGTGCCTGGCGAGCGTCTCAGTGGTGGGGCGCTCGCCGCGCACGGGCGCGGGATGGGGCTAGGCGTCCATACCAATCTTGGCAATCTCCAGGGCGTCCGGGCCGCTGATGCTCGCGGGATATGCAACGCGCGCCATGTTGTCGCCAAGTGCCTTGCAAGCTCTGGCGTCTCCAGTCTTGGCCCGCGCTACCAAGACGGTAAACGAGCGTGGGTAAGTGGTCGCGTAGATGTCTGCTATCTCGGTCTGTCGTGTGGTCAACATCGTCTCATCCTCCAATGTGTGCGGTTACTCTCCGACGCCAAAGCGTCCAAGGCGACCCATCGTGGTCTCGCTGCTCTCAATGCGGTTGGTCTCGGCCATGGCCGCATCAACGGCGCTCTGGCTCGCGGCGTCCCACCTGGTCGCCGGTACGCCGTACTTGTCGATAATGACGTACTCGACGCCGCGGATGGTTCGGCGAAATCCGGTGGGGCCAGTGTAGCGCACGCCATTGATCTCAACCGTCTGGCCGATGCCGCAGTTGACCGGCTGCCATGACGCCGTGATGACCGTGCCGTCGGAGCAAGTGTGGCTTAGCGTCGTGTTGGTCATGTTCATCAACCTTTCTGACTACACATTAGCGCGAGAATCACACAAGCGCAATAGACAATCACACACAACCTAAAGATAAAATGCCACGCGTTAGACTAGCGCGTTATGTCCAGAATCGGCGTCACCACGTACACGCGGCCGGCCAGCTTGCGCGTCTTGATGTTGCCGGTTTTCGCGCGCTGGTAGAGGGTAGATCGCGAAAAGCCAGTGCGTCGCATGGCCTCGGCCAGTGTGATCCAATTGGGCGGCACCTCCAGCTCTCGCAGGTACTGCTCGACGGACGCCTTTGAGAAATACTTCGCTCCGCCGTTCGGTTGGGTGGTAATAGCGCCACTGGCCCCGAGAGCGTACGCGCGCGGCTTGCTCACCCCGAGGAGCGCGGCCGCGGTGTCGGCGTCAACGAAACCCTGCTCGGCCATTCGCGCGTCCTTGTCACGTCTCATCTCTGATTTCTTGTGCTTGCGTTTGTGCTTTTGCATTTGGTAACTGTACCGCCGTCGTTCGGCTATTGCAAGACCGTTGTGGTGGGCGTATCGTGGGTGGCGTGACCGCGCCCACATACGTTGGCAGCGACCAATCGGCCGAGCCCATTGACAATTACATGGCGTTGCGTGGGTTCTCGCGCCTACGTCTCGACCGGCTCGGGATGGGCGCACCTGATAGGCTGTACGGTGGCCACCGGCTCCTGCTGCTGGTCGAGCTGAAGACCGGGGATCGCAAGCGGACGCCGAAGCAACTCAAATGGGCGCAGCTCTGGCGAGGCCCCGAGGTCTACGTTTGGCGCACACCCGAGGACGCACAGAAGGCGTTGCGGGTACTTGGGCTGACCTAGCCCAAGACCACGTTGTCCCACGGATTCCCGCTCACCAGCTCGCCAGCCCCGTGACGGTCGCACCGAACCTTGACCAGCCGGCCAGCGAAACACAGGTGCCCCTGCGCCCACACCGGCAGCGCTTCGTCGCGCACGGCTCGCAGCTCGGCCAGGGACGGCGACACCACTGCGCAACCGCAGACGCCGCAAACGCCTCGCTGTGGTTTTCGCCTTTCCATCGCGGCGAGTTGTCGAATCGAACGACGGTCCCACTCTCGCCAGAAGCTCCCACACCACGTGGGAGCCTTCCCGGTATGCCAGGGCCGCTTTTAAGGGGTTGCCTTGGCGCCGACCGGGAACGGCTTCAACTCATGTTGTCGGCGGGAAAGCCTCCTCGACGGTCTGGCGCTTGTTGACGATGTTCCTCCCCTTGGTGGCGAGGATGGCGATGTCGTCGGCCGTCAGTTCTTCGGCTGTCGAGCGGCCTACCAGCGCGAGCGCGCGGTCCTCGGTGACGTTCAGCTTCGCCAGCTTGGCCAGGATGTCGGACGGATCAACGGTAGGCATGGTTCCCGCCGCCCACTTGGCCAGCGTCTCGCCGGTGTCCTCGTCGAGTGGCCTGCGCTGCTTGAACGTCTCGCGAAACTGTTCAGGAAGCTTCACCATCATCTTCTCGCCAATCTCGCCGGGGTTCCACTCGGGCACACCGCCGGACCCTGGGTAGAGCAGGCAGTTGACCGTCATCTCGTAGACGAACTCCTCGCCGGCAATCGGCATCCAGCCCATGGGCTCGGGCTTCTCGCCCTTCTTGATGCGGAGCTTTTCCTTGGCGCGGAAACAAAACACGCCGTTGACCCCGAGCTGCAACACCGAATTGATGAGCCGCCGACGTTCCGCCTTGGGCTCCGCCCATGCAGACATCTGGGCGGCGTCGCGCGACGTGTGCCACAGGGCCGACAGGCGGGTCGTCTCCTGTTCATGCTTTTCCAACACGCCGCCGGGGCCTTCATGCTCGTGGCTCATGCTGTCCACAACGATGACCTTGGCGCCTTTCCTCTGACAGTGCTCGATTGCCGCCAGATAGTCCAGTGGCCCGAAGGGCGCCTTGAATTCCATGTGCCGAAACTTGAACCTATCGGCGTAGTGGAGCGCGCGCCTCGCCTCGGTATCAATGTAGAAAATCTCCCCGCCAGTCACGCGCTGAATGCCCGTGGCCAGTCGAAGCGCACTGTACGTCTTTCCGGACCCCGATGCTCCGGTCAGCCCGAGGAGGAGCGGAACGCTCGTCCTCACCGCTGGTTTGTCTTCAAACGTCCTTGTCTTCGTTTCCATGATTCTCCTTTGTCGGTTAGAACGGCGGCGGTCCGCCGGCCGCGATTGCGGCTCCCATCTCCTCACTCATCGCCCACGCCGGGGCAGCTACGATCTTCTGTGGCGAGTACACGGGAAAGTCCCCCGTGGTCAGGCACTGTTCCCACAATGACTTGGCCCGTTTCCACTGTCGTTGTCCCAGGTCGCGGAAGTCTCCCGCCAACTCGGCCATGATAACCCCATAGGGCGGTGCAGTCTCGACAAATAGATCGAAAAACTTCACGCGCCCGGCCGCCTCGGGTATCAGCGTTTCGACGGCTTCGATGTTGGCCACGGCCTGACGGTGGTAGCCGAAAGAGAACATGCTGCGCGACTCGCTCGACAGGTTGGCATTCTCGCAGGTCTTTAGGTCGACGATGGACCAGTCATCGAACAGGGAATCGAGCCGTGCGCGGCACGGGCAGCCGTCGCTCTTCCAGATGGCCGTGACCTCCGTGCGGGCCTTGGAGAAGTCCACCGGCAACACCTCGCGGATGGACCCCACCGTCAGCAGTAGCGCCTCGTACTTGTGGCGCAGGATGGGCACCTTGCCGGCCTGGTAAGCCGCGTCCCGCGCTTCCTGCGCGGCCTTCGTGCGGTAGTTGTCGGCGTCGATTTCTACGATGTCGGCGCCTCCCCCTAACAGCAGGCCGTGGATGATGCTGCCCACGTTCATCTCGTCGCTGGGCTTGTCCGGGAACGCGCCACCAAAACGCGGATGGCTGAGTTTCGCGTGTGCGGGCGAGCGAGCCAACAGAATGCCCGCCAGGTGACTGGACAGCGAGGGGCGCTCGCTCGGGTCGGCGTGGTAGACGTCGTGACTGATGTTCTCGTGCAAGCCGATGGGCAGCATGGTGGTCATCCTTCCTTGGGTTCAGTCGACAGTTCAACAAGTAAATACGTAGTGCTTGTGGGTCACGGGGCACTCCGCGCACGCCACCGGATTGTCGGCACCCTTACAGGATACCCTGTCGCCGAGCGTCCACGTGGAATCAATACCAGTCGGCAGATCGTCGTTAATACGCTTTGTCGTCTCTTCGAGCGACAGCGAGGAACATACCTGCACGGCAACAAGGGTTGTTTTGAGAATGCGGAACTCATCGGTTGCCATGGGTGGTCATCCTTCCTTGGGTTCAGTCGTGGGTCTCAGCCCGAGCGTTACGGCCGCTTCCTTGGCCTCCTTGCGCCACGGGTCCTTGTCTTCTTCAAACATGTCGTAGTAGTTACCGACTGGAACGCGCCCGTCGCATGCGAAGCGAAATTGTCGATACGTGGATGCCATGCACTCGCGGAGCTGCTCGGCGTCCTTCTTGGCACGCGCGGCTGCGGCGGCTTGCTTGGCGGTCATAGCGTGGCCTTCCAAAATGTTACGGCCGTCTTCGGCTCCTCTTTCCCGAGAGCTACGAACCACCGAGGTCCGCCACACAATACGGCAGTAGTGCCGTTGCGCTTGACAGATTCGGCGCACGTGTCGGCGCCGCCAAATCTTGGGCAGTCTTCTTTGTAGCGGCGATTGACTACGATCATGTTCGCGCATTCCTGTCCGCCATGTGGGTACTTGATCGGCTTAATCCCGGCCCAGTCGATACTCGCGGCGACTACATCGTGTAGCGCTACGTACTCGGCGTGATCTTTCCACGGAACCTTACTCATGGCATCACCATCCCAATCGCCACGCACGCACCCAACAGCAGCACCGCGTGGACGACAATGCCGGGGAGCGACTCGGTCCACGACGGCGCGGGCGACGTCAGCTCGAGCTGACAGCGTGGACAATGGCAAGGCGATTCACCGATACCGTAGCCGGCCGGCTTGGCGCTGTGGTAGCGAGTGCCACATCTGGCGCACGCGAGGTCAGTTCCCAGCAGTCGCAGATAGCGCATTACCGTCCAGTGCTGGGGCTGCGGCGTGGGGGACTCTGAAGTCACGGCGTCTTCCATTCGTTGGGGCACTGAATCTCTCTTCTGTCCGGCGTTTGAGAGTCGACAACAAGAACTTTACCTATCAGCTCCCGCGCATAGTCCGCAATGGCTTCCTCCTGCGTGTCGCCGTTACCGTATGTCCCGACCAAGCGGCCGCGGTCTTTTGTCTCAGTTAAATTCCCGGTCACTTGACCGACGAAGTGACAATGATAGCGGTGGAGTTTGGACGCTGCGAACCCTGGACGCTCGCACATCTCCAACGAGAGATTGTACTTGACAGAAAAGTCTTCAACCGAAATCAGGGGTAGCGTTTTGTCGATGATTCTCATGTCGCGTCCCCGTCGATGCAGCCGCGCTCGGCCGCGTCCTGGTTGGCCCCGGTGATGACACCCGCGAACCACGTCAGCAGGTCGTCGAATTGCTCGTCCGCAAGATTTCGGGGCGGGTCTTGGCGGGGCGTTTCGCGTTCTCGGTTCACTTGCTCACCTCTACGAGTTTTCCTTGGTCGTCGCACCGATAGAACGCGTCGGGCTTGATCCCGTCCTCGCCAACATACCCAACGGTCAAACGATAGCGGGCGCCGTCGTACCAACGGCACACCACGATACCGACTGATCCGGTTTTGCTCGTGCCCCTGTAGCCGCTGGTGCTCGTGCCCCCGTAGCCGCTGGTGCTCGTGCCCCCGTAGCCGCTGGTGCTCGTGCCCCCTACGATAGATCTCGCGCCAGCCGCATGCTCTCTAACAAAAGTCGTCGCTGTTTCGCG
>Ga0265323_10001394_pt1 | contig 11918 bp, 33 predicted proteins | sample 41225metaG_FD_193580 | JGI IMG/M metagenome (GOLD analysis project Ga0265323, IMG submission 193580) | Rhizosphere microbial communities from Carex aquatilis grown in University of Washington, Seatle, WA, United States - 4-12-25 metaG | ecosystem: Host-associated > Plants > Roots > Rhizosphere... | reverse complement strand
TTACACAGGGGAATGTATTAGCTACTGTTGTTGTAGGTCATTCTGTTCTAGCTTATAAAGATGAGAGTGGAGTTGTGAAAGTTATCCTCCTTATCAAGAATGATTGTGAGGTATATTAAGTGAGGCTTGAGGTCTATTCGGACGGTAGTGGCATGACTAAAGCTACTCCAGCTGGTTATGGTTTCGTAGTGTGCAGAGATGGGGTTAAAGTGTATGAGGGATCAGGACATATTGAGTTTGGTACAAACAATGATGCAGAACTGCAAGGGGCAATTGAAGGACTTGACTCTTTAAATAATTATTTTATTTCTAATGATATTGGCCTTCTAGAAGAGGTCACTTTGGTATCTGATTCTCAGATCATTCTTAATTGGGCTAGTGGCAGAAATGCATTTAGACAAGAAGAGAAAATGGATAAGTACATTAAACTAAGACTATTGATGGGCAAATTTAATGCTAAGACGAGATGGGTAAAGGGACATAATGGAGATGTTAACCAGGAACGATGTGACAAATTGGCTAATGCAGCTAGGAAGAACGAGGTATTATCGTGAAACGAGTCTTGAATTCAGGTAGTATTAGTCTACCATATATAACAGGATCTGAAAAGGATCAGTTAGCTATTTTAATTGAAGGATATCCTGAACTAAAGCAACAGGAAATAGTAGACTTATTAGCTACAGAGCATAATTGGTTATTAAGTAGTCCATTGTTCACCTTTGAGATCAAAGCTCCTTTGTTTGTATTCAACGTCTTCCAGGATGCTAATCTAGGGGCTTTGCAGCGGGTAGAAGGCACCAATAAAGAGGTTATCTATGTGCCCAGCCAGTTTTATACATATGATGGTTTAAAGTACAATATTATGGACGCTAAGGCATGTAACGACTATAATACTAAACTTAATAACTTCTACCATTGGTCATTACAATTTTATAATAAGTTGCTTGAAAGCGGTTTATGTGAAAGTCAGGCAAAGATGGTGCTGCCCCAGGGGATGTTTACTACATTCTCATGGGAAGTGAATGCAAAGGATTTGATATCATTTATAGAGCAGAATCATAGCCAAAGTCCAGAGCTTAGTGGTTATTGTACCACTTTAGTCCTATATATGGAAGATCATTTGCCCCAGGTTACACGATGGCTTAAGGCTAATAAATGGAAAGATTTGTTGATTTAGATTTTATTTGTAAATGTGGCCATGCTAATTTTGCACACTTAGCACCTCTCCGTGTTAAATTTAGAAACACATGGAATGCTTTTATATGCAGAACACTTATAGCTGCTAAAAATGATTCTACTATGAAACGAGCATATTGTGCTTGTGACAAATTTCAAAGAGACAATTTAAAATATCTCGAAATGCTTTCTAAAGAAAAAGAAGTTGCAGATTTATAATTAATATGATAAAATATAGATGTAGGACGTGTGGGCATATGGGCAGCAAGCATGTGTACATGGATTCAATAATGGATAAATGGCCGCATAAGATGATTTGTGGAGATTGTGATCATATGTTAGAGCATTCGCATGAATTTGTTTTAGACAATTTAATTTATTTAGAAGAGTGTGATGCAGAGACTTTGTAAGTATTGTAGACAAGAAATTAAATATCTATCAGGAAGTTGGTCCTCTATAAATGAATCACCCGAAGGATATTATTACATATGTTCTCGTAATAAAATAGATGAAGGTGAGGGTCATACACTTATGTCTAATTTGGATTATTTAGAATGGATCAATGAAGAAAAGGAATCCAGGAATGCTTAAATTAATTGGTATTGTATGTGCAACAGGGTCTATTCTTTTCGATCTGCTCTCATATTATAAACAAATCAGAAAGACTCTTAAGGCTAAGCATTCAGGGCAGGTGAGTTCTACTTCTTATCTTATGAAGCTTTCTCATTATCTATGTTCTCTCATTGCTCTCTTTGTGTTTGCTAATTGGACAGGTTTCACGATGGAGATAAGTGCTCTGTGTGCTTGCCTTGTCTGTTTCTCAATAATTATTAAGCGGAAGCCAAAAGGTTGGAGGCTCTTCTCCTTTGGAAAATAGTATTCCATGTATATGTGGTCATTATCAGAACATTCATGTCATGCATGAGAATACTAGATGTATTAAAGCCATTAATAAGATAGATGATGGAACATGGCATGTTTATTGTCCTTGCATGAAATTTAAACAAGATAACCTCAGATACCTGGAGCAATGCTGCAATGAGTTGGAATAATATTATATACCCTTGGTTATTGAAACCTGCATGTAAAGTGTGCAAACATAAATATTCTAACCATAGAGAAGATGTTGGATGTGTAGGCCCAACAAATTATGATGAGGATGCAGAATCATTTTGGAAAGGTACATGTAAATCTGATTGTAAGAAGTATTGTGAGACAAATTTAGATTATTTGGAATATAAGTATGAACAAAAATACGGAAAATAGTTTTAAATCCCCAGTAATTGGTACTGAGCCTATCAGCAAGGGTACATTTACCATTGAATATGCTTGGATGATTTGGGATGAATGGGAAACGGCATATGGATGTGTGGAGGAGGACAATTTCTATCAAGGTAAGATTGTTATCACATCCGAGAATGATAATCCATTGTATAAGATAGCCAAAGAGCAGCCGTTACGATTACAGGGATTGATAGCGTCAGTACAATTTGGAACAGAGAAAAGATTCATTAAGATACGTACTATCTCAAGTTATAATATCTATCCAGAGATAAATGGAATTTCAGATATTGATCTTAATCCAGTAACATTCGAGATATTGGATGGGTTAGAGTACCTTGAAAATATAGTAACCTATAAAGAAGATAACCTACTATGAAAAGACCTTGTGAATGTGGTTGTAAGTACGAAGATCATGCACAGATAGTATTATCTAAAAAAGAAAATATTTTATCTCAAGTTTTATATTGTAAAGAGTGTGCAAAAACAGATGGAATTCAATGGTGTTACAATTATAGACCTATTAAAAATTTACCCTGGCTAGAATGGTTGGTTAGATGATTTGTAAATGCAATCATTCAATATTTGAACATGGACTAGTAGGTTGTCTTTCTCCAGCAAAAGATATAGGACATTGGTATTGTGATTGTCAAGAATTTAAAGCAGACAATCTAAAGTATTTAGAAATGAAAGCAGCTGGTGAAATATGATATTACCAATTCGTTTATACATAGACAAAGTACTTCACATGCCTTGTGATGTCATAACAGATTTTACTAATTTGCAAGACTTAGCTGAATCAATGTTATCTACTATGTTTGAAAATAAAGGTATAGGTCTAGCAGCCCCTCAAATTGGATTAGCTAAACAATTGTTCATAGCCAATATAGAAGATAAGTCTCGAATTATAATGGTTGCAAATCCAGTGATTATATGTTATAATAAAGAGAGGACAGAAGAATTAGAAGGGTGCTTATCCGCGCCGAATATTTCTGTTAAAATAAAAAGACCTACTTGGGTTGAATTTGAATATTGTAAATTGAATGGCGAGAAAGATAAAATGAGACTGGAGAATTTTGATGCAAGGATATTTTTCCATGAGTACTCACACCTACAGGGTCAAATGATAACAGATAGTATAGGGAAATTATAATGAAGCCCTTATTTGAAAAAGAACAAAAAGTATTTGATAATAACTTGTTAGTGTGGAAATTAGCTGGAATGAGTGGACTTATTGTAATTATCAAAGGTGACGAGGTATTAGGCTTTGAAGGTAATATGGAAAGAGCTTATGAGAAAGCTTTAGGATTACTTGGTAATCAATCATTCTTTCTCAAGGAAATTAAATGAGAAAAGAATTAGATGAAGCATTAGTAAAAGACTTCCCCCTCACTTTCCAGCGAGATGCTAATGGAAGAGAGCCTTGGTCCATGTTTGGGTTTGAGGTAGGTGATGGCTGGGAACCTTCTATTCGTAAGACAGCAGAGAAACTTGAGCCCTTAGTTAAAGCTGCCATAGAGAAAGATCCTGAAGGTTATGAAGGTGGCTATTACAGAACTACACAGCTTAAAGAAAAATATGGTACAGGTCGTTGGTATGTTTCTGGTACGGATGAAATGTATGCTTTGGTAGAAGCTTGGGAATCTGAGACGGAGAATATCTGTGAGGAATGTGGTCAGCCAGGAAAGCTTCGTGGAAAAATGTGGTACTACACCCGTTGCTATAAGCATACCAAGCCAGAGGATAGGGACAATTTAGAAATAGTTGAAGATGCCTATGAGAAAAAGGAGAAAGAGAATGGGTAAGATAGAAGAAATAGATGCAATGCTGTCCTTTGCAAGGAAGCATATGCCTACAAGACCAAGAAGGACTTTCATAGATATTTTATTGTATCCAGTTAGAGCTTTAAGAGAATGGAATAGACGTAGAGAGATTCGTAAGAATATTTGGAAGAAACCGTAATTACATTAAAACTTAAGGAGAAATAAAATGGCACGACGCGCATTGGCCCCAGAACTAAAGGCAGCAGTATTGGCAGCAGCACAGGTTGAAGGAGCAAAGCTTCCAGAAATCGCTCTGGCGAATGGTATCTCATTGCCGACGATTTACAACTGGCTCAAAGCGGCAAAGGTAGTTGAAGCAGTTCCCGAAGCTCCACTAGCGTAATTGAATAGAGAAGTCCCTTTGCTTATTGTGGAAAGGGTAAAAATATAAAAGGAGATTTAAATGCGTGATGAAACAGTGTACCAAATTGCACAACAGCTAAAAGGTGAGATTAATCAGATCGTTCAGTTTATTCAGAATCTGCAACAGGCAATTCGCCTAGATAGCACTGGCAAGGAAATTCGTCTTCTTGCTATTCAGCAGCTTCTAGTTAAGAAAGGTATTATTACTGAAGCAGAGATGACAGAACAATCAGGCGAAGTGATTAAGCAGATGCAGAAGGAAGCAGAAGAGCAAGCAGCTAAGGCTAAGATTGTCCCAGCAACACCAGAGCAAACTGCTCAGGTAGAAGCAACAAAGACAGAAGCACCAGTGGTAGAAGCTCCAGTAGTTCCACCACAGGCATAAGGAGATAGATATGGAATATATTCCAAGCCCTCATCAAGATAGTAAAGGGGCTTCAGCAGATGTAGGTAAGATGTTACAAGCAGTAGCGTTAGCACAGCAGTTGGGTAAGAGTGTAGAAGAGGTTCTTGCCTTTATGGGCACTCCTTCAACGGTTCCAGTTCCTCCAGTAGTTCCTGCTCAAACAGTAGTTCCACAATCTGCCCCAGAGTTGCCTCCAGCATTGCAAGATGCTAAGGTATTCTTGCCAGAGGATGCAGATGTAGTAATTGAAGAGCCTAAACAAGAAAATAAAGCTAAAGCAACATCAAAGGCTAAAGCAGTCGCAGATGAGACTGGATTCATCGTAACAGAAGAAGTAGATGCTGCACAGGCCACAGAGAAGGAATTGGATGAGCTATTCCCTGAAGAAGAGAACAACTGGGACGGGCATATCCGTGAAGGCTCCAAAGTGCGAATTACCTATTCTGTTCCTGGGTCAAGGATTAAATGGACTGGAAAGATTGGTAAGGTTATTAGGATTATTGGTAACGAGAAGGCAAAAGTATACGAAGTAGAGTTTAAAGGCCAGAAGATTCCAAAGGTCCGTTTGAATAAGAAGACAGGCAAGCTAGAACGTGGCTATATTAATAAGAAGCTTGTGACAACGTTTGACACAGAGGACCTTGAGTTATATAGCTAATGAAATTGAAATATCTTAGTACTTGTAGGAATTGTCCTTGTTTACATTATTTTGGAGGAAGCAAAGAAGATTATCCACCTAATTGTTATTGTATAACGGCAGGATTAGCTTTAGTGAGATGCATAGGCTATGTATCAAAGGATAATCTAGAGTATTTAGAATGGATCAATGATAAAAGGAATTTAAATATATGAGTGATACGTTTGACTTAGATTGGAATGAAAAGAAAGTAAAAAAAGTAATCCGTAAAGAGGTTAAAAGAGTCCTTTCAAAGCTGCTTGCAAATTCATTGTTTGAAGAGAAACAAAATAAAAAGTCTGGTAAATTCTTCTCTGTTGCTGCCACTACTTCTCCTACTGAACCAAGTTTAAATGAGTATATAGATATTTTTGGTATACTCACTAATAGTGCAACGAGGAAATCGGATCTTATTTTTGATGCTTCATTAGAGTTTAATCTTGGTGCTAAGCTGGTCGCTTATACTGTTTCTAATAAGGATTTGTTTACTACCTTTCCTGCTGCAGGTACTTATCAAGGTCCATATAAAGGGTGTAAGCCAGTATTTATAGAAGTGGTGACTCGTATAGAGGATTTCTTTATTTGTAAGGCTGCTACTCAATTGAGATATTTAGAATTGTTAAGTATAGAAGGAGAGAAGAAAAATGAAATTTAATGTAAGAATTACATTTAGAGATACTAATGTTTCTGAAGAATATTCTTTACCTTATAGGGTTGATGGATATTCAACAGGAGATGGAGTATTGCAATTATACACTTATGGACAACTAAGGAAGATTCAAATGTTTGATTTAAAAACTATTAAAGAGATTGAAATTTATGATTGTGAGGTGCAAAGTAATGAAAAGAATTCACAGATATAATTTGTTGTCATTATTTGGTGACATGAAAAGTAAGCCTTATTTTATAGCATTGCAGCTTGCTACCCTTCACTTTTCTAATCCATTGAATAGATCATCCTTATGGGGTAGTGATAGACTTGCCAAAAATGTTTATATGAGCGAAGAGATTGAGAAGATGTTTAAGCATTTGCTAGAAGATGGGTTGATTAAGCGAGTAGAGACAGAAGCTATTAAACAGTCTCGAACGAAAGATACATTTCTTATCTCGTTGCGTGAGTATGATTTGCAGCTTACCGAGAAAGGCAGAGAGTGCCTTGGGGCTGAACAGATTGCCCGTAGTGGTGAGTACAACTTTTATAAAAAATATGATGGGTCATTAGATAGTGCAAAACAGATTAATCCAGGTCTATTCAAATAATGTATAGCAAGATACTCTTAACCGTTGATTCCAAAGTAGTGGTTTGGTGTGCTGGTTGCACTACACGAGATCATAGTAATTTCTATGATAGGGTAGTCCATATTCTTACAAATCTTGAATACTTAGAATGGTGCTATGAAAAACGATTGGCTTTGTAAGTGTGGACATAGTTGGTTAATGCATAAATATGGATTGGCTTTAATGACTGGTGAATGTTGGCCTACGGGTTGTGATGCACCTATTCATACAGGTGAATTTTGCTATAGATTTATACCTGATAATTTACAAACTTTAGAATATTTGGAGCATAAAAGTGGCAAATCCACCTAAATTAAATTGGAATAAGTGGCATATTATTGACATTCCAGATTTACCTAAGACTGGAAATTGCAGATATTGCAAACATACTGAGTGGAATCATAGACCTGATGAAAGGGGCTTTCGTCCTTGCAATGAGGATAGATGGAACGCTAAATGTGCCCCACAACGTTCTAGAGATCTTATAATTCCAAATGATTATAAATTAGATTGTTGTCCTTGCATGGAATATGTTCCTGGAGATAACTTAGCATTTTTAGAATGGAAAGCTAAAAGGGGTTTCTAATGTATGGCAAGAAGCGTTATGGTAGAGTTAATAAGCCAATAGAACAGCCAGTAGATAATAGTATTCCTACCTTTTTTTGTGAACATTGTAAACAAATTAAAACAATTAATATGCCTCATATAGAAATTACAGCCCTTGACAATGGGCAGCTTTTCATGTATACTAAGATGTGTAAGGGTTGTTCTGAACTGTTAGTTAAATGGATGAGAGCATGAAAATTATTTCATTATTGTTTATTAGTTCCTTTGTTCTTGCCCAGCCTAAGAGTATCCATTACAGTGGGCTTGGTGACTATCTCGTTGATCAGGATGGTAATAGAACAACGATCCAAGGAAATCCATGGATGGTATGTCACCAGGGACTTGGGGATATTGAAGGACGATTCCAAAAACAAAAAGGAGCAACAATCTGGTTGGTCAATGCTTCAAGATATATTGAGATTGAGAAGCCAGTATGTGATTTAAAATGAAAAAATGTTTTTATTGTGGTAAACGAGCTACAATCTTTTTAGAACAAATGAACAAGGAAGAGATTGCTATGTGTGAGTTTCATTTTAGAGAAAATGTGAGGATGGAGGAAGATAATTGAACTATAGCTACGAAGCGAGATGTCAGCTTTGCAATGGGCAGACGATTCAAATAGATGAGCATACTTATCGCTGCATTGAGTGCAACTATTTAAATCATAGAAGCTGATGAAATTTAAAAGTAAGTGCAAGTGTGGTTGGCCCTTCTTGCCTGATAATAGGCATGTGACAGATGGGTTAGGTGTAGAAGATTGTAAACCATCTGATAATTTAGAACTATTGGAGTGGAAACTTGAACAAAAAGAGCAAACAGACAGAAGAAATACTAGATAAATCTTGCTTTATTTGTGGACGACCTAATAGATTTCATAGAGTATTTTGGAGTCCTTATAAGAATTGCTATATAAGACAAGTTATAGATGATGAATGGCTTGATGAGCCATTGGTTCCATCAAGCGATCATTATGCTATGGTTGATAATTTAGAGTATCTTGAGTATATGGAAGGTAAAAAGAATGCAAGCAGATAATCGATTTTGTAGGAATTGTCCTCATCATAGGGATGGTCATATTGTGAGATGGCATGTTCATCTTTCTTATCAGCATTTAGTTCAAGATGCTTGCTATGGTGAATCCCTAAGTGGAATTGGAAATTGTCCTTGCCCAGAGTATATTCCTAAAGATAATTTAGAATATTTAGAATGGTGTGTAAGTAAAAGGAGTCAATATGAAACTGCAAAAAGATGATGGAAATGCTTCGCCATTTTCTCCATTTGATGAGTTTGCTTTTGAGAGCTATCAGGCTCTTTTAAAAGATCGTACCATACTGTTTACAAGTGAAGTGAAGGATAACATTATTGAACGAGTAATGCTGCCCCTAACAACCCTTTCGCAGAAGAGCATTAAGCCAATTAAACTTTTAATTAATTCTCCAGGTGGTCAAGTAACAGAAGGTCAGGCTGTGGTAGATGCTATGATTTCTTCTCGTTGTCAGATTATAACAGTAGCATTGGGTCAGGCAATGTCTGCCAGCTTTGACATCTTCTTGGCGGGTGACTATAGAGTTATGTATCCAAACAGCTTGCTCATGATGCATTCTGGAGCATCTAGATTTGATATGCTGACACTTCCTCAGTTGAATAAAGAAGCAGACCTTCATTTGAAATATTTCGAAAGGTGGTCGAGCTGGTATGCTGCACGAACCAAAGTACCTAAGAAAGATTGGATGGATATGCTCTCCACTGGGCTTAACTACTATTTCTTCCCTGAAGAGGCCCTTAAGTTTGGCCTATGTCATGAAGTAATTCAACCCATTAAGAAAAGTACGAAGAATATTACAAAGTTTAAATTTTAATATGATAGTAGATTTTCTAATTGAGGACTTTGCAAATCGTGCGCCATATGATACTCTTCCCAAAGATTATAATATCTGGTATGTTGGTATAGAAAATACGATAGAAGAAGGATTAGATAGATTGCTCACTAATTTAAATAGAAAAGGGCATATTATAATTGGAGAGCTTGAAATAGTTGACTATTCCTGGATAATTTTAAAGAATGAGATAATCTATGTTATTTTGTACCGATCTCTTCCTAAGCTTGAGTATTTAGAATATAAGAGCGAAGAATACGAAAAGAGGAGTTAACATGTATATTTTAATTTTTTGGATATCATTTTATGGGAATCATGTCTCTACCAGTTCAACGGTAACACTTGATAGCAAAGAACAATGTATTGCTGCTTTAGAGTCCTTGCAAAGTACTGCAGATGCTGATATAGTGGTATCTGGAACTTGTGTGAAAAGATAACAATGAAACGGCTTTGCATATGTGGCCATAGAAAGTATAAGCACAATCAATATCCGTTGGATAGACCATTTTGTAAAGGAGCAGGAGAAGATAGGATTTATAATAAAGAGAAATGGGTGAAATGGTGCATGTGCAATAGATATGAACCTATTGGGAATTTGGAATGGCTAGAGCAACAGGTAGATAAGAATGTCTGAAAGACCATGTAAATGTGGACATGTAAATGAGCACGATACTGGATTTGGATTCACTACTTGTAGATTAGCTAAATGCAAATGTGCATGGTACGAGCCAATGACTAATTTAGAGTATTTAGAAAGCTTAGTAGATAAGAATCTTAGTAAATAGAAAAGTATAATAAAAGCGAGTATATATAGAGATCGTATACATTTTTAATTTTGAGGTAAGAAGATAACAATATGAAAGAGGAAGAATTTAAGATTAAGATAGATCGTAAACAAGTAAAGATCAGAAAAGCATTTCCACCTGACTTTGATCCATCTACGAAAGTAGAACGTGTGAAGACAGATTATAAACGATCTGATAATAAAAAATTTATTGAAGAAGCTCTTGAGCAAGCAGAGGAAGATGATCTGGATTTATATGAATAAAGATTTATGTTGGTGTGGCTGTAATAGAAACTTTCATTTAGTGTATGTTCCATATACAGGATATGCGTGTATGAACTGTGATAGATGTAATGACTTTGAATTACCAGATTTAACGAAAGAAATTTAAGGAGATACTACTATGTCATTTTTAGACGATATGCTTAACCCTAAACAAAATAAAGAAGCTAATTTAATTCCGCAGGGAACAGATGCTCAGGATCATTTTGAGCGAAAACTTGCTGCGTCTAATTGGATAGAAGGAGTATCTGCCCTTGATGTAGATACTGTCGAAGCTGAATATCAGGCAAGGCTTGCTGCAGAAGCAAAGCTGCTTGGTAAGACAGCTGCTCAAGAATTTACTACTCCTGAACAGGTTATTGAATCTGATTATGCAAGACAGATTAAAGCCTATTCTGATTCTAATCTCATGGAACTATTGGCCCTTGCTCGTGCACATAAAGATAATGTAACAGCAGAGCAATTTGCCGAGTACAAAGAGAAGACCAAGGCTAATGTTGAATCAGGCCGAGCTAAGTGTGAAGAAGAACTCCTTAAGCTAACGGGTGAGCATACATTGCTAGATTGGAAAGCTGCCTTCAAGAAATTCTCCGAAGAGGCTAAGGTTGAACAGCCTAAAGAGAAAGAGATTTATGCTCCTGAAGTTCCTGAGAAGCATCATGATTTTGATGCTCCTGCAGAAAGTAAGTTTAAAATGCCTACCAAAGAAGAAATGATTCCAGTGGGTAATGGTCGTGAGGAAGATGAACGTAAGGAAGTAACGAAAGAGGCTGTTTCAGTTGTTAAAGAAGCTGCACTTAATAAAAAAGCTACTGCAATTCCTAAAGATTATGAAGTACAACCCTTGAAACCTGGGCAACCAGCAGAAGACAAGGTTACTTGTGGAACTTGTGGTCTTAGTTGGGATGATGCAATTATAACTTCAATGACTCCAGCACCCGCAGCTCGTTGCCCATTTGAGGCATTCCATGATTATTCTATGGAAGCTTCTAAGAAAGTAGCTGATAAAGTAAAAGATTCTCCTGCAGATAAGACAGAACCTATTGCCATGCCAGAAGGAAAGAAATCTGCTGGTGATAAGCCAGTTGAATCAGTTGAGGAATCTACTCTTCTTCCATCTCCTAAAGAAGTTGGGGATAAAGATGAGCAATCTATGGATGGTAATTCTCCTGAGAAAGGTAACAAAGCAAAGCATGAAGAGTCTGTACAGAAAGATGCTTCTGAGAAAGTAGCTGAAGGAACACCAAAATGTAAAACTTGTAAGCATACTTCTGGTACACATAAAGAAGATTCTTGTCATGGTGATGGCTCTCCCTGTGATTGCACAGGTTATAAAGCATTAGATAAAGAAGCTCATTGTGGTTCT
>Ga0265323_10001392_pt1 | contig 11922 bp, 10 predicted proteins | sample 41225metaG_FD_193580 | JGI IMG/M metagenome (GOLD analysis project Ga0265323, IMG submission 193580) | Rhizosphere microbial communities from Carex aquatilis grown in University of Washington, Seatle, WA, United States - 4-12-25 metaG | ecosystem: Host-associated > Plants > Roots > Rhizosphere... | reverse complement strand
GAGTTCGCCGATGCCGTTGTGGATCAACTAAAGAAAGGGAGTCTGGAAATCCCGTACGGTTTCGCTGCGCATTCGAGCCGGGCATCGCGCGAAGAGTTGAATGAGATGTTTAAGAGGATGAATCAGCCGCCGCGGTGATTGATTTGATTGATCGACCCCACCCCAACCCTCTCCTGCTAGGGGAGAGAGAATTTTCCCTCATGATCTTTTATTTCTTCTCTCCAAAAATCTTCAGCCACTCATCAACCTGGCCTTTTGTTAATGCGGTGGAATCTTTTTCTTCCCCCTTGTCCGGCTCATCGAAAAGGAGGTTGGCGAAATATTTCGACGTGTATGTATTGCAGGAACAAACCTTCGCATAATCCAGAATTTCCCTGTCGGAAGAGATGATGACGAGGAGTGTCCGGTTCTTCGACAGCTCGATCATCGATTTGATTTTTGCGTCGGCTGAAAGCGGAGATGAAAAAACGATGTGAAGAGGAGAATGCGACTGCGGGGGATGAGGTTCATGCGGCTTCACACCGTCGAAAACGATTGTGCACCGGAATTTCTTTCGGAATGTTAACCGTGAAACAAGAAAGACAAGGTGTTCGCGTGCCTGGAATCCGTCGTGCGCCAACAGCTTCTTGAGTGAGGGGATGGCGTGGATCACGTTGTAACCGTCGACGATATAATGGGGAAGCATGGATGCCCTCGAAAATTTATGCTTGCTCGATGTCGCTTAAGCGCCCAAGGTCGACGCGGACGACGCCGTTCTCCGTTGGGAGGAACATATCCCTGAATTTCGCTCCAACCACCACTTCATCGTACTTGTATGAAGAACGGCTGTGTACCGATTGCGAGAAGGTTTCGTCAATTCCCGTCAGCAGGATGGCAAACTCGGCATCGGATGCTTCCAGCTCTTTTTGCGTTACACCGAAGAGCGGACTCTTTTCATCGATCGGGTGGACAATAGTCCAGTGAAGCGGAAAGAACATGACTTTGTCTCTTTCGAGCGGCAGGGAATAGAATTTTCTCACCAGCCTGTCGTTGTGTTTTTCCATCCTGCTGAACGTGAGTGTCGCAGCAACTTCGATCAATTGGTTCTTCCGTTCGTTGACGACCCTGAACATGAAACCGGTGATGTCGTGATACGGGGCAACGACCGCCTTTTCGCTGTACTGAATTTTTGCGTTCGGGCGCGAGAACCGGGCGAACAACAGCCCGGTTGCCAATGCGAAGCCGAAAAGCCCCGTCAACGCTTCGAAGGCAACAACGATGTTCGCGCCAAATCCCGAGGGACTTATTTTCCCGTAACCGATCGTCGCAAGTGTCTGCACGCTGAAAAAGAAAGCGTCAAAGAACCGTCCTCCGAGTGATGTGGCGCCCGACCCTTCAATGGACCCGGGGCCGCAAGCCAAATACGCGAGTGCGAAGAAGACATTAACGAGGAAATAAGACAAGACAACCATCGCGTGAAACTTCACCCACGACATCGTGAGCAGTGCATGGTATGGATTAAGCGAGCGAAAGAACGATTGTCCCGTTCGCTCCACGTTGAAGCTTCCGTCCCGGTTCAGGAACCGTGTGCGGGACTGTGCCACGACCTTTGAACCTAAACCAAGGTCTTGAGTGTCTTCCTGTGCTTGGACCCGCGTTGTTCTTTTTCTCTTTGCCAAAGGTGTGCCTTTAAATTGTGGATATTTCACGAAGTTTTATTATTGAGACATCTAAAAAAATATCTCCCGCCAAGCCGCAAAGACGCTAAGATCTTTTATTAGAAGCGTTTGCGGCTGGCAAAGCCATCTTCCAAAGGAATCCCTTTGGGACCTTCGGGATTTGCGCGAGAAGCACTTTTGCGTTTGTTCGGAAATCTCTTATTCTAATTCGTACCTCATCGTCTGCGCACGGTCTCTGTAAAAGCCGATTGAACGCAAGGTTTCCGCTAGCGGACTTTCCGCCGGGCGAATGCCGTCGCAATATTCGACAACCACTTCGCGTTCGTTACGGAACGAAGAACGGAGGTTCGAGACGAATTGCTCCAGCCCTGCGCGGACAATTTCCTGAGACGATTCTGCGACGGTGGTAATCCGCGCGCCGAATCCTTCAATCCACAGGACCGGAGATCCCCGGTCGAAAACAAAATAATTCAGCGGAAGCCGTGCTATGCGGATGTTCGCTCCTGCCTTTACGCTGCCGATTTCAATTCCGAACCCGTACGGGTTTGCCGGGTCGCATGCATTAACAACAGATGGGAGTTCTCCGTTCATTGTTGATTGTTCATTATTGATTGCTCTTACCATGTCTGCCGCAGCCGGTAGCGCGAACTGCATTCCAGACAACCCTTCAACAAAATAGCCGCGCCGGATCTCGCCCCGCAATTCCATTTTTTGAAATTCAAGAGCGAGAAGCGCCCATGGGAGAAGATTGTCTTCTCGCTTGGCGATTTCTCTTGCAACAATGCCGTAGCGGAGCAGCAGCTGTTGTGCCTGGCGGGCTACCTTTTCGTCCAGCGAAGCTTTCTCTCCGAGAACTCTGCGCGTATGGATGAGCGACCAGCGTCCATTCCAACCGGGCGCTGCGCGAAGTGCTTTTCTCACGGAATTCATTGCAAACGATTTTAGAGGATTACGCCTCGGGTTCGTCAGCGTGATTCGTTCGGAAGGAAGGGGGGAGTCTTCGTTTGTCTTAAAGCGCTTTACACTTAACGCTTCATCAACCACGTCGTTTGTGATAAGTCCGCTCCAAAACAATTCCGCGACGGCTTTGTTCAACGCAGCCAGCGAAAAGCGGGTTCCTTCGCGTATATCCGAAAGAAAAGATGCGCCGTTCTGTTTTAGAAAATCGTATAGTTCTTTTGCGGTCGCTGAAACTCCTTCCAGCAACTTTTCCTTTTCCTCGATGAAACAAGCGCCGTCGCCGCTGAAAATCCATTGGGACTTCCCCGGTGCGGAACCAACGCAGACGATTTCCCCTCTTGTTGACAGCGTCCGCAGTATCCCGGGGTCGTAGTTTTTCATCCGATGTCGGAATATTTCGGTTTCCCATAATTCCGAATTGAGTGCGTAGCCCTCCATTATTTCGAGAATGCTCTGTAGGCCGGATTCACCCGACTCCTGTGTTGACGGGTGGCGGTGCTGCCAATGCGACAAGAAATTTGTGAAGCCGCTGATCGAAGCCGGCTTGATTTCTTTTCGGAGGATGTTGATCGACGCGCGGTGGATGCGCTCCAGGGTCGGCCTGTAGCACCATTGCAGCGTTTCGTTTTCAGAGGAAAATGAACCATGGACGACCTGTTCTTCTTCAGGAAGAGAACGAAGAATCGTTTCGCACTCGTCTTTCGCGATTCCAAAACGCCGGGCGATTTGTTCCGCCGTTAACGGTACGTGCGATCGGAGCGTTCGCGTTATCAGAAATCGCAGGCATTCCTCCCGCTTCAAGGGAGAGGTTTGGAATTCTTCAGGAAGCGAAGAGAGCGTTTCTCGGTCTATTTCTGTGATGCCTGTATATAACGGGACATCTTCGGATGCGATAAAAAATATTCTATCATTGATCCGTGCCGGAACGATCGTCCCCTGTTTTACTAATTGGTCTTTGAACCGCGAATCGTGTATTGCTGTACGTTCATCGATCTCCTCCGGAGTCAGCTCGCCGATGCGCACGAGTATCTCGAGCAATTCCTCGGGAGAGCGGGCCTTGCGGGTTTCAGAAGTGAACTGCAGTTGCTCTTCTATGCGGTCTATTGCGTCCGGTTTGACGATCGTTTTGACGGCGTCGAGATTAACAACCTCGGCAAGCAGTTCTCTGTTGAGAGATTGGTACTGGTTCGAGGCACCGGTCTTCGGTTTGTCCCATTCGTACATGTACACAGCAACGAAATCGAACAAAACCGTGGAAGCAAAGGGAGACGGAAATTCTGTTTGCACCGTGTGGACACCGATAATGCCCGACTCTATTTTGTCCATCACTTCTTTAAAGTGTTCAAAGTCTAGCGCATCGTTCAGGCAGTCGCGAATGGTTTCGATGACGATCGGGAAGTCATCCACCTTGCGGACGATCTGAAGCAAATCTCCCGCCCGCAGCCGCTGCAGCCAAAGGGGCGTTCGTTTCCCGATTCTGGTTTTCGGCAGCAGCAGGGCGCGCGCAGCGTTCTGTCGAAACAACGCCCCGAAAAGGGGAGAGAGAACCAATTCTTCCAGTATAAGATCTTGAGCGTGTGCTGCCGTCAGGCCTGTGAAGAGGTCGAGGGGGAGCCGCTCAACATCGGAACAGCGGAAAAGTATCCCGTTGTCGTTGTAGAGCATTTGGATTTCTGTTCCGAGGCGCTCTCTCAGCTGGTGCGAAAGAACAAGTCCGAGAAGTCCGTTCACTCCGCGCCCGAAGCATGAATGGACAACGATTCGCGGGTCGCCGATTTCGTCGCGGAATCCTTCAACAACAATGGAACGATGGGTCGGCAGAAACTTTGTCGCCGTTTTTTGCTGCCGGATGTAATCCATTATGTTCCGCACCGAATGGGCGTCGATGGGGAAATTGGCTTGCAACCATTCGGTACCGGCCGATTCGGCAGATGATAATTTATCCAGAAATCTTCCGACCCGTTCGCCGAGCTCGAATGTGCGGCCGATTCCTTCGCCGCGCCAAAAAGGCATGCGTGCCGGCTGTCCCGGAGCAGGGGCGACGACAATCTTGTTGGCGTCGATCTCGAGCATCTTCCACACATTCGAGCCGAGAATGAAAGTGTCGCCGGCACGGCTTTCGTAAATAAACTCCTCATCCACTTCGCCGATTTTCGTCTTCATATCTTCGAGGTACACGGCATAGTATCCGCGATCCGGTATCGTACCTGCGTTGGTGATTGCGAGATGCGAGGATCCGGGGAGCGCCGACAATAGATTGCGGACTCTGTCCCACGAAATACGCGGACGGAGTTCGCGGAACGCTTCATTGGTGAAACGTCCGGCCAGCATCTGCACGACGCTTGTGAATATTTTCTTCGAAAGCGTTTGATAGCAGAACGACTGGCGGACAAGGTTGAATAATTGTTCCATGTTCCAATCTTCCACGCTGACCATTGAGACAATCTGCTGGGCCAGGACATCAAGACAGTCGCGGGGAACATGTGTCTCTTCAATGGCATGTTCTTCCATTGCAGCGGCGACGACGGTGGATTCGATGAGATCTTCGCGATGCGTTACATAAATACGGCCTTTGCTCGTTGCACTCACTAAATGTCCGGAGCGTCCGACACGCTGCAGGCCGCGCGCGATCCCTTTGGGCGATTGAAGCTGGATGACGAGGTCGATGCTGCCGATGTCGATGCCGAGTTCCAGCGCCGAAGTGGCGACAAGCACCCGAAGCTTTCCTTCCTTCAAATCGGATTCCATTTGTTCACGCGCCGTGCGCGACATGCTGCCGTGGTACGCCTGCACGATTATGTCTGAAGGACGCGCCAGAACTGCCGGCCGCTTCGATGAAAACGGAACTGCATAGTTGTTAAACGTATGTTTCTGTTCACCGAGCAGTTCGTTCAATTGTGCAGCAACACGTTCAGCCAGCCGCCGGTTGTTGACAAAAATGAGCGTTGTGCTGTGCGTGTAGATTGCTTCAATCAATCGCGGAAAGATCATCGTCCAGATGCTGTCGGTCGGCAGGTCTGAAAAATCCTGCGCAACGCAGGTTACCTGCAAATCCATTTTCTTTTTATAGCCGGCGTCAATAATTGCAACATCGCGCGGTGTCAGCTTTCCGTCCCGCCATTCCTGCCCGCCGAGGTATCGAGCAATCGTCTCCAGCGGGCGCTGCGTTGCGGAGAGTCCGATGCGCACAAATGACTGAGCCGCCGCTTTCTCGAGGCGCTCGAGCGAAAGCGACAAATGCACCCCGCGCTTGTTCCCGCTGATGGAATGGATCTCATCGATGATGACGTATCGAACCGAACCAAAGATCGTTCGCGCTTTTTGCGATGACAGCATCAGGTACAGAGATTCCGGCGTTGTGATGAGAATGTCGGGCGGATGCCTGAGCATCGCCGCCCGCTCGGCCTGAGTCGTATCGCCGGTGCGAACGGCGCTGCGGAGTTTGGCGAGGCGAATCGATTGCGCAACGGCTTCGTCGTGAATTCCCTGCAACGGGACATCAAGATTGCGATGGATGTCGTTGTTGAGCGCCTTGAGAGGAGAGATGTAGAGAACGCGGACGCCGTTTTTGGAATCGGTATTGTCAGCCCGTTTTTTATTTGCGGAATCTATATTCTCTTCTACCAGGTGATTGATGCACCAGAGAAACGCCGAAAGAGTTTTTCCGGAGCCGGTGGGCGCAACGATGAGCGTATTTTTCCCTGCTGCGATCGAAGGCCATCCGAGCCGCTGAGGCGGGCTTGGTTCGCCGAATGTTTTTGCGAACCATGAACGCACCACAGGGTGGAACGCCGAAAGGGCATCTGGTTTTTCCATAGAGTAAAAGTAAGTAATGGCGACGGGAAGGGCAAGGACGGATGGTACCGTTACTCCGGGGCGGCGGAGCCTGCTGCCAGCGGCACGCGGACGGTAACGGTCGTTCCGTGGCCAACGTCGCTTTGAATGCTGAGTGAGCCGCCGTGCATCTCGATCAACTGTTTGGCAACTGTGAGGCCGAGGCCGGACCCCTGCTGCTCGTACACTTTCCTGTTGAACTGGACATACGCCCCCATGTTTTCAATTTGCTCAGCGCTCATGCCCCGTCCTTTGTCGATGACCATCATGAGCAACGTGTCGCCTTCGGTTACGGTTCCGAAATAGACCTGCGTACCTTTTGCTGAATACCGGAATGCATTATCACCGATTTCCTCGACGATCTTGGCGAAGTATTGTGCCGAGACCGCAACAGATGCCGGCACGAGATGCACGTCGAGGTCATTGACTCTGTTATTCTCCAGAGCTTTTTCGCGCGCAAGTTCTTCGATTGTGCTCATCGCATCGGTACTGCTGTGCAGGAGGAGCTCTAGTTGACGCTTGTCCATCTGCTGCGACCCGACCTGCGCATAAATTAAATAATTCTCAACAAGGCGGAGGAGGCGTTTTCCATTCCTATAGATGCGCTCAGACATTTTTGCAATTTCCTGCGGCTGCAGGTTCATGTAGTCTTTTCGCATGATGTCGGCAAAGCCGAGGATGCCGTTGAGCGGTGTGCGGAGTTCGTGCGGTATTGCAGTGCTCATCCGTGAGCGAAGTTCCTGCAGTTTCGATTCAGCGCTTTCTGCCATCAGGCGGTGTTTTTTTAATCGCGCGTTGACGGTGGAGATGAGTTCGGCGGAAGAAAACGGTTTCGGGAGGTAATCATCCGCGCCAAGGTCCATCCCTTGTCGCATTCCCTCAAGGCCGGCATTGCTGGTCATAAGGATGAAGGGAATTGTTGCCGTCACAGAGTCGTTCCGAACAGCCTCGAGCATTTGATACCCATTGACGAGCTCCATCCTGATATCACAGATGATAAGGTCGGGCAAGGTCGTTCGTGCGAGCTCAATGCCGTCCGCGCCGTTTCTTGCGCTGACCGCTTCAAATCCGCCGGCGCGCAAAATTGCGACGGTAATTTCCCGCAGAGAGTCTTCGTCGTCGATGACGAGAATTTTTGTCATGGTGAGTTGCTGAACTTAGGGTTTCTCCCGGATACATCAACAGTGCAAATTGAGATAATTCGCAAAGGAAGGAGAGTTGTAGCGCCAACGGGAATCGAACCCGTATTTAAGCCTTGAGAGGGCTCCGTCCTGAACCGTTAGACGATGGCGCCGACGGAAAATTGTGAAACGCAAGTATCTTCGCTAACCCTGATTGCCTCAGTTACAGTGAATACGAATCCTTTTCAATTCATAGATCCGATTTAGGGCTCACCTCATGTATGAAGAGTGAGTACATCCTAATTTACGAAAAGATGCCTCATTCTGCAACAATGTAAAATACAAGGCAGCTGATCATTTTGCCGGAATTATCTCATCGAATGAACGATCCTATTGGTCAGAGCAACAAGATCACTTGATACGAATCGACCGCTTTTTTTGGGCGGTGGGGTCTTTTGAATGAATGTGGAGACCAAGCGATGCTAAACTGGTCCCTTCGACTCCGCCGCGACAGCTCATCCTGAGCAAGCGGAGCGCGTCTGCGCCGGAGGCGCATGAGCCTATGGCTTAGAAGGAGACCGTCGCGTCCCGCCGCTTTTCGGCGGGATCAGGGTGAACGTCAGTTTTTACGACGAGAAGCAAAAGACCCCACTACTTTTTTTTGCTATTGGCACACAACAAGCCTATATTATCATATCGTTACATATCGATGACATCCGGCCTTGATGAACGGCTGATACCCTCATTGTCACCTTCTTGTGAAGTGATGTGAGGGTTTTTTGTTTTTGGGACAATTGCAGCCAACCGTACGAATTGAATTAGAACAGGCAAAAGCATGAGAAACACATACAGGGTCACTTACCGAGGTAGCGACGGAAAAATTAAGGCTGAAGAACTGCCGGCAGACACGCATTTTGATGCTGCCGTCACAGTTCGCCAAACGTACCGGCTCAAATTTTCAGACATTCTCTCGAATGAAATTAAGGACAGGGGGACAGCGCGTAAAAGTAGAAGGACGGAGTTATAGAATGACAGACAATACCCGCATGATTGACGGCATCTATAAAGGAACGCGGATGAAAGATGTTCCGGCTGCGTATCTGCTGCACCTGCCGAAAGAGTCAGTAAGCGTGAGGCTGGCGGAATATGTCGCCAAGAATCACGAAGTTCTGAAATTGGAAGCAAGAAGGGATGGGCGGCTGCAATACATGAAGAGGATGGTGAAGCGATAACGCATCCTTCAGATATTAGTTACGGTAATTGTTTCAACCATCAGTTTTCCTCCTCTTTATAGAATTTTTATACCTTTGTGTCTTCTTTTTATTTTCTCTTCATTGCCTCTGCCAGCCGCTTAGCTTAAATTAAATCCACGCTCGAGAGTCTCAGAAGATGTTACATGCTGCGGGCTATCCGTTGGGCGGCTATACATTGCGTGTCACAATCCCGAGGATTTTCTCATGAGACAAATAACTCTCTTTATCATTCTGCTCTCTTTCTCGTACGGCTGTAATGGATCGCCTACTTCCGAACCCTCAGCTCGCATAAGCGTCAGCGTATCCTACAAAAGCGGATTTCAAGGCGATTCGCTCATTCTTCTCTGCGACGGCGCTGTCTTTGGGCGCGGTCGCGGTTTCAGCGACAGCATTTATGTTTCCTCCGGATATCTTTTCAACGTAAACGAAGGCGTGCATACGTTCGAGATACAAATTCCTCAAATGAATGCTCATGCCGATACAACATTTAAGGCGTTGCCGGCGTATAGGACTGTAATAGAAGCTTCATTTGACAGGAAGAAAAAAGTTATCAATTGCAATGTTGTATATCTTGATTCAAGCAAAGTCGCACTTCCTCTGCAGCCGTACCGATCGATTCAATCCATCATGCCACGGTAATTTTCTAGGGCTTTGTAGCAATACCATGGCAAATGTCAGCCGCTTAGGCGAAGTGTCGCACAAAAGAAATTGCTCGCGTATTACGATCAGTGCTATTTTGCTTTGGGTTGGTTTGTCTTAGGTTGGTCCATTTTGAACTTGAATGGGACCGTCACCCAAACGGCCACGGGTCTTCCTTCCAGCATTGCCGGTTTGAACTTCCATTTCATCGCTGCGTCAAGGGTCGCCTGATTAAGAACCTCTGCGTCAGATTTGAGGAGTACGGACTTCCGTGCAATGCCATGTTCATCAACCCATATTTTTACCCACACCGTTCCTTCAATACCGTCTTTGAGCGCTTGTTCAGGATACTCCGGACTGGGATTCTCTACCGGCTGAGGATTTTTTTCCACCGCGACAAAATCCGGCGGTTCTTGCTCCATTTTTTGCAATGTAAAGAATCCGCCCGCGTTATTCGTATTACCCATGGCGACATTGTTCATTATCTGGGGTTCATACCCGCTCGCTTCCGCTTTTATCTGGTAGATTCCGTCTGAGATGGAATCAATCTTGTACTGTCCATCATCAGAAGTGTACGCGGATAACCTGGTTCCAAGCAGTGTGACTTTGGCCTTCGCGATCGGCTCGCGGGAGGATTTGTCGATCACAGTTCCGATAACCGAACACAAACCTCTATGGTGATCTTCTGGATTTGCGCTTCCTGAGGATGCACTTTCTGAGAATGCAATTCCTTCACCTTTTGATCCGGCATTCTTCAGCGAGAGAGTGTCTTGCGCAAGAGCAGTGCTAACAAAAAAGAATAAGGAAATAATGAGCGTCGTTTTCATACATCCCTCAATTAGGTTTCATTTCTGGCGATCGTGAGCCGACAACAACTACAGGTGGAAAAGAAGTTAGATACACATACTCTGTCCGGATGCTTTTGATGTTCACGGGGGGCTGAATCATTCGTGACGACACTAAAAAGCTTGAAACCAGCATGACAAGCGCGACCGCTGCCGCAATCGGATAGGAAACGACGAAACTTCGTTTCCACAACGATGGTGTCGCCGGGCGTGTTTCTCTCTTCACCGGCAACTCGTTTTCCCGCAGCACTGATTGCAGTTGAAGGTCCGATTTTATGAATGCCCTGCACTGAGGACATTCTCCGAGGTGAAAAAATAAAGCAGACGTTTCAGCGTCGGCCGACTCACCGTCGACGTACGCACTGATAAGTTCCTGATATTCATCGCACTTTTTCATAAGCTCCTTTCTCTAAAATACGGTTTCAATTTTTCAATCAATGCTTTTCGCGCTTTGAACAGTCGAGACTTGACGGATGACACTGTTGTTCCGGTAATATCAGCAATCTCCGCGTATGACAGACGCTCATATTCCCTCAATATGATGGCCTCGCGATACGTTACATGCAATCGCTGAAGCACGATCTCGACGACCTCTTTCCGCTCCTTCGCTAGGATATCATCTTCCGGTGAAGCGCCATCCCACACCATCGAGTCATCTGCCTCGACGCAATAATTCCTTTTGAGGTCCGCCAATGCTTCGTTGCGGGCAACAGTAAACAACCAACTCTGCAGAGATTGGCCGTTACGAATATTCTGCTGCCCCGTTTGCAGCTTTAGAAAAACATCCTGAACGGCATCCTTTGCCCGTTGTTCATTTTTCAATAACCGGACGCAATACCTCAACAGGCGCTGCTGATAGCGGTCATACAATTGAGCAAGTGCTTTTTGGCTGCCACTGCGCAACTGATCCAGCAACTCTGAGTCGGAGTTCGTTTCCAGAAGAAGTCCTCGCTATTGTTTATAAGATGAAAATAGAAGGGTAAAGTTGCTCTGAAAAAGAAGAGTATTTTTCAGTGCATCCTCTCCGTGCCGGCGCAAAACATCTCTTTGCGGCTAACCCAAGTGCCGAGGTTTAGAAGCGGGTTGAAGCGTTCTTTCTGGAAGATGAAGAAGGCGCGGAGAATGCTAAAACCATTGCTGTCCTTCATACCATAACTTCTCGGCGCGTTTGGCGTCTTAGTGGTCAAAAGAGAATACGCTCATTTTGAGAAATAGCATTAGCACGTTGCTGAAAAACATTTTTATGAGCCACTAAGTCATGAAGGCACGAAATAATTTTAAGCGAATCGCTATCTCGACCGTTGATGATGTTGACGACAGTATTTTTTTACTTTAATTTCTTAGTGTCGTTGTGTCTTTGTGGCAAGCTGTAAGGCCTTTTTCATCATCCTGCTAATATAAAATACTCAAGTCTCCAAAAGCCATATGGTCGGCTTCATTGCCGTCGAGTCCGTCGTCGGTTTCAATTCTTAGAACCTTACCTGAGCCTAAATCCAAGTCTACTTCGCGGTACCCATTGCCGTTTAATTCGTTTCCGTACAGGAGTTCACCGTCCACAAAAATTCGATACCTCATTTTGCCGCGATGGACGGCACCCGCTTCCTCCGCCCAG
>Ga0265323_10001391_pt1 | contig 11935 bp, 13 predicted proteins | sample 41225metaG_FD_193580 | JGI IMG/M metagenome (GOLD analysis project Ga0265323, IMG submission 193580) | Rhizosphere microbial communities from Carex aquatilis grown in University of Washington, Seatle, WA, United States - 4-12-25 metaG | ecosystem: Host-associated > Plants > Roots > Rhizosphere... | reverse complement strand
CTCCGGCTGCTCTCCACCCCGCATTGCTGCGACGCAGTTGCCTTCGACTGCACCCCGGTCTCTGCCTCCGGGATGGTAATGACTTTCACATTCTGAGTTCATGGTTTCATGGACGCACTAGGAAGCGAGCTTGCTCGCGATAATCACCTCTGAATCGCGAGCAAGCTCGCTTCCTACAATCTGCATAGAGACAGCTAAGAAACAGCGTCTGATTTGTGGCCGCGAGCGCCAGCCCCTCGACTTCGCTGGGGGCCTTGCTCTTGCTTGCGGTACGCTTGTCGAACCCGTCGAAACGGCGAGTGGATCCGAGATCGAATATCGGCTCGCTGGCGCTCGCCGCTACATCGCAGGCAAGGTTTTCTCCCGTCGAAAGCAAAACCGCGCTCTGCGTTCTAGGCTCTCAACTAGCGCCCTGCTGCCCGGAGCGCGAATCCTGAATGCCTGGGGGCATGCCGGCAGAATCGAATGGAACCTCCGCGGTCACCGTCGTCCCCTTGCCCGGAACGGAATCGACGGAGAAGCGCCCGCCGACCATCTCGACACGCTCTCTCATGCCCACCAAACCGAGATGCCCTCCCTGCTTGGCCGCGAGTATCCGCCCAGCCGCGAACGACTGCCCGTCGTCGCGGACGTCCAGGCATACCGCACCGGGAATCTCCCGGAGGCGCACGACGACGCGGCGGGCATGCGCATGCCGCATGACATTGGTGAGCGCCTCCTGGGCGACGCGATAGAGCACCGTGCGGCGCACGGTGTCCAATGCCTCGATCTTCCCAGACGCGGCCACTTCGATGCGCAGGTCCGTCCGTTGCGCCATTTCCTTCGCCAGGGAGCGAAGCGCCGAAGCGATTCCAAGGTCATCGAGCAATGCCGGGCGCAAACCGCGGGCGAAGCGGTGCACGACATCGATCGATTTCGCGACCAGTCGCTCCGTCCTGGCGACTTGCCTCCGCAACGCCTGGGGCCGGATGGCCGCGGTCTCCGAAAGCGCTGAAAGCTGAACGTTGATGCCGACCAGAATCTGGGCGATCTCGTCGTGCAACTGGCGGCTGATCTGTTTGCGCTCCTCTTCCTGCGCCAGAAGGATCTGGTGCGTCAGGCTTCGCAACTGTGCATGCAACTGCCGCGATTCCGCCAGCAACTCACGCTGAGTCTGTTCGCTCGCCCTCAACGACGCCTCCACCGCCCGTCGCCGCGCGATTTCCCGATCCGCTTCCTGGTTTGCCGCCGCCAACGATTCGACGCGGCGTTGGGCCTCCTCCCCCCGTTTGAGCGCCGCGATGTTCGAAATCGCCAGCCTGCACCAATTTCGTCCTCCATTGGGAAGTGCCTCGGACGAGGCCTGAAGATCAGCCCAGAAGGAGGCTCCGGCCCCGGTCAGGAGCAACGCCTCACACGCCTGCTTTCCCGGACTCGCAAACACGTCTTTCAGAAATCCATCGACGACCGGCCGGCTTGTTGGCGACGCAAAACCGCGCAGGCGCCGCTGGACGATGCTGGACCGGGCCATGCCGAGCATGGCCGCCCCCGTCAGGTTTACCTCCTGGATAATTCCTTGCTGATCGACCGAGAAATAGCCCACTGGGGCGAAATCGTAGAGCTCGGTGTATTTCTCCAGCGCCAACTCAACCTCCACCCGGGCGCGCTGGAGTTCCTCGTTCTGCATCTGCAATTCGACCTGATGGACTTCCAGTTCGTGAACAAGCCGCGCCGTATCCACTTCAATCGTCGCCGCTCCGCGCTCCGACACCTGACGCGCCAACCGCTCCTCGGCGCTGCGGCGCAGGGCGGCGGAGTCTGCGGGCTTTTCGTGTTTCTTCGTCATTTGATGCCCCGGTCGGCGGGGCGGTCCGTTGGCTGTGTCAGGAGATCAGTGGTCAGTTATCAGTCATCAGTGATCAGTTATCAGTGGTCAGTGGAGCGAGATAATCAGCAGCGGACTCATTGACTTCAAAAGCTGGGTCGCCGCAAAAGGATGCGGCCTTTTCAATCATCGTCGCCTGGAAGATGCGCTTCGCCACAGCTCTCGCTTTCTGATGCACGATCAGGTCTCTGAAACTCCGCGCGTGCTGTAGTTGGCTCATTATTGGATCCCCGTGTTGTTGACTCGGTTAACTACTGGTCACTGCTCACTGATTACTGGTCACTGATTGCTGGTCACTGATTACTGCTTACTGGTTGCTGATCACGGTTAACTGATCACGACTCACCTCTTCACAGCTCCGCGCTGCGTTTCAGCCCGCGGCGCCTCGCTGGGTTTCCCCAGCTTCCTGTCTTGTTGTTCGATATGCTCTTCCAGACCGGCCTGCGTGGACCGCAACTGCGCCTCGAGCGTCTTGGCCACCGTGATGTCCGCGAACGTGATGACCACGCCGTCGATGCGGTTGTCCAGCGTCTGGTAGGGCATGATGCGGACCGTGAACCAGCGACCGTCGCGCGATCCAATCTGTTTCTCGGCCGATGTGAGTGTCCGCAGGATCTCCCGCGCATCGTCGGGAAGCTCCGGGTACTTCAACTCCGAGGCAAGGTCGGTGATCGGTCGGCCCACGTCGGCAGGGATGAGCTTGATGATCTTTGCCGCCTGGGAAGTGAACCGCCGCACGTTGAGATCGTTGTCCAGGAAGAGCGTGGCGATATCCGTGCTGTTGAGCAGATTCTTCATGTCGCTGCTGACCCGCTGCAGCTCGTCCACTTTCGATTGCAGCTCCGCGTTAACGGTCTGCAGCTCCTCGTTCATCGACTGCATCTCCTCCTTCGAGGTCGTGAGCTCCTCGTTGGTCGACTGCAGCTCTTCGTTGGTTGACTGCAACTCTTCGTTGGCTGACCGGAGTTCCTCCTGCGAGGTCTGCATCTCCTCGTGGGTTGCACGAGCCTCCCCTCGCACCTGCAGAAGTTCCTGTTCCAGTTCTGCCAGTCGCGCGCCGCGGACCGGAGGTTTCGGGCGCCGCCCCGCCGCCTTGGCGGCAACGGGCGAAGCCACATCGGTGAAGACGATCATCACCAGCCCCTGCAGCGGGCCGGATTCATCGAGTTGCTGGATGGTCAGATCCACGCATTGCCCGCCGTCATCGGTCCCGACCATGAGTCCTTGAACCGCCACGCTTTCGTGCTTCCCAAGCGCTGCCTTGAAGGCGTCAGCCAATTCGAAGCGAAGACCTTCACGGGCCATGGCAAAGATGTTCCAGTTGGCCTTGCCGGCAGCGGGTTCCAGGTATTTGCCCGTCCGACCGCTGATGTAAAAGATGTCCCCCTTGTCGTTGGTGAACACGGCTGGCGGGGAGTAACGCTGCAGGACCAGCTGATCCGCGACGGACTGGAGGCTGACCGGCGCTCTCGGCACCGGATGTGCCGATGTGATCATCGGCGGGCGGGAGCCGAACGACGCCGGAAACTCGACCCGTTCCAGTGGAAGGCTGGACTCAGTCCGGCGGAAAATCCGCGATTTGCCGCTGAGCACTGCAAAAAGATCGGTATGAACGCCGACCGTCTCCGCACTCCCAAGCAACAGCACGCCGCCGGGATTGAGGCTGTAGTAAAACAGCGGAATCAGCTTCTTCTGCACCTCCTGGGTCAGATAAATCAGCAGGTTGCGACAGCTCAGGATGTCCAGCTTGGTGAACGGCGGATCCATGATGAGATTCTGCGGCGCAAACGTCAGCGTCTCGCGAATCTCTTTGCGCACCCGGTAGCCGCGCTCTTCCTTGACAAAAAATCGCTTCAGCCGTTCTTCCGACACATCGGTGGAGATGTTGGCGGGGAAGACGCCCTGGCGGGCCTTGTCGACCGCATCCCGGTCCAAGTCGGTGGCGAAGATCTGAATCGTGAAACTCCCCTTGGGCTTGATTTCCTCAATTGCCTCCTGAAGCACGATGGCCAGGGAATAGGCCTCCTCTCCGGTCGAGCAGCCGGGCACCCAAGCGCGCAAGGTCTGGCCGGGCTGGCGATTCGCCAGCAGCGCCGGAATGGACTGTTTGTGCAACTGTTCCCACACGCCGGGATCGCGGAAGAAGCTCGTCACGCCGATCAGCAGCTCCTTGAAGAGCAGATCGAGTTCCTGGGAATTCTCCTGCAAGTACCGGACGTAATCCACCATTCGGTTGATCTGGTGAATGCCCATCCGACGCTCGATCCGGCGATAGAGCGTGTTCCGCTTGTAGTGGGAAAAATCGTGCCCGGTGTGAGCGCGCAGCAGGACCACGACTTTTTCCAGGGCGCTCTGAGATTTGTCCTCCATCGCTTCGTCCGCCGGAGCCGTGAGCGGCGCGCGCCGCAGGAACGCGACGATCTTCTCGGGCAGCTCCTCCACCGGAGCCACGATGTCCGCAAGGCCGGCCTCGATTGCGCTGCGCGGCATGCTGTCGAATTTGGCCGTCGCCGGATCCTGGACCAATGCCAGCCCGGCCATCTCCTTGATGGCGCGCAGCCCCAGCGTCCCATCGGAGCCCATGCCGGAAAGTACCACGCCGATGCTGCCCTGCTGCTGATCCTGCGCCAGGGAGCGAAGGAATAGATCGATGGGCAGGCGCAGTCCGCGCGGCGCCGCCGGCTCGAACAGGTACAAGAATCCGTGCAGGATGGTCATGTCCCGGTTCGGCGGAATCACATAGACGCAATTCGGCTGGACTTGCATGTGATCCCTGACCTGGGAGATTTTCATCCCGGTGGCCCGCTGGAGCAGCTCGGACATCATGCCCTTGTGCGTCGGGTCCAGGTGCTGCACGATGACAAACGCCATGCCGCTGTCCTCCGGCACATGTCGGAGAAACTGTTCGAGGGCCTCGAGTCCACCCGCTGAGGCGCCGATGCCAACAATGGGAAACGAATCGGTCGCCGGCGTGAACGGCGCTTTCTTTCGGACCGACCCCGCAGACTTTTTCAACCGGCGATTCGATAAAGTTTTCGTTTTCATGACCGCGGTCCCTTCAGCACGGGATTCCGGATAGCCGATCTTTATCGGTCGATTCGGTGGGTGGCGAGGATTTGTTTCTGGAGCTGACCAGTCGAGTCACCGTTCGATCCGACTCGGCTGAGGGCATGGTAGGTCAAGACCCCATGGCGCTGCCGGCGGTCGCAGGGACATGATTGCCCTTCGCGGATCTGGTCGATCTCCGGCCATTTCTCTCCCTTACACCGGTCAACAAAGCTTCTATCCATGCAAGAATCAACTGCTCAAGTCACCAGCACCGACGACACCCAATGCGCGCCGCAACATGACGCGATCGCGCAGTGCGCCCGCGATCTATGGATCCAGTACGGACAACCCGCCGACCGCGACCTGGCGATCTGGCTCGAAGCTGAGCAACAACTGGATTCCGTGTCGCGGGCGTCGCGCAGATGCAGTCCCGACCCTGTGCCCTCGACGGCCGCGCCGCTGGCAAAACCCACGGTCGCATCGTCCCGCAAGAAGATGAGGCGATGAACGCGCTGCTGCTCGATCTACGGCTTCCACTTTCGCAAGTGCTCCGCGGCGCTCGGCACATGACGCCGACTCTGCCCGACGCCGGGCCACAAACGCCGGCTGGCGCGTCGGGCACCTAGCCCGGATGTTTTCCACCTCACTTCGCCCCAGAGCCACAGTCCGTTCGATGCACAAACCTGCCGGCCCAGCGTCAACGACATCCGGGCTAAGCCCGCATATCTTGCGACTTTTGCCGACGCCCCAATCGAAAGTGGAAGAATGATTGTGACGACGTCCGAGACTGTGAAATATGCGGGCTAGGTGTTATCGCTTAAACATGCCTGTCGATTTCAAAGACTACTACGCCACCCTCGGAGTCGCCCGGGATGCGACGGATGACGACATCAAGAAGGCGTTCCGCGGACTCGCCCGTCGCTATCATCCGGACGTGGCAAAGGACAAGAAGACGGCCGAGGAGAAATTCAAGGAGATCAACGAGGCAAACGAGGTCCTCAGCGATCCGGCCAAGCGCACGAAATATGACGAGCTCGGGGCGCATTGGCAGGAGGACGCGCGCGCCGAAGCGTCCCCGGGATGGGACGGACGCGCCGCGCGGGCGGCGGCGGGCGGTAGCCCGCCCGAGTTCCATTTCACCGGGACGGGATTCAGCGATTTCTTCGAGCAGTTCTTCGGAGGGGGCAACCGCTACGGTTTTGAATCCGGAGGCCGCGGCTTCGATCCGGAATCGCGCGCGGAGGAACGGCGGGGCGCGGATGTCGAGGGCGAGATTCTCGTCACGCTCGCGGAGGTGATGCATGGGACCCTGCGCGGAATTTCGCTTCGCACCGTCGATCCGCGCACCGGCCAGACCGAAACCCATTCCTTTCAGGTGCGCATCCCCGCGGGTGCGATGGAGGGACGGAGGATCCGGGTGCCAGGCAAGGGCGGACCCGGCGTTGGCGGCGCGCCGGCAGGCGATCTCTACATGCGCGTGCGCCATGCGGCGCATCCCGATTTTCGAGCCCGGGGCGCGGATCTTTATCACGACGTCGATCTCGCGCCATGGGAGGCGGTGCTGGGGACGACGATCGTCGCCCCCTGCTTCGAAGGTCCGATCAAGGTCCGCATTCCCCCAGGCACAAATCCCGGCGTGCAATTGCGCGTGCGCGGACATGGGCTGCCCACGGGCCCGGGCGAGGAACGCGGCGACCTCTACATTGTTGCCAACATTCAAGTACCCCCGCAACTCACGGAAAAGGAGAAATCGCTCTGGGAGGAGCTCGGCCGGACATCGCGCTTCAATCCGCGCGCCCCGTCGTGACCCGCCGGCCTGTTGCTTCAACGGAATTCAGGAGGACTTCATGAAGAAGACACATCAAAGTCGGTCGACCGCTCTTCAATTGTTCGAACCGCTGGCAGCGGACGTTTACTCCATCGAAACCGTTGTCCACATCACGCAAACGCCGCGTCACCAGATTGCCGTGTATTGCCTGAACGGCATCATCTCGCCCGTCACGGTGCCCGAACGCGAGGGCTGGTGGTTTGACCTCGAAGCGATTCGCGCGCTGCGGCAAATCGAAAGCCTGCGGGTTGACTACGACATGAACCTCGCGGGCCTGCGCATCATCGCGGGGCTGGTTCGCGAAGTTGAGCGATTGCGCGAGGAAGTGCGCGAGCTGCGCCGCTCGTAGCAGCGATCGTCCTCTCTGGGAACGGGCCCAGTGATGCAGGAGGAGCTTTGGAGACGCGACGCCCTCGTCGCGTTGCCATGCGCGGGCGCCGTGATGCAAGGAGGTGTTCTGGAGGCGCGACGAGGGCGTCGCGTCTCCATGGCCTGTCCAGGCGGGCTCAGGATGGTGCCACCGGCCGCTACCACCGCGGGTTAGACCCCATACGGGATTCTCCGGATTCGGGTTATCATCGCCCGAACAAAACAAAGGTCATCTATGTCACTCATCTCCGTCGTCCTAACTCTTATCGTCGTCGGCGTGCTGCTCTGGCTGATCAACGCCTACATCCCGATGCAGGGCACGATCAAGAGCATCCTCAACGCCGTCGTCGTCATCGCGGTCGTCATCTGGCTGCTGTATGCCTTCGGCGTGATCAGCCACTCGGGCGATATCCGGATTCCGCAGGTCAAGTAACGCCGCACGATTTATGTTCCAAAACATCAAATCGCTCTACGGACGAAAACTCGGCGCCTCCGACGGCGACATCGGTCACGTAATGGATTTCTACTTTGACGACAAGACCTGGCTTGTGCGCTACCTTGTCGCAGACACGGGATCCTGGTTGTCAGGACGGCAAGTGCTGCTCCCGCCCCACGCATTCGGTCCTCACGCCTTCGGAAGGGTTCTGGCGGACCCGGATTTGCTGCTCGTGAACCTGACCCGGAAACAGATTGAAAACAGTCCGTCGATCGAGATGCACCGGCCCGTCTCGCGACAATACGAGGAAGAATACTACCGATATTACGGCTGGCCGATTTATTGGGACGCCACCGGACTGATGAGCGGAGTCGCTTTCCCGGTTGTAACGCCGCAGCTGACCCCAGAATACCCGCTCCATCACGGACACAATCAGCAGGACGACATTCATCTGCGCAGCACCAAGTCCGTGGCCGGCTACCATATTCAAACCAGCGACGGGCCGATCGGCTCCGTGAGCAATTTCATGATGGACGGCAGAACCTGGGCGATTCGCGAGCTGGTTGTCGAAACCGGCCACTGGTATGCGGGCAAGAAGATCCTCATTGTTCCCGCGAACATCGACCGGATCAGTTACGATGATTCCACCGTGTTCGTGAATCTCACCAAGGAAGCGATCCAGCAGACCTCAGCCGACGACGTCGCACAGGTCGTCGTTGGTCCGCAATAGCGCCCATTGCCGCTTTCGTCTAACCATCGCTGCAAACCGTCCATTTCCTGCATGTTCTTCCGATGCGGCGCGGCATTTGAAGCCCATCGGGGCGCAGGCTCGCTGCGTCCCTTTTTGGGCAAGATCGCGCCCTCACGTCCCGATGCGGCGGAGCCGCTCTGATTTCATGTTCCCAACGCTTCCGTCTTCGGGCTGAAGCGGCGCTCGTCGATCCGCCCATCCGTACACGATTCTATGAACCCGCCTCCAGAACTCACCGGCGCGCACCTGCGCACCTACCAGACAATCTTCCAGCATCCGGCCTCCCACAATCTGGGCTGGCATGACGTCCACGCTCTGCTTCGGCAGCTCGGCCAGATTGAGAATGAGCCCAACGGCAATCTCAAGGTAATGCGCAATGGACAGGTGTTAATCCTGCCGCCTGCCCGCACAAAAGACGTCGCCGAGACCGAAGAACTCATGGCCCTGCGTCACTTCCTTGAGCGATCGGAAGCAACGCCTGCCGAAACAAACGGGGATGGCGCGCATTGGCTGGTGGTAATCGATCACCACGAAGCCCGCATCTTCCGTTCTCGCATGCTCGGCGCCATCCCGCAGCAGATCCTGCCGCACGAACCGGACGACTACTTCAGGCACGCGCACAACTCGCGGGATTTCTCGCGCGGCAAGGAAAAACCGGATCCGAACAGCTTTTTCGAGCCAGTCGCCAGGGCATTGAATGCCCCCGGCAAGGTCCTCGTCTTCGGCACCGGCACGGGCACGGGTAGCGAGATGGAGCAGTTTGTCGCGTGGTCGAAACTCAATCACCCGGAGCTGGCCGCGCGAATCATCGGGTGCCTCGTCGTCGATGAACACCATCTCACCGATGCACAACTGCTCGCGAAGGCGCGGGATTTTTACGCGCTCCAGCAAGGCTCCCCAATCGCAACGCACTGAAAGTCGCCCCGTGCGCGCGCAGCCGATTCATCCGAACAGCACCGTTTCCGAAAGACCGAACCCTGAAAATACCATGCTCACAAAATTCGCCATCGACTACATTGCGTTCCCGCAACACAGCAGCCGCGTTTTCACGCATCTCACCGACGATCCAATCGAGGTTGAGGATTTCCTCATGCACCTTCTTGCCGCGCGCGTCCGCATCACCTCGATCCGGCACGACGGTGCGGCAATGACGAGCCACCAATTCGACCGGATGATGAAGGTTGCAGCCGAACGGATCGCCTCCGAGTTGTTGCGGGAATCGCTCGCGCTCGACGCCCCAAGCGTCAAGGAACGGTTTGGCTTTGCCGCCTGAGCCGCCCCATCGCGCGGTGCCGCCGCACGGCATCGACAAAAAGACCGGAGCCGCGATGGCTCCGGTCTTTTTGATTTTGTGGATTCAGTCCTCTCGCCGCGTTTTCATTGCACCGGTTTGCCGGTGAATGGCCGCGGCGAAACGACCGGCCAGATGTCAGATCTTCACCGTCATGTTGTTGTCGACGGATTTGACGCCACGGATGCTCTCCGCGAGCTTTCCGACGAGGGCCTTTTCCGCATCGTTGGCGGCAACGCCAGTGATCATCACGACGCCATCAGTGGTTGTGATCTTGGTCTTGAGCGCGCTCGTGGAGCGGTGTGTGAACAAGGCATACTTCACCTGGCTGGTGATCGACGCGTCATCGATCTTCTCGCCGGCCGTCTCGGCGACGACGGGCTGCTCTCTGACAACGATGTCGTTCTTGACCGATTTCACCCAGTCAATGTCCTTTGCGTACTCGCCCGTCAGCTCTTTCTGGGCTTGGGACTTGGCTGTTCCGGTCAGCGTCACGACGCCGTCCTTGACGTCAATCGTGGTGTTGGCGTTGCTCACGTTGGAACGTACGAGCAACTGGGTGTGAAGTTTCAGCGCGATCCAGGCGTCCGAGTGCTCCTTGAGCGCCGGATCGAGGGTGATCTGGTTGTCGACGCGAACGACGCCCGGGAGGTCGCTTACCGTGTCTTCGGCGACGGACTTCAGATCGTTGTCGGCGACAACGCCGGTGAGTGTCACAATGCCGTCGTTGGCTTTGACGGTGACCTTGTCCTGGAGGATCGTGCGGTAGTTGTAGGAGGCTTTCGCCGCGCCCTCGATCTTGCTGTCGATGTCAGACGATGCGAACAATGCGACCGAGGTGGTCGCGATCAACGATGAGATGAGCAGGTAGTGTAATTTCATATTTTCTGGTGGACTGGCCGATGGTTGAGGAGTGGCGCGGTGCGGAGAGAGACGGTTTTCGGCAGCGACAACGGTGTCGTCCTCTGCGTATCAATCATCAGACATCCGAGTCCGTGGTATCCTGAAGCCCAAGGTTACACCCCGGGAGTGCACAAACGTATGGGGTCAAACCCGACTGGCAGCGCCCCGCGCCCCTGGAAATCCCGGAGCTTCGTATCACTGGGCAGCTGATCTGCATGTTTGATGGAGACGCGACGCCCTCGCCGCGTACCTCAATAAAGACGCGCCGCCCTCGTCGCGTCTCCAAAAACAGCCTCAGCCAGTCGGGTAACACCCCATATCGCAGGGGAGCCGCCAGGCGTAGCTTCATCGCTTGCGAACGCACCGTCCGCAGCCCGCCTCTTAATCATGAACAAGATCATTTCAATCGCCCTGCTCGCCGGCGGAATCGCACTGATCATCTACGGAATCAACGCTTCGGACTCCGTTGGCTCGAGTTTCTCGCGCTTCTTCACCGGCTCGCCGACAGACAAGACCATGTGGCTCGTCATCGGCGGCACCGTCGCAACCGCAGCAGGACTCGTCGGAGTGCTGCGCGGATCCAAGTCGAATTAACAACAAACTCCCATGCTCAGCTACACCGTTCTCTTTCTGATCATCGCGATCGTCGCGGGCGCCCTCGGCTTTGGTGTCATCGCCGGCACCGCCGCCATGATCGCCAGAGTGCTCTTCCTGATCTTCCTCGTTCTGTTCGTCTTTTCGCTGGTCCGAGGCTCGAAGCCGACAGTCTGAAGCGACGAACGCACCCGGCCTACAATTCATCCGACACGACCATTCCATCTCCATCTTACATGAAAAACAATCAAGCCGCCGCCCTTACGCCCAAAGAACTCCTCAGCGAACTCCAGACTCTCGTTGCCGAAGCCGAGACGATGATCGGTGACACCGTTTCCGAGCAATCGTCCGAGGCCATCGAATCATTGCGTGCGCGCTTCGCCGCGGCGCAGGAGCGTTTCGAAGACGCTTACGCGGGGGCGCGGAAAAAGGTCATCGCTGGCGCAAAGTGCACCGACGCGACCATCCGCGCGAATCCGTACCAGTCGCTGGCCATCGCAGCGGGCGTCGGCCTCGTCGTCGGGATACTTCTGGGCCGCCGCAGCAAATAGCCAGTTTCTCCCCATGGATGCGACCACACACGGTCCCACGAGTATCCTGGGTTCGCTCCGGTCGCTTGGCGACGGATTGCTGGCCAGCGTTCAGAACCGGCTGGAACTCATCTCGGTCGAGTTGCAGGAGGAGAAATTCCGCCTGATCCGGATCTTCATCTGGATCAGCGCAGCCGTCTTTTCGGGCATGATGGCGATCATGTTCGCGAGCCTCACGCTCGTGTATCTCTTCTGGGAAAGCGCCCGCATCGCCGTGCTCGGAGGTTTGACGGCACTCTATACCGCGACGCTGATCATCAT
>Ga0265323_10001389_pt1 | contig 11948 bp, 7 predicted proteins | sample 41225metaG_FD_193580 | JGI IMG/M metagenome (GOLD analysis project Ga0265323, IMG submission 193580) | Rhizosphere microbial communities from Carex aquatilis grown in University of Washington, Seatle, WA, United States - 4-12-25 metaG | ecosystem: Host-associated > Plants > Roots > Rhizosphere >... | reverse complement strand
GCGCGGCGCGCGTCGGCCTCAGCGCGCAGGGCGGCGACCTTCCCTTCGAGTTCGCCCAGCGTGGCGCCGAGTTGCGCGTGCTGCCAGCCGCTGGAGGCGAGCACGAGGTGGCGCAGGCGGTAGCTGAGCCGTTTGTAGCGCATGGCCTTGGCGGCCTGGCGGCGCAGGCTGTTGATCTGGCGGCCCACCTCACCGATCACATCGGCCACGCGCGTGAGATTTTGATCGGTGAGCGCGAGTTTTTGCAGGGCTTCGCGGCGCTGCGACTTGTACTTGGTGATGCCGGCGGCCTCCTCGAACACGGCGCGGCGCTCCTCCGGCTTGGAGGAGAGAATCTGGTCGATCTGGCCCTGCGCCATGATCGAGTAGGACGTGCGGCCGACACCGGTGTCCATGAACAGCCGGCTAATGTCCTTGAGCCGGCAGGCCTGGCCGTTGAAGTAATACTCGCTCTGGCCGTCGCGATGCACGCGGCGCATGATCTCGATCTCGTGGAATTCGCTGCCGAGCTGTTTTTCGCACTCGGTCAGCAGCAGCGAAACTTCGCAGATCTGCGACGGCTTGCGACCCTCGGTGCCCTCGAAAATGACGTCCTGCATCTTGCCGCCGCGCAGGGCCTTGGCGCTTTGCTCGCCGAGCACCCAACGGATCGCGTCGGCAATGTTGGATTTGCCGCAGCCATTGGGCCCGACAATGGCCGTGACGCCGGGCTCATAGCGGAGCGTGGTGGGATCGGCGAAAGACTTGAAGCCATGAAGCGTGAGCGCCTTGAGATACATGAAACGCGGAAGTTGAGAGAGGGAGTTTTTCCTCGGCAAACGGAAAGTGCTGGCAGTTGTTCACCGGTTATTCGCCGCGGAGGCGACGCAAATCGGGCCGGCCCCGGAACCGGCCGGGAAACCCGGTGGCACCCGCACGGACCAACGATAGTCAGCGCGCGCAGGCTTAGGTTCACGGCCCATCGGGGCCATCGCGCCCGCTGATGGCCCGTTCCGGTCTATTTGTGATCCCAGGGCAGTTGCACGTCGAGGCGCGGGTGTTTCCAGACTTCGAACCGCTCGAACATTTTCCCCGGGTTCAGGATGCCGCGCGGATCGAGGGCGTGTTTGACGGCGCGCATGGCGCGGATCTGCGCGGGGTTGTGTTGGAGATGGAGGAACGGCGTTTTCGCGAGGCCGATGCCGTGTTCGCCGGAGATCGCGCCGCCGAGGGAGACGACCGTCTCCATGAGCTTTTGCACGGCGCGCACCGCCGCGCGGCACTCGGCCGGAATCGCGCGGTGATACATGATGTTCACGTGCAGGTTGCCGTCGCCGAGGTGGCCGAAGGTGGGAATCGCGAGTTTCGATTCGCGGCGCAGTTTTTCGAGAAAACGCGCAAAGCGCTCGTAGTGCTGCGCCGGGATGACAATGTCCTCGTTGAGCTTGGCGTCGCCCAGCTCGAACATCGCGCCCGAGCATTTGCGGCGCACGGCCCAGAGCGCCTCGGCCTCGGCCCGGTTGCGCGCGGCGCGATACGCCACGGCGTGGGCGACCGCCCAGGCCAGGACGGCGCGTTTCTGTTCGCGCACCTCGCTCGCGCAGCCGGCGAGCTCGAGCAGCACGACGGGCTTGCCCGGTTGGCCGGCGAACACGGTCGCGCCCGTGGCGCGCTCGGCGCAGAGCACCGAATAACGGTCGAGAAACTCGCAGATCGCGGGCTGGATGCGCTGGGCGAACAGCGCCCGGACGGCGCGAAAGGCCGCCGCCTCGTCGGCGAAGGCGGCGAGCAACGTCCAGCGCGCGGCGGGGAGGGGGATGAGTTTCAGCGTGGCCGCGGTCACGATCCCGAGCATGCCTTCGCTGCCGATCCACAGATCGCGCAGATTGAAGCCGGCGGAAAACTTCTTCGTGGCCGTGCCCCAGCGCACGGGTTCGCCGGTCGGCAGAAAGCCTTCGAGTGCGAGCACGTAATCGCGCGTGACGCCGTATTTGCCGCCATGCATGCCGCCGGCATTGCAGGCGATATTGCCGCCGATGGTGCAGTAGGCCTTGGACGACGGATCGGGTGGATAGAACCAGCCCGTGGCCTCGGCGGCCGCATGGATGTCGGCGATTTTTGCCCCGGCCTGCACGTGCGCGAGGCCCATCTCGGCGTCGATCCGGATTTTCTTCCAGCGCGTGAGATCGACCACCCAGCCGCCGCGCCGCGGCGCAGCCGACCCCATGAGCGTGGTCCCGCGGCCGCGCACCGTTACCGGCACCCGGCGTTCGTTGGCCAGCCGGAGCACAAGCGCCAGGTCGGCCTCGTGGCGTGGAGTGACGAGCGCTTCAGGGAGAAAGGCAATTTTGCTGCTGTCGAACGACGCGTAATGGAGCGACGGGGCGTCGGTGTGGACAACCCGCGCGCCAAGGCGGCGACGGAGCAGTTGAGTGGCGTTCTGATAGGACTTCATGGATGGGCCTGTGCAGGCGAGCCCGACACATGAACGAAGCGAGCCGTCTCCTGCAAGCCGGCTTCGTGGGCGCACCCCAAGCCACGGGCCACAGGCGTCCCACCCGGGACCTGGCAGGTGACTGCATGCGCCTGGCATACGGAGCCTCGCCAAAATGGCGTGGCTGAGGTGGAGCGCGTTGTCCCCAACGCGCTTGCTCGGCACGGACGGAAGAAAGCGTCTTGAGGACAAGCCGCTCCACCAAATCGATCACCGCTTGTCGCGAAACTCGTAAACCTCCGGGGCATTACCAGCTCCCCAACGGAGCCGCTGACGACCAGTCCGATGCCCCCGGGAGAAGTCACAAAAAAAGGCCGGCGACGGACGCCGGCCTGAGCATAATCCAATAAAGAACTGTGGTCAGTTGGCGATTTTGCGCGTCTTGATCTCGATGAATTCGCGGATGACCTCCATGCGTTTCCGCTGGCGGGTCTCCTCCTCGATGTCTTCGAGCGAACGTTGCGTTTCCTTCGCCGCCATCGCCCGACGCATCTTGGAGAGGGCGATGTTCTGGAGCTGACGCACGCGTTCGCGGGTGACCCGGAAGCGTTTGCCGACCTCCTCGAGAGTGAGTTCGTCGTGGCCTTCGAGCCCGAAGCGCAGCTTGATGATTTCCGCTTCGCGCGGCTCGAGAGAGTCGACCATCGAATTCAGGTCAAAGCTGAGGTTTTTGGCGCGGAGATTCTCGAAAGGACTGACGGCATTGTCGTCGGCCACGATATCGCCAAAGGAGGACGAATCGCTCTCGTCGCCCATCGGCGCATCGAGCGAGGCGGGTCGTACGCTGACAGACTTCAGGTGCGCGACCTTGCTGGTCGGGACGCCAAGTTCGATGGCCAACTCTTCGTCGCTTGGTTCGCGGCCCAGGACCTCGGTGAGGGCCATGGCGGTGCGCCGCATCTTGGAGATCTTGTCGACGAGGTGGACCGGCAGGCGGATCGTTTTGGACTGGTTGGCCAGCGCGCGTTTGATCGACTGCTTGATCCACCACGCGGCATAGGTGGAGAGCTTGCCGCCTTTGCGCGGGTCGAAGCGCTCGACGGCCTTGATGAGACCGATGTTGCCCTCGCTGATCAGGTCGAGCAACGGCAGGCCGAAATCCTTGTAGTCCATCGCGATTTTCACCACGAGGCGCAGGTTGGCCGAGATCATGTGATCGCGGGCGGCCTTGTTGCCGCGCCGGATGCGTTTGGCGAGGGTCACCTCTTCTTCCACGGTGAGGAGGGGAGTCTTGGCGATTTCCTGCATGTAGAGCTGCAGACTGCTGCGTTCCAAGGGCAGGGGCTCATTGGATGACGGTGGCGATTTCTCCAAGAAAGAAGGCGGCGCATCGAGTGGCGCAGGGGCGAGCACGGTGGTGGCACGGCTCGAGTCCAATTCATCCGTTTCGGAGGCTATGTGGTTGAGCATTGTACTCATGGCAATGGCGAGTTGGGAATGGGAATTAGTCGCAAGTGAGAGCGAAGTGTTTCTTGAAGAAGCTTAAACTGTACCGTGTGATTGCGACTGATGATCTAATGAAAAAGTTCCACTTATCTAAGTTTTAGTAGCCCTAATGTAAGACCACACGGTACAAAGGCGAGCCACAACAAGTGGAGCCGTGCGGTATTTATCCAAAAGCGCTAATGCAGGCGTTCGATTAGCCGCGCTGTTGGAAGCACTAAGGCGGAAAGACAGGCGAAAAGAGGAAGATACCGTTCTCCCAAGAAACGGCTAAATACCTAAAGCTATAGCTATAAGCGTATTAACGGCTTCTCTGGCTCGCCCCTAAAACTGCTCCGCCATCGCCACCGCTTTGAAAAGGGCGGAGGCTTTGTTGATGGTCTCTTGGTATTCGGTTGCCGGGACGGAATCGGCTACGATGCCGGCACCAGCCTGAATGTGGATTTTCCCATCCTGCAACAGGGCCGTCCGCAGCATAATGCAGGTATCCATGTTGCCGTCGTAACCAAAGTAGCCGAGCGCGCCGGCGTAGATGCCCCGCTGCGAGGGTTCTTTCTCCGCGATAATTTGCATGGCGCGAATTTTTGGCGCACCCGAGACGGTGCCGGCGGGAAAAGTGGCGCGCATGACGTCGTAAGCCGTCTTGGCGGGCGCAATGTCTCCCTCGACCTGCGACACGATGTGCATGACGTGCGAATACCGTTCGACCACCATGTACTCGGGCACGCGAATCGAACCGTAGCGGCACACCCGGCCGATGTCGTTGCGGGCGAGATCGACGAGCATGAGATGTTCGGCCAGCTCCTTTTCATCGGCGAGGAGTTCCTTCTCGAGGGCCAGATCGTCGGCGACCGTTGCGCCGCGTTTGCGGGTGCCGGCAATGGGGCGGATTTCCACCAAGCCGTCCGTCAGGCGGACATGCACCTCCGGGGAGGCGCCGACGATCGCAAAATCGCCGGCCTCGAGGATGAACATGTAGGGTGAGGGATTCACCGTGCGCAGGGCGCGGTAGAGGTCGAGCGGGGATTTCTTGAACTCGCGGGTGAAGCGTTGCGACGGCACCGCCTGGATGATGTCGCCGGCGCGGATGTACTCCTTGGTTTCCGCGACGGCCTGTTCGAAACTGGCCTGGGTGAAATTGCCGGGCGGCACGTCGATCTTCGCCGGTTCGACGAGCGGCGCGGGGGCCAGTTCGCGCGGGTGCTTCAGGATGGCAAAAAGTTCCTGCAATTCGGCGACCGCGGCGTCGTACGCGGCATGGGCGGTCGAGGCGGAGTCGCGACCGGTGTCGTGGTGGCGGAGGTGAGCGTTGACGCACAGCCGGAGCGTCTGCTTGGCGCGGTCGAAGATCAGCAGCGAGTCCGACAGCATGAAATAGAGCAGGGGCGTGCCCAATTCATCGATCTTCGCCATCGGGACGGTCGGCTCGATGCGCGAGATGTATTCATAGCCTACAAAGCCCACCGCGCCGCCGGTAAAGCGGGGCAAACCGGGCAGCACGACCGGTTGGTAGCCGTGCATCTCGGCCTCGATCAGCGTGAGCGGATCGGCGGGGGTGGGGATCTGCTCCACCGGCCGGCCGGGCTGTCGGATTTCCGTGGTTTGCGGTCCGCAACGGAAGACTTTGCGCGGTCGGCAGCCGATGAAGCTGTAGCGCGAAAGGTGTTCGCCGCCCTCGACCGACTCCAACAGGTAGGACGGGCCGGCCTGCTTGAGCTTGGCGTAGGCGGAGACGGGCGTCTCGAAATCCGCCATCAGATCGGTGTAAACCGGAATGAGGTTGCCCTGGGAGGACAGGCGGAGAAAAGCGTCCCGGCTCGGAAAGATGTTCATCGCGAAAGGTTGCGCTTATGCGCGTCCCACGGCGGGCGGCAAGGCGAATGGTCGGGGCGGTATCCACAGCCGGGGGCATAAACGACGGGCGCACCCGGAGCCCGGCGCCAACCCTCCCGGCCACGGGCTCATTCGACCGTGACAGATTTGGCGAGGTTGCGGGGCTTGTCGACGTCGCAGTGGCGTTCGACGGCGATGTAATAACTCAGGAGTTGTACCGGAATGGTGGCGACGATGGGCAGGACCGCCTCGTGGCAATCGGGGATCTCGATCACCTCGTCGGCCAGCCCGGCGGGGAGCTCGCAGCCGGCCGTGACGATGGCGATGATCTTGCCCTTGCGCGCCTTGATTTCCTGCATCGAGGAGACGATTTTGTTGAAAATCTCCCCCTTGGGCACGAAGAACACGCTCGGGCAGTTCTCGTTGATCAGCGCGATGGGGCCGTGCTTCATCTCCGCGGCGGGATAGCCTTCGGCGTGGATGTAGGAAATCTCCTTCAACTTGAGCGCGCCTTCGAGCGCGATGGGGAACAGGGAGAGACGGCCGAGGAAGAGGAAGTCGTTGTAACGGGCGTAGCGCCGGGCGATCTCCTTGATGTGCGGCGCCTGCTCCAGGGCCTGCCGAACCAGGGCGGGCAGGGCCTTGAGCGCCTCGACGTACTGCACGCCGTCGTTGAAGCTCATGTCGCGCATGCGGGCCACGTAGAGCGCGAACATTGCGCCGATCAGGAGCTGCGAGGTGAAGGTCTTCGTGGCGGCAACGCCGATCTCGGGGCCGGCGTGCTGGTAGATGCCGCCGTCGGACTCGCGGGCGATGGTGGAGCCGACGACATTGCAGATGGCCAGGACCTTGTAACCCTTGCGCTTCGCCTCGCGCAAGGCGGCCAGCGTGTCGATGGTTTCCCCCGACTGGCTGATCACGAAAAAGAGCACGTCGCGGTCGAGCGGCGCGTTGCGGTAGCGGAACTCCGAGGCGTAGTCGGCCTCCACGGGGACGCGCGCGTAGTGCTCGATCAAGTGCTCGGTCACCAGGCAGGCGTGCCAGGCGGTGCCGCACGAGCAGAAGACGAAGCGATCGATCAGGCGGAAATCCGCCGCCGTGAGATTGAGGCCGCCGAAGTTGGCGGTGCTGCCGTCTTCCGAGAAGCGGCCGCGCATGGCGTTTTCGAGCGCGAGGGGCTGCTCGAAAATCTCCTTTTCCATGAAATGCGCGTAGCCGTTGAGCTCGGCGTCCTTGATCGACCAGGTGATGGTGTCGACGACGGGCGACACGTCGGCCTGGTCGAGGGTGGTGATGGAGAAATTATCGATCGTGAGGTGGACGAGTTCGCCGTCCTTCAGATAGACGACATTGCGGGTGCGGCTGATGAGCGCGGAGGCATCGCTGGCCAGGAGGAATTCGCGGTCGCCGACCCCGAGCAGCAGGGGCGAGCCTTTGCGTGCCGCCACGATCTCGCCGGGCCGATCGACGCACAGGACGGCGATGCCGTAGGTGCCTTCCACGTGGAGGAGGGTCTTGCGGACGCTCTCGAGGAAGCGGCTCTGGGTCTTGGATTCCGGTTCCTTGGCGTAATGGTAGGCGATCAGGTTGCCGAGGACCTCGGTGTCGGTCTCGGAAAGGAAGGTGTAATTCTTCCCCAGCAGAAACCGTTTGATCGCGGCGAAGTTTTCAATGACGCCGTTGTGCACGAGCGCGATCTTGCCATCGCTGCTGAGATGAGGGTGCGCATTGGCATCGGTCACACCGCCATGGGTGGCCCAGCGCGTATGGCAGATCCCGGTCGTGCCGGTGAAGTGGTGTTTCGCGACCTCCTTGATGAGATTGTCCACCCGGCCGATTTTTTTGACGATATCGATCTCGCCTTTCTGCTCGACGGCCAGTCCGGCCGAGTCGTAGCCACGGTATTCCAGGCGCTTCAATCCCTCGAGCAGGATGGAAGCCGCCTTTTGCTTACCCACATAGCCGACGATGCCGCACATATTTTCAGAATATTTTCTGGCGAAATTTGGGAGGCGGTTAAACTCTGAGCAAGGATATAGGAGGACAATCTTATGACGATCGAACGCAGAAAGGCGAAACAGGTACTGGCCGTCATCATGGGCGGGGGCCGGGGCACCCGCCTGTACCCGCTCACCATGGAGCGGTGCAAGCCCGCCGTGCCGCTGGCCGGCAAATATCGCCTGGTGGACATTCCCATCAGCAATTGCCTCAACTCCGGTTACAACCGCATCTTTCTGCTCACGCAATTTCACACGGCGTCGCTGCACCGCCACGTCCAGAGCACCTATCATTTCGATTCCTTCGGCGGCGGGTTCGTCGACATCCTCTCGGCGGAGCAGACCGAAAAAACCTCCGACTGGTACCAGGGCACGGCCGATGCGGTGCGGCGCAATCTCATCCATTTTCGCACGTTTCCGCACGATCTCATCCTTATCCTGTCGGGCGACCAACTCTACAAAATGGATTTCCACAAGGTCGTGGAACAGCATCTCGCGACCCAGGCGGAAGTGACGGTTGCCGCCATCCCGGTCCCTGTCTCCAAGGTGGAGGGGCTGGGCCTGATGCGCGTCAATGACGATCTCTCGATCGCCCAGTTTGCCGAAAAACCCAAGGATCCGGCCGTGATCCAGAGCCTCGCCGTCAGTCCGGCCATCGAGGCGCAGCTGGCGCCATCCACGGAGAAACGCTGCCTCGCCTCCATGGGCATCTACGTTTTCAACCGCGTGGCCCTCGCCGAGGCGCTCGACAACACGATGAAGGATTTCGGCCGGGAAATCATCCCGAGCCTGCTGGGACGCAAGCGGCTGTTCGCCCATATCTTCGAGGGCTATTGGGAGGACATCGGCACCGTCCGGGCGTTTTTCGAGGCCAACCTCGCCCTCGCGCAACCCCTGCCGCAATTCAACCTTTTCGATCCCACGAGCAAGATCTACACGCATGGCCGACACCTTCCCGCCGCGAAAATCAATCGTTGCGAGATCGACCACGTGTTGATTGGCGAAGGCTCCATCGTGACCGACTCATCGCTAAAACGCTGCATCATCGGCATCCGCTCGTTCCTCGGAGAGCACGCGCACCTCGAGGAGGTGGTGATGATGGGTGCAGACTACTACGAAACGGACGAAGTCCAGAAGGATAACGTGGCTCGTGGCATCCCCCAGATTGGGGTCGGCCGCGGCTGTCGGATCAACCGCGCCATCATCGACAAGAACACCCGCATTGGCGAGCGGTGCGTGCTCTCCCCCGACGGCAAACCGGACGGCACCTACGCCGGCGGTGCCGTGATCATCCGCGACGGGATCCTGGTCGTGCCGAAGGGCGCGGTGGTTCCCGCTGGCACCACCGTGTGATCAGGGCGTGGTCGCAGACGGTTTGCGCAGCACCAGCCAGGCGCCCACGCCGAGCAGAAAGATCGAGTAAAACGTGCCGCGGCTCAGGCCGAAGACGAGCGACACCCCTTCGTCGGGTTCGCGAAAAATCTCCCCGAACATCCGGACCAGCGCATAGGCGATGAAAAATTCGCCGCCCAGCCGGCCCGGGTGGGTGCGGACGACGTCGGTGCGCCAGAAGCGCCACTGCACGAGCGCCAGCAGCAGCGCGCCCTCCAGCGCCGCCTCGTACAGCTGCGACGGGTGGCGCGGCATGATCATATTTAGCGGCGTATCCGGCGGCATGCTCCGCGGGAAGATCACCCCCCACCGCACCGTGGTCACCTTGCCCCAAAGCTCGCCGTTGATGAAGTTGGCGATGCGGCCGAACAGGAGTCCCGCCGGCGCGGTGGACACGATCAGGTCGCCGAGGTGGAGAAACGGAATCTTGCTCTTGCGCGCATACCAGGCCAGCGCGACCGCCACGCCGATCATTCCGCCGTGGCTCGCCATGCCGCCTTCCCAGACGCGAAAGATGAAGAGCGGATCCGCGCGAAACGTCCGCCAGCCGTCGTAAAGGAAATAGGAGCCGAGCCGGCCGCCGAGATACACGCCCACGACCACGGCGACGATGAAGCCCTCCACCCGCGCGGCGGGAAGTTGCGAACGGCCGGCCCGCGCGTAGCGCACGAGCAGCCAGAACGCGACGACGAAGCCCAGCACATAGGCGAGGCCGTAGTAGCGAATGCCGAAGTTGCCCCAGTGCGGGCCGAGAAACGGGCTGAGGTTGTCTACCCAATAGGCGAGCGGCAATGGCATGGGGCCAGTTTATGCACCCGGCGCGATTTACGAACCGAAAATCTTCCTTGCTGCATCCCCGCTCTCCGCCGCTAGGCTGCTGCCATGAGCGAATTGATGCGTACGCCCCTTCGCGATTTCCACGCCGCGCACGGGGGCCGGCTGGTCGATTTCGCGGGTTGGGAGATGCCGGTCCAGTACCGTTCCATCCTCGAGGAGCACAAGGCCGTGCGGCGGACCGCCGGGCTTTTTGACGTCTGCCACATGGGTGAGGTCGACGTGCGCGGCTCCGGCGCGCTGGCGTTTCTCCAGCACCTCGTCACCAACGACGTCGCCCGGCTCTTCCCCGGCCGCGTGCTCTATTCGCCGATGTGCTATCCGACCGGCGGCACGGTGGACGACCTGCTCGTGTACATGCGCGGCGCGGACGACTACTTCCTCTGCATCAACGCCGGCAACATCGCCAAGGACCTGGCCTGGATGCAGGAGCAGGCGCGGGGCTTTGCGGTCGCCGTGACCGACCGTTCGGCCGACTACGCCCTCCTGGCGGTGCAGGGGCCGCGCGCCGCCGAAATCGTGCAATCGCTCACCGGCGCAAAACTCGGCCTCGTGAAGTATTACCATTTCGTCGAAGGCACGGTCGCCGGGATTCACTGCCTCATCAGCCGCACCGGCTATACCGGCGAGGACGGCTTCGAGCTCTACCATGCGGCGGGCGAGGCGGTGCCACTGGCGGAGGCGCTGCTTGCCGCCGGGACGCCGCACGGGCTCGAACTCGCCGGCCTCGGCGCGCGCGACAGCCTGCGCCTCGAGGCGGGATATCCGCTTTACGGTCACGAAATCACGCGCGACATTTCGCCGCTCACCGCCGGCCTGGGCTGGACGGTGAAGCTCGACAAGGGCGTCGATTTCGTCGGCCGGGCTGCGCTGGCCGCCGAAAAGCAAAACGGCGCGCCGCAAAAAGTGGTCTTCTTCAAGACCGGCGACCGTCGCATTGTGCGGGGCGAAACGCCGGTGCTCGGCCCCGGCGGCGCTACCGTGGGCCGCGTGCTGTCCGGCACGCTTTCGCCCATGCTCAACGAAGCCATCGGCTCGGCGCTCGTCGCCACTGCCGCGGTCGCCCAACCGCTGGCCGTCGATATCCGGGGGGCGAAGATCCCCCTGACGCTGACCAAGCCGCCTTTTGTCGAACTGAGGGGGACCCACTGAAAACCGACGGGAAAATGGATCAGGGGAAACGGGCGCTAAATCGTCCGTGGCGGGCTTACGTTCTTCGCTGCGTTCCCGTCCGGCTGCAGCCACCCGATATCTACTGATGAATGCCTCCCGCTTTTCCCTTCGCCCCGGCCCGTTTTCCCTGCTCGCGATCGGCCTTCTGCTGGTCGGCGGTGTCAGAGCGGAATCGGCGAGATTTGCCAACGCGGTCAAGGCCCGCATCGAAAAAGGCTATGCCGTCGTGCAGTTCGCCGATGGCGCCAAGACGATGGTGCCGATGGCCTCCCTGCCCGACGAAGATCGCGCGTTCCTCACTGCGCTCAGCAACCAGAGCCCGCTGGCCCACGGGAAGTCCGAGGTCGTCGTCGCGAAGGAGACGTTCAACGTGAAGAAGACCATCCAGGTCGCGACGGTCGTGGGTCCGCTCGAAACCGTGCAACTTTGTCCGCCCAGCGTGCCGCGCAACCAACTCGGCGCAACGTGCATGCTCTACGGTCGCGTGCACTGGCTCGACATCGCCGGCTACCCGCTCGACAACGCGTCGATTTACCGCATTTCGAACAACGTCAGCCCCGACCACCCATGGACCGATCCGCGTTATTATCAGGGGCTCACCGCGCTGACCACGACCGGCAAGCCGCCGCCGCTGATCCACAATCTTCCGCCGCAGGAAGAGGACCCGTTCGAGTGGGCGCGCGGCGAATTGCGCAAAGGCCGGCCGCTGCTCGCCGCTTTTCCCAAGGAAATCTGGCAGGCGCTGCCGCCGGGTTTCGTTGCCGCGCACCCGTGGAATGGCGGCAGTGTCGGCCACCAGATCG
>Ga0265323_10001388_pt1 | contig 11950 bp, 16 predicted proteins | sample 41225metaG_FD_193580 | JGI IMG/M metagenome (GOLD analysis project Ga0265323, IMG submission 193580) | Rhizosphere microbial communities from Carex aquatilis grown in University of Washington, Seatle, WA, United States - 4-12-25 metaG | ecosystem: Host-associated > Plants > Roots > Rhizosphere... | reverse complement strand
TGTCAGGGAGAAATCCTTGGACGGAGTATAAGTCGTGACATCGATAGTTGCAGAGACTATTGAGACTGCGAACAATAATATAAAAACGATGCTCGTGATTATCAGGTTTTTCTTTGATGTCATTTTATTCTCCCATATTTATCAAAAAGCTTAATAAATTATTTATGAATATTTCTTAGCATTATTCATTATACTTGTTATATAGCCGCACATCTTTGAAAGAGACGACATAAACATTTCCTGATCTGATATTTGTAGGATAAGATATCTTATCAGCGTCAATTAATGCTTTTTCCAGATCACTGGACTGGGCTTGGGTTGCGTAACATAATACTGACTCTTCCTTATTTTCGGGTGTTGTAACCGTAAACAATCGATAATTTCCCAAGCTGCTATGTTTATAAGGTGATATCGAGTGTATGTTTCCTGAATGATGTGGAGCGCTGCAAAGACTGGCTATGGCTGTAGTTGCACATGCGGCTATTATGATCAGCTTCGAATTCTCGCTCTCTCTCTTGATTTCATTCATTTTATTCTCCATATCATATCCTTAATGTTTAGCCCTGCTTATGACTTCCAGATCCGTATAATCCAGACGGATTGTATCTCCATAATTGTGGTTGTGAAAGATGTTTTTCCAGTTCCTATGCGGATTTCTCGGATAATATATACTGTCGCCGACATCTATCGGTTCAAGCATATGCGTTATGACCAATACATCCTTATTTCCCAAATCAACCGTTGCGCTATCACAATAATATCTTGTGTGATATGCCTTATCAGGACCAGATTGTATTGGCTCATTGCATGTTATGCCTGAAACCATGCTACCTTGGATATCCTCTGAAGGCTCGCATGAAGTTGCGATGTAAACCGTCGCTGCCAACACCAATGCGGTCAATGCTTTCATCTTACCCCACAACGATCATGATCGAAAATTATATATTACTTGCCGGTCTGGCTCACGAATGTAAAATCTTTCGGACTCAAAAAATAAGTGTTTCCACAATTAAACTTTCTATCTCTGAAATATACTAAACTGCCGCCATCCTTCGTAGACTGTAATTTATGATATTTCTCAGGAGATTTTGTGCTATCTCTACACAACACACGTATATCGTCGCCATTTTTCATATGAAATTCTAATATATTACTGTGGTCTTTATCATTGATAATACTATGATCTTTCGCGTATACTACCGTGCTGGCAGCAATATAATAGTCTATTGGATGCTTGGTGCATGAAGTTGCAAGAAATATTCCTGCCGCAAATACCAATCCAGTCAATGCTTTCATCTTATATCCCCCAAACAAATGATCTATTGTAAAAAATGGTCATCCACATCGAAATCACGAGAACCATAATCTACGCATGCGTAGCCTGTATCTGCTTTTTGCACGAAATATGATACGTGAGCGCCTACAGGCAAATCTCTCTTATATAAATCATGGTCTATAAATGATGAATGGTTCAATCCAAAATTTATTTTTAGCGTATGTTTTATAGTATCTTTTTCATTGTCGCTTTTGACGACTGCATTTGCATACAGGTTATTACCTTCCTCAACAAAGTGTATATCCTCTATTTTCCCACTAACTTCTATGCCTTTTTTGTCCATGTTGCATGAGCCGAGGCTCATCGCGACGATAGATAATAACGTTATTGTTTTTTTCATTTTTTCCTCTTAATTATCTGTCAATAATAATTATTAATCAAAAAAAATAAATAATTAATAGTATGGTTCAGTCCCTTTCTTGCCGGCATCCTTCATCTTGTTAAAGCCAATCACAAGGCCTACTATGATCAAGATCACGACGAGTATGACGCAACCCCACTCAAGAGCTTTCACAAATGTTCCCATATCAGTATTTGCTGTCGATTTAGTTATCTTGGCGACGAGTGGCACTGCCTTGGAATCGCTTCCTGACTCGATATTCAATGTGAATACCTTATCGCCGGATTGCGCATCCTTGTCAATACTTACATATAAGTATGCAGTCTTTGACTGGCCTGCAGGAACGACTATCACAGCAGACGGGTCTATTCTGGTTGTTGCGAAGTCGGCGGCACCGCTCACGCTTAAAGTGTATGTCTGCGAGATTGCAGCATTGTTCTGTATCATTACAGGATATACTACGCTTGCGCCCTGAGATGCTTCCTGAGTGTTAGGCACATTCACTGAAGTGCTCTGCTCAGGTGTTATAGGATTGACCGGCACATTTGCTGCGCAAGTATCGCTTGCATCGACCTTTATTGTACTGGTTGATTCTGTAGTCTGGAAATTATCGAAATCAACAGTTATATCCACAGTATATGTTCCTGCCTTAGCGCATTCAGGAACTCTTAACAGCAATTCCTCGAAAGTCTTTGACTTGTCAATGCCTATCTCATCCATGTATTCAGAAGTCTGTATGTTGAGTTCAGGGATGCTTATTGTAGCTTTCAAGTCCTTCATTGAGCTGTCGCCCAAATTGTGTATCTGGATTTTTCCTGTGAATGCCCTTCCAGCGATTATTTCCTGAGGGTCAAGAGAGATGTCCTTTATCTCTACAGCAGCCTTTCTGCTTATGCCTTTAAGGTATAATTGGTAAGTCTTGTCTACAGAAGTTCCATTCCTGTCATCAGCTGTTATCCTTAACTTGAAATAATCCTTGTCTATCAATGTAGGCACTTGAAGATTCAAGTCGAAACAGTCGCTATGGCCAGATAGAAGATCGAAAGTGTCAGTCATGTCATGTATCTTGCTAGGTTCATTCACGGCATAAGTGTATCCTGAGATGTCAGCATATATCTGCGCATCCGTAATATCATCCGATGCTTGAACGCATACAGATATGTCCAGATTGTCTCCGCGCTTATAGTCCTGGCTTGTTACACTTGTATCAGAACTTGATAACGTGTGTCCATTAACTTCAAGGCTTGTCACTTGAAGATTCACTGCGCTTGCAGCGCCTGCGCATAATAGCGCCAAAGCCAAAAACATCACTAAAAATTTGTTATTCATTTTTTAGACCCCCTAAAAATTGTCTTATATTATCATATTATACTGTGCTGTTTTACAGTAAAAAACCTTGATTTATAAATGTTTCGGAAAGTTTACCACTTGAAAGTAAACAATATATTGACTGCTTATTTGCCTCTTATAATCTCTTCTTGGTTGTGAATCGGAATATATGCTCTATATGCATCAATTCGAATAAGTCATATGTTTTTTTAGGGCAATCAACGATATTTAAATTATATCGGGTGTTATCGATTGAACCGATCTCTCTTGATAAATTATATTCTTCTATGGCTTGTTTGAATTTCAGCAGGCTGCTCATCCCTATAGAATCAATGAATGTCACATTCGAGAAATCAAGCCCTGCATATACTATTCCTCCGAACTCAAATTCTGCTACTTTCTTGAATATTTCCTCGCCTTTAAAGTAATTTTCAAGTTCCTCGTTAAAAGATACTGCTTCAAGAGATTTAATCTTACTCTCTCTAGGTCTTATCATGTTATAGGTATGATTCCTGCCCTGATGCGTGTATACATCAAAGGTTTTGCCAGTATATTTGTAGTCTTCCACTTTTATCCTTCCCTTAATTTAAAATATTTTGATTATTTTATCCTTGAGTAAAACAAAATCAATTATATTTTTGTTCTTCTATCTTAAACTTATACTTATCCTTCAGCATCCTCTGCGTTATGTATTGCCTTGTCTGCGGGCTGCAATTGACCAATACTATCCGTGGATTCAATCTATATGCCTCATCCACTAATTTATCCAGATATATTGTAGGTTTTATACCTTTGAGATCTATACTGACATCATTAAGATCAGGCGTATTCAATATTGTCATGACATCATTCCTGATAATCTTATAATTGATTCCATTGACTCCTACAGCAATGAATCCTATCTCGGCATTCTTTGTTTCCTTATCAATGCTCGCCTTCAAAAGTTCGCTTAATCCTTTAATATTTTCCATTGCCATTTTTTCCTCCTTTAATTTTTCCTAATTCTTTAATCTGTATGTGCTGCCTGCAATATCGAACTTGCCTGAAAATTCAGAGAATTCTGAATCTCTCCCATATTTTACTATCATCGCAGGTTTTGAATATCCATACTTGCTGTTCATCTCATAAAATGTATTTATTATATCTGATAGGCGCTCTTTCGGATCGTCAATCCGGATTAGATTGATGCAATTTATCGATCCAGTCATATTCCGTATATATCTATCGTCATGAAAACATTTCTCTATATCTGTAGAGATGTCTGATAGCATCATATCATTAATATTTGATACGCCGCTCCAGAGCTTAAGAGTCAATATATTGTAATCTGCTATCTTGTGATGTTTTATACTTATATTATACCCTTGTCCGGATGTTTCCAGCTCGCAGATCTCTACAAGATCATTCTTCGGAGTGTTGCTTATGCCCTTCATTTTTCACCTTATTTAAGTTCTGATTTATCTTTAACCATGCCAAACAATGTGTCTAATTCTGTTATTTTCATCAGTCTCTTGACTTCTGGCTGGCAATTTATCAATGCGATTTCACCATGCCCATAATTTTTGCTTAATCTGTTGAAGACAAGTATTGCGCTGATGCCGCTAGAATCTATGGCTTTGTTATCCTTGTCTATCCCGACTATATCTGATAAGTCCAATGCATGTCTTGTGCAATTATATTCCTTAAAAGGTTCATTGCCGAAATATAGTACAAATCCGGCCTTGATTTCTGGCGCAGTATATTTATTCAAGCATTTAGTGCCTACTATCTTGATGATACTATGCACTTGAGCACCATCATAGTTATTATTCGCCTTATGTGTCGTCATGCTGAAATATTTGCATACATCGCTTATATCTATCATCTTTATTTCCTCTATAATTCGCCTGATTTGATGAATTCAAAAAAGTATGGTTCTGAAAATTGTCCCATCAGGTCATTCTTCGTTTTGTCATTGCAGCCGACTATCCTGAATTTATGTTCTGGACTGTAATATCCCTTGACAGAGTTCATCAGGTCACGCGCGGCGTCGATATCGATGGATCCATTCCCGGTAACTCGTACGCATTCATAATCTCCTTCCATCCTATCGAAGACTCTACTCTCAAGACATTTATGTATATATTCTTTCAATTTAGGAGCCATCACGCTTGTAATGTTATGTGAATCTATGTAGACCATATTACACACGCTTTTTCGTCCATTATAGAGTTCTACCTTCAGAAAAAAAACTGTTTGATACTCTTTTACTTTACCATTGATTCTGTGTTCTGACATTTTAATCTCACCTATTCCTTTAATTCAGATTCACTTTCTATGATGCTGCACATGCCTGAAAAATTATCATATTTCGAGGATTCTTTTCGTCCTGTAATTATCACAGGTTTATATCCGAAATCTATATTCATGCTGTAGAATGTTCCGATTATATCCGATAATTGTTCTCTCGGACCGTCGATTTCCCTGACATCTATGCAATTTACTGAACCATCGGAATTTCCTATAAATCCGCCGCTAATGAAACATTCTATTATGCTCATGGATAAATCTCGCGCTATATCCTTATTAACAGTCAATCTCTTAAGCGATGTATTATCATACAAGGATATGCGCAGCTTATTATATTTTGACCCTTTATCATGTGTGAAACCTATATAATATTTTCCTGCGCACATTTTGCTATTGCAATCAAAAGTCCTATTTTCTTCATTGTTAACCATTGTAATCTCTCCTTCTATAAAAGTATCTTATCATACAAGCGCATAACCAGCAATCTATTTCTTTACGGTTATTTCCCTGTATTTCGTCCTTACGACATCGTCGTTCCCGACGATTATCTTGACGTAATATATCCCTGGAGCCGCCCCTTCAAGTGGCAGTATCAATGATTCTGACTGGTCCTTGCCATGGTTCAGGTCGAATGATTCTGACCTTGCCTCGATGCCAAGTTCAGGTATCATCACAGTCACCCTGACATTATCCAGCTTTTTATCATAATAGTTCTTTACGTTGATGTCTATATTCACATCATCATTAGGCTTGAATACATCATCATGGTCTCCATATACGAGCAGATGGCTTATGAATAATCCTTCGTCAACAGATGTGTTGTTCTCAACAGGTTTAGGCGGAGCAGTCCTATCCACTATTTTTGCAGTAGTCAAGGCAATGCTGCTTGCGCCATTCATATCATATACTGTCAATTTCACAGTATAAATATTGACATGATTGTATGCATGCTGGATTACTGGAGTAGATGAATCCATTGTCGTTCCGTCGCCGAAGTCCCAGCTGTATCGGACTATCGCGCCTGTGCTGAGTGATGCGTCCAATGTCAATGCCTCATTAGTATATCCATTGTATGGTCCGCCTGCATTGGCGCTTAATGTATTGTTTGTGTTGCTTGGGTTGGCGAATATCAGGCCGCATGCTGCGCTTCCAGTATTTCCCATTGAATCCTGAACATTCACGTTTGGATGGAATAATCCCTGCACATAATATGTATATTCTACTATATTATTGTTGCCTGTAGTCGTATATCCATTTGATGCATAATCATAAGTATACATGTATGGTCCTGCGCCTCCGCTGACATAGGATGTCAATGTGACACTTAATGGCACTGTGCCGCTTTGAGGCATTGCGTAGCAACTGACAGTAAGATTGGTATTCGGTGGTACGTTATTTAGCGCGGCTATATGCCCGCATGATGCAAATCCACTGTTTCCGTCTGAATCAGTCACGTATACGTTTGGATCGTATGATCCTTCGCTGTATATCTGATACACTATATTATTATTGCCTGTCGTGGTCTGTCCATTCCCGTAATGGTATGTGTATTGGTATTGTCCGTTTCCATCGCTCACTGCCGTTGATAGTCTGATATTTAATGGAGCATATCCTGTAGTATCATTTGCGCTGCAGCTTATGGTAAGGTTTGTGTTTGGAGGCACGGATTTAGTTGCTGTTATTGTTCCGCAATCTGCGCTTCCAGTATTTCCTAGACTGTCAACTACCAAGACTTTAGGATAGTATGTGCCTTCGCTGTATGTGTAGAATCTTAGATTGTTCTGGCTTGAATCACTCTGCCCATTCCCATAAGTGTATGTGTATGTATAAGGGCCGTTTCCTCCTATGACTGTTGAAGAGATTGATACATTCAATGGTGCATTGCCTTTAGCAGGCACTGAAGTGCATGTGACTGTCAAGTTCACGGCTGGAGGAATAGTATTGTTTATTTTTACAGTTCCGCAATTTGCGCTGGCGGCATTGCCGCTTGCGTCAGTGACCTTTAGTACAGGATTAAATGTCCCTGCAGCAGTATATATATGTGCAATCGAATTCTGATTTGGTCCAGTCGTTCCGTCCCCGAATGTCCAGCTGTATGTATATGGTGCAGTCCCATCATTCGCTATTCCGTTGAATGATACTGTAAGAGGCGCATTCCCGTTTGTCGGATTTGCATTGCATGAGGCAGTCAAAGGTTTTGGCTGTATCTTTTCATGGACTATTACTTGACCGCATGCTGCGCTTTTAGTATTTCCAAGAGAATCTTTCACTGTGACTGATGTGGAATATGTTCCAGAATATTGATAGATGTATGATGATATCTTGTTTGAAGTGGTCTTTGTCGTAGAGCTGTCGCCGAAATTCCATGTGTAAGTATAAGTTCCTCTTCCGCCATTCGCCTGCGCATTGAGTTGTATATTCAACGGAGTGTATCCGTCAAGAGGGTTTGCAGTGCATGAGACTGTGATTGGAGTTATTGGCGTAGTCACGCTTATGCTCGGGCAATTGACTGATATGCTGTTGCTGTCTGTATCCGTGACTGTAAGCCTTGCATTGTATTTTCCGTCGGCATTATAGATGTGGTTTATTGACGCCTGATTGTTTCCGACTGTTCCGTCCCCGAATGTCCAGCTGTATGTGTATGAGCCTGTTCCGCCATTCGCTCCAGCGCTGAATTGCACATTCAACGGATTGTTCCCGTTTATCGGATTTGCGCTGCATGTCGCAGAAAGTGAAGGCACAGGATTCATCACCGCAAGATTCAGCCTGAATGTGTCTGTCGAGAATTTATCGACCGAAGTTATGAGCACATAATAATTTCCTGCAGTACCTGCATAATTTGATGGCGTGACATTGAATCTTCCGAGCGCTCCGTTGCCTACCGTAGGCTTATTCTTCGCATAGGAATATATAGGATTCAGTGAGCCTTCGCGATATAACTCGATGGAATATTTCCCGCCATACTGCGTGACTGCAGTTATGCCGTAACGAAATTCAGTGGTCTGCCCATTAGTGATGCTTGAAGTCACATCATCGTTTGAGACCCACGAGCCTACGCCCAAGGCTGCCGTAGCATAGCCGATTGACGACAACATCATTATCGCCAAGACAATCGCAAAGATATTCTTGTTCATTTTTAGTCCTCGAAATCTTGAATGATTCTTTTACTGTATTAAATTAAAATGATTATGAAATAAAAAATTAAATTTTACTTTTCCTTGCCGAACCTATATATAACATCTACGAATACGCTAGGATTCTTTTCTATGGTCGAGCCTGCACGTAAACCTAGTCTCTTCACATCAAGTTCTAATCCTAGACTGTTCTGCCAATAGTTCATGTTTCCATGCGCATTAAATTGTAGTGTCTCATCTCTGGACCAGACTTTATCACTGTCATATTGATGAACTTCTGCAGTTGTGTCGAGACTGTTCATTCTGTATTGTGTCCTGAACCATGCATCAATATGCTTGCTTATTTTGATCCCGAATTCTCCACCTATTCCTTTGGATTCTATATTTATATCTTCTTGTTCGTCCGTATATCCGTTACTGAATCCTGTATCATCAGGCTGGTTTGTGAATATGTTCCTGACATTCTTAGTATACTTAATATATGTGGCTACAATTCCTATAGATGCCCTTCCGAATCTGAATCCGCCTGCTATCTGAGGGACGTATAAGTCTATCTTCGCGTCTTTCTCCATGCCGGCTGCTAAATACCATACATTATTTGACTGTTGCTTTGCAACTATCTTGGGTGTGATTACGCTGTCCTTCTTTTCCGGCTGATTCACGATTGTTATGTTTGTAGTGTTGTAGCTGTCGACTATAGTATTGTTGCCGCCTTGCCCATTCTCCTCAGGATTGTTCTTTCTCTCTTCTTTCGCTCCGCTTTTCAATGCGTCCTCGAGAGTGTTTGAGTATTGCTTCAATGATTGTTCATGCTTAGCCTGAACAGTACTCTTTGGAGCAGTCTTGTAGCCGCCGCCTCCATGGTTTCCTTGATATAAGAATAGTTGTGATGTCTCTGCAACTATGACTTTCTTCCCTTTTATCATGCTGTATCTCATTTCAGCGACGGGAATTATCAATCCTTCTGAAGCTGCGTTCTTTTTTGAAAGTTCGGTTTGCATCAGATATGTCCATTCTGTATCTTCAGATCCTGTTATCCCTTTTGTTCTGGCCTTCTTGCCTTTTATTTTCGATACATCAATATTGTTCAGGACATTGTTTCCTTCTTGTATTATCTTGGAATCACATGCAGATAGTTTGTCGTAAGAACTTTTTTGGGAGAGTTCCAATGATGCCTTTTCATCCTGTATCTGTTCTTTATGGTCTTTTACCCATGGATTGAATCTATTATACCATTTATTGTCTATAGCAGATACATTCTTAATCGCGTTCTTTGTCCTCTTAACATATTCATCATATGTTATCACTTTGAAATCTATCGAATCGTTGAGTTTGGGATCAGAATTTAGTATGTATGATTGTCCTTTTGCAAGTCTGTTGTATATGCTTTTGCCGTTGTAAAGACCGCTGACGATTGCATTCTCGTCCGCAGGAACAGGCTTCTTATCCTGCGCCATGACGCTATTAGAGAATGTCAGCGCTGCCAAGGCAGCAAGAGTGTAATTCATTATCTTATTCATTTTTCCCCCTATGATATACTGGAGGATAGATGTTTAATTTATAAAGTTAATTGTTAGTTACCCATTTAGAAGTGACAACAAAGTGTTTTAGTAAGCGCGGAATTTTCTTGCTAGCACGCTCACATCGAATGTGTATTTCTAATTGTTATCCGAGTTCATATTATTAACAGCGTTAATCTTAAGGTTCGCTAGGTGCAAGCAAAGATTAACCGCGCTTACTTCTTATCTACATCTTCACCAATACTACGCCTAATATGATGAAGCCGATCCCTGCCCATTTATACCAATTCATCTTTTCCTTTAGGAAATATACTGACAGGAACGCCACGAATATGTAGCTGAGGGATGTCAATGGATAGACTACTGATAATTCTCCTAGTCGCAGCGCCATTATGAAAAAGACGCTTGAGAGTCCATAGAGCAATACACCGAACATGAGCTTATAGTTCGTCAATATCTCGACTATCCCTTTGATGCTGAAATGTATGCGGAATTTCGCTGAACCTATCTTCAGGAATAATGCTCCGACGCTTCCGATTATTGCAGCGACAAGTATCAGGACCAACATCATGATATCAGTGGGTGGTGTGTTCGGCGCATTCATTTTGAACTCCCGAAGCCTATCAATGATACTCCTATCATGATTGCGGCTATTCCAAGCCAATTATGCATCAATACGCGTTCATTGAACAGGAATATCGATAGTACCGTGACCCATATGAAACTTAATGCTACGAATGGATAAAGTACGGACAGATGGCCGCTACGTAAAGCCATTATCAGAAGTATCGATGCCAGTCCATAAAATATGAATCCTGCAATTAGGGGGACATTGGTTATAATCTCCATGAATGATCCAAGTCTTCCAGTAGAGTACTTGAAGAGTATCTGCCCTATAGATGTCAATATGGTGCAGATTATTACGAGCGTTATGGCCTTCGATTCTGTCTGTGGATTAAGTTTCATTTCTTTACCAATAAAAGATCATGCAAATATGATATAATATGTCGCAAGATTCACGATTATCCCTAGTGCGAGGCCTCCCAATACGTCAATGAAATAATGTTTCTTGAGATATATCCTTGAATATGCCACAAGGATTGCCGTCACTATTATAAATATTTTCAATAATAGGACATTAGAATATATCACGAGCCAGAAAGCCATTATCGATACGCGCGCGCTATGCGCTGAAGGGAAGCTTGAAGCATCGACCCTCTCAATGAAATTCCTGTATTTTTGATTGTTCGGTCTTGGAATGTGAAAGAATATCTTTATCAGAAGAGATATTAATGTGACCGTCATGATCCCTATGAACAGTATGATTGCAAGTGCGCTGTCATGAAAGTATGTGAATATCAGGAGCGCAAAGATTATAGTGAGGCTTCCAAGTTCAGTCAATTGCCTGAATGCAGCATCTACTATGCTTCTGATGTTGCCTGTAAAATTTTGGATTTTTGTCTGTCTCATCTTTACCTTTTATTCTTACTTCCTATTTACACATCTCTTGCGTTATCTTTCGCTATTTTTTTCTTGACTTCAATACTCCTTGGATCTTGTCATAGACAACTGCAGGTTCAGGCCACCATTCTTCATTCCATCCTGCATTCTTCTCGTTATGGTTGCTCCTTACAGGAGGATGTTTTTCATCCCTCAATATAATCTTCTTGCTGGTATAAGGCCCATATATCCATTCTTTTGAAGGACCGTATAATCCTATGCAGAATATCCCTAGAGATGCAGCAAGATGTATCGGTCCAGTGTCATTCGATATGAATAGTCTAGTCTTTGATATCATCATCGCGGAATCTGAAAGAGACATTCCTGCGCAGTTGATTCCTATGCGTATGCCGCTATCCTTGATGACTTCATCTATATCTGCTCTTTCTGAAGGTGATCCGAAAAATAATATCCGTGCATCCTTTATCCTTGAGATCTTTTTGAGCAGTTCAACAACTTTATCCTCGGGATATCTGCGCTCGATATCGTCGGATCTTCCTCC
>Ga0265323_10001384_pt1 | contig 11998 bp, 10 predicted proteins | sample 41225metaG_FD_193580 | JGI IMG/M metagenome (GOLD analysis project Ga0265323, IMG submission 193580) | Rhizosphere microbial communities from Carex aquatilis grown in University of Washington, Seatle, WA, United States - 4-12-25 metaG | ecosystem: Host-associated > Plants > Roots > Rhizosphere... | reverse complement strand
TTCGATCCAATCCCGGCGGGAACCGCGGAGGGCGCCTCAGGCGCGCCGGCAAACGGATTGACGTGGCCCCGCAATGCCTCCGAGCCTCGCGTTTCGGCTTCCTTTCGCGAGTAGTCGGCATCGCGTGTGTCCTTCAGACGCTCCGACACCAGGGCGCGATAGTGCCACAAATCCGGGATCTCGCGGCAATTCGCCAGGTTCTTCTGGATCGCCACCTGCATCAGTTGAAGCGTTGCGGGTGGCGTATCCGGGGTAAGCTGCTCCCGCAACCGGTTGAGCAGCGACCAGCCGGGGCTGCAACGGTCCGAGGGCTGGCCCAGCAGGGCGCCCGCCAGAATCAGCAGCCAGCATGCCGATATCGACGCGCAACGCTTCATCGGGTTGGGGTATTCTTGCGAGGCGGCGGCGGGGGCGTTTTGGCGACCTGCGTCCTGATCTGTTCCAGGATGGCCCGGCTCTCTCCGCCACATTCCTTTTTGAGGTTCAATTCCTCGGCCAGCGTCAAGCCCTTTTCGAAATGCAGCTCGGAGGGGTGATCGCGAATCAACTGGCCGATGTCCGGAATGTGGTCCTGGCACATGCCGATCACGCGGGTCAGAACCGAGCCTTCCGGCGCGGCCCCGGCCCCGGCGCCGAGGCCGACTCCGCGGGCCGAATCCGCCACGGTGGTGGCGGCCACGTGCTGTTGCTTCTTCCGGAGCACGGCTTCCTGGTACTCCGCCTTGTGACGGTTAATGGTGGCGTACAGCCGGACGGCTTCCTCCATCCGCGCATCGGGGGCTCTGAATTCCTTCTCGCCCGGCTTGCCCTGGAGTGCGTCCTTGTAGGCTTTGGCGGCCTTGTCCAGATAGGACTGCGCTTCGTTGAAATCCTGCTCTTCCTGCGCCAGGGCCTGCTTGGCCTTGTCCGAAGCGATGTCGCCGCGCCGGCTTCTCTCCAGGTCCGCGGCGTCTTTGGCGTCCTGGTACGCCAGGGCCTCGTTCGCCAGCCCGATCAGATACAACCGGTAGGTATCGTCGTCGCGCTTGATGAGTGGCGGGGTTTTCTCGGCTTCCTCCAGCAGCTTCGCCCATCGCTCGCTGACGGCCAGCGCGGAAAGCGGCTCCAGTTTGCCGCCCGGAACCGGCACGGTGAGGGTTTCTTCGAATGGCGCGGCGCGCTGCGACATCTGCGCCACCAGCCCGTCCACGATTTCATCCCGGGCCTCGTTCTCGCTGGAGGTGGCATGCGTCCCGCAGCCTCCCGAAGACCGGTGGAATACCGAACCCATCCCGCCACCGCCGGTTTTCTTGGCACCCTCTTCGGTGATGGCGAACATCAGGTTCTCCGAATCGAGCGGAGCCTCGGTGCCGACCTCGACGGCCTGGTAACTGGCCTCGATCTTCCCGGTGTAATACGTGCACGCCGGCGTATTCTGGGTGGCGGCGAAGGTCTTTTGCTCCACGTAGTAGTTCGTTACCGTGAAGTTCAGCAGCGTTTCCGGGTTGCGGTCGTCGATGACGAAGCGGTTGTCTTTCTGAATGGAAGTGCTCAGCTTGGTGCTCAGGATGGAAAGCAGAACGCTTGGAATCGCCGGTGAAACGCCGATGGCCGTTACCTTGATTCGCTTCTGATTGAGGTTCACCGACGCTGGAAGAATGCGCTTGAGAGTGGCTTCCTTGGGCTTCTTCATGCCCGCCAGTCCCCCAAAGCCCTGGGCTGCAAGCAGAGCCGGTACGATCAGAATTCCAACGATGAGCGTGGCCGTCCCGCGGGAGTATCCACGTCTATTGATCACAACCACGTTCTTCCTCCAGAACCAGCAGGATTGTAGAGTTTACGGTCTTAAATAGTGACATAGCCATCGGTCTCCGTCAACGGGCGTTTACCCCTGAACCGAACCGGCCGGCGCGCTTGCCGGAGGGCCGGGAGCGGGATCGGGCGGCGAGGCGCGGAGGGTCTGGAATCCCGCGCGGACGGGGCGAGTTGCTATCCATCCGCCGCGCATAGTAAACTGGTATCTTACTCCAGTGGTTCCGACGCACTCGGTGTGTTCCGGCTCCCAAAAAGAGGACAGCATGCACGCGATTATTGAAACCGGCGGAAAACAGTACCGGGTTGCTCCGGGCGACGTCATCCGCGTGGAAAAAGTGCCCGGCGAGACCGGCAGCGAAATCGAGATCCCCGCCAAGGTTTCCTTTGCCGAGGACGGCGCCATGGCCAACGGCGGCTCCGTCAAGGCCACCATTCTGGGCAATGGCCGCGGCGACAAGATCATCGTTTTCAAATTCAAGCGCAAGAAGCAGTACAAGAAGACCATCGGACACCGCCAGTCCTTCACCGAACTGAAGGTCGGCGAGATTCTGGCGTAGGCGATATATGGCGCATAAAAAGGGATTAGGAAGTTCCAAGAACGGCCGCGACTCTAACGCTCAGCGGCTCGGCGTGAAAGTTTTCGGCGGACAGTTGGTTCCCGGCGGTTCCATCATCGTCCGCCAGCGTGGCACCAGGATTAAGCCCGGCCTCAATGTGGGCTGGGGCAAGGACGACACGCTCTTTGCCAAGGTGACCGGCGTGGTCGAGTTCCGCGACCGCGGGCGCATGGGCAAGTTCGTCAGCGTCCAGGCATCCATCTAGCGCGATCCGCTCCACTTGCCCGGCCCGACGCCGGGATGGCGCAGGCGATCTCCGAGCCGCCGGTTTCCTCGAAGCCGGCGGCTTTTCTTATGCATTTCCTCGACGAAGCCCGTATCCTCGTGAAAGCCGGCGACGGCGGCAATGGCTGTCTGGCCTTCCGCCGCGAGAAGTTCGTCCCGCGTGGCGGCCCTAGCGGCGGCGATGGCGGCCGCGGCGGCGACGTCACCCTGGTCGCCTCCTCCCAGCACAACACCCTGCTCCAGTTCCGCTACAACCCCGAGCACCGCGCCGAGCGCGGCCGTCACGGCGAAGGCAGCGACTGCACCGGCCATGATGGCCACTCCCTGGAAATCGCCGTCCCGGTTGGCACCCTGGTCACCGATGAGGCCACTGGCGAGCGCCTGGCGGATTTCACCGAGCCCGGACAGCGGTTCGTCGCGGCCCACGGCGGACGCGGCGGACGCGGCAACGCCCGCTTCGCCACCTCCACCCACCAGGCGCCTACCGAGCACGAACCCGGCCGCCCCGGACAGGAACGGCGCCTCCGCCTGGAATTGAAACTGCTCGCCGATGCCGGCCTGGTCGGCTTCCCCAATTCCGGTAAGTCCACCCTCATCTCCCGCATCTCGGCCGCGCGGCCCAAGATCGCCGATTACCCCTTTACCACCCTGGTGCCCAACCTGGGAGTGGTCCAGCTCGATAACTTCCGCAGTTTCGTGGTGGCCGACATCCCCGGTCTCATCGAAGGCGCCCATCTGGGACACGGCCTGGGCATCCAGTTCCTGCGCCACATCGAACGCACCCGGCTGCTGGTCCACCTGGTGGATGTGTCCGATGCCACCGGCCGCGATCCGGCGGAGGATTTCGAAACCGTCCTGCGAGAGCTCGCCAGCTTCAGCGAGGACCTGGCTTCCAAGCCCATGATCGTGGCCGCCACCAAGATGGACGCCGCTCAGGACCCCGAACGGGTGGCCGCGCTCCGCTTGCTCGCCGCCGGCCGCGGCCTGGAGTTCATCGAGATCTCCAGCGCCACCGGACAGGGGATCGAAGCCCTCAAGTACGCCATGGCCGCACGTATTCTCCCGCCGCCGTCAGCAGATCCCGCCACTGAATTGTGAGTTTTCATACAGCCAGAATAGTACCGGCTCCGCGGATTTTACGCCCGGAATGCGGACAAAGTGGATATACTTAGACCACTGACTCGGCAGCGAGGCTAGGTTGGGATTGCAGACGATCCGGCCCATGCCGGGTTCCGGAGGAGGGAAACTGCTGTGATCCGCAACGGGAGGGTCTCCACCCATAGCCGCCCCTGGCGGCAGATGGCGCTGGCCGCTCTGGGGATGTTGCTGCTGGCCGGCTCGCCCGCCCGTGCAATATCTATTGTCGTCACCTACGATCCCAGCGTGAACCCGACGGAGACGGCCGCGTTCAACGCAGCCGTGGGGCTTCTGGACGGCCTGTATTCCAACAACATCACGGTTCGCGTGGACGTCAACTTCAGTGGCAGTTGCAGCGGGACTTGTCTGGGCCAGACCTCCGAGAGCCTGTACGGGGTTACCTATGGCTCCTGGCTGGCCGCCATGGGCAGCGATGCGGCGGCCAACCCTTCGAACACGTATCTGGCGGCCGGGTACGCTTCGCTTCCCGCGTCGAACCCGCTGAGCGATCCGGGCCACCCCAACCCCAGCGACTATGTGGCGATTACCGGGCCGAATGCGCGGGCACTGGGCTTGCTGGGGCCATCTCCCAGCGCCGATGCCACGCTTTCCTTCAATACCAGCGTGAGTTGGTATTTCGGCCTGGGCGCCCCGGGCGGTGCGCAATATGACTTCGTAAACGTTGCCGAGCACGAGTTGGACGAGGTCCTCGGCATCGGCACGGAACTGAATCCAGGGTTTCCGGCGCCCGGCATTTACATGGCGGAGGACTACTTCCGCTACGCTTCTGCCGGCGTGCGCGGTTCCTCCACGAATCCGGCCAGCCTGGCCTATTTCTCCTATAACGGCGGCGGCACCCTGGTGGCTCCCTTCAACCAGGGGCCCACGGGCGACATCAACGACTGGGGCTACGGCTGCGGCACCCCACACCCGCAAAACGCCTTCACCTGCACCGGAACGGTGGCTACCTACAACACCGGCAGCCCGGAGTTCGCCGTGCTCAGCACCCTGGGGTACGACGGCGCGACTGTTCCGGAACCCGCCACCTGGGTTCTGGTGCTCGCCACTCTGGTTTTTGGGGGCGGGCTGCGGCTCCGAAGAGCCATTGCGGGATAAGGCCGGATCGCACACTCCGGGCGCCGGCGCCATGCGCTGACACTGCCCGGAAGTGTATTGCGCCGAACGGGTAGGTGGGGTATTCTTGGGTCAACCATGGCGCGCTTCAAGGCCGCAGTGCGGCAGGCCCTGTTCCGGCTGAGCGGGGGCCACCGCCTGAACGGCTGGATCGACGAACCCGAGGCCCGCGGCTTCCATCTCCTGCTGTCCGCCTGCCTTATGTGGGACGCCCTGGAGCTGGTTCTGATAATTCCCTTGTTCGTGGCGCGCAAAGCCGCAACCGGGAGTATCGGGCTGGTCGCAGCCGGAGCGGCCGTGGCAGCGCTCAACCTGCTTCGGAGGGGCCACCGGCGCGCCGCGGCAGCCTTGTTCCTGGCTGTCCTGTGGATTGGGGCCTCGTGTTTTTCGCTCTTCGGCGGCGGCGTCCACAGCCCGGGCACTGGTTTCGCCATTATCCTGATCCTGGGCGCCGGCTGGCTGCTCGGCCGTTCGGCTGCGCTGGGACTGGCCGCCGTTACCGTCCTGCTCTCATCCGGAGAGGCGATCCTGGAATACTCCGGCCATCCGCTGCCGCTCTACTTCCCCGGCCCGCCGATGTCCCTCCTGGGCTTCGAGTTGGGGATGGTGGTGATGGTGGTTTTCCCGGTCCTCGCCTTTCTGGACGCCCAACGGCGACGGCTCGCCGCTCTCCACGAGAGTGAAGATCGCTTCCGCAGCCTGTCCAACGCCGCCTTCGAAGGCGTCATGATCCACGCGGACTGCACCATCCTGGATGCCAACATGGCGTTTGCCAGGATCCACGGATACGACCGGCCGGAGGAGTTGATCGGCCGGAATGGCCTGGACGACCTGGTGACTCCCGAATCGCGGCTGCGCGCCCATCGGCGCATCGAACGGCAGGAGTACGGACCGCTTGAGCTGACTGGCGTCCGCAAGGATGGTTCCACCTTTGCCCTGGAGATTGAGTCGCAGCCGGTGAAGTACCAGGGCCGCGACGCCCGCCGGCTGGCGTGCCGGGACATCACCGAGCGCCAGCGCGTCGAGGCGGAGTTGCGGGCCTCGGAAGAGAACTACCGGCACCTGATCGAGGAAGCCGGAGATGGCGTCTTCCTGCTGGAGCCCGATGGCCGATTTGTGGTGGTGAACCCCGCGGTCTGCAGGATGACGGGGTACGCCCGGGAGGAACTGCTCCAACTGAACCTGCTGGATACGTATCTTGCCGCCGAAAGAGATCTGGGACAACAACGTCTGAGCGAAGTCGCCAGCGGCGCCGACATGACGTTTGAGCGGTCGATGCGCCGCAAGGACGGGACGGCGCTCACCGTGGAAATCAGAGCCAGGCGCCTGGAAGACGGCAGGATTCAGGCCATTGCCCGGGATATCACCGAGCGCAAGCGCGTGGAGGCCGAACTGCGGGCCAAGGAGGAGAACTACCGCCAACTGATCGAGCAGGCCGCCGATGGCATCTTCCTGGTGGAGGGCGGCGGCCGGTTCGCGGTGGTGAACTCGGCGATCCGCAAAATGCTCGGTTATACCGAAGGGGAGATGCTTCAGCTCAACATCCTGGACACCTATATCCCCAGCCAGCGGGCCTCCGGAGAAAGCCGCCTGGGCGAGCTTCGGAACGGCGCACAAGTGACGTTCGAGCGGCTGATGCGCCGCAAGGATGGCTCGGCGGTGCTGGTGGAAGCCAGCGCCAGGCGGATTGAAGACGGCAGGCTCCAGGCCATCGTGCGGGACATCACCGAGCGCAAGCGGGCCGAGAATGCCTTGCGCGAGAGCGAGCGGAAAACGCGCGCCCTGCTGGACCGTTCCTTCGGGTTTATCGGCATGCTCACCCTGGACGGCATGCTGGTGGAAGTAAATCAGACGGCGCTGGAGTTCGCCGGGGTCGAGCGGCAGGACGTGCTGGGCCGGCCCTTTTGGGAAGCCTCATGGTGGAATCATTCGCCGGAGCTACAGGAACGGCTGCGGGTGGCTGTGGTCACAGCGGCGGCGGGCGAGATGGTGCGTTTCGAGGCTACCTTGCGGGCGGCGGATGGATCGATCCACCCGGTCGATTTCTCCCTGAAACCGGTGCGGGACGAAAGCGGCCAGGTGGAGATGCTGATCCCCGAGGGGCGGGACATCACCGAACTGAAGCGCGCCGGTGAGGAGAAGGCCAACCTGCAGGCGCAGTTGCACCAGGCGCAGAAGATGGAGTCCATCGGACGCCTGGCGGGCGGCGTGGCTCACGATTTCAACAACCTGCTCACCGTGATCAACGGCTACAGCCGGCTGCTGCTGGACGCGCTGGACCCGGACGATCCGCTGCGGGAGAGCCTGGAAGAAATCCACCGGGCCGGAGAGCGCGCCGCGGGCCTGACGCAGCGGTTGCTGGCCTTCAGCCGCAAGCAGGTGCTGCAACCTCGGGTGCTCGATTTGAATCGCGTGGTGCGGGACACGCAGCCCCTGCTGGCGCGCCTGGTGGGAGAAGACGTGGAGCTGTGTGTCCAACTGGACGCCGCTTCCGCCACCATCTGCGCCGATCCGCATCAACTCGAACAGGTGATCATGAACCTGGCGGTGAACTCCCGCGACGCCATGCCGGGGGGCGGCAGATTATCGCTCGGGACCGCCATTGCGGCGTGGGGCGGGAGCCTGGCCCGATCCCATCCGGGGGCGCCCGCGGGCCGCTATGTGGTGCTATCGGTGACCGATACCGGCGTGGGCATGGACGAAGAGACCCGCCGGCGCATCTTCGAGCCCTTCTTCACCACCAAAGAGGTCGGGAAAGGGACCGGGCTGGGGTTGTCGATGATCCAGGGCGTGGTGGAACAGAGCGGCGGTTTCATCGATGTCGCCAGCCAGCCCGGCAGTGGAACCACCTTCACAATCTATCTGCCCTGGGTGGAGGATACGCCCGATGGCGCCAAAGAGCCGGTCGCCGGCGCCGCCGCCCCACTGGCCGGAAACCGCAAGACCATCCTGGTGGTGGAGGACCAGCGGGAGGTTCGGGAATACGTGGCGGCCGCGCTGGCGGCTTTCGGATATCAGGTAATTCAGGCTGAGAACGCAGACCAGGCGCTGCCACTATTCCAGAGCCAGGTCGCCGCCATCGATCTGGTCCTGACCGACGTGGTGATGCCCCACTTGAGCGGCCCGGAACTGGCGAATCTGGTCTGGAAACTCCGGCCCGGGACCAAAGTGCTGTTCATGTCGGGCTACAATGATAACTCCATCGCGCACGATGGGGAAGTGGAGAGAAGCGTGGATTTCATCCAGAAGCCGTTCAGTCCCAACCAACTGGCAGCCAAGGTGGGGGACATGATGGACGCAGCCGGTCGCCCCGCCCGCATCCTGGTCGCCGACGACGAGCCTGGCGTGCGCAATTATCTCCGGGAGGTCCTGGAGACCGCCGGCTACGAAGTGACTGAAGCAGCCGATGGGGAGCAGGCGCTGAAGGCGGCGCGGGCCGGGCGGGTCGATCTGGTGATCACAGACCTGGTGATGCCCGAACGGGAAGGGATTGAGACCATACGGGCCCTGCGCAAGGAGGCCTCCGGTGTGGGCATCATCGCCATTTCGGGCGCCCTCGGCCCTCAGTTTCTGGAGATAGCCCGAGTGCTGGGGGCGCAGGCCGTGCTGAGCAAGCCGCTTCGGGCGGACCTGCTGCTCGCCAAGGTCGCCGAAGTGCTACAGTCGGCCCGGTGAGCGCCAGTTGCCCCTGGAGGCACTAACGCTGGATCGGTTACGCCTCGAACCCCATGAGCTCCCGGATCTGGGCCGCGTTTTCTGGTGAAGTCAGGATCTCGACCAACCGAAGCGCCACCGGAACCGATGTGGATGGACCGGTAGAGGTGATCACATTGCCATCGCGGACGATGGAAGCATCCACCACCTCGGCCCCGAACCCGGCCAACTGCTTCCTGCTGTTGCCCCCCAATAGCTTGTACGTCGTCGCACGGCGGCCGCTCAAAACACCGCTCCTGGCTACAGGCAGCGCACCGACGCAGATGGCGGCAATGGGCTTGCCCGCGCTGTCGAAAGCCCGGATGACATCGAGGAAGGGTTCGGCATAGGCGTCCGTGTAGAAACCGGCCGCCTTGAATCCGCCGGGAACGGCGAGAGCATCGAAATCAGCCGGGGCGACCTGGTCGAGTAGCACGTCCGGAATGAGGTCCGGCCCGAAGGTGCAGCGGAGCCGGGGGCGCAGCCCCGCGCACACTACTTCGATCCGCTCGGAACCATGGGTATCTGCCCAACCCAGCACATCTGTGAAGGCCGCGGCCTCCAGGAGCTCGACCCCATCCGCCAGAAGGAGCAGCACGCGCTTTTTCGGTTCGCCTCTGTTATCGCCAGCCATTGTCTATTGTCTCCTCCGCGCTGCTGTCGTCAGTGTAGCGCGCCGGAAGTCCCGCCCATTCTGCTCGACGCCCGAGGCCTCCGGGCAACTTCCCAAAACCGGTTTGAGCCACGGATACACACAGATATACACGGATAACACCCGTTTTGCATATCCGTGTGCATCCGTGTCCATCCGTGGCTCAAGCGTGTTCTTCCATTTGGCTCTGGCGGTTGCCCGCCACGCCTCCGATGCGCGTTCAGCCGCTACCGTGAGGCAGCGGAAGTCTGCGGGCGGAATGGCTATTTCGTGACAAGCCCTTAGTTGCGGGGCGCTACACGTTTTCCGGCACTACGAACGGTGCGCGGCACTTCCGCGTGAGCAGCGCATTAGCCTCGCTGTCGCCCTTACAGGTCTGTGTAGCGGCGTCGAAGTGGAGCGTGCGGCCCACGCGATAGCTGACGTTGGCCAGGTGCACCAGCACGGCGGAAATGGCGCCCTCCTCGATATCCGCGTTCAGCGATTCCCGCTTGCGGCTGCGCACGGCTTCGATGAAGTTCAGCATGTGGTCGCCGCCCTGGTTGCCCGCCGGTCCCGGCTCTCCCGACCTGCCCAGCCACGACTTGTAGGACTGGTAACTGTCCACTGCCAGGTAGCCCTTCGAGCCGTAGAACAGGTTGCCGATGCGGTCGGATTCGATGGGCCGCCCCGCGCCGCGGCCGGCGCCCTCGGGACGCGGCGGTCTGGCCGCTCCCGGTTCGCCTTCCGGAGCGGGCGGCGCGCTGCGAGCCGCACCGATGGACGCTTCGGCGTTGGTCATCCAGTGGCGCACCTCGAACTCCATCATGCTCCGCTTGCCGTTCTCGTCGAACTCGAAAGCGCAGTTGAGGGTGTTGGGCGTCTCCTGATCGTCGTCGAACATGAAGTGGCCGCCAATGGCGCTCACCTTCACCGGGTACCTGACACCCAGTCCCCACCGCGCCACATCCACCTCGTGGATCCCCTGGTTGCCCAGGTCGCCGTTGCCGTAATCCCAGAACCAGTGCCAGTTGTAATGGAAGCGGTTCATGGTGAACCCGCCGAGCGGCGCCGGACCGGTCCACAGATTGTAATCCACCCCGGGCGGCACGGCCGAAACCGGTGTGCGGCCGATGGTGTCGCGCCACTTGAAGCACAGCCCGCGCGACAGGTACACGTCGCCGATCAACCCGTCCCGCATCTTCTGTATGCCTTCGCGCACCGCCACCGAGGAGCGGATCTGGCAGCCCTGCTGCACGATGCGGTTGTACTTGCGCGCCGCCGCCACGATCTGTTTCGATTCGAAAACGTTGAACGAGCAGGGCTTCTCCACGTAGGCGTCCTTGCCCGCCTGGCATCCCCAGATGGACATGAGGGCGTGCCAGTGGTTGGGTGTGGCGATGGTGATGGCGTCGATCGACTTGTCGTCCAGGATCTTGCGGAAGTCGATGTACCCCGCCGGCCGCTTGCCCTGCTTGGGGTTCTGCTCCACGGTGGTGAGGCCGAAATCGAGGTGGGTCTGGTCGGGGTCGGAAACCGCGGCGATTTGCACGTTGTCCAGCCTGCCAAAGCCGTCCAGATGGCTCTTGCCGCGTCCGCCCAGGTGGGTGCCCCGGCCGCCCACGCCGATCACGGCGATGCGCACGGTGTCGCTGGGGCTGCCGCCGAAAACGCTCTGCGCGGCGGAGAGGGCCGCCGCCGAACTCATCAGAAAGTGCCGTCGTTCCATGAGTGCTCCTTCGAGCTGGCGCCGGGCTGAGCGCGCCGCCAGCGGCAAACCCCCGTAACTGTACGTTACGCTATCACGTTTCGGGGCGCCCCGGACAGATAGGCGGCGACATTCTCCACCGCCAGATCCATCAGGCGCGAGCGGGCTTCGCGGGTGGCCCACGCCATGTGCGGCGTCACCAGGCAGTTACGGGCCGACAGCAGGGGATGGCCAGCCGGCGGAGGCTCCACGGAGAGCACGTCCAACCCGGCGCCGGCGATCCGCCCGGCGTTGAGCGCATCCGCCAGGTCCTGTTCCACAACCAGCCCTCCGCGCGCCGTGTTGATCAAAAATGCCGCCGGCTTCATCCATTGGAGCGAGTGTGCGTTGATGATGCCGCCCGTGGCGGGGCCCAGCGGGGCGTGCAGGCTCACCACATCGCTGGCGCGCAGCAACTGCTCCACCCCGGCCCACTCGAAGCCGTCCCACTCGGGCGGCGCGGCCTGCCGGGGATCGCTGGCCATCACCCGCATCCCCAGGGCATCGGCAATCCGCCCGGTCTGCCGGCCGATGCGCCCGAACCCGATGATCCCCATGGTCTTGCCGGCCAGTTCCAGCAACGGCGATTTGCGGAAGCTCCAGTCGGGATTGCGCGACCATTCTCCGGCGCGGGTGGCGGCAGCGTGCAGCCCCACGTGGTGGCACAACTCCAGCAGCAGCGCGAAGGCGAATTGCGCCACTGAGAGCGTGCCATAGATGGGGATATTGGTCACCACAATGCCGCGCTCTCTGGCGGCGGCGACGTCCACCACGTCGTAGCCGGTGGCCAGCACGCCGATGTACTTCAGATCCGGCAGTTGCCGCAGCGCGTCCGCGCCCAGGGGCGTCTTGTTGAGGAGCGCGATGGCCGCGCCGGCCGCATGGGCCAACAGGTCGGCGGGCGCGGTGCGATCGAATGCGCGCACTTCGCCCAGCCGTGCCAGGGCGTCCCACGACAGGTCGCCGGGGTTCAGGGCATAGCCGTCCAGGATTGCGATCTTCATTGGTCGTCTCCGAATG
>Ga0265323_10001382_pt1 | contig 12016 bp, 8 predicted proteins | sample 41225metaG_FD_193580 | JGI IMG/M metagenome (GOLD analysis project Ga0265323, IMG submission 193580) | Rhizosphere microbial communities from Carex aquatilis grown in University of Washington, Seatle, WA, United States - 4-12-25 metaG | ecosystem: Host-associated > Plants > Roots > Rhizosphere >... | reverse complement strand
ATAAATTTATCATTTTTGTTTATTTAATTGAAAATAATATTAAAGGATGGATTCTAATAGAAAAAATATCTGCAAGGACTGCAAAGAAATTTGTGATTTTATTGAGCAATTAGATGTCGAATCAAAAGATATTTACTTGAAGTCCTTGATTACTATACGATATAAAAAAAGAGAAACTATTATTAAACAGAATAATCATTCAACTCACCTTATTTATCTTAAATCCGGACTGGTAAAAGTATTCACTGAAAGAAATAATGATAAAAATATTATATTGAAAATAATTACGCCAAATAACTTTATAAATCTTTCGGAATTATGTTCAGATATATACAATTTCAGTTGTGTAGCATTAAAGGATTGCGAAATATGCCTTATGCCAAAAGAACAATTTTTGAACCTGATAAATCACAATAAAAATCTTACATTCCCTATACTTGAATTATATTCAAAATTTACTAAATTATTACTTGATAAAATTTCATCATTAGGAACCAAACAGATGCATGGGCGTCTTGCCGATGTGATCCTGTATTTATGCGGAATTGAACTTAATAATACCGATGTTTTCGATTTTTTAACGCGACGTGACATAGCTGAAATGTCTGGGATGTCTTCAGAAAGTGCCATCAGGTTACTTACAGAATTTAAGAACGACGGTTTAATAAAAACCAACGGGAAAAAAATAGAAATCAATAATTTGGAATTAATTACCCGGTTAAGCGAAATAGGTTAATAATTCATAATATTCTTCTTTATAATTCTCTGGAAAAAGAAAATCTCTTTTTTAATCGCAGTGAGCTCAATTTTAAAAAAATGATAAGCTATTATAGTTTTGGAATTATCTTTGAGGATAAAATTTCCTAACAATAATTATCCTGAATTGTTAAAATTAGGGTTTATTGGATTTTAAAAAGAATGTTTCAGAACAATAATAATAGTATTAAGAAATATAAGTTTTTTGCATTAATTTATATTTTTCTCTTAACCAATATTCACGCCCAATATTTCTATGGGCCGAATAAACCAGGTTATAAAACTATTGACTATAAAGTTTATTATACTCCGCATTTCGAAATATATCATTATTTTACAAACGACTCAGTTCTCAATACATTTGCTGAAAGCGCCGAGCAATGGTACAGAAGGCATTTAATGATTTTCCGGGATTCATTTAAAACCAGAAACCCAATTATAATATATGCCAATCATGCAGATTTTCAACAGACCAATGCAATTATGGGAAATATTGGGATTGGTACTGGTGGGGTTACAGAAGCATTAAAAAACAGGGTTGTTTTACCGGTAATGGAATCGGCTGCTCAAACTGATCATGTTTTGGGACATGAGTTGGTTCATGCTTTTCAATACAGGCTTATGCTTGGTGAAGACAGCAACCAGATGCGAAACATAAGAAATATCCCAATTTGGATGATTGAAGGAATGGCCGAATATCTTTCTATCGGAAGTGTAGATGCCAACACAGCTATGTGGATGCGCGATGCCATAATAAATAATGATTTTCCTTCGCTTGAAGATCTGACAAGGTCATATAAATATTTTCCATATCGTTACGGTGAGGCTTTTTGGGCTTTTATTACCGGGTTGCGAGGTGATACAATTATTAAACCGCTTTTCGACCTTACCACAAAAATTGGTTATGAAAGAGCAATTGATAGTTTAACTCATTTAAATGAAAAAGCCTTTTCTAACAGTTGGAAAACAGAAACTAAAAAATTTTATTTTAGCTTCCTGAAAGATACAGTAGAAAAACCTGTTGGGAAAAAAATACTTTCTAAAAAAAATTCTGGTGCTGTAAATATTGCACCTTCTTTAAGTCCCGATGGGAAATTTGTGGCATTTGTTTCCGAAAAGGATCTTTTTACTTTTGATCTTTACCTGGCTGATGCGTATACCGGCAAGATAATTCATCAACTATCCAGTACAATAAGAGATAACAAAATTGATGATTTTAATTTTCTTGAATCGGGAGGGACCTGGTCCCCTGATGGGAAATATTTTGCTTTTGTTATTTATAGTAAAGGCAAAAATAAGCTGCTTATTATAAATGTACAGAAAACCAGAAAAATTGAAGATTACGAAATACCAGGTGTCGATGCATTCAGCAATCCATCATGGTCTCCGGATGGAAATACAATAGTGGTATCAGGACTTAATGAGGCAGTAACAGACCTATATTCATTTAATCTGAAGACAAAAAAAGTTGAAAACCTTACACATGATTCATATAGCAATACTTTGCCGGGATGGTCAAACGATGGAAAATATATTGCATTTTCAACCGACAAACCATCTGAATCAATAACTGATTCATCCGCAAGGGGTTATAATATTGCCTTACTAAATATGCAAACCAGAAAAATTAATATTCTTCCGATATTTCCTGGAGCCCATAACCTTAATCCTCAGTTTTCGCCCGATAATAAATGGATTTACTTTCTTTCAGATGCCGATGGGTTCAGAAATCTTTATCGTTATTCACTCGATTCAGGTAAAGTATATCGTTTGACTCAATTGATAACAGGGATTTGTGGAATTACGGAATTTACACCAGCTTTTAGTATTGATCGTGAGAAAGGCAATGTGATTTATACTCATTATTATAAGTCGGAATATAATCTTTATCAAGCTTCAGATACATCTTTTAAACCACAATTATTGTCAGCAGACAGTGTTAATTTTGCTGCAGCTCATCTGCCACCGTTTATGCGTACTTCTATAAACATAATCGATGAGAATATTACAGGTATTCATAAGCAACCTCTTTTACCAACCGATTCATTTAAAGCTGTACCCTATAAACCCAAATTTCAGCTCGATTATGTTGGCGGAACCAGTATGGGAATAGGAGTTAACAGCTTTTATGGTACAGGTATGGCTGGAAGTGTCGATATGCTTTTCAGCGATATGGTAGGTAATTATCAGTTGTATTCAAGCTTATCATTAAATGGGGAAATTTACGACTTTGCAGGTGCAGTTTCCTTTATGAACAATAAAAACAAAATTAATTGGGGCTTGTCGCTTTCACATATCCCTTATCGATATAGTTATTATGGTGAAGGATTAGATAGTTTACAAAGTTCAAATAAGTATATTCCGGTCGATAAAGTTTCAATATATAATTACAGGATTTTTGAAGACGCGTTGACATTATTTGCTGTTCGTCCAATTACACAGACAACAAGGGTCGAAGCCTTTTCGTCCTTTGCCTATTATAGTCATCGGCTCGACAGGTTCAATTATTATTACGATGCTTCAGGTTCTTATATTACCCAAAGCATAGACAGGAACCTTCCTACTGAAAAAGGATTCACACTCGAAACCGTGGGTACCGCTTATACATTAGATAATGCGTATATGGGTATTGCTTCCCCGTTAAGGGGTCAAAGATTTCGTGCTGAAACCGATTATTATTATGGTGAAATGAGTTTTGTTAATTTCCTTATAGATATAAGAAAATATATATTTCTTAACCCTTTTTGTATTGCTTCGAGGATATATTTTGACGGACGTTATGGCAGTAGTTCAACTAACGATGTTGTCCGGGCTTTATATATTGGGTGGCCCTGGTTTGTAAGAGGATATGATAATTATAATTATTCATCTTCCCAGGATGCATCAAATCTTATCAGCCAGCTGTTTGGAAGTCGAATGGCAGTTGCCAACCTCGAATTCAGGATTCCCTTTACCGGTCCCGAAAGATTGTGCCTTATTCCATTTAAATATTTTTTTTCGGAATTATCTTTTTTTATAGATGGGGGCCTGACATGGGATTCACAGCATCCGGTTTCGTTAGACAGAAATGCTGACCTTGCAGTTTACCATGTGCCTCTTGCAAGTTACGGTGTTTCATTCCGTGTAAATTTATTTGGATACATGGTATTAGAACCCTATTATGCAATACCAATGCAAAAGGATGGATCAAAATATGCCAATTTGGGATTAAATTTTCTCCCTGGATGGTAACCATTATGCAATAGGTAAATAAATAATTTTTTTTGTTTCAAAATATGGTTCTGAAAATACTTCTGATATATTGAATATTTTAATCTTACTTTTAAAATAGAATATTTCATTTTCAAAATTTCCTCCCTTCAAATAAATAATCCCGTTTTCAAAATTATTCAATCCATGATGAAGAATTTTATTATTTACCCATTTATATAATTTTGAAAATTCTGAAACTGCCCGACTTATAATAAAATCAAATTTTTCATCCATTTCTTCAGCACGAATTTGCCTGGCTTTTACATTATGCAAGTTAAGCGTTTTGATAACTTCATTAACCACTGTGATTTTTTTCCCAACAGAATCGACTAAAGTGAAATTGACCTTTGGAAAAATAATAGCTAAAGGAATTCCCGGAAATCCGCCTCCGGTTCCTACATCGAGAATTTTAGTTCCGGGGTTAAATTGAAAGAATTTGGCAATGGCCAGGGAATGCAAAATATGCCTTTCATATAATTGTCCGATATCTTTACGGGAAATAACATTAATTCGTCCGTTCCAAAAATTATAAATTTCATCAATTTGTAAAAATTGAAACTTTTGTTCATTGGAAAGTTCTTGAAAATACCGCAAAATAATATCCATAAAGGACACGGTTTAATATTTATGTCCTGTACTTTTAAGAATGTTAAAAAGTAGTTCCCTGGCCCTGAACAATTGCGCTTTCACAGTGCCAATAGGTAGATCTAATTGTTCAGCTATTTCTTCATAGGAAAGTTCATCGAAATAGCGCATTTCAACGAGTTTGCGATAACGGGGTTTAAGTTTCGAAACAACATCGCGCATCAGCTTTACTTTTTGCTGGCTGATCATTTTCTCTTCAGGATCTAAGTCATCAGTCTGTATGTGGATGGGAACTTCATCCCTGTCGTCTTTAGACTGATCAATTGAAACTAAAAGACCTCCTCTTCGTTTCCGTATAAAATCGATACAATTATTTGTGGCTATTTTAAATAACCATGTGCTAAAAGCATAATTTGGTGTATATTGATGGATGCTTTTAAATGCTTTGCCGAATGCTTCAATAGTGAGATCATCAGCATCATCGCTATTATTTACCATCTTTAATAGCATAAAATAAATAGCATCCCTATACCTGCTGAGTAATTCGGCAAAGGCCTTTTGTTCACCGGCTGCTGCTTTTTGCACCAAAACGATATCGTATTGTGCTTTCTCGGACAGGTTTAAATTTATCTCCATATCCTTTTAGGTCTGATAATGTTCGACAAATAAATTCCCAGATTAATAAAAGGGAGTACCAGGTCGAATAATGGCGAAATTAAAAATAAATTTCTTTCATTCAAACGCCTGAATGATTTTTTAAAAATAATCATCTGACAAATTATCCGTCCCAGGAAAATGCAAACTGCTATAATCCAATACACTTTCAATAATAACAAACAAATAAAAGCAAAGTAAAATAGAACCCTTGATATTACTTCACCACCAAGAATGATTTTATCATTTTGTTTATACATAGTAAAAGTAGAGAAATGCCTTCTTTTTTGATCAGCCCAATTTCTAAAAGTTTTTTTGGCTTCCGATCTGGTATGGGCATCTAAAGAAGGTTCAATATCTATATTTTGGGCATTGGCTACTTCATTTATAAAAAGATCATCATCGCCGGAGTCGAGACCAACATGTGAAGCAAAACCTTTATTTGAAAAAAATATCGATTTTCGATATGCAAGATTGCGGCCAACACCCATATAAGGTTTCCCAATAAGTGCAAAAGAAAAAAATTGTAAAGCAATCATTGCTGAATCGAAACGGATAAGTTTATTCAGTAAAGTGTTTCTATGAATGTAGCCACCATAACCAAGAATTATTGATTTCTTATCCGAAAAATGTTTCGCCATAGAGCCCAACCACTGATCGCTTTGAGGATAACAATCGGCGTCGGTAAGCAAAAGACATTCGTAATTTGCAGATTTTATTCCTACAGTAAGGGCTAATTTTTTCCCATGACTGAATTTTTCATCCTTTTTTATAACAGTATATCTTAAATGCTCATATTTTCGGGAAATTAATTTTAAAACTTCTTCTGTTTCATCTTCAGAACAATCATTTACAACCACTACTTCATATTTTGAATATTTTTGTTCCAAAATAAGTGGAAGATATTTTTCAAGGTTTTCAGCTTCGTTTTTGGCACAAATAACAATTGAAACAGGTTTCTGATCATTAGTTTTAATGATAGTTTTATAAAATATAAATCGTGAAAAAATAAATAAATAGTAAATAATTTGAATAAGTGCAGTTAAGGAAAATAAAATTAATATAGAGAGATTAAACCAATCAACATCCATCATAAACAACATTAAATAATCAAACAAATGAGTGCAATGTTATTAAAGATTTCTTTTCAAAACAAGCCGTCAGTATGACAATTAATAAACTTTTTGTTCACATTAAATAACTATATTTGCCCTGAATATAGTGTTAACAGGTAATATTAGGGTGTTTTATAATCGTTAATTACCTTTTAATTAATTTTAAATTTGAAATTTCAACTTCAACATACCGATATATATTCAGGAGCACGGTCAGGTAAGTTAGAAACCGATCATGGTATTATTGAAACGCCTATTTTTATGCCCATCGGCACTGCCGGATCGGTTAAAGCTGTGCATATTCGTGAATTAGAAAATGATATAAAAGCGCAAATTATTTTAGGTAATACTTATCACCTGTTTCTCAGGCCTGGACTGGATATTATTGAATCGGCCGGAGGATTGCATAAATTTATGAGCTGGACTAAACCCATTCTCAGCGATAGTGGCGGTTACCAGGTATTTTCTCTTAGTGAAAATTGCAAAATAAAAGAGGACGGTGCTCATTTTCATTCACATATCGATGGTTCAAGGCATATTTTTACCCCCGAAAACATTGTTGATATTCAGCGAATTATCGGAGCCGATATAATTATGGCGTTTGATGAATGCTCTGCTTATCCGTGTGAACATAAAAATGCCCAAAAATCTGTAGAGCTCACTCACAGATGGCTCGACAGAGGCATAACCCGGTTTAAGGATACCAAACCAGTTTATAAACACAACCAGACATTTTTCCCGATTGTTCAGGGAAGTATTTATAAAGATTTGCGAAAATCTTCCGCAGAAAAAATAGCTTCCTGCAACCTGGATGGAAATGCAATTGGAGGCTTATCTGTGGGAGAACCTATCGAATTAATGTACGAAATGATTGAAACTATTAATAATATACTCCCTGCAGATAAACCACGTTACCTTATGGGAGTCGGGACACCAGAAAATATTCTTGAGGCAATATCTATGGGCATTGATATGTTCGATTGTGTTTTACCTACCCGTAATGGCAGAAATGGAATGCTTTTTACAAGAAATGGAATTTTAAATATGCGAAATGAAAAATGGAAAAACGACCATTCCCCCATAGAAAAGGAAAGCGATTGTTTTGCTGACCAGGATTATTCCAAAGCCTATCTTCGCCATTTGCTGATATCAAAAGAAATTCTTGGTGCACAAATTGCAAGTATCCATAATCTTCATTTCTATCTTTGGCTGGTTGGCGAAGCGCGTAAACATATTTTAAATAATACTTTTGCTAATTGGAAAAATGAAATGATAAAACAATTTTCTCAAAGGATTTAATTTTTCAGGTAAATAGACTATAGGCTATTAGACCAAAGTAAAGCTTTTCGCAGTTTCACAAATTTGAAGTAATCAAAAATGAATGTGCCATTAAATTTATATTATTTTGAATACCCGGTAGTATTCTGAATAAAAAACCTTAACAGATACAATGTAACTTTATTCAAGGATTTAAAATTGTTCAAATTAAATTATAATAAAAAATATTATTATTTTGAAGAATGCAGAAAAAATAAAAGAATATGCTAAAAGCCTAAAATGGCCTGAATTCAAAATTATTGACAGGTATATTATCAAGAAATTCTTAGGCACATTTTTCTTTTCAATAGTTCTAATAATTGTTATTGCGGTCGTTTTTGATTTCACTGAAAAGCTCGATGATTTCATTGAAAAAAATGCCCCGGCCAGGGCCATAATTTTCAATTACTATTTAAACTTCGTTCCTTACTTTGCTATTCTTTATAGTCATCTTTTCACCTTTATTGCCGTTGTGTTTTTTACTTCAAAGATGGCGTACAGAACAGAAATTGTTGCCATTTTAAGCAGCGGGATCAGTTACAGGCGGATGCTTTGGCCTTATTTTATTTCGGCTGCAATAATTGCAATTTTTGCCTACCTTTTTACAAATTTTTTAGTTCCCAATGCTACAAGGGTAAGGCTTGAATTTGAAGAAACCTATTTACATAATGGGCCTGTTAACTTTAATTTCAGAAATATTCATAAACAAATTCAGCCCGGAGTAATCATTTTCATGGAATCTTATAGTAATTTATCCAATACAGGGTTTAAGTTTTCTATTGAAAAATATATTGACAACAAATTAGTATCGAAACTCATGGGTGAATATGTAATCTGGGATTCTATAAAAAATAAATGGATCGTTCGCGACTATTATATCCGGACTATCGATAGTATGAAAGAACAAATCACTAAGGGAACTTCAATAGATACGAGTTTAAATATTTATCCTGCTGATTTCCGAAGACGGACGAATGTAGTTGAGTCTATGGATTCCTTCGAATTAAATAAATTTATTAAAGAACAAAAGATGCAGGGCGCTGAAGATTTAAATACCTACCTGATTGAAAAATATAAAAGGGTTTCTGTCCCTTTTTCTACTTTTATCCTTACCCTTATTGCCGTTTGCATATCTTCCAGAAAAATGAGAGGCGGTACAGGTATTCATATTGGCATTGGACTGGGATTCTGCTTCTCTTATATCGTTTTTATGCAATTCTCTTCTCAATTTGCAATAAGTGGCAGCCTTAGTCCATTACTTGCAGTATGGATACCAAATTTGGTTTATGGAATAATTGCCGTTTATCTCTATAGGCTTGCGCCCAAGTAGTGTTAAAAAGGAAACTGCAAAATTTTCAAGACAAAGGAAATATGGCTGAACAAAGTTCTTCCTGTTTTGTAATAAATGATATTATGGTAATTCATAATAAAAATTAGAACCACTACCGAAATTACTTTTTACCCCGATTTGGCCACCGTGTCCAAGAACTATTTTTTTTGCAATTGCCAATCCCAAACCTGTACTTTTTTCTCCGGCAGTAGGAGTGGTACTGGTTGTTTGGAAATAATTAAACAATTTAATTTGTTCTTCCTGGGGAACTCCTTTTCCTTTATCAATTATTTCGGTTAATACGCTATTTTTTTCAGTCTTTGTTACCCTTATTACTATTTCACTTTTCTGAAAAGAAAATTTAATGGCATTCGATAAAAGATTGTTGATTACTTCGCCTAAATACTGCTTATCAAAGTTTAAGTTAATCTCATTTTCGCTTGTTTCGAGTTTTATTAATATTTCTTTTTTATCGGCAAGTATCTGGCTTAAGTAAATATTATTTTTAATAAAATCTAAATAATTCTGATTCTGTAAAACAATATTTATTTTTCCGGATTCAATTAACGAAATATTTAACAAATTTTTAAGCAATTCAAGTGTATTGTTGCTCATTTCTTTAATTAAACTAATTATTTTGGAGATTTCAGGAGCAATCTTTTCTGAATAGTCAGTTAGAATTATTTCAGAAAATGCATTTATAATTCCTATTGGATTTCTCAAATCGTGGGCAGCAATTCCAATAAATTTGTTTTTCTCTTCATTTAACTGTATTAAGTCTTTGTTGATCTCACGAATTTTTTTATGCTCTTCTTTAAGATAAAACAATAGTAACCCTGTTATTAAAAAAAATGCAAATACTATTACTGCATTCCAGATGGCATAAAAATTATTTGAATAAATTTTTTCGACAAATATCAATAAAGTCCATACAGAGGAAGCGTAGAGCGTATTTATTATAACTGAAGCTTTAGTGGTTCTTTTGTATAAAGCATGCAACATTATTGGAATTAAATAGAAGATTGTTAATGTCAGTTCAGAGGAGGTTAAATAATCAATTGTCCCAATAATTGAAATTACAATAAAAGAGAAAAGAAGGATGAGAAACCGGTTTTCTACTTTGCCTATTGATAACATATTTATAAAATTACCATTTAGAAACAATATTATTAAATATAATAATAATAAGAAAAATTTAACTTCATTTTATTCAGCAATCTTCTTTGATGTTTACTTGTATATTCCTTTAAAAATAATTGGGAAAATAAAAAGAGTAAGAATTGTAGCGCTTATCAATCCACCGATAACAACTATCGCGAGAGGTTTTTGGGTTTCGGAACCTATTCCGGTTGAAATAGCAGCGGGAAATAAACCTATTGCTGCCATAAGGGCAGTCATTATTACCGGTCTTATCCTTGAAGAAACACCCGATTTTATGGCTTCGTCAATTGAAAACCTTTTATCAATATTTTTCTTGAAAACAGAAACCAGTATTACTCCGTTTTGCACACATATCCCGAACAGGGCAATAAAACCAACACCTGCTGAAATACCGAAAATAGTACCTGTTAAATGCAAAGCCAATATTCCGCCAATTAATGCAAAAGGTACATTAAGGAGAACCAGACCGGCATCCTTTGCATTGCCAAAAGTGATAAACAATAAAATAAAAATAATTATTATACATAAGGGTACAACCTGTGAAAGTCTTTTAGTTGCCCTGACCTGACTTTCGAATTCACCTGTCCAGGTAATGGAATATCCTTTAGGAAACTTTATTGCTTTTTCAATTTTTTGCTGTGCCTCTTTTATGGTACTTCCCAAATCCCTGTCGCGTATGGTAAATTTGACTGCAATCAGGCGCTTATTTAAATCACGATAAATAAATGCAGGCCCGGTTTCCGTCTTTATTTCCGCGATTTCTTTCAATGGTATTTTAGTTCCTCTTACGGTTGGAACTTTAAGATCCTCGATATCATTTTCATCTTTTCGATATTCCTTTGGATAGCGAATACGTATATCGAATTTTTTTTCACCTTCATAAAGCTGGGTAGCAGCTTTGCCGCCAATAGCCATTTCGATAATTGCCTGGCAATCGGATTTGGTAACGCCGTAAATGGCCATCTTCTGTTCATCGAGAAGAATGCTTATCTCCGGTTGCCCGATATTTCTCAAAATACCGATATCATGGATACCAGGTACGTCTTTTATTGCAGCAAGTACCCTGTTTGCCAATGTATCGAGGACCATTAGGTTATCGCCAAAAATTTTAACCGCATTATTGCAGTTCAACCCGGCCACAGCTTCCTCAACGTTATCACGTATCGGTTGGGAATAATTATAATTGATACCCTGTATCTGGCTTAACTTAGAATCCATTTCATCAATCAACCGGTCTGTAGAAATTTTTCTCTTCCATTGTTCTTTTGGATAAAGATCAACATCGGCCTGGTTAAGATAGAACCCTGAAGGATCGGTCCCATCGTTTGGTCTTCCGGTTTGGGAAAGTACACCTTTGACTTCAGGGAAACTTAATAAAATATTCCTTACTTTATGTTCAATATTTACCGTTTCCTGGAGCGACATGCTCATAGGCATCTCTGCTTCAACCCATAAAGCACCTTCGTTAAGAGGAGGTAAAAACTCTGTGCCCAGCCACTTAAATGAATAGATGCTTAATGCCATTATGAAAAATGCAACAATAAGCGCTACTTTCTTATGATTGTATGAATAATTAAAGGCTTTTATGGTTGCATGATGAATATTGTTAACAACCGGGTTTTCTTTTTCCCTTACATTTTTATTAAAAAACTGGCGCACAAGCACGGGAACCAATGTAAGGGTAAATAACAAAGCTCCAAGAAGTGCAAATCCCAAAGTATAAGCTAAAGGAGAGAACATTTTACCTTCGACTTTTTCAAACGAAAAAATGGGAATTAATGCTGTAATAATTATAAGTTTTGAAAAAAATATGGATTTTCCCATTTCAAAACCTTTATCTTTTATA
>Ga0265323_10001381_pt1 | contig 12020 bp, 7 predicted proteins | sample 41225metaG_FD_193580 | JGI IMG/M metagenome (GOLD analysis project Ga0265323, IMG submission 193580) | Rhizosphere microbial communities from Carex aquatilis grown in University of Washington, Seatle, WA, United States - 4-12-25 metaG | ecosystem: Host-associated > Plants > Roots > Rhizosphere >... | reverse complement strand
CGCCGATTGGTAAGAGGCAAGGAGCGTTTCATAGCCGGTTCGCCAATTATGGTAGCAGGGGTACCGGTGGATTTCAGCGGCGCATGGGGGCGCGCATCCCCGGAATGGCAGTGAGGCGCGCACGTGGGCTACACTGTAATTCCGATCCGTCAAGACTATGCCCCGGAACGACCGTCCTGGGAAGAGCGCCCCGCCGGGCGCCGCCCGAAACCCAAACAGCCCGGAGCCGCCTTCCGCGGCCAGTGTCCAGGCGGAATCGCCCGCCAGGCCGCCGAAGGGAGAAGCGGGCTTTCTGGACCGGACGATCGCGCGGCTGGGCGGCGCGCAACGCTACTCCACCGCCGCCTCCGTTCTGTTTCTTGCACTCCTGCTGACTTACTCGCTCAAGGATCTGCTGGTATCCCTGTCGCGTAGCTGGTTCTTCTCTTCCGACGAGTACGTCTTCGCGGCGGAGGTGATTCGCTTCCTCAATCTCGATTTCCACCAGCGCTATTTCGATATGCCCGGGACGCCGTACATGCTGCTAACGGCGATTCTGTGGGCCGTCTTCTATCCCGTGCAAACGTGGTTCAGGCCGGATCCGGCGTCTGGCAGCATCGTCGCCTTCACTTACAATCATCTCGACTGGTTCTTCACCGTTCTGCGCTTCGGGACGATCTTCTTTTACGCCCTCTCCCTGGTCCTTCTGTTTCTGCTGGTGAAGCGGCTGCTGAACGGCGCGGGCGCCTGCGTGGCCTGTCTGCTGCTGGCGATGTCCCCGATTTATGCGGGCTACAGCTCGTTTTGCCGGGTGGAGTCCATGGCGATCTGTCTGGCGCTGAGCGCTCTGCTGATCGCCTACCGCGCCATGGAGAAGGACGCAAGGGGCCTGGGAGCGCGCCCCACGTGGCGGGACCCGATGATCTGGGCGGGCTTCCTTGTCGGCGCGGCCGCGGCAGCCCGGCTGCACTCCGTTGCGGCCTCGGCGCCGCTGCTGTGGCTGGTTGTGCACCTCGACGAGCGCACCCCGCGCGCGGTGGATTACCCGCGCTGGGCGCTGCGGGCCGCTGCGTTTCAGCTGCCGGCCATGTTCCTGGGCGGCATCGTGTGTTACTGGGAGGCCGTCAGGCGGGTGGTCATCGTGCTGCCCCACGCGGCGGCGCTGTTCAGTAAGGCCGGGATCGCGTGTGCCGTGGCGCCGGTTGCCGCGGTTCTGCTGTATCGCTTCGAGCGGACCCGGCCCTTCCTCCTGCGCGTGGCCAGTCCGGCGGCCATCAAAATGGCCCTGGGCTGCGTGGGTGGCTTTCTGCTGGCTAACTGCACCGTCCTCTGGCAGTACAATTACTTCGTCGGAAGTATCGACATGTACAGTGGGACATACATCGACTGGCAGAGAACCACGTGGCCTCTTTGGACGAACATCCGGTGGTACGTCGCGTTCTATCTGAAAGTGTTCGCTCCCGACTCAATTGTGCTGATTCTGCTGGCGGTTTCCATAGCGTGGATCGCTATCTCGCGGGACCGGAGGCTATTGCCGTACTTAGTGGTGTTTCTCGCGTTTTTCGTATCGAAACCCATCAACCTGATTGCGGCTCCGCACCATACGCTTCTCTGGCTGCCGTGGTTTGCCGTGATCTGCGCGTTTCCGGTTGCCAGAATTTACTCCATTCTTGCCGCCCGGGCGGCCGGCCACCGGGGTTTGCAGCTGGTGCCGGTGGCCGTGGCGGCGGCCCTGTTCGCGGTCATCGCCACTCATCTGACCAACGGCCCTCGCGAGGCTGCCGCGCAGGTGCGGGGGACCGAAGAGCGGCTTCAAAACATATCGAAAGCCACAGACTGGATCGAACACCAGACTCCATTGGGTGTGACAGTCGCGATGAGTTACTTTTGCTATAACCCGGACGTGTTCTATACGTGGATGAAGTCGATGGCCGTTCCGGTTCCGGGTGTAGCGGGGCTGGAGCGGAGGCGGTTTTTCGTCTGGGAAGGGGACCGCCAGGGACTTCGAGGTTTTGCCGGATACGTCTGCGGCACGGGTGGAAGCGCGGCAGCCGCGGTGGACCGCAGGAGACTGAACGTGAAGGACCCGAATGGCGTGCTCGATCTGTACAGCGATCCGGACTTCGAGCGGGTCGCCTCGTTTGGAAGCGGCCCGAACGAGGTGGACCTGTTCCGCTTCGACTACCGGCCCGGGGCCGGGAGGGTCCACTGAGCACCGCGCCGCGGCGGGGAACGGCTTCAGTCCGTCGCACGGGGGGTGGTATACACTAAGTGAAGAACCGGCCGCATAACGCAAATCACAGGTTTTCCGATCAGCCATGAGTATGTCCCGGAACCGCCGCCCAGGGAAGAGTGCTGCGCAGCGCACCGCCCGGTCTTCAAACAGTCCGCAACCAGGCTCCGCCGGAATTGTCCCTGCGGGCAAGCCGGCCGTCGTGCGCCCGCGCCTGCTGGACCGGGCGATTGCGCTGCTGGCGGGCGGGAAGTGGCATGCCACCGCCGCCTCGATCCTGTATCTTGCGGTGCTTCTGGCAGTCTCGCTGCGATATCTGCTGTTCTGTCTGTCGCGAAGCTGGTTCTTCTCTTCCGACGAATACGTCTTCGCGGCGGAGGTCATTCGCTTTCTCAATCTGGATTGGCACCAGCACTACTTCGACATGCCTGGAACGCCGTTCATGATGCTGTCGGCGATTCTGTGGGCGGCGTTCTATCCGGTACAGACATGGTTCAACCCGGACCCGGCGGCCACCAGCGTCACGGCCTTCACTTACAGTCACCTGGACTGGTTCTTCACTCTTCTCCGGTGCAATACGATCTTCTTCTGGGCCGTCTCGATCGTCCTGCTGTTTCTGCTTTCCAGGAAGCTACTGAACACGGTGGGGGCATGGGCAGCCTGTCTGGTGCTGGCGATGTCGCCGATTTACGCGAAGTACAGCGGGTTCTGCCGGGTGGAGTCCATGGCGATCTGCCTGGCTATCATCGCTCTGCTGGTCACTTACAGGGCGCTGGAGAAGCGGCCATCGGGGATGGGCTCGTCCCCATCGTGGCGGGATCCGATGATCCTGGCCGGGGCCCTCGTGGGGGTTGCGGCCGCTGCCCGGTTGCACTCCATCACCGCATCCCTGCCTTTGCTCCTCCTGGTCCTGCTGTTCGACGAGCGCATGCCGCGCCGCGTGAAGTACCCGCGCTGGGTGCTCTCGGCCGGCATATACCTGGTGCCCGCGATGTTCGTGGTGGGGGCCCTGTGCTGTTGGTGGGCCAGAAGCTGGGTAGCCGGTGAGTTGCCCCACGCCGCGTCCCTGCTCACCAAGGCGGGGATCGTGTTTGCCCTGGCGCCGGTTGCCGCGGCTTTGTTGTATCGCTTCGAGCGGGCCCGCCCCATCCTGCTCCGCGTGGCGAGTCCGGAGGCGATCAAGATCGCGATGGGCTGCTGCGGCGGTTTCCTGCTGGCGAACTTTACCGTGGTACCACAGCGGCGCTTCTTCCTGGGTAGTGTGGAGATGTACATGGGAAGTTACCTCGACTGGCAGAGAACGACATGGCCACTGTGGACTAATATCCGGTGGGTTGCCAGGTTCTATCTGAACGTGTTCGCCCCCGATACGATCCTCGTGGTCCTGTTGGCTGTTTCGATTGTCTGGATCGTCGCCGCCCGCGACCGGAGGGTGTTGCCGTATCTGATCGTGCTTGCCGGGTTCTTCATATCCAAGCCCCTCAACACCATTGCCGCTCCCCATCACGTGCTGCTCTGGCTTCCTTGTTTCGCACTGGTCTGCGCATTCCCAGTGGCGAAGCTGTACTCGCTTGCCGCCGGAGCGTCAGGCTACCTTTCGGTGCGGCGTCTGGCTGCGACCGGCGCGGCGGGGGTGCTGCTCGCGGTGGTGGCGCTGCATCTCACCGCCGGCCCCCGCCAGGCAGGCGAATACGCGAGGCTGACGCAGGTGCGGCTCGAAAACGTCTCCGCAGCCACCGACTACCTCAAATACCGCACACCTCTTGGCTCCGAAATCGCGATGAGCTACTTCTGCTTCAACCCGGACATCTTCTATATGTGGACGCGGTCGCTGGAGGTTCCCGTGCCCCAATCGGAGTTCGATAGCCGCCGGTACTTCACCTGGTGGGGCAAGAAGGCCGAACTCCAGGGCATTGCGGGTTACGCCTGCACCACCGGCGGAGACCGTCCGGGCCTGACGGAGAACAACAAGCTGACGGTTGCGGACCCGAACCAGGTGGCGGACACGTACCACGATCCGGATTTTCAGCGGGTTGCCTCGTTTGGGAAAGACGCGGACGAGGTCGATCTATTCCGCTTCGATTTCCGCACTCCCGCGGGGAAGCCGCGCTGATCGCCCGCCTTGCGTTAGAGCGTATGGTATAAAAGGATCTGGGAAGCGGCCAGAGAGTGTCGCAGTTCCCTTCGACCCGCCAGATTATGCCTCGGAACCGCCGTCCCGGCAGGACTGCCCTCCCGGATGCAGCGACATCCTCAAGAAGCCAGATCGCCCGCTTCGCCACGCGGGCCGGCGCGGTGCCACCAGCCGTTCTGATGCGGATGGCTGCATGGCGCAGTCCCGAGTTCCAGACCGCGGCGCTGGCGGGAGGCGCTTACGCCGCGCTGATCCTGGTTATGTGGGGGTTGTTTGGCCTGTACAGCGGGTTTTTTGCCGAAACGGGCTTTCCGTTTCTGAGCGAGACATCTTCGGTGTTGAAAGGGTTTCTGTACCCTCTCGATCCGCTTCGTATTCAGATGATGACCTTCTTTCAGCTTCCCTACCTCATCGGCGAGGCCCTGGGTATTCGGGGAAGCTATGTGCCGTACCAGGTTATCTATGCGGCTTTGTGGTGGGCGCGTGGGTTTCTTAGCTTTCTTATTCTGAGGAAGTTTCTTCCCGGGTCTCTGTCTATCTGCTACGCGGCCGGCGCACTGGTAGTGGTACACGCTTCGGACAGTGCATTTGGCTGGGTGGGGCCGATGAACCAGCTCGGTTCTATCTTCTGGATGGTGTTGGCGTTCTATCTGCTCTTACTCGCGGCTGAAGCGGTAAAGTGGCCTCACACGGCGCTCTTTGTGGCTGGGGCATGCCTTTTCGAGTACATGTCGCTCTGGAGTTATGAAAGCCAGCTTCTGCTCGTGCTGGTTCTGCCCGTGGGTTTAGTTTTCCGCTGGAGGTGCTGGCGGAAGCTGGCGGTCCTCGGTGGGGCTTGGTACTTGATTCCGGCTGTCTATATCAGGCTGACGTTCTTGAGATATGTGGGATCCACGGCGCGCGGATACCAGGAATCGGTGATGCGCAAAGCGTGGAGTGTGGGCAGTCTGCTTCGGGACTGGGTTTTCAACATCAAAGCCAGCCTGGAGTTTTGGGATTGGCCGAGGGGCGACTGGAAACCTCCGAAGGTTGAGATCTATCTGCTGTCACTGGCGGCTTCGATCGTCTTCGTTGCCTGCGGGCTGGCGTTCCTTCGCCTCACCAGGGAGTACGGCAGGCCGAGTCCATTTGTGGGCAGGATACGGACGTGGTGGACGCTTCTTGGGGCTGGATTCATTTTGCTGGCCCTGAGCTTTCCCGCCTTCCTGCTGCTGGAGGCCGCCGATTCGCTGTGGCGAACGCAGTTCCTGGCGGGCATCGGCGCCGGCCTGGTACTGGCCGCTCTTTGCGGCCTGGTGTCGCAAGCGGTCCCGTGGCGGGTTGGGAAGATTGCGGTGTTTCTGGTCTTTGGCGGGACAGTCGTTTTCTTCGGCAGTGAGTCTGTAGTGCAGAAGACTGCGGTCCACCGGTGGATATGGGAGCGGCACCGCACGGCCATTTCGGAAGTCTTGAAAATTGCGCCCAGCGTTCAGGCCAATACGCTGGTCGTGTTTACGAATGTGCCCAAGGGCGACGATCCATTTGCGGACGACATGTGGCTGGATCTGGCGCTGCGGCTGGCATATCCAGGGATCCCGGTAGGCGGAGTGTATTATTACGCCGACGGCACGCCCGGTCCGAACGATCGTCTGCGTGTGCGCGGCCGCGCATGGGAATGGGACGGGACGGGCTTTCCGCCGCTCCTGCGGGGCGCGGGCCTGGCCAGCACGCTGGTTGTCCGCTACGAGCCAGGCGGGACGGGGAAGCTCGTGGAAACCCTGCCCCCCTACCTGTGCGACGGGGAATGTGCGGCATGGCTGTATCGTCCACTCTTCCTGATATCCGCACCGGTCTCACCCATCGCCGCCCGCCGCTACCGGCTGGATTAGCCGGCGGCGAGAGCCCTGTTTTTGTGCGAGCGCACAAAAAAACGCGCGTAAGTCCTTTGTTTCCAGTCTAACATTTGTGCGATGCGCACAAAAAACCGTTTCGCGCCACGGCCGCTGGATCGCTTACTCGTATCTCAGGGCGTCAATCGGGTTGATGCGCGCCGCTTTCATGGCGGGGTAGATGCCGAAGACCACGCCCACGGCTACCGAGACGCCGAAGGCGATCACCACGGAAGTGCTGGTGACGATGGTCTTCCAGTCGGCGGTGCGGGCGATCAGCCAGGCCAGGAAGAAGCCGAAGGCGATGCCGAGCAGGCCGCCGGCCACGGAGATGAGGACCGATTCGGTGAGGAACTGGCGGACGATATCGAAGCGGCGGGCTCCGATGGAGCGGCGGATGCCGATTTCGCGGGTGCGCTCCAGCACGGTGGCCAGCACGATGTTCATGATGCCGATGCCGCCCACCAAAAGCGAAATGGCGGCGATGGCCACCATTACGTAGGTGAAGATGGTCTGGGTGCGCTGCTGCTGCGCGAGCAGGGCGGCGGGGATGGTGACGGTGAAGTCCTGGGTGTTGTGGTGGGTGTTGTTCAGGATGGCAGTGACCACCTTGGCCACTTCGACCGAGTCGACCGGGAGTGAATTGACCTTCTCCTTGAGGCGGATCTCGATGCCGTCGAGGTCGTCCTTCATGTCGGCGCTCTCGTCGTAGAAGCGGTATTCGAAGGTGTTCAGCGGGATGTAGACGATGTTGTCGAGGTCCTGCATGGCACCGCCGGAGTTGGTGGAACCGGCCATGAGCTGACCGGCGAGGACGCCCACCACTTCGAGCCACGTATCGTTGACTTTGACGAACTTGCCGAGAGCGGAGCTGTAGCCCAGCAGGTTAATCTTGGCGCCCTCGCCCAGAACGCAGACGGTAGCGCTGGCATCGTCGTCGGACTCGTCGAAAAACTTGCCTTCGGCCAGGCGCAGGCTGTGGATGGCGCTGTAGGAGGGATTCACGCCGTAGAGTTCGGGGATGTCGCGGGCCGGTTTGGGGAGCACGCGGGCGGGATGCAGGGTGCGGCGCGCGGAGAGGGTTTCGAGCGCCTCCACGTTGGCCTGGAGAATGCGGACGTCGCGGCGGGAGAGGCCGGGAGAGGAACGCCGCCGCTGCTGCAGTTCGGCCTCGCTGGTGGTGGGGCGGGAATCGATGAGGACGTTGCGGACGCCGAGTTGTTCGATGAAGCGGAGGGATTCCTCCTTGGCGCCGCTGCCGATGGCCAGCATGCCGATGACCGATCCCACGCCGAAGACGATGCCCAGGGCCGTGAGCATGGTGCGTGTTTTTTGGGCCCGCAAGTTGCCCAGGGCCTGGGTGATGTCGGAGAAGCGGAGGATCATTTTTGCAGGGCTTTCATGGCGCCGCCGCTCTGGGTGGCGGTCTTATTCTGCTGGTCGGGATTGGACATGGCGACCACGGCGCCCTCGTCGATGCCGGTGACCACGGCCTGGCTTTCGCTCGACCGCACGAGGGTGACGTCGTGAGGCAGGAAGCCCTTGGGTGTGCGCATGTAGACGAACTTGCGGCTATCGCTTTCGAACAGGGCCTGGGAGGGAATCCAGGTGACGTTATTCAGGGTCTCGACGGTGATCACCATGTTGGAGGTCTCGCCGGGGCGGAGTTCGGGCGAGGGGCGGTCCAAGGTGATGCGGCATTCGAAGCGGCGGTTCCAGGGCATGCCGCCGGTGCCTCCGATGTTCTTGATGTGACCCGGGAACGACTTGCCTGGCAGGGCGACGACGCCGACGGAAACGGGTTGTCCGATATTCAGGTGGCCGCGGTCCAGTTCGCCGATCTGGGCACTGACTTCCCAGGATTTCAAGTCGGGGATTTGCGCCACAGCCAGGCCGGGACGGGCGGTATCGCCGAGCTGAAAGGCCTGGATCTGCATGCCGGAGTAGATCATCATCATGTTCGAAGTGTTGTTCTGGATGTTGACGTAGCCGGAGTTCTTGCAGCGCAGGGTCATGCTTTCAATCACTTTGCGGGCGGTATCGGCAGTCACCTTGGCTTTGTTGTAGGCCGCGTCCTGAATGGCGATGGCGGCTGCGGTGGTGGTTTTCTTGTTCGTCACGTCCTGCTCGGCCTGGCGGCGGCGATTCCGGGCCTGTTCGAGGGCGATGAGATTCTGGCGGGCGTTAATGCTGGGCAGGATGGGGTTCTTGCGGACCTCAAACTCGGCCAGCTTGACGTCGGAATCGGCGGCAGCCAGGGTATAAGCACTTTCCACAGCGGTGGATTCGGCGATGGCTTTGGCCTGAATGACCTGTTGCTCGGCCTCGGCCAGGTCGGCCTCGGCTTCGCGGAGGTTGTACTCCTGCTGGGTGGTGTCGAACTGAACGACGACGTCACCGGCGGCAACCAGCTCGCCGGGCTCGCGCAGGAAGGTAATGGCCATGCTGTCGGCGCCGGTCATGGGCGCCAGAAGCATCTCGGAGTTACCGCCCTGGAGTTCGCCGCGGGCGGCCACGGAGATGACGACCTTGCCGCGCTTCACACGGGTAGTGGGCGTTTCGGCGAGAGCGGATGCGGTGGAAGCGCGGACCAGCTTGACGGTGGTCCAGGCGGCGGCGCCGGCGACGGCCAGGACGATGGACAGTACGAAGAGGCGGAGCTTCAACGCTTGTTCTCCTTCTTTTCGACGTCCACCAGGGCAACCATCGAGCCGGCGGAGATGCCCGAGACGGCGATTTCATCGGGATTGCGGGCCAGCAGTTCCACCTCGACGGGGCGGTAGCGGCCGCCATCGGCGAGGTAGACGACGGGTTTCCCGTTGCGGGTGAAAAGGGCTTTGGCAGGGATGCTGATGGCGTTGGGGACTCGATTGACGATGATGTCCATGCCGCTGTTCATGCCGGTGCGGAGGCGCGAATCGGGATGCGAAATGGGCGCCCAGGCTTTAAAGCTGCGCGTGGGCGGGTACTCGTAGCCGGCTTCGGCGAGGGGCGAAATCTGGCCGATGGTAGCGGAGATGGGGAGTTCGGGGAGCGAATCGACGTGCACCTGGACGCCCTGGCCGACAGAGATGCGGCCGCGGTCGATTTCCTCGATCTTGCCCTCCATTTCGAGGGTATTGAGGTCCGGGATTTCGGCGAGGATCATGCCTGCGAAGACGCTGTCGCCGACCTTGTACGGTTTGGCGTTCATCCAGCCCTGGGAATAGTTAATGGAGAAGTTGAGGAATCCGGTGATGGGCGCCTGGATCACCATCTGGGCGATGCGCTGCCTGGTGATGGTGACATCGTTCTGGTTATAGTCGCGGACGCGGGTGAGGGAGCCGATGCGGGAGCGGTCGGAGGCGGCATGGAGGTCGGCGGTGGCCTGGGCGACCTTGAGCTTCTGCTGAGAGAGTCCCAGGTCGATGCGGCTCTCGGCGGCCTGGATTTCGCCGACGATCTCCTGTTTGGAGACTTCGAGGGTGGCCTTTTCGACGTTGAACTGGGCGTCGGCGAGGTCACTCTTGTCCTGCTCGGCGGTGATGTGCGACTGGGCGACGGCCTGGTCGAGGGAGGCCTGGGCCTGCTGGAGGGCGGCTTCCTTCTGCTGGAGTTGCTGTTCGGCGGCGCTGGAATCGAACCGGATCATGACGTCGCCCTGGTGGATCACGGTGCCGGATGGTGCGAGCCAGGCGATGCGGAGCTGGGGAACGATGGGCGCGTAGACCTGAATGGATCGGGACGCCTTCAATTCGCCACGGGCGCGAATGATGACCAGGAAGTCGCCCTTACGGGCGGGAGCGACCGGAAAGGAAACGACGGCGTGGGCCTGGTGCATGCGGTAGACGCCGGCGGAGGCGCCGCCGATGGCCAGGAGGACGGTGAGGGAGATGACCCAGGAGCGGATGCGTTTGCCACGGGCGCTCATTTCAAGCCTCCCTGGGCAGGCGGCGGGGCGGGGGCCAGGCCGATGACCACGGCGGCGGAGAGATCGGGAAGGAGGTGGGGGTCGGTCTTGTCGATGCGGAAGACGGCGGTAAAGGTCTTGATAGGGCTGTCCCAGCCCGCGGAAGCTACGGGGCTGGCCAGCTCGAGGTGCGCTGGAAGGGCGATATCGGGATAGGCGTCGAGGTAGACCGTTCCGTGGGAGCCGGAGGCCAGGGCGGCGGTATCGGGTTCGCCCACCTGGCAGCGCACCTGCATCTCGGTGGGATCGAATATGCTCACCAGAGGCTGGGCGCGGAAGAGTTGGTCGCCTTCCTGGGCGTGTCCCATGGTATTGGAGCGGAAGACGTTGAGTTGGGCGATCATGCCGGCCAGAGGCGCCTTGAGGGTCATCTTGTCGAGGTTGGTCTGGGCGCGGTCCATGGCGACCTTCTGGCGGTCGCGCTGGAGTTCGAGGTAGCGGAGGGCGGCGGCATCGGCCTTGTCGTGGAGAGCGTTGGAGGTGCGGAGACTCTCGCAGTGGTGGCGGGCGATGGTGGCCTTCTGCTGGTTCTCGAGGCGCTCGATCTCGCTGAGAATGGGACCTTTACGTATTTCGATCTCGGCCTTGGCGAGATCTGCTTCGGCCTGGCGGAGGGAGGAGGTGCGGCTCTCGGCGTCGGCGCGGTTTTGGGCGCGCTTCTGATCGACCTGATGGCTGAGATCGCCGTAGCGGCCGGTGGCGTCGCGGACGGCATCCATCTGAGTGGTGGGATCGAAGGTAGCGATGACGTCGCCCTCCTGGACGGTGGAGCCGTTGGGGATGAAGTGGGTGAGGGTCATGCTGCCGACGCTGCCCTGAATCTGGGGCACCATGACTTTGGAGGAGTGGACCGCCTGCACCGTGCCGGTGATGCGGATCTCGCGTTTGACGCGGGCCTCGGCGGGCGGCGGCTGGGAAGCGGCATGGGTGACGGGCGGGGAGACGCGGCTGCAGGCAGCCAGCAAGAGGGCCGAAGCCACTGTCAGAAACGCAGGCACACGCAGGCTCATCGCAGGATACACAGAGAGATTAGACGCCGTGGCGGACGTAATGGTTGATGCCAATCTTGATAGTAGCGAATAGCGAGCGGGATTGGGCGGCGGAATAGTTCCAAACAATCTTTGCGGCGTGATATATTCAGGACAATTCCATCCCAGGATGGAAACGTCGATAGGGCCCCTCGCGGGGAACGGGGAAGTTCGTAATGTGCGGGATTGCGGGGTTTACGCGTCTCAATAGGGGCGCCAGCCGCGGCATGGCGGGGCGTCTGACGGAAGTGTTGTGCCATCGTGGGCCGGATCAGCAAGGGGTCTACGAGGGCAGCGAGGCGACGCTGTGCGCGGTGCGGCTGAAGATCATCGATCTGGGGGGCGGCGACCAGCCCATCCTTAGCGATGACGGGGACACTGTCATTGTCTTCAACGGGGAAATCTATAACCACCTGGAGATCCGGCGGGAGCTGGAAGGGATGGGGCACCGGTTCCGGTCGAACTGCGACACAGAAACGGTGTTACGGGCCTTTTTGGCGTGGGACACGGCGAGTTTTGCGCGCCTGCGGGGGATGTTCGCGATCGCGTTGTGGACGGAATCGCGGCGGCGGCTGGTGCTGGCGCGCGACCGGGTGGGGATCAAACCGCTGTACTACTCGCGGCGGGGCAGCGACCTGTATTTCGGCAGCGAAGTAAAGGCGATTCTGGAGCACCCGGAGGTGCCGCGGACGCTGGATCTGGGAGCGCTGGACGCGTATCTCTCGGTGAATTACGTGCCTGGGCCGCACACGCTGATCGAAGGCATCCGCAAGCTGCCGCCGGGCTATTTTCTGGACTGGCGGCACGGCCGGATCTGGATGGAACGGTG
>Ga0265323_10001379_pt1 | contig 12026 bp, 8 predicted proteins | sample 41225metaG_FD_193580 | JGI IMG/M metagenome (GOLD analysis project Ga0265323, IMG submission 193580) | Rhizosphere microbial communities from Carex aquatilis grown in University of Washington, Seatle, WA, United States - 4-12-25 metaG | ecosystem: Host-associated > Plants > Roots > Rhizosphere >... | reverse complement strand
TCCGCCGTAATTGCCCGCCGCATTTTGAAAGGGGCGCATGGCAAGCGACTCTGCGGCATGGCAGCTATAACAGTTGTTAGCCGTCCCATTTTCCAAAGCCCGTTGCGCGCAGCCGTTTAGCGACACCGAGTCACCGTTCGTAAAATCCAGTTCGCCGGAAAACGAGCCGTCTTTGGAAACCGAGCCATAGCCGGAAACGCCGGCTACGCTGTTGCTGTTGAACTGCCAGTTGCCGTGCTGATCCACATTGAATTGCGCGGCCACGCCGCCCGATTGCGTTTCGTCAATGTTTTGGAAACTGTCAACGTCATAGCCTGTGACGGTCACCTGCCCGTTTGTGCCGATAAAAACGCCAAAGAATCCGGCGTAAGGATCGTTGTAGGTGAGGTCAACGACATGGCCGCCATAGATGCCGGCGTAAGAATAAAACATCTTTCTCAACTTGGCCTCCGTCTGATACGCCGGCTCATTCAACAAAATTCCGCCGAAGGTGTAGTCCGGCAGGGTGTTGTTGACGTAACTGTTGCCGTTGAATTGCGGCAAAAGGCTGCGCAAGGTTTTGGTTCCGGCAAAATAATTGCTGAGATCGAGCGAGGAAGGTGTATTGGGATTGAACTGCACCGGTCCGTTCAGGGAGAGAAGGACATTCGTCAGGGAATCACGAAAAACTGCCTCGCCCGCCACCTCTTTCGGTTCAAGAATAAACAGTCCCTGACCCGGCGGGCGGGTATTCCGGATAAAATCCGACGCGGCCTGATAGAGCGCAATCGCGTTCGTAAAGGGGACTATTGAAGTTGCCAGATCGGCGGCATTGTTTTGCGCAAGCAGGCTCGGGTAATCGGCGAGCACTGCCGGGATCGTCAATCCATTCGTTTGTGAGAGAAGCTGCAATTGCCTGGCCACGACGTTGAAATTTTGCGCATTCAGCGTGTAGCCGATGAACTCCGCCGCATACAATTCCGCCTGCATCAACTGGAAGTCGCCATAATCCACCGTGACAGCCTCGCTCGCGGTTTCGTTGGCGGTCAGCAACAGCGTGAATTCCGGATCGGTGATGCGGGACAGATTGGTCCAGGAGGATCCCAGCGCCAGCATGATATTGGTGCGATAAAATGCAATCGCCACGGATGTGTTGTTGGTCGGAAGGATAAACTTGCCGTTGATGTCCTTGGAAAGAGTTGACGTCCAGTTGTAGATGTTGCGCCCGCTTTTGGGGAACCCAAGGCTGTTCAGGAAATTGCTGCCCGCCGGCTGTTGCGGCAGAACCAAAAGCCGCGTCACCGCCAACAACGCATTGGCCGTTTCATTCGTGGGCGATGATATGACTGCCGCGTTAAAATTCGAATAGGCGCCAGCCAGGTCGTGTGCCACCAGGGACGTTCTGCCTTGGGCCACATATTGGTCGGCGTTTTGTGCAAATAACGTGGATGCAGCAAAACAGAACGCCAGCGTGAGCAGTTTATGATTTTTCATTTTGAATTTCTTGTGTGATGGTGTTGGTTGTAAGTTGGCCGGTGAATAAATCCCATTGAAGGGTCTGGTGGGAGCGCGTCCACACAACCTTTCCGGACTGTCCCTCCGCCCGCAATTCGGCTTTCGGCACCTTCAGCCGTTCCAACCCGGCCTGCATGGTGACGCCTTCGAGCTGGCAGATGATCGAACTGGCATTCACCGTCGGGTGGACGCAATCCGCCTGCAAGCGCGGCAATTTTTCCCGCGCGACGGACACACTGAAGTCGCGCCATTCAACGGCACTCCGGCTGACCGACGGCGCCGGGTCGAAACGGAAACCTTCCAGCCAGTTGGTTTGCGGGCTGGCCTGGGCAAACTCCAGGTGAACCCCCTCGGCAACCAACACGGGCAGCAACTGGATGTGAAAGAAACCCAGACGGTGATGATCGGTGAAAATTCTCCCAACTTTCAACACCGCCACGGGTTTGAAAAAATCGTCTCCGTAAATCACGCTCTCCACATTGCTGGCCTGGAGGGAACCGGGAAGTCCCGTTGCCTGAACGCATAATGGGAGGAAACTGCCCGTTAGCAGGCACAATGCACCTGTCAGGCACTTCAAAAAACGGACGGGGCGCTGCATGCTTGATTTCATTCTATTCTGACCGGAAACTGACACCACTCACGCGCGCCCGGCCGATCATCCTTTGAACGCCATGTGAGTCATCCATTTGCCTAACGCCCGGTGCGAAAAGTCACAAGGGTTTTCTTTGCTTCGGTGAAGTTTTTAGAAATTGTTCAAACCTGAATTAGCCGCGCGAACGGTGATGCGGGGAGCCGATTCCAAAAAGACGGGCAAATTATCATTGCCGGGCAGCCGGCTTTGGCCTAATTGTAAATCAAATTCAACAAAGGAAATTTATGGCTATTGGACTGATTATTGCAATGGTTGTGCTCGTGGTGGTGGTGTTGAGCCTGGGCGGCTTCATCATCGGCGTTTACAACAAACTCGTCACGATGCGCAACCGCTACAAAAACGCCTACGCGCAGATTGACGTGCAGCTCAAGCGCCGCTACGACCTGATTCCGAACCTGGTTGAGATTGCCAAGGGCTACATCAAGCACGAACGCGAAACGCTGGAGAACGTCACCAAGGCGCGCAACATCGCCTACGTCGCCTCCCAGGCCGCCGCCGCCAATCCGGGCGACGCCAGCGCCATGAAAGGTCTTGTCTCCGCCGAAAGCGGCCTCGCCGGCACGTTGAGCCGACTGATGATGGTTTCCGAACAATACCCCGACCTCAAGGCCAACCAGAACATGATGCAGCTCACCGAGGAACTGACCTCCACGGAAAACAAAATTTCCTTCGCGCGGCAGGCTTACAACGACTCCGTCATGGTATATAACACCGACCGCGAAGTGTTCCCGAGCAACCTGGTTGCCGGCATGTTCAACTTCGGTGCGGCGGAGTTATTCGTCGTTGACAAGCCGGAACAAAAGGACGCGCCCAAGGTTTCCTTTTCGTAAATCGTTGAATTGTGATTCGTTAAACCGGCAGGGTGAAGGCAACGGCGGCTGCCGGTTTAACGATTTAACGGTTTAATGGTTCAAGACCATGGATTTCTTTGCCCAACAGGACAGGACCCGCCGTAAAACGAAGCTGCTCGTTTTTTACTTCATCCTCGCGGTTGCGGCCATCATTGCCGCCTGTTATTTCGTCGGGGTGGTCATTTTTTCCGCCACCCAGTCACATCATCATTATTACGACGGGCAGGTTCAGTTCATACTGTGGGATCCAAAACTTTTCCTCGGTGTCACCGTCGGGGTGCTGGCCGTGATTTTCCTCGGCAGCGCCTACAAAACAAATGAACTGGCCGGGGGCGGCGGCTCCGTGGCCACCTTGATGGGCGGACGGCTTGTGAACTCGAACACCACCGACCCCGACGAACGCAAGCTGCTCAATGTGGTGGAGGAAATGGCCATCGCTTCCGGTGTGCCCGTGCCGCAGGTTTATGTGCTCGATGAGGAACGCGCCATCAACGCGTTCGCCGCCGGTCACACGACCGGTGACGCTGCCATCGGCGTCACGCGCGGCTGCATCCAGATGCTTTCGCGCGACCAGTTGCAAGGCGTCATCGGCCACGAATTCAGCCACATTTTGAACGGTGATATGCGGTTGAATCTCCGGCTCATCGGCATCATTTTCGGTCTCCTGTGCATCGCCACGATTGGCCGGGTTCTCTTGAGCGCGCGCAGCCGCAGCAGCCGCGACAACAATGCATTGCCGCTCATCGGCCTGGCCCTGGTGCTGCTCGGGGCCATCGGCGTTTTCTTTGGCCGCCTGATCCAGGCCGCCGTGAGCCGCCAGCGCGAATTTCTCGCCGATGCCTCGTCCGTGCAGTTTACGCGCAATCCCGGCGGACTCTCCGGCGCGCTCCAAAAAATCGGCCAGTATGGTTTCGGTTCGCGCCTCGAATCCGAGCACGCCCCCGACATGTGCCATATGTTTTTCGGCAACGGCCTGGGCGAACCGTTCTTTGGCCTCCTGGCCACGCACCCGCCGATTCCAGACCGCGTCCGCGCCATTGATCCAACCTGGGACGGCAAATTTCCGCCGCTGGACGAAAAGCAAATCGAGGTGGTTAAACGCGCCGCCATTTCCGAGCTGGAACACACACCGAAGCCGATGCCGGACCTTTTCAAGACCGTGCTGGGCGGCGCCATTATTGCTTCGGGCAGCACCTCCACGCCGCCGGTCATCCGGTCGCGTTCCGTCATGCCGAATCTTGGCAATCCCACGCCGTTGCATTTGAAATACGCCGTGCAATTGCGCGATTCGCTGCCCGAAAGCATCAAAGCTGCCGCGCGTGAACCGCTGGATGCCGTCGCACTGATTTATGCGATGTTGCTCAGTCCGGATGAAGCGATGCGCGCGACGCAGCTCGCCGAACTGGCCAAACGCGTTGACCCGGCAATGCAGGAGAAAATTGTTGCATTGTTTCCTGATGTTTCGGCCGCCGCCCAGCACGCGCATTTGCCGATCGTCAATCTGGCGCTGGGCGCGCTGCGGCAGTTGCGCCCGGAGCAGTTCAATCAATTTTCGCAGACGCTCCAATGGCTCATCGAAAGCGACGGCAAGGTTGAGCTGTTTGAATTCGTGCTGCAAAAAATCGTGCTCCGCCATCTCACGTCGAGATTCAGCGGGGCGCGCCCGCCGGTCGCCCAATATTACACCCTCAAGCCGCTCGTGCCGGATTGCGCCGTCGTGCTGTCCGCGCTGGCCAACGTCGGCAGCAGCGATGCCGGTGAAATCCAAAAAGCCTTTGCCACCGGCGCGCCATATCTGCGCGCGCTGGACGACACCGATCTGGCGCTGCTGCCGGGCGAACAATGCGGTGTGGACCAGATTGACGCCGCGCTCAACCGCCTTGTGCTGGCCGTGCCAACCATCAAAAAGAATCTAATCGAAGCCTGTGTCCATACCGTTGGCACCGATGGCGTGATAACGGAAGGCGAAGCCGAACTGCTCCGCGCTGTTGCCGACACGCTCGATTGCCCCATCCCGCCGTTCGTTCAGACGGAGCAAGGGCAACCTGTATTGTAATCGTAGCCGTAGACGTCAGTCTGCGCTGATCAAAGAAGAAATATGCGCCGACTCACGTCGGCGGCTACAGGTGAAATGTAACGCCTCACTCCCGCACCGTCGCCTGCAATTGCGTCTTGAACGCCTCCACGATTTTGGCGTGCGCGGTATTCGCTTCGGCGTCGGTCAGCGTTTTGTCCGCGGCGCGGTAGGTGAAGGCGTAGGCTAGGCTCTTTTGGCCGTCGGGAACGTTTTTGCCGCGGAACACGTCGAACAATTCCACGGCTTCCAGGTTCGCTGGTTTGGTCTGCTTCACCACCTGTAACACGGCGTCGTGCGTCGTGGCTTCGGGCACCATCATCGCCACGTCCCGGCGGATGGCGGGAAATGCGGGCAACGGTTTGAAGGACTTGGCCGGGTTCCGCCGCGCCAGCAGCAAATCCAGATTCAATTCCGCCAGCAGCACGGCATCGCGCAAATCATATTTCTTCGCCAACACCGGCGACAACTGACCAAACTCGCCAACTTGATTTTTGCCCTGCAAAATGACGGCCGATTCGAGAAACAGCGCGGTGCTTTCCGCCTGGCGCGTGAATGTCATTCCGCGCAAACCGAATTGCTCGAAAAATTCCTCCAGCACGCCCTTCAAATCGGAGGCATCGAATTTAGCGTCACGTTCGCTGCCGCTCCAGAAGGGCAGGGCGCGTTGCCCCGTGAGCGCGATGGCCACCCGGCGTTCTTCGACGTAGGACGGGCTTCCAGCCTGTCTCACTTTAAATACTCTGCCCACTTCAAACAAAGCCACGTCATAATTTTTGCGGCTGATATTGTGCCGCAATGAATGAATCAAGCCGGGCAACAAACTCGGACGCAGCACGTCCATGTCCGAACTCAACGGATTCGCCAGCGCCACGACCTCGGCACTCGACACTCGACACTCGACACCCGACACGAGCGTCTGCCCTTGCGCCTCGTTCAAGCCCAGCCCGCTTAAAATCCGGCGCGCTTCCGCCAGGACATCGTGCGTCGCGTCGAATGCATTCGTCCCAATCGCGCCGCGCGGCGGGGTGGACGGAATTTTGTCCACGCCATGCAGGCGGGCGATTTCCTCGATCAAATCCACTTCGCGTTTCAAGTCCACGCGGAACGTCGGGATTTGAAACGTCACTGGTTCCGGCGCGGCGTTGGCGCCGACCGGCCGTACCTTGCGACCGACGGTTTTCAAGCCAAGCTGGGCGAGGTAAAATTCAATTTCTTCAGGCCGAAGCTCGATACCGAGCAATTCGTTCGCCTTGTGGTGCCGCAGCGTGATTTGTTTCGGCTCGACCGGCTTCGGGTAGGCATCCACGACGCCTTCGGCGAGCTGGCCGCCGGCGGTTTCGAGAATCAATTGTGCGCAACGGGCGCCGGCCCAGTCGTTGATGTCAATGTCCGCCCCGCGCTCGAACCGATAGCTGGCGTCGGTGCGCAGTCCGAGCGTCTTGCTCGTGCGGCGGATGTTCGTGGGCGAGAAATAGGCGCTCTCGATCAGCACGTCCGCGGTGTTGTCCTTGATCTCGGAATTCTGCCCGCCCATGACGCCGGCCAGCGCGATGCCTTTTTGTTCGTCGGCGATGAGCAAGTTGTCGGTGGTGAGCTTGTGTTTCTGGCCGTCGAGCGTGATGAACTCCTCGTCGGCCTTCGCGCGACGGACGACGATGGTTGGCTTGTAGCCGCCGTCGTCAGACGGCGCATTCTTTCCATTTGAAGTTTGCGCCGACTCACGTCGGCGGCTACGGGAAATAAGATGATAATCAAACGCGTGCAACGGCTGGCCGATTTCGAGCATCACGTAATTTGTCACATCCACGACGTTGTTGATGCTGCGGATGCCGACCTTTTCCAGCATTGAGCGAAGCCAGTCCGGGCTGGGCCCAATCTTCACGCCCTTGACGACCCGCGCCGTGTAACGCGGGCACAGATCAGGATCATCGAGGCGAACCGAAACAAGGTCTTCACAACGTAGCGCAGGCGTCCCGCCTGCGCTGGGCAGGCGAGACGCCTGCCCTACTTTATTAACATCCGGCATTTTCAACTTGTTGCCGGTGACAGCCGCGATTTCGCGGGCGTTGCCGATGACGCTGTTCCAATCCGACCGGTTGGGCGTGATTTCAAGATCGAACACCACGTCGCCGCCGGTGCGGCCGAGATATTCGGCGAACGGCTGGCCGACTTTGGCGTCTGGCGGCAGGATGAGCAGGCCGTCCACCTGGTCGGGCAGGCCAAGTTCCTGCGGCGAACACATCATGCCGTGGCTGGTGATGCCGAAAACTTTTCGTTCCTTGATGACGAACGGTTCCTTGTCGCCGGGCTTCAGCGGCAGGGCGTAGTTCGGCAGGATGAGCGGCACCTTGTCGCCCGGCTTGTGATTCTGCGCGCCGCAAATGATGACGCGCTCGCCCTTGCCGTCGTTGACCTTGCAGACGGAGAGCTTGTCCGAGCCGGGCACGGGGTCGCGCGTGAGGATTTGGGCGACGACGATGCCGTCGAACTCGCCGCCGGTTTTATGGACGCCCTCGACTTCGAGGCCGAGCATGGTGAGCCGCTCCGCCAGTTGTTCGGGCGACCAGTCGAAATCAACGTATTGTTTGAGCCAGTTAAGAGTGAGTTTCATTTAGCGTCGTTGTCGTAAAATTGAACTTCGCCGGTGGTGAGGTCGTACATGCCGCCGACCAGGCCGATCTGGCCGCTATCAATCATCTCGCGCAGGATGGGGCTGCGTTCGCGAATTTGTTGCAGGACCAACTGCACGTTCATCTCGGATACCTTGTCCACAAATTGAAGGTTCTTTGAATTGCGCGGCTGGCCGTCGGCGGGGACATGTTCGATGGCCGGTTTGATTTTGGCGAGCAGGCCCGTGAGGTTGCCCAGTTCCGCGCCGTCCACGGCGCCCCTGATGGCGCCGCAATTGGAATGGCCGATGACGGCAATCAATTTTGCGCCCGAAACCTTGCAGGCAAATTCCATGCTGCCAAGGATGTCGTCATTCAGCACGTTGCCGGCGACGCGCGCGCTGAAAATGTCGCCGATGCCCTGGTCCAAGACGATTTCGATGGGCTGGCGCGAGTCCAGGCAACTCAGGACCACGGCAAAAGGATATTGGCCAGAGGCGGTGGCCTTGACGTCCGCCGGCTGATTGCGAACCAGCGGGTGGCCGGCCACAAACCGGGCATTGCCGGCGCGCAATTCGTCCAGCGCTTTCTGTGGCGTCATGGCCGCCTGCGATTCCTTGGTGGGCGGGGCCACCGCGGCACCGGCGGTGCAAGCCATACCCGACATCGGGCAAGTCTTTGCCGACATCGAGCAGCAGGATTGTTTGGGAGAATGACAGCCTGCCGCGAGCAACAATGCGGCGGCCAGACCGGCAAACAACGAGAGGCGATTCAATGGAGCTTTCATTTGTTTTCGATGTCGCTCCTGACGGAGCTTTTTCCATTTTTGTTTCGTTTCCACAAATATTTCGCTCCTAACGGAGCTTTAAGGTTCCAAATTGGAACCTTAGAACTGTTTCAAAAACCTTACATCGTTTTCGTAAAAGAGCCGGATGTCGTTGATGCCGTAACGAATCATGGCGATGCGTTCGATGCCGAAGCCGAACGCCCAGCCGGTCCAGATTTCGGGGTCGTAGCCGACGTTCTCAAACACCTGCGGATGCACCATGCCGCATCCGGCGATTTCCAGCCAGTCCTTGCCCAGCTTCTTCACGAGCGCGTTGCTGAAATCAATCTCGAAGCTCGGTTCGGTGTAGCTGAAATAGTGCGGACGAAAACGGATCTTCACATCCTTGCCCAGCAACTCCTTGAAAACGAATTCGACCGTGCCTTTGAGGTCGCCCACGGTGACGCCCTTGTCCACGTAAAGCCCCTCGATCTGCTGGAAGGTCGGGTTGTGCGTGGCGTCGGCATTGTCGCGGCGATAAACGCGGCCGGGCACGATGATGCGGATTGGCGGGGGTTGCGATTTCATCACACGGATCTGCACTGACGATGTATGCGTTCGGAGCAAAAGGGATTTACGTCCGCCCTCGCCCCGGCCCTCTCCTCCAGGAGAGGGGGAATTGTCGTCCGATCCACTTGCAAGGTAGAAGGTGTCCTGCGTGTCGCGGGCGGGGTGGTCGGCGGGGGTGTTGAGGGCGTCGAAGCAATGATATTCGTCCTCGATTTCCGGGCCGTCGGCGACTGCGAAGCCGAGCTTGCGGAAGGCGCGGACGATGTCCTCGGTCACCTGGGTCAGTGGATGGAGCTTGCCGAGCGCGCGGCGGCGTCCGGGCAGGGTGAAATCGGTGGGTTCCTTGGGCAGGGCGGCTTTGAGTTCGAGTTCGGAGCGGCGTTCGGCGAGCGCGGCTTCGAGTTCGACCTTGGCGGCGTTGATGAGTTTGCCGGCGGCGGGCTTTTCCTCCTTCGAGAGCGTGCCGAGCTGTTTCATCAGCGCGGTGAACTTGCCGTTGGCGCCGAGCCAGGCGCCCTTGGTTTGTTCGAGCGCGGCGGGGTCGGGCGCGGCCTTGAGTTCGGCGAGCGCGGTTTGCTTGAGCGGTTCAATTTGGTCAATCAGTCCGGCCATAAATTTTCAAAAAGATTAGCCACAAGAGGGCGCAAAAGACACAAAGAAAAATTTCGAGAAAACATCCCGTAACACGCGAACGCATTGGATGTTGGATGTTTCCATTTGGAAAGCAAAACGGGCGAGCCTTTTCAGGTCGCCCGTTGAGATTTGATACTGAGCTTGATTATGCCTTTGCCAGAGTGGCGGCGGGCTTGTTCTTCAGCGCATTCCTGGCGATGGTCACCAGTTCGCCAAACGCGGCGGCATCGGTGGCGGCGATGTCGGCGAGCACCTTGCGGTCAAGCGCGCACTTGGCGGCCTTGAGGCCTTCAATAAAGCGGCTGTAAGTGAGGCCGGCGGCGCGGGCGGCGGCGTTGATGCGCACCTGCCAGAGATAACGGAAGGTGCGTTTCTTGACGCGGCGGTCGCGGTAGGCGTATTTCCGGCCGTGGTCAACGGCGTCGGAGGCGTAGCGGTAAAGGTTGGAGCGGCGCGCACGATAGCCTTTGGCGGCTGTGACCATCCGTTTGCGGCGTTTGCGGGAGGCGGCGGCGTTGGTAACTCGCATGAATCAGTTGAAAGTTGAGGGTTGTAAGTTGAGAGCCTTAATGGCTGAACGGCAGATTTTGCGTGATGCGATATGCGTCGGTGGCGCCCACCGTGGCGGCGCCCCGGAGATGACGGCGGCGCTTGGGATTCTTGGTCTGGGCCAGGTGGCGGTTGCCGGCGTGGTGGAACAGAACTTTGCCAGTGCCAGTGATCTTGAACCGCTTGGACACGGACTTTTTCGTTTTGATGCCTTTGGGTCGTCGCATAAATCTTAATTTCTCAATTGCAAAAGAGCGCAAACTATACGCGGCGACAGGCGTTGAGGCAAGCGCCATTTTTGAATTATTGGGAAAGGCTGGTGACCGTGTTGACTCAGGATAACGGTTGCCGGGACATGGAGTTGGCCGCTGGATTCCAGTTCAAACGGCACCATTCGCAGTATTCTTTCTGCTTCCTAACGAATGCTAAAATCGCCGTAATCGGTCACCGGCGGATCCGCCAGGGCGTCATAGAACGTCACAAAGAAGCCACCCGTCCCCTGGGCCGTCAACGTGATCTGGATATAAGCCACGCTCCCAGCCAGCACGCCGCCGTTGTAAGTCAACACCAGCATTCCGCCCACCGGGCTGTAAGGTGTGAAGGTATAGGCACCTGACGAGACCCCGGGGTTGCTGGAACCCGTCTCGGTCTGGCCGAACGTCCCGTCTCCATTATATGTCACCACGTCAACCACCCCTGCGGCATTCGTTGTATAAGCGGTCTGTCCGGTCAATGAGGTCGGAACCCAATTTGTCGGCGGGGTCCAAATGCTCATGGCTGCCAGGGTATTGCTTCCTCCGCTGTCCTGGTTGGACAACACGCAGAAATTCGGCGCGATAAATGTCAGAATCACTGACCCAATGGAATTAGTAGATGTTGGCGGAGTGGTATAGGCCATACTCAGCTGGGCGCTATTCGTGTCCAATCGGGTGTAAGTGTAAGTTCCCACACCATCGACGTAGTTGGTGTCGGACGAGTCCTGACTGAACGTGACAATCCCAAAGCCCATCTCAAACCCACCATCCGGCTGTGCCACCTGAACCGCCAAACCTGCCAGGGAATTCGGCGCATTCCCGTCCGGTAACTGCGAGAGCAGTGCAAATACACCTGTCTCCGCCGTCGGCGCATCGCTGGAACCGACATAAGAGGCGTTTGCAAAGATGCCATAGTTGGTCGCTTCAAAGGTGAGCTGCAGGTAGTTCGTTTCCTGCGACAGTATCTCCGTCACCAGAGCTCCCACGGGGCTGTATTGCTTGAACACGTAAGTTCCGTTTTGAACCTGACCGGCGGCATTGGTAATGACAAGTGTCTTGGTTCCAAATGCCACCGTGGTCTGTTCTCCACCGGCAATCAGCGCCGACTTCTTCAGACTCAACGACCCCGGGACCCTATTGGGCACCGGCCAGAAGCTGATCGTTCCGGTGTTCCCCGCAAGGTCCTGGTTGCTAAAGACACACAGGTTATTGGTGACGAACGTCAGCAGCACGACGTTCGAGGAACCGGCCAAACTGGGCGGGGCAGTATAGCTGAGGGACATCTGTGCCGTATTCGGTGTCAGTCTCTTGTAGCTGTAGTTGCCAACACCGTTGTCAGAGTTGGTGTCGCCCGAATTCTGGCTGAAGGTGCCGGTGCCAAAGCAAAGGTAAAATGTGCCGCCGCCATCGTCATTCACGGCTCCCATTAACCCGGTAATTGAAATCGGCGCCCAATTATACACAAATTTGACCGTGTTGGTCGCCGAGATATTTCCGCTCGTGTCCACCGCATAGGCCTGGAGCGTGTTGGTTCCGGGGTTCAGCGTCACATTCGCCGTCCAGTTCGTCCA
>Ga0265323_10001375_pt1 | contig 12047 bp, 13 predicted proteins | sample 41225metaG_FD_193580 | JGI IMG/M metagenome (GOLD analysis project Ga0265323, IMG submission 193580) | Rhizosphere microbial communities from Carex aquatilis grown in University of Washington, Seatle, WA, United States - 4-12-25 metaG | ecosystem: Host-associated > Plants > Roots > Rhizosphere... | reverse complement strand
CGAAGCCCTGCCCGACCTGCCCGACGAAAGCGCACTTTTTGCGTTGCTGGCCGACAGGAGCATCGTCGCCGACGAAAACCTGCCGCATACAGGTGTGCCGCTGGAATGGGAACGTCTGCTCTCAGCGGTCTTCGTGCAGTCGCCAAGCTACGGCACGCGCGCCTCGACCGTGCTCTGGCAGCGTTCGGACGGCAGCATCCATTTACACGAACGCAGCTTTGCCGCGAACGGCGACCTGCTTCAATCCTCGGTGATTTCCACTGCCGTGTAACACGGCACCAGATCGAACAGCTCGATGAGATCGGCATTGCGCATGCGAATGCAGCCATGCGAACCGGGCGTCGTCATGTCGGTGATATCCGGCGTGCCATGGATATAGATGTAACGGCGCATGGTGTCGACACAGCCGTGCCGGTTGCGCCCCGGCTCGCAGCCGGAAAGCCAGAGAATGCGGGTCAGGATCCAGTCGCGACCGGGAAAGGCGGCATGGAGTTCCGGCGTCCAGATTTCACCGGTCTGACGCCGGCGAACGAAAACCGCATTTTCCGGCGCACCGGCGCCGATCTTGGCGCGGATCTGGTGCTTGCCGCGCGGCGTCTGGTAACTGCCCGACACCTCCCCAACCCCTGCCCCGGCGGTCGATACCGGATACTCCCGGAGCGTCCGGCCATCATCCGCGACGACGGTCATGGCCTGACGGGCAACGGAAACATGAATCTTCATGGCGTGCGCTTGCGGCGACCGGCAAAGAACTGCGACAACATGCTGCTGCACTCTTCCGCCAGCACCCCGCCGACAACCGTGGCATGGTGATTGAGTCGTTCAACCCCGAACAGGTCGACGACACTGCCATGGACGCCGGTTTTGGCATCGCGCGCGCCATAGATGACGCGGCTGATCCGGGCATGCATGATGGCGCCTGCGCACATGGCGCAGGGTTCGAGCGTCACGAACAGCTCGCAGCCGGGCAAACGGTAGTTGCCCAGCACCCGGGCCGCATCGCGCAAGGCGGCGATTTCGGCATGCGCCGTCGGATCGCTTTCACCGATCGGCGAATTGAAGCCGCGCCCGACGATCTGGCCATTCCTGACCACCACGGCGCCGACCGGGACTTCACCCAGACATTCGGCAGCGCGGGCCAGCGAAATCGCCTCGCGCATGAAATACTCGTCGCCGAGTTCGACGACGATGGTTTCGTCGTTTATTCCCACTCGATCGTTGCCGGCGGCTTGCCCGAGACGTCGTATACGACCCGGTTGAGGCCACGAACTTCATTGATGATGCGGTTGGACACCCTGCCCAGCAGATCGTACGGCAGGTGCGCCCAGTGGGCGGTCATGAAATCGCTGGTCACCACGGCGCGCAGCGCGACGACGTTTTCGTAGGTGCGGCCATCGCCCATGACGCCGACGCTCTTGACCGGCAAAAAAACGGCAAAGGCCTGGCTGGTCAGGTCGTACCAGGTCTTGCCGATCTCGGCCTCGGTACAGGCACCGGCGGCGACATCGCGTTCGGTGGCAACGGTGGCACGCAGTTCGTCGATGAAGATCGCATCGGCGCGTTGCAGCAGGTGCGCCGCCTTCAGCGTGACTTCGCCGAGAATGCGCACGCCCAGGCCCGGACCGGGGAACGGGTGGCGATAGACCATTTCGCGCGGCAGGCCGAGGGCGACGCCGAGTTCGCGGACTTCGTCCTTGAACAGTTCGCGCAGCGGCTCGAGCAGCTTGAGATGCATGTCTTCCGGCAGGCCGCCGACATTGTGGTGGCTCTTGATGGTGTGGGCGCCCTTCTTGCCCTTGCCGGCCGATTCGATGACGTCCGGGTAAATCGTGCCCTGGGCCAGCCACTTGGCAGACACCAGTTTCTTCGATTCGGCCTGGAAGACTTCGACGAATTCCTTGCCGATGATCTTGCGCTTCTGTTCCGGGTCGGAAACGCCGGCCAGCTTGCCCATGAAGTCATCGACCGCGTCGACGCGGATCACCTTGACGCCGAGGTTGCGCGCAAACATGTCCATGACCATGTCGCCTTCGTTCAGGCGCAACAGGCCATGATCGACGAAAACGCAGGTTAGCTGGTCGCCGATCGCCTTGTGGATCAGTGCCGCGGCAACGCTCGAATCGACGCCGCCGGACAGGCCGAGGATGACGTCATCGCTGCCGACCTGGGCGCGAATCGAGGCGACCGCTTCGGCGATGTAGTCGCCCATCACCCAGTCGGTGCCGCAGCCGCAGATGCCATGCACGAAGCTTTCGAGAATGGCGCGACCCTGCACGGTATGCGTAACTTCCGGGTGGAACTGCACGGCGTAGAACTTGCGGCTCTCGTCTGCCATCCCGGCAATCGGGCAGGACGGCGTCGAGGCCATGGTCTTGAAACCGGCGGGCAGCTCCATCACCGAATCGCCGTGGCTCATCCAGACTTTCAGCATGCCGTGGCCTTCGGCCGTCGTGAAATCGGCGATATCCTTCAGCAGCGCCGTATGGCCGTGCGCGCGCACCTCGGAGTAACCGAACTCGCGTGCCTTGCCGGCCGCTTCGGCGGTCATCACCTTGCCGCCCAGTTGCTGCGCCATGGTCTGCATGCCGTAGCAGATGCCGAGGACGGGAACCCCAAGATTGAACACCACCTCCGGGGCCCGCGGCGTATCGCCTTCGGTCACCGAATTCGGACCACCCGAGAGAATGATGCCGTTGGCGCCGTAATTGCGGATGAAATCATCGGAAACGTCATACGGGTGGATTTCGCAGAAGACCTTGGCTTCGCGCACACGTCGCGCGATCAGTTGGGTCACTTGCGAACCGAAATCGAGAATGAGGATTTTCTGGTGAGCCATATGCAAAACCTTGAATAAAAAGGGCGGCTCACGGAGCCGCCCTCAGTAACACGGGAAAGATCAGTCGAGGTGGTAGTTCGGCGCTTCCTTGGTGATCTGCACGTCGTGGACGTGAGACTCGCGGATACCGGCCGAGGTGATCTCGACGAAGCAGGCATTTTCGTGCATGTGGGCGATGGTCGGGCTGCCGAGGTACCCCATCGAGGAGCGCAGACCACCGACCAGTTGGTGGATGACCGCCAGCACCGACCCCTTATAGGGCACGCGGCCTTCGATCCCCTCGGGAACGAACTTGTCGACATTCGACGTGGTTTCCTGGAAGTAGCGGTCGGAAGAACCGGCCTGCATCGCGCCCAGCGAACCCATGCCGCGATAGGACTTGTAGGAACGCCCCTGGAACAGTTCGACCTCGCCCGGTGCTTCCTCGGTGCCGGCGAACAGGCCGCCCAGCATGACCGTATTGGCACCGGCGGCAATCGCCTTGGCGATGTCGCCGGAGTAGCGGATGCCGCCGTCGGCGATCATCGGCACGCCGGTGCCCTTGAGGGCTTCGGAAACATTCTGGATGGCAGTGATCTGCGGCACGCCGACACCGGCGACGATGCGCGTCGTGCAGATCGAACCGGGGCCGATACCGACCTTGACGCCGTCGGCGCCCATGTCGAGCAGCGCACGCGCCGCATCGGCCGTGGCGATGTTGCCGCCGATGACTTCGATCTGCGGGAAGTTCTTCTTGACCCATTGCACGCGGTCGAGAACGCCCTGCGAGTGACCGTGCGCCGTATCGACGACGATCACGTCAACACCGGCCTCGGCCAGCGCTTCAACCCGTTCTTCGGTACCGGCACCGACGCCGACTGCAGCGCCGGCGCGCAAGCGACCACGGGCATCCTTGTTGGCCAGCGGATGTTCGGTCGATTTGAGAATATCCTTGACGGTAATCAGGCCGCTGAGGCGGAAATCCTCGTCGACAACCAGCACCCGTTCGAGACGATGCGTACGGATCAGTTCCTTGGCATCCTCGACGCTGGCTTGTTCATTAACCGTGACCAAGCGCTTGCGCGGGGTCATGATCGATTTGACCGGCTGATCGAGATTGGTTTCGAAGCGCAGATCGCGGTTGGTCACGATACCGACCACCTTGCCATCCTTGTCGATCACCGGCAGGCCGGAAATCTTGTGCTGACGCGTGATTTCGATGACATCGCGGACCGTCATCAGCGGCGACACGGTAATCGGGTCGCGCAGGATGCCGGACTCGAAACGCTTGACCTTGGCCACTTCAGCCGCCTGGGCTTTCGGGGAAAGGTTCTTGTGTACGATACCGATGCCACCTTCCTGGGCCAGCGCAATGGCCAGACGACCTTCCGTCACGGTATCCATTGCAGCGGAGAGCAGCGGCAGGTTCAGGGTGATGTTGCGGGTCAGCCGGGTGGCCAGACTCACATCGCGGGGCAAAATCTGGGAATGGGCGGGGACGAGCAGAACGTCGTCAAAAGTCAGGGCTTTTTGCAGAAGTCGCATAGCCTTTAATCCAAGGTCACAAAATCGTATTATACAGAAAACCTACGGAAACCCCGACAACCATGAAGACAGCACTCGTTCTTGCCCTCGCCCTGATCTCCGTCACCGCCTCTGTTTCAGTAGATGCGCAAACTTACCAGTGGAAGGATAGCCGGGGCCGAACCGTGATTTCCGACACCCCGCCACCGGGCTCGGAAAAAGCAGCGAAAACCGCCGGCGGCAACCAGACCATTCCTGCCGAAAAAGCCCCCGAGGCGGCAAAAACCATGGCCGACAAGGACATGGATTTCAAGAAACGCCAGCAGGAAGCCAAGGCAAAGGCCGAGAAGGACGCCAAGGACCAGGCGGCAGCAAACGACAAACGGGAAAACTGCGATCGCGCCCGGCGCAACCTGGCCGCCCTGGAAAGCAGCCAGCCCCTCGCTCAACTCGATGAAAACGGTCAGCGCAAGACCATGGACGACACGCAACGCGAACAGGAAAAGGAACGCGCCAGAAAAGTCATGGCCGATTCCTGCAACAACTAAACAACAGCCCGGCTGCGTTCAAGCCTCCGGGGCGTCGGCATCGCCGGCGCCCTTTTTCATGACCTTGCCTTCGGCAGCACGCTGCTTGCGCACTTCCTTGGGGTCGGCGATCAAGGGGCGATAGATTTCCACGCGATCCTTGTCGCGCAGCACGGCATCGGGCTTGGAGAGTTTGGCAAAGATGCCGAACTTGTTTTTCTTGAGGTCGATCTCCGGATGCTTTTCCAGCACCCCGGAAGCTTCCAGCGCCTGCAGCAGCGTCGCCCCCTGCGGCAATTTGACATTGGCCAATACGGCATTGCCGGGCAAGGCATAACATACTTCGACTGCGATCATCTCAGCCATGACTGGCTCCATAAATCTGGGTTGCGCGGCGCACGAAGGCGTCCACAAAGGTATTGGCGATATGGCTGAACACCGGCCCGATCACCTTTTCAAACAGTTTGCTGGAAAATTCGTAATGCAGCAGGAACTCGATCTTGCAGGCATTCTCGGCCAGCGCCTTGAAGTGCCACGAGCCTTCCAGCCGACGAAACGGACCGTCGATCAGGCGGATTTTCATCAGCCGAGGCACTTCCTTTTCGTTCTCCGTGGTAAAACTGGATTTCACCGAGTGGTAGTTGATATGCAAGGTAGCCACGGTCTTCTGCAGGTCGCGGAACTTGACCTCGGTCCGGCTGCACCAGGGCAGGAAAGCCGGGTAATCTTCACAGGTATCGACCAGCGCAAACATCCGCTCGGCAGATTGTTCAATCAATACGGTTTTTTCGACCTGGGCCATGCGGCGGCAACGTTCCTGTATCCTGTAAAATAGCGATTTTAATGGATCAACAGCAGCATGAGCATCACGGTCAACAAAAAAGCCTTTCACGAATACTTCGTTGAAGAGCAGCACGAGGCAGGCATTGCCCTCCAGGGATGGGAGGTCAAGGCGATTCGTGCTGGCCGGATGAACATCAAGGAATCCTACGTCATCATCAAGAATGGCGAACTGTTCCTGATCGGCATGCACATTACGCCGCTGCCCACCGCCTCGACCCACTACCACGTAGACCCGACACGCACCCGCAAGCTGCTGCTGCACTCGGCGGAAATCATGAAACTGATCGGCAAGGTGGAACGGGCCGGCTATACGCTGATCCCGCTCGACCTGCATTTCACGCGCGGCCGGATCAAGCTCGACGTCGGCCTGGCCAAGGGCAAGAAACAGCACGACAAGCGCAGCGACGAAGCCGAACGCGAATGGAAGCGCGAAGCCGAGCGCGCAATGAAGGAACGCCAGCGCTGAGGTGGCCATGGACAGTCTGCTCTACTGGGTCGGCCTGGCCGCCGTCGCGGTCAACGCGCTGACCGGCGTTCTCGACTCCGGGCGCAAGCAGATGGACCTGATCGGCGCGCTGCTGGTCGGCGTTGCCACTGCCCTTGGCGGCGGCACCATCCGCGACCTGCTGCTCGACCGCAACGTCTTCTGGGTCGTCGACCAGACCTATCTGGTCACCGCACTCGGCACCGGCTTCATCACCTTTTTCATCGCCCGCTCGCTGCCGCTGCCACCCAAGCTGTTCCTGATTCCCGACGCCATCGGACTCGCGCTATTCACCGTGGTCGGCACCCAGGTTGCGCTGCAATGGCAAACCCCGTGGCTGGTCGCCAGCCTGATGGGCGTGACGACCGGCATCGTCGGCGGCGTCCTGCGCGACATCCTGTGCAACGACGTACCGCTGGTCTTTCTCAAGGGCGAACTCTATGCCAGCGCCGCGTGGATCGGCGCCCTGACGCTGGTTGCGCTGCAGGCACTCGGCCTGCATGCAGTCAGCACAACCTGGATCGCACTGACGGTGATCCTCGTCATACGCCTGCTCGCGATGCATTTTCACCTGACCCTGCCGGCGTTCCGGCAGCCGAAAACACCGCCGTTCTAACTGCCGGCGAGTCCGGCCAGATTCACCGAAAAGCTGCGCGTCGCATGCACACCGCAGACCTTGACCGGCAGAAGTACCGCCGCCCTTTCCAGACGCTTGACGATGCGCGAGATGGTTTCAAAACGCAGATCGGTGATATCGGCCATGTCCTGCCGGGTCGGCAAGACGACCTGCCCGGAAGCATCAGCCAGCAGGCGCACAAGATTGACCACCCGGGCGACGGCTTCGCCGCCGCGCAGGGCAACCACGTCGGCAGCACGTTTTTGCGCCAGCGCCAGCGACTGCAGCAACGAATCCCCGGCTGGCGCAGTCTCGCCCTCAGGCCACGGAGAGAGCTGACAATGGGTCAATGCCGCCGCGGCAAAGGTGTAGGAACCGAAGAGCAGCGATTCACAGCCGATGATGTCGCCGGCAATGGCCAGACTGGCAAAGGAATTGCCGCCGGCAGACGCCACATCCAGCCTGACCACCCCGGAACGCACACGCCAGGCAAGACCTTCGCAACCGGCAGCATAAATACCCTCGCCGGCAGCAAAACTGCACGAAATCCGATTGACCGGCCGCCCACCGTGTTCAACCGGGGAAAACAGGCCCATGCGTATCCTTTCAACAAACAGGCGCACGCCAAACCCGGGGTGCCCCGCAGACCGGCGAAAATCACCGGCCACTCATAGCCGTTTGATCCTAGCAGGGCTTTTCTGCGCGGGGAATGCGGCAAATTGCCGCAGATCGGGCATCGGCGACTTTGCCCGGCGCACCGGCTAGGCGACCGTCACCTGTCAGGCTATAGTCGATTCTGGATCAACTACCCGCCAGGAGAAACCGATGGACCGAAGAGAAGCCCTTACCACCCTCGCCGCAGCCGGACTGGCTGCTCTTGCGACCACCACTGCCCTGGCCGACGAGCATGAGCACCACCATCACCATGCCGGGCCAAAATATCAGGCGCTGGTCGATAGCGCGCAAGGCTGCCTGGCCACCGGCGAAGCCTGTCTCGCCCATTGCCTGGAACTGCTTGGCCAGGGCGACAAGGAAATGGCGAGTTGCGCACAAAGCGTCAACCAGATGACTGCGATGATCGAAACCCTGCGCAAGCTGGCCATTGTCGAAAGCCGCCTGCTGCCGCGTTACGCCGCGCTGTGCGCCGAAATGTGCGCGGATTGCGAAAAGGAATGTCGCAAGCACGAAAACAAGCATGCCGAGTGCAAGGCCTGTGCCGACGCCTGTGCCACATGCCAGAAGGAATGCAAGACCGTCGCTGCCTGAAACCTTGCGCAGAAAAACAAAAAGCCAACGCAAGCGTTGGCTTTTTTGCTATGTGCTGGCGGAGTGGACGGGACTCGAACCCGCGACCCCCGGCGTGACAGGCCGGTATTCTAACCAACTGAACTACCACTCCTCGTCGGATCACCGATTTTGCTGCTGGCGACCCGAAGCGCGGCGAATGGTAACACAGACTTAGCGCTGTCCGCGGTCGGGCGCAGCGAATACAATAGCCACCCTCGCCGCCTCTTGATGCATACTCCAAACCGATTGTAACCTACGTGGTCGTGAAACCCATGGAATGGAGCCAGACAGAAGTTGAAGCCACGGTCACCGACTATCTGCACATGCTGTTCATGGAGCTGTCCGGACAGAGCTACAACAAGTCGGCTCACCGGAAGCAACTGCTGGGCAAGCTGAACAACAGGCCGGAAGGTGCAATTGAGCGCAAGCACCAGAACATCAGCGCCATTCTCTTGGAAAACGGCTGGCCCTACATCAATGGCTACAAACCGCTTGGCAACTACCAGGGCATTCTCAAGGAGATTGTCGAAACGCGACTGAGCAACGACCAATCGCTCGACGCCGCAGCGATCCAGGCAAGCGTTTCACCGGCCGCTGCGCCCTTGCTGCACAGCCATGAGAAAACGCTGGTTCCTCCCCCTGAACAACATTGGGTGGCAAGAGAACCAGTCGCCCTTTATCGCCTGCCGCAGCAGCGGGACTATCTTGAACGGGAAGCGCGCAATATCTCGCTGGGGCTTGCCGGAGAAACATTCGTGGTCAATTTCGAACATCTGCGCTTGCGCGCCTATGGCCAAGCCGGGCTGGCTGACAAGGTCGAGCATGTATCCCGGAGCCAGGGCGATGGCCTCGGTTTCGATGTACTTTCGTTCGACACCGATGGCCGTGAGCGTTTCATCGAGGTAAAAACCACCTCTTTTGGCAAGGACACGCCTTTCTTTATCAGTCAGAACGAAGCCAGTTTTGCCAGGAAAAACGCAGCGCAGTTTCATCTCTACCGGCTATTCGACTTCCGCCGCAATCCCCGACTGTTCGACCTCCCCGGCGCAGTCGAACAACATTGCAGGATGAACCCAAGCAATTACATCTGCCGATTTTCCTGAGCAGACGCTTCAACCGATTCTGATAGCTTCAGGCGGCCTGCCCGTCCCCTGCTAAAATCCCTCCCTTTTTGACTATCCAAGAATCCATGAGCAAGTCCGCCGACAGCCCCAAGCACACCCCGATGATGGTGCAATACCTCGGGCTGAAAGCGAAACATCCGAACACCCTGCTCTTCTACCGGATGGGCGATTTCTACGAGTTGTTTTATGAAGACGCCGAAAAGGCGGCTCGCCTGCTGGACATTACGCTGACCACGCGCGGGCAGTCGGCCGGTGTGCCGATCAAGATGTGCGGCATCCCTTTTCACTCGTTGGAGCCTTACCTGGCGCGCCTGGTCAAGCACGGCGAATCGGTCGTCATCTGCGAACAGATCGGCGATCCGGCGACCAGCAAGGGACCGGTGGAACGTGCCGTGGCCCGCATTGTCACGCCCGGCACGCTGACCGACGCCGCCTTGCTCGACGACCGCCGCGATAGCTGGCTGCTGGCGCTCTGCGTACAGCGCAATACCGTCGGCCTGGCCCGCCTGAACCTGGCGAGCGGCGAATTCATCCTGACCGAAACCGGCCACGAACAACTGGCAGCGACGCTCGAACGCATCCGCCCTGCGGAAATCCTCTACCCGGAAAGCTGGGTGCCGGACGAACCACTTGAAGGCGCTCGCACCCGGCAGCCGGACTGGTATTTCGAGGTCGATTCGGCAAAGCGCCTGCTCTGCGACCACTTCAAGGTCGCCTCGCTGGCAGGCTTCGGGGCCGAAGGCCTGCGCCCGGCGGTAGCGGCTGCCGGCGCCCTGCTGCAATATACCCAGACGACGCAGGCCGGCAGCCTGCCACATTTGCGGGCGTTGACCGTCGAACTCGAAGGCGCTTACCTCGGCCTCGACACCGCCACCCGGCGCAACCTGGAACTGACCGAAACCCTGCGCGGCCAGCCGTCGCCGACGCTCTTCTCGCTGCTCGACAATTGCGTGACCAGCATGGGCGCCCGCCTGTTGCGCCACACCCTGCATCATCCGCTGCGCGAGCGGGCGATTCCCGCCGCCCGCCATGCGGCCGTCGAAGGAGTACTCGAAGATTATGGCCGCGCCGCCGGCGAGATTCGCCGCGAACTGCGCGGCATCGGTGACATCGAGCGCATTGCCGGGCGCATCGCGCTGAAGAATGCCCGGCCGCGCGACCTGGCCAGCCTGCGCGATTCGCTGGCCCGTCTGCCGGCGCTGCGCGCGCCGCTCGCCGAACAGCCCTCGCCGCTACTGCAACAGCTTTGCCAGGAGATGCAAACGCCGGAAGCGGTGCTTGATCTGCTGATCCGCTCCATCGCCGCCGAGCCGGCCGCGCAAATCCGCGACGGCGGCGCCATCGCGCCGGGCTACGACGCCGAACTCGACGAACTGCGCTCGCTCAACGACAACTGCGGCGCCTTCCTCGTCGATATGGAAGTGCGCGAACGCGAGCGCACCGGCATCAACAGCCTCAAAGTCGAATTCAACAAGGTGCATGGCTTCTACATCGAAGTCACGCACGCCAATACCGACAAGATTCCCGACGACTACCGCCGCCGGCAGACGCTGAAAAACGCCGAGCGCTACATCACGCCGGAACTCAAAGCCTTCGAGGACAAGGCGCTGTCCGCCCAGGAACGCTCGCTGGCCCGCGAAAAACTGCTCTACGAGGGCATCCTCAACGAACTGGCGCCAGCCATTCCGACCCTGCAGGTGATAGCCGGTGCCGTCGCCCAGCTCGACCTGCTGGCCGGCTTCGCCGACACGGCGCTCAAGCGCAACTGGAGCAAGCCGGAATTCAGCGACGAAATCGGCCTCTCCATCAGCGACGGCCGCCACCCGGTGGTCGAGGCCGAAATGGCCAACAGCGCCGAGACCTTCATCGCCAACGACGTGCTGCTCGCCGAAAACCGCCGCCTGCTGCTGATTACCGGCCCCAACATGGGCGGTAAATCGACCTACATGCGGCAGACCGCGCTGATCGCGCTGCTCGCCCACATCGGCTGCTACGTGCCGGCCGGCCGCGTCGTACTCGGGCCGCTCGACCGCATCTTCACGCGCATCGGCGCTTCCGACGACCTCGCTTCCGGGCGTTCGACCTTCATGGTCGAAATGACCGAAGCCGCAGCCATCCTGCACCACGCGACGGCCAACAGCCTGGTGCTGATGGACGAGATCGGGCGCGGCACCTCGACCTTCGACGGCATGTCGCTGGCCTTCGCCATCCTGCGCCACCTGATCGACAAGAACCGCTGCCTGACGCTGTTCGCCACGCATTATTTCGAGATGACGCGGCTCTCGCACGAATACAGCGAACTGGCCAACGTGCACCTCGATGCCGTCGAGCACAACGACCGCATCGTCTTCATGCACTCGGTTGAGGAAGGCCCGGCCAACCAGAGCTACGGCATCCAGGTCGCCGCCCTGGCCGGCATTCCCAATGCCGTGGTGCGCGCCGCCCGCAAACAGTTGCGCGAATTCGAGCAACGCGCCACGGCCGATCCGCTGCAACCGGATCTGTTCGCCCAGGGCGATCCCGAGCCTGAAGAAGCCGAACCGCATCCGGCGCTCGAACAACTGGCCGCCATTGATCCCGACAGCCTGACGCCACGCGAGGCGCTCGATGCGCTGTACGCCCTGAAAGGCCTGCTCAAGTGAAAATCTGGCTGGCCGCCTTGCTGCTCCTCGCTGTCGCCCCGGCCCGGGCCGAGATTTACCGTTTCGGCCTGATCGGCGATGTCCCCTACTCCGACTACGAGCGCCGCGAACTACCGAAAATGCTCGATGCAATCGCCGACAGCAACGTCGATTTCATTGCCCACATCGGCGACATCAAACATGGC
>Ga0265323_10001374_pt1 | contig 12052 bp, 7 predicted proteins | sample 41225metaG_FD_193580 | JGI IMG/M metagenome (GOLD analysis project Ga0265323, IMG submission 193580) | Rhizosphere microbial communities from Carex aquatilis grown in University of Washington, Seatle, WA, United States - 4-12-25 metaG | ecosystem: Host-associated > Plants > Roots > Rhizosphere >... | reverse complement strand
TGCCCAATCATGAAATCCGGATGGCGGCTTTCCCATGCGCGCGGCTATCTGGGCCTCGGTCTGTTGGAAGAAGCCGCCGCCGAGCTGGCCGCCCTGCCCGCCGATGCCGCCGAATCGCTCGAAGCGATGGAGTTGCGGGTCCTGATCTTGCAGGCCCAACGACAGTGGCTCCTGCTGCAACCGGTCGCCGCCGCGCTGGTGGGGCGCCAACCGGAAGAAGCCGGTTGGTGGATCACCTGGGCCTACGCCACCCGCCGCGCCGACTCCCTCGCAAGCGCCGAAGCCATCCTGCGCGATGCCGAAATTCGCCATCCGGATGAGCCCGCCATCCAGTTCAATCTCGGTTGCTATGCCTGCCAGCGCGGCGACCTCGCCGAAGCGCGCCGGCGCGTAGATCGGGCCATCGCACTCGACGCGAGTTTCCGGCAACAAGCCGCGGACGACGACGACCTCGCGCCGCTCCGCGCCACCGGCTATACGCCGGGCAACGGTTGAGGCGCGGGCGGCCAACTGTCGGCGAGCGGCCGGATGTCCATTAGAAGATCTGGACTGACCGCTAGTTGTGTTATCAGGCTAGACTCGAGTTACCCCCGTGTAATTGGTGCGTACCGACTTACGTCTCATGAGGCAGAACGCACCATGAATACCATACTCTCCGCGTTTTCCGCCCGTCATGTTCGTCTCAGCCATGCGCCGCGGGCCGCTGCGGAAACCGCCACCGCACCAGGGGAGCCTTCACCGATTGCTGCGCGAGCGCCACAGGTGCGTTTCGCTTTGGAATCCTGTTCCAAGCTGTTGGGCCGATCCCTCGTGGTCGTGGTCGGCTGGGCGTTGCTGGGGATTTACTGCGCCATGGTATTTATCGCCTTTCGCGGCCATTGAGGCGGTGCGGTAGCCTGCCGCTCTTCGCTCCTCGCCAAACCCGGGTGATCGGCGCATTATTCCGCCGTGCGCCTGGCGACTCGCTCGTTGCTTAAGCTCTTCACCCTGACGGCCGTCGAACGCTGCGGCGGCGACGGAAAATCTGCGACCCCGCAGACGGCCGAGCGCGAAGCGATGATCCGCGAACAAATCGAGGCACGCGGCGTGCGTACGGCCGCGGTGCTGCAAGCCATGCGCAAAGTGCCGCGGCATGAGTTCGTGCCGGAGTCGGCCCGCCGCGCCGCCTATGACGATTGTCCGCTCCCCATTGGGCAGGGGCAGACGATCTCCCAGCCCTACATTGTGGCGCTCATGACTGAGCTGGCCCGCCTCACTCCGGAGAGTCGCGTGCTCGAGGTCGGCACCGGATCGGGTTATCAGGCGGCCGTGCTCGCGGAACTGGCGGCCGAAGTTTACACGATCGAGATCGTCCCCGAGCTGGCGCGCCGCGCGGAGGGCGACCTGACCCGCCTCGGCTACAAAAACGTGCACTTTCGGATCGGCGACGGCTATCGCGGCTGGCCGGAGTTGGCGCCCTTCGACGCCATCGTGGTGACGGCCGCGCCGGAAAAAATCCCGCCGCCGCTGCTCGAACAACTCAAAGTCGGCGGGCGTCTCGTCATCCCGGTGGGCGATTATCTGCAAGAGCTCAAGGTTGTCACGCGCACCGCCGGGGGTTATCGGGAGGAAACCAGCGGCTCGGTCCGATTCGTCCCAATGACCGGCCAGGCCCGGCCTAAGCGGGACGGGAAGCCGTGAAATCCAGGCGGGCGGCAACCACCGTAGGCCGCGAGCTTGCTCGCGCGGTTTGTCAGAGCGCGAGCCTTTCGACAGGCTCAAGGCCCTGAGCTCGTCGAACGGGCAAGCTCGCTGACCTACCATACCGAGTTTGCAGAGCCGTCTAGACCGGCGCGCGGCGCTCCGGCATGGGCAACGGTCGGTCGCACGCAGGCATCGGCGGATAATCGGGACGCTCCAGCCCCGGCATGAGATCGGCGATGGCGACCGGCTGGCCGGTCTCGAAGCAGCGGTTGGCCGCCACGCCCACCAGGATCGAGGCGGCGCCGGCGCGTTCGTCGGCCGCCCGCAGGAATTTGTCGTCGGGCGGGATGGGCAGGAACAGGTCGCGCAGCATCACGGAGTCGCCACCGCCGTGGCTGCCTTCCTCGGGCCAGGGCTCGATCAACCGCGGGGCGCCGCGCAATGGGACGATTCGCGTGGTCACGCCGTCCCGCGCGATGGCGCCCTCCACCGTGCCCGAACCGCTCACATAGGCCGTTTCGCAAACCGAGTGCTCCAGGCGGCCCCGGGTGCCATTGAAGGCGATGGTGTAGCCTTCCCACGCACAAAAGGCGTTGAGCGAGTAGGTGAGCAGGACGCCGTTGTCGTAGCGCACCTGCACGGCCATCGCATCCTCAATGTCGATGTCGGGTCGGAAAACGCAGCGGTCACGGATATAGCCGTCGTAGCCTTCCTGATCGAGGTAGAGCACCTTGAGCGAGGCGTCGCCGGCAAGATCGAGGGAAAATGCACAGCCCACCTTTTCCGGACACGTATGGCAGCGCTCATGGTAGTTCTGGAGTCCGAGACGCCGCGCCATCGCCGGCGTGTAGAAACCGCGCTGGCCGGTCGCATACACCGACACGGGCATGGCGCCGAGCCACCAGTTGACGAGGTCGAAGTGGTGCGTGGACTTGTGCACCATCAGGCCGCCGGACCGCTTTTTCTGGCTGTGCCAGCGGCGGAAATAGTCGGCCCCGTGCAGGGTGTTGAGCAACCAGTGGAAATCGACCGACACCACCTCGCCGATCTCGCCGCGCATGAGCAGGTCCTTCACCTGGCTGCGCGGGGGCGAGTAGCGGTAGTTGAACGACACGCGGCAGGAGCGGCCCGTGCGGCGGCGCGCTTCGAGGATGCGCCGGCATTTGGCGGCCGTATGCGTCATCGGCTTTTCGGTGATCACGTCGCAGCCCAGCTCCATGGCCCGGACGATGAAATCGTCGTGCACCTCGTCGACCGTCGTCACGACGACGATGTCGGGCTTCGTTTCCGCGATCATCCGCGCGAAATCGGCGGCGGCGTAGCCGGGCGGCACGGGCGCTTGATGCTGCGCCGAGCGCTGGCGGGCAATCTCCACCCGGCCGGGATTGACGTCACAAAACGCCACGAGCTCAGCCCACGACCGGTACTCCCCCTCCATGGCGTCCTGATACATCCGGCTGCGGGCCCCCACGCCAACGATGGCATAACGCCGTCGTGGGGCTGCGGCCGAAACGGAGCCGGCCGACGATAAAGTCGCGGCAGAATGGGGGGTGGAAAGCATGAAAAGGCGCAAACTAGGACACGTGTACTATATCCGCAATATAAGGACGGGCGGACCGATCGGGGCGAGGCAATTCCGCGCTCCTCCAGACCGGCGGCGCCGGCGCCTGGGCCGGTTCCACCGGCACGCTGCCGGCGTGAATGGTTGCCCTTTCTTCAAGTCGTTGCACTCGCGCCCGGCGGCGCTCTTTTTTTCGGACCCACGAAGTTTAGACTTGGTGCGGGCGGCGATTCTCCGCAAAACATCCGGGCGCATCCGGCGCCCACCTTGGATGAACGGAGCAAAGTCATCACCCAAAACCTACCTCGTGGAGCTTTCCCCAAGCACCACGAACGCGCCGCGCATCGCCACGACCTGCCCGGAGGCCAGATCGTGAATCCGGATTGCCTCCCCTCCTGACCCCGTTCGATCCCCCGCCCCTTTAGAAACCCTATCATCCAAAACATTCATCTATGAAGGAGTATACCTCCCCGGAACTGCGCAACTTCGCTGTAGTCGGCCACGCCTCCAGCGGCAAAACCATGCTCTGCGAGGCGATGCTGGCCTGCAGCGGAAAAATCGGCCGCCTTGGGAGCATCACCGCCGGCACGACGGCGAGCGACTACCATCCGAGCGAAAAGGCGCACCAGATCTCCGTCCACGCCTCGCTCCTGCACACCGAATGGCAGGGCAAAAAGTTCAACATCATCGATACCCCCGGATGCGCCGATTTCATCAGTGAGGGCCTCGGCGCCCTGCGCGTGGGCGATTTCGCCCTGGTCGTCATCAACGCGGCGCATGGCATCGGCTACGGCACCGACACCGTGTGGGAATACGCCACGAAATTCGGTCTGCCGAAGATGATTGTGGTCAATGGCCTCGACAAACCCAACGTCAACTTCGAGGCCGTCCTTGAAAGTATCCGCGAACATTTCGGGAAAAATGTGTTTCCCATGGCGTTCCCGCTCGATGCCGGTCCCGGCTTCAGTCGCGTGCTCGATGTGATGCGCAACGAAATCGTCGTCTATAAGCCGGGTGGCAACGGCCTCTACGAAGAGAATCCGGCTGACGGACCGCTCGACGAACGCGTCAAGGCGCTGCACCGCCAGTTGATCGAATACGTGGCCGAGTCCGACGATTCGCTCATGGAGAAATTCTTTGCGGAAGGCATGCTGGCGGAGGAGGAGCTGCGCGCCGGCCTGCACAAGGCGATTCAAAACCAGGTCTTCATCCCGCTTTTCGCCACCTCGGCCGAAACCAACGTCGGGGTGTCCCGCCTCATGGATTTTATCGCGAAATACGGCTCCTCGCCGCTCGATCGCGCCGAGGTGCCCGCCAAAGACGCGAACGGCGCGGATACCACCGTGGCGCTCGCGAATCCCGAACCGGTCGTCTACATTTTCAAGACGATGAACGAGCAGGGCGTGGGCGAGCTCTCGCTCTTCCGCATTTATTCCGGCACGCTCCGCAGCGGCGACGATCTGCTCAACAGCGCCCGCGGCACGAACGAGCGCATCGGCCAGATCTACGTGCTCAACGGCCAGGGCCGCACTTCCGTGCCCATGCTGTGCGCGGGCGACCTCGGCGCCGTCGTGAAAATGCGCGCCACGCACACCGGCGACACGCTGTGCAGCCCGCGCTACGCGGTCACCCTGCCCAAGGTCGAGTACCCGCACCCCAACATCCACGGCGCCCTCAAGCTCAAGGCCAAGGGCGACGAGGACAAGCTCGCCTCCGGCCTCGGCACCCTGCACGACGAGGATCCGACCTTCCTTTACCGCGTGGACGACGAAATTCACCAGACCATCGTCTCCGGCCAGGGCGAGATTCACCTGCAGGTGATTGTGGAACGCATGCTGCGGCGTTTTGGCGTCGCCCTGGAGCTCGAGGAGCCGCGCATCCCCTACCGCGAGACCATCCGCGGCAAGGCCGATTCCCGCTACCGCCACAAGAAGCAGACGGGCGGCGCCGGCCAGTTCGCCGAAGTCTGGATGCGCCTCGAACCCGCCCCGCGCGACACCGGCGTGGAGTTCAAACAGTGCCTCGTGGGCAACAACGTGGACCGCGTCTTCGTCGTGTCGGTGGAGAAAGGCGTCCGGCAAGCCTGCACGGAAGGCATCCTGGCGGGTTACCGGGTGGTGGACGTGAAGGCGGAATTCTACGACGGCAAGATGCACCCGGTCGATTCCAAGGACATCGCGTTCCAAGTCGCCGGCTACCACGCCTTCAAGGAAGGCTTCCTGAACGCACAGCCCAAACTGCTCGAGCCGATCTACCTCATCACCGTCACCGTGCCGGAGCAGTTTCTCGGCGACATCATGGGCGACATCTCCTCGCGGCGCGGCAAGATTCTCGGCATCGAGGCCGACGGCCATTTCCAGATCGTGCGGGCCCACGTGCCGCAGAAGGACCTCTACCACTACAGCAGCGTCGTCCGCTCGATCACGAGCGGTCGGGGCCGCCATGCGGAGGCCTTCGACCACTACGAGCAAACCCCGCCGGAAATCGAAAAGAAGCTCATCGAGGAGGCGCGGCTGCGCCGCGAAGCCTTGCACAACGGCAAACCGGCCTGATCCGAACGCTACGCGTCGCCACTCGCCCGAGAGTGTCGTATCGTGGCCTGGGATTCTCTGCCGTAGCGCAGGCTTCCAGCCTGCCTCGGCACAGGAAGCAGGCCAGAAGGCCCGCGCTACAAAGCCCCGAGTTTGTAGGCCCGGGCGTTGACCGGGCTGCCGGACTGTTGGTCGGGCTAAAGGATACTCCTAAAAACTCGAATTTCGTAGGTCAGCGAGCTTGCTCGCGCTCCGACATACCGCGCGAGCAAGCTCGCTGCCTACGGTAAATAGGAGTGACCTAAACCGACCACCGGTCGGTTCTACCGCCGATGCCGCGGTTTGCCCGGGGAAAGTTCAGACGGCCGGAACGAGGGGCGTTGGTCCGCCTCACAGACGGTCGTCCGCGGCGCCGTGCGCGATCGGCGGGCGGAGGGGCAGCTCGAGGACAAACGAGGCGCCCTTCCCGGTCCCGGCACTATGGGCGGTGAGCATCCCGCCCATTTCCTTCGCCGCAATGGCGCCGCTGTGCAGCCCGAAACCATGCCCGCCTTTGCGCGTGGTGTAGCCCAACGAAAAAATCCTGGTCAGATATTCCGGATCGATCCCCACGCCGTTATCCGCCACTTCGATCCTGACGCGCTCCGGTCCCACCGGTCCGATCCGCACCGTCACCACCTTGTCGGCGTGGCCGCCGGCATCGCAGGCATACTTGGCGTTGTGCAGCAGATTCACCACAATCTGCAGCACCTTGTGTTTATCCACGCTGATCGACTGTACCGGCGCATAGTCTCGCACCACGCGGACGTCATGCCGGACATAGGCTTGCTCATGGATACGCAAGGCGTCGTCCACCAGCTCGGATAACGCCACGGTTTCGGCGATGCCGGAGACGCCGGCATAGGCCTGCTGCAAGGCGATGATCTTGTTGATGTGCTCGATATTCAGGTAAAGGGTCTCCACCTCTTTCATCCAGCCGGCTTGCTCGGCGGCCAGCCGGTCCGTCAACTGATGCAGGTAGTCCGGCACCTGCTGCCCCCGGGGATCTGTGGTGAGGAACGCGCCGAGATCGGCGGTGTGTCCGTCCAATAATACGGTGAGCTTGGCCAGGCTGGAGATTTTGGATTTCTGGATGCCATCCCGCAGCAGGGTCGCCGACACGTTCACGCTGTTGAGCACGTTGCCCACGTTATGCAGCACGCTGGTGGCCGTCTCCGCCATGCCGGCCTGGCGGGCGAGCGCCAGCATCTGTTTGTGCAGCGCCTCCAGTTTTTCCTCGGATTGTTTGCGCTCCGTGATGTTGCGGCCAATGCCGATCAGCCCGACGATCTTTCCGTCCTGATCGCGCAGCGGTAGCTTGCAGGTCAACAGCCAGTGTTTCTGGCCTGCTTTATCGAAGAAAAATTCCTCCCGATTGATGATCGGCTGGCCTTGAATCACCTGCTGGTCGTCGGCGACGAATTTGGCCGCTATCTCCGGCGGAAAGAGATCGAAATCGGACTTGCCGATGGCCTCGGCCTCGGTGGTGCAGCCGAAGATCTTTAGATCCGCGGGATTGGTCAGCGTTTTCCGGCCGGCCGGGTCCTTGGCATAGATGCAGTCCGGCAGATTATCGATCAGCGTCCGCAGCAGCAGGCGCTCTTGCGAAAGCTCGGCCGTGCGCTCGGCGACCCGCCGCTCGAGTTCGTCGTGCGTCTGCCGCAGGGCTGCTTCGGCCTGTTTGCGCGCCGTGATGTCGCGGGCGATGCCGACGAGGCCCACGATCTGTCCCGCGGAGTTTCTCAACGGCGCTTTCGTGACTTCCACCCAATGCGTCGCGCCGGTGGTTTGATCCACCGCGATCTCCTCGCGATTCAACGTCTGTCCCGATTTGAGCAACGCCTGCTCGTCCGTAAAATACTGGTTGGCCCGCTCGGCGGGAAAACAATCGAAATCGGTTTTGCCCAGCACTTCTTCCTGCCGCGTGGCCCCGAGGGCCCGGATGTGCGCCTGATTGTTCAACCGGAACCGGCTCTGGGCGTCCTTGACGAAAATATAGTCGGGCAGGTTGTCGATCAACGTCCGCAGCAACTGGTCTCCTTCCGCAACCGACTTCGCGGGCTTTTCTTTTGGCTTCATGACGGAGGGTGAGTCGTGGCGAAAAGTTGCGGGGAAACTCCCCACCGCTGCAACAGCTTGGCAGGGTTATGGCAACGTAGCGACTTTCGTCCCCGGCACCGGCAAGTGCAACCACAGACTGGCCCACGCCATCCGGCCTGGTCGGTCGGCGCCCCTGGCACCCATGCACCCGCACCGCGTGCCGGCCCAGGGTAAAAACGAGACCAAACCACCGGCCGCAGGCTGATGCCTACATCGCTGGCGTTGGCCTGAGGCCAAGCTAACCATCCTAGCCTACCGGCCGCCGGGCTGGTGTCCGGCCCGACGCTCCTCGGTGGCGAAACCGACTACACTCTCCGATATTTCTGCGGTGGAATCTTGAAACGGTGGCCAGTGTCGAGATCGGTGAAGATGTGCCATTGTGAATCGAGGTTGTTGTGGACCGCGACTTCGAGTTTCTGGCCAGTCTCGTAATGGTATTCCTCGGCTTCGAAGAGGTGATCTTCGTGCACGATGGCTTCACCGATCTCACCGCTGTGTGGCTCTAGGATTTCGATTTTGCAGGTCATAGGGGCTAGCGTGTGGATGGAACTAAGATTTCGCCGAATAAGAGCGCGCCGGGTGGCGTGCCCCAGATAGTGTTCGCCAAATTTTCCAGGTCAAGGGTACTGATCGGTCAATCGCGAAATTTGTGAAGAAACTAACTTCGTGATCCCTGGTCCGGTCCCAAAATTGCGTGGCTCGGGCCGCCCATGACCCGGCTCGCGCCCTTTCGCGATTGGAGGCTTGGTTTGTAGTAAAAGCCTTCCCCGGAACAGGAAAAATACCCTTTGCCCGGGGCCGGTTTTCCCCGGGTCGCTGCCCGCAGTCCTAGTTCGCTCCCAGCAGGCGGCGCAGGGTTTCGTCCACCAGCTTCGGATTGGCCTTGCCCTTCGAGGCTTTCATTACCGGGCCCTTGAAAGCGTTGATCGCGCTGTCCTTGCCGGCCTTGAATTCGGCGAGCGCTTTGGCGTTCGCCGCGATCGCGTCGCGGCACCACTGCTCGATTTCGCCCAGATTGGTTTCCGCCTTGAGCCCCTTGCGTGCCACGACCACCGCCGGCATCTCGCCGCTCTGGAACATGTCGATGAACACTTCCTTCGCCGCCTGGTTCGTGATTGTGCCGGCCTCGACCAGCTGCACCAGCGCCGCGACCTGCGCCGGTCGCACCCTCGACTCGGCCAGCGACTGCTTCGCGTTGCCGAGCTCGCGCAGCAGGTCGTTGGCGATCCAGTTGCCCACGGCCTGCGCCTTGCCCAGGGCGAGTTTCGCCGCCTCCTCAAAATAGTCGCTGAGCTCGCGATCCGGCACGAGCACCGAGGTGATCGTATACGGAATCTGGTACTGTGCGAAGAACCGCCGTTGCTTGTCGAACGGCAGCTCGGGGCACTCCGCGCGGATCCGCGACTTCCAGACCTCGTCGACCTTCACCGGCATCAGGTCGGGGTCCGGGAAATAGCGGTAGTCGTGCGCCATTTCCTTCGAGCGGAGCGATTGCGAGGCGCCGGTCTGACCGTCGTAGTCGCGTGTCTCCTGCACCAGCGTGCCGCCGCCCTCGACGACGGCGATCTGCCGCGCGATCTCGTGGGCGATGCCATCGCGCACGAACGAGATCGAGTTGAGATTTTTCAACTCCACCTTCGTGCCGAGGTGGGTGGCGCCGACGGGACGGATGGAGATGTTGGCGTCGCAGCGGAGCTGGCCCTTCTCCATGTCACAATCGGAGATGCCGCCATAGATCATCGTCTGCTTGAGCGAGGTGAGGTACGCGAACGCCTCCTCGGCGCTGTGCATCGCCGGCTCGGAGACGATCTCCATCAACGGCGTGCCGGCCCGGTTGTAGTCGATGAGCGATTCGCTCGCGAAGTGGTTGAGCTTGCCGACGTCCTCCTCGAGGTGGATGCGCGTCAGCGGGATCTTTTTGTGTTCGCCCATCACGTTGCGCGCCGGACCGGGCAACTCGATCTCGACGGCGCCGCCGAGGCAGATCGGCTGGTCGTACTGTGAGATCTGGTAGTTCTTCGGCGAGTCCGGGTAAAAATAGTTTTTCCGGTCCCACTTGCAGACGGGCGCGATGGCGCAACCGAGCATGAGGCCGGCCTGGATGACCTGGTCGAGCGCCGCTTTGTTCATCACCGGCAGCACACCGGGCAGCGCGAGCACGACGGGATCGGTGAGGGTGTTTTCCGGCTGGCCGAACCCGGTGGCCACGCGCGTGAACATCTTCGAGCGGGTTTTCACCTGCACGTGCACCTCCAGACCGATCACGGCCTCGTAGCGGACGGATTTTTGGGACACAGAGGACACGGAGGGGAGCACAGAGGTCACAGAGCAAGGCGCTTGAGTCCACGAGTGAGAATTGTGGAACGGAAGTTCAAAAGCAGTCCCACGTGGCACCCCGTGAACTTTAGATAGGTGAGAACCTGAGCTTCGTGAACTTCGAGCAAAGCATCCACCGTCTTGAGCTCCACGACGACCATACCGCCGACCAGAAAATCGAGCCGGTAGGCGTCATCGATGATGAGATCCTTATACTTAACCGGACAGAGCTTTTGCTCCTTGAACGCGATTTTGCATAAACGAAGTTCATGCGCCAACGCTCGCTGATAGGCGGACTCCAGCAAACCGGGCCCAAGCTCGCGATGAACTTCGATTGCCGCTCCTATGATCTGCTCCGTGAGTTGATTGATTTCCTTATTCATCTCTGTGGCCTCTGTGTAACCTCTGTGAACTCTGTCTCGAAAATCAAAGGTTCGGGTGGCGCGTGTGCCAGTCGTGGCCTTGCTCGTAGGCGTGGGCGATGGCGAGGAGCTCGGCCTCCTGGAACGGCTGGCCGATGAGCTGCAGGCCGATCGGCAGCCCACCCCGGGTAAAGCCGCACGGGACTGACACCCCCGGCAGTCCGGCGAGGTTGACGCCCAGCGTGTAGATATCGAGAAGGTACATCGCGAGCGGGTCGGACTTCTCGCCGATTTTAAACGCCGGCACGGGCGAAGGCGGCGTGAGGAGCGCGTCGACTTCGCGGTAGGCGTTGAGGAAGTCCTGCCGGATCAGCGTGCGGACTTTTTGGGCGCGCAGATAGTAGGCGTCGTAGTAGCCGCTCGAGAGCACGTAGGTGCCGAGGATGATGCGGCGCTTCACTTCCGCGCCGAAACCCTCGGCGCGGGATTTGAAATAGATGTCGACCGCATCGGTGGCCTGCGGACTGCGATGGCCGTAGCGAATGCCGTCGAAGCGCGCGAGGTTGGACGACGCCTCCGCCGTCGCGATGATGTAGTAGGCGGCAATGGCGTACTGCGAGTGCGGCAGCGAGACCTCCTTGATTTCGCAGCCGAGCTTCCGGTAATAGCCGATGGCCGCCTGCACCGCCGCGCCGATTTCGGGATCGAGGCCGGCGCCGAAATATTCCTTCGGAATGCCCAGTTTCCAGGGACCGCGGCGATTTTTCAGCTCCGCGCGATAATCGGGGATCTCGGCCTTGAACGACGTCGAATCACGTGGATCGTGCCCGGCGATCGCCCCGAGCGCGATCGCCACGTCCTCAACCGTGCGGCCGAACGGTCCGATCTGGTCGAGCGACGATGCGAACGCGATCAGGCCGTAGCGGGAGACCAGGCCATAGGTCGGCTTGAGTCCGACGACACCACAGAACGCCGCCGGCTGGCGGATCGATCCGCCCGTGTCTGACCCGAGCGCCACGATGGTCTCGCCTGCCGCCACCGCCGCGGCGCTGCCGCCGGATGAGCCACCCGGCACGCGCGTGAGATCCCAGGGATTGTGGGTCGTCTTGAACGCCGAGTTCTCCGTGGAGGAACCCATGGCAAATTCGTCCATGTTGCACCGGCCCCAGAGCACGGCGCCGGCGTCCTGCAGTTTGCGCGTCACGGTCGCGTCATAGGGCGAGACGAAGTTCGCCAGAATCTTGCTCGACGCCGTGAGCGGCTGCCCCGCCACGGCGATCAGGTCCTTGAGACCGACCGGGATGCCGTCGAGCGGACCCCTCGCCTGCCCGGCGGCGCGGCGCGCATCGGAGGCGCGGGCTTGCGCCAGCGCACCGGCTTCGTCGCACGAGTTGAAGGCCTGCACCCGGCTCTCGACCGCGTGCGTGCGGGCAATCGCCGCCTGCATCAGTTCGACGGCA
>Ga0265323_10001373_pt1 | contig 12052 bp, 9 predicted proteins | sample 41225metaG_FD_193580 | JGI IMG/M metagenome (GOLD analysis project Ga0265323, IMG submission 193580) | Rhizosphere microbial communities from Carex aquatilis grown in University of Washington, Seatle, WA, United States - 4-12-25 metaG | ecosystem: Host-associated > Plants > Roots > Rhizosphere >... | reverse complement strand
AAGCCATCGCAGATAGTATTCCTCGATCAAATCGGCGTTGGCGCGAGTGGGCAGGGTGGCGGCAATCATGGACGGAGGCGGCCCGCAGGCTTCTCAGGCGCGACGGCAGGCGTGCGGCAGGTGGGATGACGTGGCGTGATCAAGCAGGATTCTGGATAAACACTGAGCATGGCGGCAACGGTGAGACAAGTGGATTCCCGGCGGCGGGTGGCGGTCAAGCGAGGCGACGTGTCGCGCCCAAGCGCTTGATAAATAATACCTAAACCAGGCGCCAACTCACGGGGTCGCAGCAGATCGCAGCTTCGCTTATCGCGGCGCGCAACGACATCACGCGGACTGATGGCACCGCCGGGCTTGCGTGCATGGGCAACTCCCCAATGGTGAAGGCTGATGAGCGCCGGAAACAAAGTCCCGACCGATGGCGGGGCACCGCTGGGGCAGAACCCCTTTGCACAGCTCGCCGCTACCGACACCGGAGAGCGGAAACCTGCCTTCGCCAAGGCTTCGGCGGGCAGGCCGGATACCGGAAAGAAGACTGCTGCTGAATCTATCCGGTCTCCGGTTTCCGAAATCCCAAATCCGAAGAATCGCGGGCGGGTGGATATCACGCGGCAGACTGCCGGCCGCGGGGGCAAGACGGTGACAGTCGTGAGTGGTTTTACCGGCATCGGCCAGTCGGAGAAGGAGCAGCTCGCCCAAAAAATGCAGCGGGCGTGCGGCGCCGGCGGCACGGTGAAGGACGGCTGCATCGAAATCCAGGGCGACAAGCGCGAGCCGGTGGCAAAGATCCTTGCAGCGGCTGGTTTCCGTCCGGTGTTCGCCGGCGGGTAGGGGTTGGCAAGCCTGCGCCCCTACGGGGTGGAATCCACTCTTCAAGCCGCCAGGCCGGCGGCGAGGCTGAGCGCGCTTTTCGCGCGGTTGAGAATGTAGAGATGGTAGCCGGGCGCGCCGCGGGCGAGGAGGTCGCGGATTTGGGTGAGCGCCCAGTCGATGCCGATGGCCTCGAGGATCTCGGGTTGCTCACCGGCGGCTTCGAGTCGTTTCACCAGCTTTCCCGGCAGCGAGGCGCCGCACAGGTCGGTGAAACGCTTGATCTGCTTGAGCGAGAGCACCGGCATGATGCCCGGCACGACGGGGACGGCGATGCCGGCGGCACGACACCGGTCCACGAAGCGGCAATAGACTTCGTTGTCGAAGAAAAGCTGGGTGGTGATGAACGAGGCGCCGGCGTCGACCTTGCGCTTCAGGTTGGCGAGGTCGGCGTCGAGCGAGGGCGCCTCGGGGTGTTTTTCAGGATAACCGCCGACGCCGAGGCAGACGTCCGGATGAAGGCGTTTGAGGAGGGCGACGACATCGCTGCCATAGCGCAGCCCGTCCTTGAACGCGGCGGCGGCGGCCAGTTCCTTCGGCACGTCGCCGCGGAGCGCCATGATGTTGCGGATCCCGCGGGCGTAATGGGTTTCCGCGATGGCGGCGATTTCCTTCCGGGTGTGATTCACCGCCGTGAGGTGCGGCATCACGGTGAAGGCAAACTCGGTCTTCAGCATCGCCGACACCTGGGCCGTGCGTTCACGGGTGCTGCCGCCCGCGCCATAGGTGACAGAGACGAAGTCCGGCCCGATCCGCTTCAGCGCCGCCGCGGTCTGGCGCAGCGCCTCGACCCCGGCCTCGTCCTTGGGTGGAAAAAATTCCAGCGAGCGCAGCGGACGTTGCTGCGCGAAGAACTCGGAAATGGGCCGGTCGGTGGACATGGACGTATCAACGGATACGCATCCGTTGATACGTGTAAAGGTTAGAATAACGTCCGGCTACGGCAGCGCTGGGCGGAGCGTCGCGGGCGTGGTCTCCACCGAAGTTACGGCCGGCGTTAATCCTGCCGCCGACGCGATGAGTTTGATGGCGCCGACCTGCTTGGTTGACTGCACGATGATCTGGGCCAGGCCGTTGAACACACTGCGGCTCCAGCGCACGGGTGCCGGGGGTTCCACGAACCGCAGTGCGACGCCCTTGGCGGGGCCGCCCGTGGGACCGTAAGTCTTGAGCGCCACCGCGATCGTATTTTCGCCGGGATGGAGGAGTCCGGTGACCCTGTAGATCGAAGCGGAGCGCGCGTTGCCCGCTCCGCCGAGAAGTTGGCCGTTGAGGTAGACCGTGCCGTCACCCTCAATCATGCCAAACCAGATCTCCACAACCCGCGCGGCGACGTCCGCGGCGGAGACCGTGAACCGTGCGCGAAACACGCCGGTTCCATTCAAGGCCAGTGGTCCGTTCTCCGTGCGCACGTCCGTCGTGGTCCAATTCGCGTCGTCGAAGACCGCGGCTTCCTCCGGCAGATTGGGGGCGTAGGAGTCGGCGACCGGCTTCCAGCGCCAGCCGTCGATGCTGATGGTGCGGAGCGTGGGTGAGGACACGTACACATCGGGTTCATGGCAGCTCGGATCGCCGTTGCCGACGCCGATGATCCGGCCCGGGCCCTCGAGGGAAAATTGAATCGGGTTTGTTGCGGTCGGCACAATCTGCCCCCGGGCATCCGTAACGGCGACCGTTATCACGGAGACATCTTCGCCATTGGCGCTGGTCACGGTCCGGTCAGGGGTGAGCTGCACAGCCGCGGGTGCGCCGGTGGTTTCCACCTTGGTCTCCGCCGCCAGTTTTCCCGCCCGGTATCCCTTGGCGGAGAGCACGCCCGGTGCATAAGGCACCATCCACTTCAACGTGGAGGTCCGTTTTAACGTCTGCCGGCCGAGGCTGCGGCCGTTGAGGAACAGCTCGACCTCCTCGCAGTTGCTCAGCGCGCGCACGTCGATCTCCTGACCTTCGCGACCGGCCCAGTTCCAATGGGGCAGCAGGTGGAGCACCGGCTGGTCGGTCCACCAGGACTTGTAGTACCAGAAATTGTCCTTGGGGAAGCCGCAGGTGTCGAAGATGCCGAAATGGGAGTTGATGCACGGCCAGCTGTAGGGCGTGGGCTCGCCGCGGTAGTCGAAGCCGGTCCAGACGAAGCCGCCGGAGAGCCACGGCCGCGGGTCGAAGAAGCTCACCCATTGCTCGGCGGTGTTCGACCAGGTCTGGCCGTTGTCGTCGTAGGCGCTGACATAACCGCGGACTTTGTCGTTGGCGTAGATCCCGCGGGTGCCGACGGTGCTGCCCTGCTCGCTGCCGACGTTCGGCTGCGACGGATGCGCGGCATGATAGGCGTCCATGTTGTCCGCGCCGATGTGATAACTCCAGCCGCGCACCTCGATGACGGTGTTGATGCCGGAAAATTCGTTCCCGACCGCGGCATTGCATGTCACGGGGCGCGTCGGGTCGAGGCGCTTGACCAGCTCCTGCATTGTGGCGGCGACGCGCGCGCCCGACGACGTGCTTTGCACGGAGAATTCCTCGTTGCCCAGCGACCAGAGCGCCACGCTGGGGTGATTGCGGTCGCGAAGCACCAGCTCCTTGAACCACTTCAAATGCTGGGTGTCGCTGCCCACGAGCCGGTTTTCGTCCATGACCAGCATGCCGAGATGGTCGCACGCTTCGAGCAGTTCCGGGGTGGGCGCGTTGTGGGAGGAGCGGTAGGCGTTGGCGCCGATGTCCTTCAGCCGGGCGATACGGAAATACTGGAGCCGGTCCGGCAGCGCGGCGCCGACGCCCGCGTGATCCTGATGATTGCAGGTGCCCTTGAGAATATAGGGCTTGCCATTGAGCAGGAATCCCTTGTCGGCATCGAAGCCGACCGTGCGGATGCCAAACTCGGTCGTGACGCGGTCGACGGTCCCGCCGGCGTCCGAGACCGTGGTGACGAGGCGGTAGAGTCGGGGAGTTTCCGGCGACCAGAGTTCGGGCGCGTCGACCTGCGCGGTCGCCGTGACCTCGAGCGAGCTTTTCCCGCCGAGGTGCGCGGTCTGCCGGGCGTTGGCGACGATGCGGCCCGCCGGATCGGAGACTTCCCACGCGACGGTGGCGTCGGCCCCGGCCGATTGTGTATTCAGCAGCCGGGTCTCAAAATGAAGCGCGGTGGGGCCAACCGGGGTATTGTTGGGAAACTGGCTGTACACGAACACGCCGTCGGGGGCGACGGCCAGCGGGGCCGTCTCCACCAGCCAGACGTGCCGGTAGATGCCGGCTCCCTCGTAGAACCAGCCCTCGGTTTGCGAGGCGTCGACCCGGACCGCCACGACGTTTGCGCCGCCGCAATTGGCCACGTCGGTGATGTCGAAGCGGGCGCCGCTGTAGCCGCTCTCATGGTGGCCGACAAACCAGCCGTTGACGAACACCGTGCAATCGCGGAAGACGCCGTCAAATTCCAGCCAGAGCCGCCGGCCGGCATCCGCCGCGGGCAGTTCGAAGGTCCGCCGATACCAGCCGATGCTGTTTTGGGGAAAGTTCTCACCCAGCGCCCTGAATCCGTGGGCGCCGTCGGCCTTGGGATCAAACGGCAGTTCGATGGCCCAGTCGTGCGGCAGGTCGACCTGGCGCCAGCTGGCGTCACTATACGTCACACTGGCCGGGCCGATGCCCGCGCCGGCCTTGGCGAGGTTCTGGCCGGAGCCCCACTCGTTGCCGAGGTGAAACTTCCAGCCAAAATCCATCAGCAGCCGCTCGCGCGGACCGGAATCGGTCCCGGCTGCGGCCCGGGCCACGAGGGCCAGCGAGCACGTTAGCAAAACAACGGACAGGCGACGGAGGGTTGTTCTCATGATGCAGAAGGGAAAAATCCGGGATGATCTTTTTTGGGGGGAACGCGAACGAAAAAACGCACGCGGCAGAAAACAGGTTTGCAGCCGACCATTTTGATATCACAACCGTTCGATTACGTCCATGGATCGCATCCCAAAAAACCTTCGCGAAACCCACTTATTGGGTTCAGCGACCCGGGAATGGCTCGTCAGCCATCTGCAGACGCCCGGCTTGGGGGCAACGCCGATCAGTTTCGCCGGATTCACCGAGGCGCGCAACGGCTACCAGTTCGTAAGGCACAATCCTCCCTTCAGCGTAATTCTGGTCTCCACCGCAGGCGAGGGGGAGGTTCTGCTCGACGGGACTTGGGCGCGATGCCTGGCCGGACAGGCCTACGTGATGGCTCCGCGGACGTTGAATGCCTACCACATCCGGCCGGGGCGCCACTGGCGGCTTCACTGGGTGATCTATCCGGAGTCAGTCAGGCTGCCGACGTTGGATCCGGGGCAGCCGCCGCGCCTCGTGCCGGTCAGCACACCCGGTTTCCGTTTGGCGGTGGAGGGGATGTGCTATGAAAACGCCGGCAGAGCCGACCAGGCCGTCGTGGGATACTGGGCCACGATCGTCCATCGCATGGCCTTGCGGATACTGGAGTCAAACGTGGGTGATCCGCGGCTGGATCGACTCTGGCTCGCGATCGGGAATGATTTCGGCGGAGCATGGGACCTGCATCGCATGGCCGAATGCGCCGGCATGAGTCAGGAATCCTTGCGCCGTCAATGCCTGCGGCAGGTCGGCAGGCCCCCGCTTTCGCATCTCACTCGCCTGCGGATGAACACGGCTGCCGACATGCTCTGCCACACGCCGGAGAAGGTTGCTTCGGTGGCCTCGCGGGTGGGCTATGGAGATGCCTTTGCTTTCAGCACTGCCTTCAGGCGGGAAATGGGTGTGTCGCCGAAGCAGTTCCGTCGCCTCCACGGCCCGGCATCAGCCGGCTCGTGATTACGCCGTTATCATCCGGTCATCGCCGGCGGTAGTCCCGCAAAAGGTCAGGGCTTTGGCGTGCCTGCCGGCGGCTCGGCGGGTTTGGTTTCGGCTTTGGCCTCCGGCGGCTTGGCCGTCTCGATCTTTTTCTCCGTGGGTTGCGGAGCCGGCACGGGCTCGAAGAGCTCGTCGGGCTTTTGTGGCAGGCTGGTGAAGTTCCAGTCGTAGATCTGGAAGGCGCGCTTCTTCATCAGCGCGTTGACCGGCGCGGCGGGATCGGAGCTGGCGATGAACGCGTAAACCGGACCGGCCGGTTGCACAACAGCCGGTTCAGGGTTCTGCGTTTTGAGTTCTGAGTTTTGAGCCGCCGGTGCTGAAGCCGCAGTTGCCGCGGACGGTGCAGGATTCGAGGTTTCCATCTTCGCCGGAGCTTCGACTGACGGGCTGGGTTCGGGGTTGGCTTGCGTTGACCCCTGACCTCCAACCTCCGACTTCTGACTTCCGGCTTCTGGCTTCTGACTACTGTCTTCTGGTTTCGGCTCGCTGACCACTGACTTCTGGCTTTTTACTTCCAGTTTTTGGCCTCCTATCTCGGTGGCGGATTCCTTCTTTCCGGTATCCGGTATCCGATTTCCGGTTTCCAGCTTCTCTTCCGGCTTGCGACCGAGCTGGAGCGTGTAGGTCTTGTGGTCGAAGGTGGTGAGTTTGATGGTGCGGCTGTGCTGGCGGGCGGACTCGACGTTGGCGTCGGCAAGGTCGGCCGTATCCTGGAAGCGGAGGCTGCCGAACGAACTCAGCAGCGAAGTGATCCGTTCGCCCTTGATGCGCTGCCCGGCGGGCGCCTTCGCGGCGGCCCACGCGTCCTCCTTTTTAGCGCGCGAGGCTGCGACGGGCTCGCCCGTCTCAAAACCGACCTCGATCCCGGCAATGTCATCGGGCTTGAGGTCGACGAGCAGCGAATCGGCCCAGTTTTTCGCATCGGCATCGAGGAACAGGCTGAGATTGGCGAGGTAACCCTTCTGTTCGTCGTCAAACTTCACGAAACGCCCGCCGCCCTCGGCGCTCTTGCCGAGGGTGATGGCCCACACCGTCTGGCCGGCGGAGTCGAGCAGGGCGATGGACGTGTCCTTGAAATCGAGGCGGGCGAGCCGTTCGGGGCTGCGGGTGACGAGGCGCTGGATTTTGGCGTTGGAAAGATCGTCGATGAAGCGGCTGAGTTTGGAGAAGTCGGCGGAGAGGTCGTAATACGACGAGTCGATCCATTTGCCGTCGGGCTGTTTCGCCAGCAGCACCGTCTTGCCTTGATCGACTACGCGCAGCCGGGCCGTTTTAACCAGGGCCTTGGCATCGAAGATTGGCTGGCCGATGCGCGCATCCGCGGCGGCCGCCGCCGGCGGGCGCTGGAGGAAATAGGCGACGGCGGCGAGGGCGAAGAGGACGGCGACGGAAAGGGCGAGGGATTTGAGTTTCATCGCAAAAACAGGCGTGAGGCTTCGGGCAAAAGCTGGAGGCCGGCGGGGGAGGGGATCAGCGTTGTCGACGGCGGTAGTAGAACCACACGCCGAAGCCGCCGACGAGCACGGGTGTGGCCAGCAGGTTCAAGATCAGCAGGCGGTTTTCGAGCGCCTCGATGCCCTCCCGCAGCGATTTCCGGATCTCGCGGCGCTCGCCGCGCAGTTTCACTTGCTGCCGGCGGAAGTCCTCGATGGCCTTGGTCATCTCGGGCGTGGCGACGAGGCGTCCGCCCTCGGTCTTCTTGCCCTCGAGCTCGGTCAGCTGGCCCTCCACCTTGGTGAGCTGCGTCTCCAGCGCGGTGAGCTGCTCCTGATATTGCTGTTGGGCCTTGACCTCCATGTCGTGGACGACCTTGAACGGCCGGAGCGACGTGCCCTTGCCGCGGATGGAGATGAGGTCCTGCGAGCCGGAGAGAAACTCGAGGGCGTTGCTGGCAAAATCGAGGTTGTCGTTGAGGGGCTCGGCGGCGGCGACACCGAGGAAGTTGTATTTGCGCACGCTGTAGTCGTCGAACAGCCAGTCGGTGTCGGCGATGAGCAGGAGCGTGGACTTGGCGGACGATTCCCTGAGGTCTTGAGTTTTGGTCTTTGAGTTGGGGGTTTCACCGGCCGCAGTGTCGGGCTTCTTGTCCTTGGCCGCGGCGTCGGCCGGCTTTTCATCCGCGGGCGGGCCGTCGGGAAACGCGCTCTTAAACCTGCCCTGAACGAGGGCGGCGAGGGTCTTCCGGCCCGAGGCCGTGATCTGGCGTCCCAGTTCGTCGGGCTGGGACATGCTGAGCAGCATGCCGGGCAGATTGCCACTCGCCGCGGACGACTGGAGCAGCGGCGTGAACGTCAGCCCGGTGCCGTCCTTCAGCGAAAAGCTGCCGGCCTCGATGAGCAGCATGGACTCGAGCTGGCTCGTGGGCAGCGCGGTGCTGTTGAAGGAATCCCGCGCGAGGCTGAGCCAGATGGGATAACGCATGACGTTGCCGGGGGCCACCTGGACGGGCGTGGCGGTATCCGGATCGCCGACGACGTTCTGCGGATCATAGGCGATGCCCCAGCCCTTGAGCAGATCAGGCAGATCGCTCGCCACGTTGGGCTGCGGGCCGCCCATCATGGCCATCTGGTTGCCGCGCGACCTGAAATAGCGGGATGACGGGTCGAGCGCGAGAAAGACCGGCTTGCCCGAGAGCAGGAACTGGTCGATGGCGAACTCCAGTTTCTTCGAAAGATTCTGCGGGTGAATGATGGCCAGTACGTCGAGATTGGCGGGCAGGCTGTCGGCCGAAGGCTCGACGGCGACGAGGTCAAAGGTTTTCTCCCATTCGCTGACCACCAGCTGGCTCTGGGGCATCCGGCCGCTCTGCATGGCCATGAAATCCATCTGGCCCTGCAGCGGCAGGCTGGTCAGGAGGCCGAGCTTGCGGCGGTCGAGCTGCTGCGCCTGGTAGAGGAGCTGCGAGAGATCGTATTCGAGGAACTGCTCGCGGTCGGCGGTGAGGGCGGGAATGACCTTCTGCTGCTCGGCCTCGATCGCGACGAGGCCGAAATAGAACTGCCGGCCGGTCGAGGGCCAGGTCTGCGGCGAGATGCCGGCGGCCGTGGCCTTCTCCTCCTCAGGCGTGTCGGGCTTCGGGTCGATGACGTTGAGGGTGATCCGGCCGTGCGCCGCGCGCCCATACTGGCGGAGCATCTCATGCACGCGCTCGGCGTAGTTCTTAAGGGCGATCGGCAGGGTGCGTTCGCTGCGTGAGAAATAGAAGTCGAGCTGGACGGGCTCCTCGATCTTGGCGAGGAGCGCCCGGGTGCCGGGCGAGAGCGTGTAGATCTTCTCCGCGGTGGCGTCGAGGCGCGCGGGAATCGATGACGCCAGGTAGTTGACGAGGATGAGGCCGGCAAGCAGCAGCGTGACGGAGAGGAGGCGGGTGGCGGATTTCATCGGGCGGGAGTCCATGACCGGGGTTCAGCGCTCAAGCGCGAGCACGTTCAGGCAGAGGCAGAAGCCGGCGAGCGAAAGGAAGAACATGACGTCCTTCGGATCGATGATGCCCTTGGCGAACGCCTCGAAGTGCGTTTTGAAGCTGAAGTTCGACACGACGTCCACCAGCCAGGCGGGCAGCGCCAGATAGCCGCCGAGGAAGTCGGTGAACACGCTCCAGCCGAGCAGCACAAGGAGGAAGCAGACAAACACGCTGATCACGAAGCTGATGACCTGATTCTTGGTGAAGGCCGACGTCAGCGAGCAGATGCCGAGAAAGGCTCCGGCCATCAACATGCTGCCGAGGTAGCTTGAGCCGATGACGCCCCAGTCGGGGGAACCGAGGTAGGCCACGGTCAGCGCCATCGGAAAGCTCAGCAGGACGGCGAGGCAGAGAAACGCCCACGCGGCCAGAAACTTGCCGAGCACGGCCTCGAGGGTGGTGACGGGCAGGGTGAACAGCAGCTCGATCGTGCCCGAGCGCTTCTCCTCGGACCAGAGACGCATTCCTGCCGCAGCGACGAAAGGAATGAAAAGCCATGGCAGGAACGTGAAGTAGCTCTCCAAGCCGGCGATGTTGGCGTTGAAAAAACCGCCGAGGAAGAAGGCGCAGCCGACGGAGGCCATCAGAAACACAATCAGGAACACGTAGGCCACCGGGGAGCGGAAATAGCTGAGAAACTCGCGTTTGAAGATGGGCGGGATCTGGGACATGAGGAGGAAAGGTCGAAGGGTGAAGGCCGACAGGAGAATAGGCGCGACCCTTTATTGGTCGGTCTGCGTGAGCGTGCGAAATACTTCATCGAGCCGGGCGCCACCATGGCGGGCGCGCAGCCCCTCGGGCGTGTCGTCCACGACCACCCGGCCGCGCGAGATGATGATCATCCGCGTGCAGATCGCCTCGACCTCCTCGAGGATGTGGGTGGAGAGGATGACGGTTTTCTCGGCCGCCATCTGCTTGATGAGGTTGCGCACCTCGTACTTCTGGTTGGGATCGAGGCCGTCCGTGGGCTCGTCGAGCACGAGTACCGGCGGATCGTGGAGGAGCGCCTGCGCGAAGCCCACGCGCTGCTTGTAACCCTTTGAGAGGGTTTCGATGGACTGCCGGCGCACCGGTTCGAGATGGCAGAGGCCGATGACGCGCTCAACGCGCGGCTGCTTTTGCGCAGCGGTGCGAAAGCCCCGGGTTTCCGCGACAAAGCCAAGAAACTCCTCGACGGTCATCTCGGGGTAGGCGGGCGCGTTCTCCGGCAGGTAGCCGACCAGGCGCTTCACGGCAACCGGCTCCGCGGTGACATCGTGGCCGCCGACCAGCGCGACGCCGGCCGTTGGGCGGAGAAAGCCGGTGATCACCTTCATCGTGGTGGATTTGCCGGCGCCGTTCGGACCGAGGAATCCGAGGATGTCGCCGCGCTTGACGGTAAAGGAGACGCCATCCACCGCCCGCAGCGCCCCGTAGTTCTTAACCAGACCTTTGACTTCGATCATGAAAATAAAGGGAAGAAAGTAATCCGAGCCGGTGGGAAAACAAGAGGAACCTGAAGTTCCCTTCCGATGGGAGGAGAGTTCCTAAATAATCGCCGGCGGGCGATTCAAGCAAAACTGCCGGCGTTCCTCGCGGAGACCTCAGGCTGGGGCGGGGGTGCCTTCCCGTGCCAGCTCGGTTTTCAAACGCAACTGGCCGCAGGCAGCGTCGATGTCGTGGCCCTTCTCGCGGCGGAGCGTCACGGAGATGCCGCGTTCCTGCAGCAGGCCCACGAATTTCTGCTGGCGCGCAAGGCCCGGCCGGCGCCAGGGCAGGCCCTCGACGGTGTTGTAGGGGATGAGATTGACGTGGGCGTGGAGGTCGCCGGCGATGTCTCGGAGTTTCGCGGCCTGGTCGAGGGTGTCATTGACGCCCTCGATGAGGATGAACTCGAGTGTGATCATGCGGCCGTGCTTCTCGGCAAACGCCCGGATGGCGGGCAGCAGTTCCTCGAGCGGCCAGCGCCGGTTGACGGGCATGATCTGCTCGCGCACCTCGTTGGTCGCGCCGTGCAGGCTGACGGCGAGGCGGAAGCCGACGGGCTCCTCGGCGAGCCGGCGGATCTGCGGCACGAGACCGCTGGTGGAGATGGTGATGCGGCGCGCGCCGACGCCCAGACCCCACGCGGCGTTCACGATCGTGAGGGCGCGGAGCAGGTTGTCGTAATTGTGCAGCGGCTCGCCCATGCCCATGACGACAATGTTGTCGAACGAGGCGAGCTCGGTGCGGGCGCGCGGCGTGCGGGCATCCTCGCGGCGGCAGACCTGGATGAGCTGGTGGACGATCTCGCCGGCGGAGAGGTCGCGCTTGAGGCCGGCGAGGCCGGAGGCGCAGAACCGGCAGCCCATGGCGCAGCCGACCTGCGTGGAAATGCAGATGGTCTTGCGCGAGTGGTCGAGCCCCACGCCGTCCTGCGGCGCGCGGATGATCACGGTCTCGATCAGCGAACGGTCGCCCAACTCGAGCAGCAGCTTGTCGGTGACGTCCTCCGACTGGCGGTTGAGCACGAGCGTCGAGGGATCGAAGTCGAATGTGTCCGCCAGCCAGGTGCGCAGCGCCTTGGGCAGGTTCGTCATCTGGTCCCAGGCGGTGGCGCGCTTTTTATAGAGCCAGTCGAGCACCTGCGGCGCCCGGTAGGCGGGCTCGCCGGCCTCGGTGAGGCGGGCGGCCAGCGAGGCGAGGGTCTCGCCGTGGATGGGCGGCCGGGTGGGCGTGAATTTCATCCTGCCACGAAGAACACCAAGGCGGCGCAGAAGTCAAAGGGGAGTCGGTGGTCGCAAATTTCCTTCGTGCGCTTCGCCGGCGGCATGTTAATCAAAGTCCCGGGATGAACCTGCTGCAGCGGCATATCTTCAAAAGCGTCCTCTTCTCCTGCCTGGCCGCGGTGGGGCTGTTCGC
>Ga0265323_10001370_pt1 | contig 12064 bp, 11 predicted proteins | sample 41225metaG_FD_193580 | JGI IMG/M metagenome (GOLD analysis project Ga0265323, IMG submission 193580) | Rhizosphere microbial communities from Carex aquatilis grown in University of Washington, Seatle, WA, United States - 4-12-25 metaG | ecosystem: Host-associated > Plants > Roots > Rhizosphere... | reverse complement strand
CGCAACGGCTTTCGCGCAGTGCAGCCGTTGCTTGTTTGCGCGTGCTAACGGCTTTCGCGCTAGCGCTAGTGTGCTCAATCCGTTGCTTTTTGGAGCAGAGTCAAAAATGAATAGAAATAGAAATGATGATTCATCAATTAGAAAGTAGATTCCTCACAATCGCTTATTGTGATGCAGCGGAACCATGGCAATTAGGATTTCAAGACGCAGCGACACCTATTATGCAAGGAATAATAGACTTACATCACGATATCTTTTTCTTCCTTATTCTCATTTTGGTTTTCGTATTATGGATGTTGGTTCGGGCTTTATGGCATTTCCACGAAAAAACGAATCCAATCCCGCAAAGGATTGTACATGGAACTACTATCGAGATAATTTGGACCATCTTTCCAAGTATCATCCTGATGTTCATTGCTATACCGTCCTTTGCTCTCTTATACTCAATGGACGAGGTAGTAGTAGATCCAGCCGTTACTATAAAAGCTATTGGGCATCAATGGTATTGGACTTATGAGTATTCGGACTATAACAGTTCTGATGAACAGTCACTCACTTTTGACAGTTATATGATTCCAGAAGATGATTTAGAATTGGGTCAATTACGTTTATTAGAAGTTGACAATAGAGTGGTTGTACCAGCTCAAACTCATCTACGTATGATTATAACATCTGCTGATGTACTTCATAGTTGGGCTGTACCTTCCTTAGGTGTCAAATGTGACGCTGTACCTGGTCGTTTAAATCAGACCTCCATTTTGATACAACGAGAAGGAGTTTACTATGGTCAGTGCAGTGAGATTTGTGGAACTAATCATGCCTTTATGCCTATCGTTGTAGAAGCTGTTTCTTTAAAGGATTATGGTTCTTGGGTGTCAAATCAATTAAGCCAACAAAGCAACTAAACTGGAGAAGCTTAATCATAAATGCCAGCTAGGCTCGTTCATTCACTTGCTGGGTGAGGGACAACGTTTTCACATCACTTCAATTCATTTTCTGTTTTTGAGTTGTGGGAAGCGGAAGGCTTCGCTCGGTAAATTCGCTCTAACGCTCGTTGACGACGCCCTTAGTCGTCGAAGTAGGGCGAGGCCTCACTACACGAGCTCGTCAGTCAAGCACGGAACGAGCCTTGTATACTACGCTTCGCCTCCTCATCTTGCTTCTGGCAAAGCTTGACGCACTAGAACATCGGCATGAGGGTATGATAGGAATACATACTCCTTTGAAGGCCGACTACTACATAGGAGCGATAGCGAAGCCAAGCCGTCAAAAGGCGAGCAGCTCTTCTAGCAATAAAAAACTGCCTACTTATAGCCCCTTTGCCTTATCTAATTGTTGAACCATAAAAAAAAGGAGAAGGAAAAAAAGCAGAAACAGCCGCTCCCCTTGAAGGAAAGCTTCCCAGCAGAGGATAACTTTGACTTGCAACGCTTGCCGGTTAAGACTAAGATGCTTATTCTACAATTACTTCACCGAGAAGGAAGTATTCTATTAAGAACAAGGGCTAAAGAAGGGGGTGGCATCTCCCCACAAGGAGAGAGGATTTACCTAGAGCCTGTCCTACTTCTTCTTCTTTTCCCCTTCCTGGGCTTAGCTGCCAGGTCTTTCTTTTTGATTCTCTTTAATAAGATACCGATATGCATTCCTCAACTATGTCACCGCTGTCCTTGAGCACTTATGCTGCTTACTTAAATTATTCTAGAGAAAAGTAGGATGCCGCTGACTCAGTAGACGAGACAATTTACCTAGCTGAATCTGTAGATGATAGCACTGATGTTGTTCTTTAATTTAAGGGTTGCTAAACCAGAAGCAGATCCTTGCCAAGAAACTATCTCATGAGGTTTCGGGGTATGGGCATAGATAAGCATTTAAATGACCTTAGCCTTTGCAATAGTCTTAGTCAAATTGGGCAAACAGCCTATATGCTATAGCATGAGATCTATGCAATGTGTTTCAAAATATGTGTTCGCTTTGCCCTAGAGCGCCGTAGCCAAGGTATCTTTATTTTATAGGAGTGTAAGTGATAACTTTCAGCACATTAATCGTTCCTATCTCCTCAATAAACTAGAAAAGTCAGTATGGAAGGCTTATTCGTTCGCGCATACCAGCGGATTGAGAAAACTAGCAAGGAAAAAGAATTCATTATGGTGGATGGACTTTCTTAAAATGGGCTAGAGGCCTTCCTTCAAACAGTTAGTTTTTGGTATTCTAATCCAAATTCTCTCCTTTTTCTGATAAGCAAGCCGACTTCAATCAATTGCAATAAAAGCCAGCCCCTCACAGATCCAAGGGAACTACTGGTTATGCAAAGTATTCAACTGGTCTCTTCTCTATTACAGGGCATCCATAATCCATTTGAGAGATTCGGAGAAAAGAGAACGACTCTTTTTTAGTCCTTTCTATGCTCTCGCCTATGCACCTCCTGCAACTTGAACCTGGGAGCAGGAACCGCCTGGAGGAAGACTGGGAACCTATTATTGACTATGCACCGGCGGCATCGAAGGAAAGAAAAAAACCTGAAAATCGATTACTACTCCCTTTTTGCTCTTTTTGGCTCGTAACTACTAACGTTACGAGCCAGGAAGAAGTCAATTCATGCTGTAAATAAGTGTATCCGAAGCAGTTGTTGCTAGTAGTTAGTCAAGTTTATTAGCGATCAAACTCTTGCTACGCCCTTTATCCAAGCATAGAATGCAACGCTTGAGACTAGTTAAGTTAACAAACAAAAGCTTTATTAGCTAGCTCTTTACTCTAAAGCATATGAGGATGAAAACTCACTAGCCAGTCAAGCATTATAATAGGTTAGAGTTTTTATTATTTACTAAAGAAATAGTAAGGAGGTGTTAATCTCATTTCTTGGTAGCAGACAATAAGTCCTCACTTTTCTACTGGGCATAGTGGTATAAGCAACGGATTACTTGGCCTTTCTTCTAACTAACTTCAGCCTGGGATTGATTGAACTAATAAGTCAGAGTTCATTCCTTTTCTTTTCTTTATTAGCTCTACTCTCTATGAGGCCAGCTTGATCCTAATCTACCATTCCATTTATTTCAAAGCGAGAAGAAAGAAGACCTTCTCTATCTTATAATAGAATCTTTTGCTGAGGTAGACTAAGCACAGTGGACTTTGACAAGTAATGAAAAAAGAGTTCAAAGAGAAGCATTTTATCTGTTATAAGGGTTCAATCTCTTCTTTTGCAGACGCCTTACTGGACTATACTAAGCATACCTTTGAAGTAAGCGAGGCTTCGCGCCCAAGCTTTGCTCTTTCAATTAGCCGCCTAGCCTGAGAAGTAATTTATTATATATAACAAGCCAACTTACCCCTCGCTCTGTGCCCCACGAGAAAGAAGAACAAGAACTATTCTCTGGGAGTTATTGCAAACTTCTTCATCCCTAATTGCATTCATCCTTTTGCTTGCTCTATAGTAAACCTAAGAATTATCTTATATATATGGTTGTGTTTCAATTAGAAATTCTAATTGACTTTAGAAGTTGTGCAATGCTCAGTAGCATAAGTGTAAACAGTGCTGCTTGGAAATACCATCTATGGGTCCACTGCTCACCTAACCCCAGAAGTCTAAATACCCGTGTAAAAGAAGGTGTGAATATAAGCTTTCTTTCGTTGATAGTGCAAGAGGGAGCAAATCCCTAGAATGTAAGTGTCATAAATTTCTTTCAAGGTTTTGATTTAAATTCATTAAAGAAGTCAGTCAATTACGTTTCTTAAGCTTTTTCCTAGCGAGTAACTACTAACGTTACGAGCCAGGAAGAAGTAGTTTGATTTGTCCAGCAAGAACATAAGTGCCAAAGAATCAAGAAAATCAGATTGAAGTCCCGGTAAAGTAATGAAGCCATATGCGAGAAAATAAAAGTACTCTTTCAATTTAAAGTAGTTACGGACTAGCATTTAGTTTCCGTTGCTAGCTTTTTTGTCTTCTAGAACAAAACAAAACTTGACAAACGAACAAACAAATAGTAACGAACAAGACCTACCAGAAATAAGAAGAAGGCGCGCGCATCCTATAAAGTAATGAAGTTCGTGACGTAACGAGCTTATCGGCGTGTCTGTTTTCTTTCACAAGAAGTGTAGTAAGGATAAGTCAGTGTTGAATAAGCATGTTAAGTGCCAGCAAGTAGTTGAGTTGGAAATTGTAATTTGTCCTTCCTTTCAGGCCCTAGCGGAAAGCCAGCTGCTATAAGCTCATATGCCCGAAAGCACTAAAGAAGAAAAGAAGCAAAAGCAATTTAAGAATATGCAATTTCAGTAGTTCAATTCCTTGCTTATGTAGTTACGTGAAGCAAAGCAGGGCAAGGTATGGATTATTTTGGAGAGTTTTTCAGAAAACGTATTGTTTTTCAGGTATTGTTCGTTACTATTTGCATTGCAAAAGAAAAGCAATTAGTGTAGTTTTTACTAGCTTCTGCTTGCCAGAAAGAATAGCAGACAGAGCGACGGGAAGGGCTTTGAAAAACATTGATCGTGAAAATAGATTTGATACCTACAAGACAAGTAGTAACGTCGCTTGTTGCAATCAAAGAATAAAATACAGTTGTGTAGGAAGAAAAACAAGTTCTTTCTCTAGTATCAAAGCGTGGGAAAAAAAGCTGACTCTTGGTTTAGTTTGATTGCTGGATTTCGCGCCTATTCTTTTTATTTCCTTAGATCACGGGCAAGGTCGATATTTACTATGGGACTATTCTTTATACTGGATATTTTTGAAATAAGAAGATTTTTTTCTTCTTTTCCGATACATATCAAAGTTGACTTCTCCAATCTCTTTTTCAATATCTTTCCTTCTTTTTGTGCTTTGCCAATACGGATGCGTATAGTTGTGTTTCTTTGTTCTTTCAAATTCTTTTTTCTTTTGCTTTCTTGACCAAGATATATTCTTACATATTAGTAATAGGACAGTTCAGGATTCCCATATTCAAAATAAGCACTAAGCCGATCGAGCTCATGTATTTACCTAGATTGTTTTTTGGCTTAGAATAGAAGAAAAAAAGCTATCCTCGCAAATTTTCCTTGTCGTACGTAGTAAAATATGCCTTTTCATTGACTTCGTAAATGGGTGAAGGTTTTTCATAGGAGGATCACTATGACTATAGCCCTAGATTGAAGAATGATAAAAACGATCTATGGGACTATTATGGATGACTGCTTACGAAGGGAACCTTTCCGGCCGGCCTTCCTTGTGCTTATTTTGCTTGGTCAAAGTTTGTGTTCTTCAAGGTATACTCATGGATTAGCTACTTTCTATTTGGAAGGTTGCAATTTGTTAACCGCTGCAGTTTATACTCCTGCAAATAAAATAGTCGTCTAGCCCATTCTTTATTGCTACTATGAGGTCCTGAATGAAGCACAAGGAGATAGGACACGCCCGCAGGTGTAAATTAGGTAGGGAGAAGCACTACAAACTAAAGAACTTGCTTAGTCAACGGAAACTACAACTACAGCTTTTGGGTCAAACAGCTTTCCTTCCTGAAGCAACTTCTTTCGCTACAACTACTACTTCAGTGCTTTCGGCTGAAAACAAAAAACTGATCTGATAACGGGTAACAGGCTTGATAAACTAATTCCCTATGCCACTAATTCCCTGATCTTCCCATTCGGCTAGAGAAACTTCATTCCAGAAACTCCACTCAGTAACAACTGACTTCAACGCTTAGTAGGCATTCGCTAAACTGCTAACCTTTCTTTCCTTAACAGCTATAGGCACCTAAACTCCAATCGGACAACTACCCAAGCTTCCTAAACGTTCTCGGTACTTGAAAGATAGGCTTTGAAGGTCAAATCGGCTATCGGAATAAGGGCGGGCACCGATTCTGCCACCTAAACCTACCCTTTACTTAGTATACGGATGAAACTACTACTAGTTACTAAATTCTTCCTGTTCTTCTGAAATTAGAGCTAATTACTTATTAAACTACTGACTTTCCTTTCTCTTCCGTACCGTACATTCTTATTCATCAACGGCTTTATGGCATATTTCTGCTGTAAGAAACTACTTTCCTATTCCGCTGCGCGCCGCTAGAGAAACTTCATTCCTTTCCTTAACCTCCACTCTAGGCATCGGCTTGAGAACCGGATTCTTGACCGGGGACTGAGTAGGCTTGAGAAAGAAGCAATTACTTGAGCGGTAATAAGAAGGGTATACTTACTTTCCTTACTTGTGTAAAAACAGTACTTTTGAATAAATACGCTCTTCCTATAAGACAGAATATAGGTGGTATATTAACACAATATATATGAAGTTTTTTCACACTAATTATCGTATAAGGGGGGAATAAAATTCCCTATTAAGGTAAGGGAGAAAGCAGGAATAGAGAGTTCTTTGTTTGAAGAAAAGCCATAATAGTTTTTATTCAATATAGAATAGTTTGAATAGTTTGGAGATAAAGTTTTGTAGACAGTTGGTTCGGTGCCGTTGTGTAGGAAAAAAAAGAAGTGAAAAAAGAACTGAATCCAGTCCCCTCTATTGCTTTTTTACTTCATATAGAGTAGTGGAGTCAGAAAATAAGAAAGAATTAAGTGAAACTCAACCAAGATAATATGCGTTAAAGACAGAAGTGAGCCTGCCCTTTTTTTAGTTAGAAGTGTATCAATTAGTTCTTTCCTGCCACAACAAGCAAGACAAGCTCGAACTACCTTAAGTCCGTCCCGATCCATAAATAAAGTATATAAGTTTTTTAGCCGGCTTTTGGGCTAGGCGAAAAAGGAGTATAGAGTTCAAGTAGTTGACTTTCTTTCCTTCCGTTGCTAGCTGGACAGAGTAAGTAGTTGATAGAAGAAAACATAAGAAAGAGAAGTCAAACTATTTATAGAGTTAGTCCCGCCTTGTCAAAAGAATGCGTTCCTTAAATCCATTTCTTCTTTTCTCGCCAAATAAGCCTATTTAGAGGATTATTGTGTATAGTTTTTCGTTAAAAAAGTAGTGTAGTTATTAGTAGAAGTTACGTTTTCCCTTGTTTATGTAAGTAAGTCACAGGTTAAAAGCAAGCAAATAGTTAGCAATCAAGCTCTTCCGCTGCGCGCCTTCTTAGTTTACGTCTTTCCCGATGCGCATTAGAAAGTAGTTAATTGGCTTTTGTTTAGTGTTTAGTTTATGCTTAGTAAGCACAGCTATTTAATCCCTACCTGGCGCTTGCTGGTCGTCTGGGATGGGCCTTAGCACTATGTCTTCTAAACCAATAGTGAAATTCCAAGCTTGTTAGTTGATAAGGAGAACTTCCTTCAAATAAGTGTAGTTTGTCCACAAATAGTTTAGTTAAAGAATAAGCTTTCCTATGCTGTTTACGCTCACGGAGTTCTTTGCCATATCTCAAAAGTAATCCCTTCCGGAAGTAGAAAGCTGGATTCTTATCTTAATAGTAGAAAGCTGGGTAGGAAGTAGTAGTTAGGAAAGAAACTTGCGTGTATCAAGTTTTTTCTCAAGTAGTAGTAGTAGTTTCCGGGCACTTTATGTAAGAACAGAAGTATTGCACCCGATAGCACTAGTTATTTATTAGAAAGCAATTGGTTTGGAAAAAGAAGTAAGGCTTTGAACTTCTAAAGTGTAGCTTGACGTTGCTTATCGGCCTTTATTCCTTGTGTAGTTAATACTTTCATAAGTCTAAAGTTGTGTAGTTAGGCAAGTGGAGCTTGTCAAAGTAGTGGAGTTCAAAGCTTGTTTCCGTTGCGAGTTTCTGCTGGAAACACTTAATCTGTCTTTTATTACAGGCGCTAAGTCCCTTGCTTGTTGAATGCAATAACAACGTGGAAAGAAAAGGAAATGCTCAAATTCCAAAGTATATCGCCACATACAAATATATTATAGTAAAGATCATAGTAGCATCATATAAAAAAAGAAATAGTTCAAAACTACACGCCAGTTATACTCAACTAATTCATTCATTTGGCTTGCTACACTTATTTTCTTGCATACTTTTTCTTTCTTTATAGAAGGAGAAGCACTAAACCGTGTTAGGTGCATAAAATTCAAAGAGTTGTGGCATGGTAGCTTTGTCGAAATGCGAAGGCAAGATATGGGCCAGCTTAAGTGCTTACGCTGAAAAGTAAGAAACTTGAGTGAGCAGAGTTTAAAATATTTGTTGGAACAAAAGTTGACACAGCCTCTACAATTCAAGGCTCTTACTAAGTTCATTGGATTTTTCTTTCTTTCTTTCTATATATATATAGTAGGGGGCCTACAATAGAGTTGCCGATGCTCTATCTCGTCGGGTCCGTAGAAGTTGAATTTGCTAAAATGGTGAGCCAATTGAGGGTTGAGGAAGTGATATCCAAAGAGGATCGAATTGAAAAAGAAATAGAGGATAAGTTTAAGAACAGTGAGACTTACAAGGAAGAAAGAGGGACATGTGCTTTTATCATCTGCATGGTATTTAATTTTCTTAAGTATCAACAGTCTTTTACCTAAACCAGACAGAAGGCGAGCGATGTCGGCGTGAAGAAGTGCGGAGAAAAGAAAGATTGGATGATTCATTCTAGTGAACTCAAACCTCTGGCATTCCCTCTACTCAACCTTGCCTAGCTGCCCTAAGAGACCCACCCGGGCTACCAAGCCTAACAACCAAACAAGGAAAAGGCCAAACCATATTATCATCATAAATCATATAAAGCCTACCTACTCTATCCTTTCAGATTCAATGGCACCGGTTCCCGAATCAATAGCAGTAGGTGCTTCAATCTTTCCAACTCTTCTTTCTCCTTTTGCTTTTGCTTAAAACAGACGACCAATCCCACTATTCTTTTGTTTTTTGAGGCAAATCCTCAGCCATTTCCGACACGACGTGAGAGATTTACCACTCATCGTTCTTCTCTTTAGAGAAAAAGTACTCGAGGGCTTGTTCAAAGCCCCTAGGGTCTAAGAAGAAAAAAGAAGAAAAACCATGCATGATGTTTCCACTCCATTTTCATTACGAAGATATATTACGTCAGGATCTCTTGCTCAAACTGAATTACGCCAATGTTATGGAAGTTCCTGGATTCTGTGAAATCAAATTAGTACCAGCATCATCAATCTTAGATTTAAGAATCCTATGTGGTAAATTGGCTACGGAGATTTTGTGCGGTCAGAAATTCATACAGAAAAGAAGGGGCCTTGGCCTTGATTTCAAAACAGGAAAGTCCTTGTCCTTTCGATCCAATCCATTCTTGGGGTCCAAAAAAGACACTGGATATGTAAGTAACTACTTTTCACGAGAAAGCGTTGTCCGAGGGCATGGAATGTTCCATTTTTTGGTCAGAATCTTGAAAGTAATTTATATTTTAGATTATCCGGTCGAAATACGGGAAAATTCCATTAAAATCTATATGGAAACGGAGTTTTGTGAATTCTTCCCAGAACTGGAAGAGCATTTCGAGATATTCGAGCCTATTCAACGGTTCCGTGTGACTATTTTCACTTCGGCCAACACAAAAGAAGAGACTTTACTACTTTGGAGCGGCTTTTTGCAAAACGATGAGGGGGAAACTAACTAAAGTTGATGGTGGATAAGCGAAATATACGAGATCACAAACGTAGATTGTGGCCAAATATGAATTGAGACGAAAGCTTTATAAAGCCCTTTTTCAAGATCCCGTCCGTCTGATATATATGCGGGAAAAACATCGTTGTTGTCCAAGTTGCCAAGAAAGAGTTCCACGAATAAGAAACCCATGTATTGAAATGAAAAGGCTCGCTGGAGTAGATGAGTTCTTTCGCATTTATCATACATATCGTTTTTCGTGGATTAGCATATCGAGGTTCTTTGATGGGTATAAAGAAATCGTCTTGGTAGGGCACCAAACCAATAGAAAAACGGTGAGTTCTGCAGCTGGTCGCAAGGGTTTACGGTCTATTACCGTCCGGCTCCGGACCGAAACGGAGGAGTCATCCCAACTCTCCTATCGTAGATGCTAACGGGACGGGAATCGAAGGAAGTGGGGGACCTCCCCAGACATAGACTACGTACAAGGGAAGATCACCGCGTAAACAAGAGAAAAAGTTAAGAATTTAACTCCCGCCGAGGCCACTATCAGACATTCATTTTTGGAAAAAACTCTTGTTCATGTTCACCCTGGAGTACTGGGGATGTTTCCACCATTGAAGTCAGAGGCTGGGTGTGGCCCGCCCGAAAAAGAAAAAAAAGGAAGTTCAACGTTTTGTTGGTAGAACCCACGCCAATATCATATATATTCACTCTCATAGAAAGCGAGAGTGACTCTCATGAAATTCTCTCCTTTCCAAGGGGGAAAGGTAGGTTATATAAAAAAAAGGTTTTGTTTGTTATGTCGGAATTCGCACCTATTTTGATCTATTTAGGTTTCAGTCTGCTAGTTTCTTTGATCTTAGTTGGTCTTCCTTTTCTATTTTCTTCCAATAGTTCGACCTATCCAGAGAAATTGTCGGCTTACGAATGTGGTTTCGATCCCTTCGGTGATGCCAGAAGTCGTTTCGATATACGATTTTATCTGGTTTCTATTTTATTTATTATCTTTGATCTGGAAGTCACCTTTTTTTTCCCTTGGGCAGTATCTCTAAACAAGATTGATCTCTTTGGATTTTGGTCCATGATGGCCTTTTTATTGATTTTAACGATAGGATTTCTCTATGAATGGAAAAGAGGTGCTTTGGATTGGGAGTAAGAACTAGTGATAGGGCACAGGGGGGGAAGGCCATAGGAAAGAGGGATGCCCACTTCCAATCAATTGATTCGGCATGGTAGAGAAGAAAAACGGCGCACGGACCGTACTCGAGCTTTGGATAAATGTCCCCAGAAGCAAGGAGTATGCCTGCGTGTTTCGACGAGAAAACCGAAAAAACCAAATTCAGCTCTACGTAAGATAGCCAAAGTACGGTTGAGCAATCGACATGATATATTTGCTTACATTCCAGGCGAAGGTCATAATTTGCAGGAGCATTCTATAGTATTAGTCAGAGGAGGTAGAGTGAAAGATTTGCCAGGTGTGAAATTCCACTGTATTAGGGGAGTAAGGGATTTGCTGGGAATTCCGGATCGCAGAAAGGGAAGATCTAAATATGGTGCAGAAAGACCAAAATCGAAATGAATGGAAGATGCCTCTGGTAACTGCTGAGAGTGAGTGTCTCACAGACGCTAATTTGAAAGTCTAATAACGAGAAAAACACCCGTAAAATAACGAAAAAAAGGAGAAGAACTCATCAATCATTTATGATCCAGCTGAAGTGCATCTCTTCTGAGAGAGTAGCATATCGAGAAGTCGCATGGGACCGCCGGGTAGGGCTCCGAAATGGGGTTTGCGGGCCGTCAACCTGATCGCTAATATATGCTTCTTGGGTTGTGGAGAAGAGAAAGTTCAGAAAAATGGCCTATCACAACCAATGGGTTTTTCCATATGTAGTAAATTCCCAAGTCTTCTTGTCTTGTATGGGAAAAGCGGATCATCGAAGCTATCAAGGATGAAGAGGAGGGGGGTAAACATATGGATTACTCTTTTTGTACATCGACCCGGCAACGGAAGTGCGCTCCTGCGCACGTAGGCTTGAAAGCTGTAGTTTGAAGGACAGCGAATGGCAGAAATGGTGATGTTCCACTAACCCGCCTATCTTGATGAACCAGAAGTGAGAAGGGCTGGCTTCATTCAGGGGTTCTTATGTGCCGCCATCAATTGGATCTATTGAACTATGAAAAAGAACTAGAAGATGTTTGCCTCTGCTTCCGTAATCTCCTCGTAATGAGGTGCTTTGAATTTGCGGTTCGCACTGGATGGATGTAAATCCTGTGGGGTGCCAGGTAAAACTGGATATCAAGTCTTGAAATAATATTTGACTACTACCTTAGTAGATTCTTTCATCAGGATTGAAACCCATGTTTCAGATTCTGAAAGAGAGCCTTAGTGAGGCATAGTTTTGATTTCGGTGCGGAGAGGAAGAGAGAGTAGAATGTGTTTGCCAGTATACAGTGGCTAACAACAATTTATGAAATGTGAAATTGAGCCTATATTTATCGTCTGGTGAACTAGAATCCTCACCGAAGGAAACATTTAGACAATAAGCTTCGTAAGTGGGGATATAGCTCAGATGGTTAGAGTGCTGGTCTGTCAC